>WNFV01000159.1_pt1 | contig 80779 bp, 72 predicted proteins | sample 5400101 | NCBI WGS metagenome assembly WNFV01 (sample SAMN13153361, study PRJNA577476) | soil metagenome | isolation source: 115 cm soil or saprolite under grassland replicate 1 | place: USA:California | collected 2016-06-15
TTCCGCCAGCCCGGATCATCCACCGCTACGCCACCTGAGCGAAACTCTCTCGTGAGGAACCGGATGCGGGAAATCTGCACGTCCGGGTCTGTGGGGGGCGAGGGGGGCAACCTCCTCGCCTACCCGGCGCTGTTTGACAGGTGAATCTGAAGTGGGTGCGGCGTGAACGCGCGCGCCGCGGCGCATGGCCGCTACCGCAACATCACGCCACCTTGGTGGCGGTGGGGCTCGACACTTCGGGGTCGGCTTCGCTGATCACGCGGTTGCGGCCGCTGCGTTTGGCCGCATAGAGGCAGATGTCGGCGCGTTCGATCAGCGATTGGACGGTGTCGTTCTGTTGCAGCGTCGCGACGCCGACCGAGATCGTCACCCGTCCGAGATGCTCGCCGGTCGAGCGCTTCATCAATTCCTTGGTCATCACCGCGCGGCGGATGTGGTCGGCGACCGTGATCGCGGAGCGCAGCACCGTGTTCGGCAGCACCACCGCGAATTCCTCGCCGCCGTAGCGCGCCGCGGTGTCCTGGCCCTTGACGTTCTGCTTGACCGATATGGCGACCAGCCGCAGCACCTGGTCGCCGGTCAGGTGGCCGAAGCTGTCGTTGAATTTCTTGAAATGGTCGACGTCCGTCATCATCAGCGACAGCGCCTCGCCCTTCGTGCGCGCCTCGCCGATTGCCCGCGCCAGCGCATCGTCGAAGAACTTGCGGTTGGCGAGCGAGGTGAGGGGGTCGGTGAGGCTCTCGGTGCGCACCGCGTCGAGATTCTGCTGGAGCTGGGTGATTTCCTGCTTCGAGGCCGACAGCCGCTCCTCAAGCGCCTGGTTGTTCTTCTCCATCTCCTGGGTGGCTTGCACCAGGCTCTCGACAATCGCACGCACCGTCGGCTCATCGGCGGCGAGACCGAGCTTTTGGGTGACGTCGGCGAGGCTCTCGCTGTAGTTGGACGCGGTGCCGGCGGCGGCGCCGATCATCGCCATCACCTGCTCGATCTCGCCCATCACCTGCGAACCGACCCGATCGATGCGGTCGGTGAAGCGGTTCGACGAAATGTAGGTCTCGTGGATCTGATCGACGTCGGCCTCGTTGAGCGTGCCGTTGCGCGCCAGAATCTCGTTGATCATCTGATTCAACGAGGGGTTATAGCCGGTGGCGTAGGTGTACCAGATTTCGAAATGACGCGGCGTGGCCGGTTGGCGCAACGCCCTGATCTGTCCGAGAGCAATCTCAGCGAACGCCATCGTGCGTTCGTGCTCATCGGTGTGAACAGTCATGGACTTGCTCCGCCCGCAGGCGCGACGTGCCGTGCGGCCTACCCCGATAGAAAAAATGGCGGGCGGTGGTGTGCCGCGAACCGAATCAAAACCTATTCCACACTGATGAATCGGGGGTAAACGGCATAGCGCCGCTTATGGAACAAAAGCATGCGAAATAGCCGAAAAATGGGATGCCGGTCAGGCCTTGACCCGGACCGGACGCAGCAGAAAGGCGGGGAGGTGGTCGCTGGCGCCCTCGTCCACACTGTCGAATGTCCGGGCCGGTTTCGGCGCGCGGCGCGGCCGAGCCTCATCGAGCCGCGCCACCGGCGCCGGCTCGCTCTGGCGCCGCGGCGGCGTAGCGCGTCCGTGCCGGCGATGACCATCGCGGCGGTGCTCGCCCACGGTCGCAGGCCGGTCCCCGGCGGCGCGGGGCGGCTCGCCCATCCAGGGGATGGTCTGGCCGATCAGCTTCTCGATCGCCGCGACCGACTTGCCGTCGGCAGGCGCCACGATGGTGATGGCGGTGCCGCTCAGCCCGGCGCGGCCGGTGCGGCCGATGCGGTGAACGTAGTCGTCGGCATGGTGCGGCACGTCGAAATTGAAGATGTGGCTGACGGCGGGGATGTCGAGCCCGCGGGCGGCGACATCGGAGGCGATCAGCAACGTCACCTCGCCCTTGCGAAACGACTCGAGCGCGGCCGTGCGGGCGGCCTGGTCCAGGTCGCCGTGCAGCGCCCCCGCGTTGAAGCCGTGGCGGAGCAGCGAACGGTGAAGCTGCGCGACCTCGCGCTTCCTGTTGCAGAATACGATGGCGTTCTTGAACCCCTCGACGGAGCGGATGAGATTGCGCAACGTGTCGCGCTTGTCGTGCGGCTCGCGGCCGGTCTTGACCAGCAGCTGGGTGGTGGTGGCGACCGTGGTCGCCGGTCGTGACACTTCCACGCGCACCGGATTGTGCAGGAACTGCTCGGTGATGCGCCGGATCTCCGGCGGCATCGTGGCGGTGAAGAACAAGGTCTGCCGCGTGAACGGGACGAGCTTGCAGATGCGCTCGATGTCGGGGATGAAGCCCATGTCGAGCATGCGGTCGGCCTCGTCAATCACGAGGAGCTCGACGCCGGTGAGCAGCAGCCGTCCGCGCTCGAAATGATCGAGCAGGCGGCCGGGAGTCGCGATCAGCACGTCGACTCCGCGGGTGAGCTTACTGTCCTGATCGTCGAACGACACGCCGCCGATCACGAGCGCGACGTTGAGCTTCTGCTTGGCGCCGTACTTGATGAAGCTTTCCTCGACCTGCGCGGCGAGCTCGCGCGTCGGCTCGAGGATCAGCGTGCGCGGCATGCGTGCGCGGGCACGGCCGCTTTCCAGCATGGTGAGCATCGGCAGCGTGAAGGCCGCGGTCTTGCCGGTGCCGGTCTGGGCGATGCCGAGCACGTCGCGCCGCGCGAGCACGTGGGGAATTGCTTGTTCCTGGATGGGGGTGGGGGCGGGGTAACCGGCCGCTTTGACCGCGGCGAGAACTTTGTCGGACAAGCCGAGTTTGGAAAAGGGCATATAACCTCGTTAGAAACCGTCCGGAACGTACCCGCGCCGGATGACAGAACAGCGACTGATTGCGCGGGACGGACGGTCGAATCTTCAATCGACCGTTTGGGCGCGAACATAAGATTGCGGGCGCGAAAGTCAATCCTTTTGCAGTGCAATAAGTCGAAATGATTACTGATTTTTTCGGGCTGAGCGGGTCGCAAAACCGGGCTCAGTCGGGTCGCAGAACGGGAGGTAAATTCGCGCATGACCGAGCCCCTGCCGAGCGTCCTGGTCCCGGGCCTCCTGTGCACGGCGCGCCTCTACGCCGAGCAAATTCCTGCGCTCTGGCGGTTCGGGCCGGTGACGGTCGCCGACCACACCCGCGACGACGGCATGGCGGCGATCGCGGCGCGCATCCTCGCCGCCGCGCCGCCGCGCTTCGCGCTCGCTGGGCTCTCGATGGGCGGCTACCTCGCCCTCGAGGTCATGCGTCAGGCGCCTGACCGGGTCGCGAGACTCGCATTGCTCGACACCGGCGCGCGCGCCGATACGCCCGAGCAGACCGAGCGGCGCAATCGGCAGATCGAGCTCGCCCAAAACGGACGGTTGAGCGAGATCGTCGATCAGCAACTCCCGCTGTTCGTTCATCGCGACCGTCGGGGCGATGCGGCACTCGAGCGGATCGTCCGCGTCATGGCGGAGGAGACCGGCGCGGAAGCCTTCATGCGCCAGCAGCGCGCGCTCATGCATCGCCAGGATTTGCGGCCGAGATTGGCGGCGATCCGCTGTCCCACGCTCGTCCTGGTCGGTGAGGGCGACGAGTTGACGCCGCCGGCGCTCGCCCAGGAGATCGCCGGCGGCATTGTCGGGGCGCGCCTTGTCGTCGTGCCCGCAACTGGGCATCTCTCGACGTTGGAGCAGCCGGCGGCGGTCAACACGGCACTCGTGGAATGGATGGCGGCGTGACGGGTATACTGACGCATGGCCTCGGTCCTCGATCTCATCGGCGACACGCCTCTCATCGAGGTGACGCGCATCGACCGCGGCCCGTGCCGGTTGTTTCTCAAGCTCGAAAGCGCAAATCCGTCCGGTTCGCTCAAGGACCGGCCGGCGCGCGCCATGATCGAGGCGGCGGAAGCGGACGGGCGGCTCAAGCCCGGCGGCACCATCGTCGAGGCGACTGCCGGCAATACCGGGCTCGGCCTGGCGCTGGTCGGCGGGCGCAAGGGCTATCGCACCGTGCTCGTCCTTCCCGACAAGATGGCGCGCGAGAAGGTGCTGCACGCCAAGGCGATGGGCGCCGAGGTCATCAGCACGCGCTCGGACGTCGGCAAGGGCCATCCCGATTACTACCAGGACCTCGCCGAGGCGATCACGCGGCGCACGCCCGGCGCGATCTACATCAATCAGTTTGCCAATCCGGCCAATCCGCGCGCGCACGAGGCGACGACCGGTCCCGAAATCCTCCGCCAGACGAATGGTGAGGTCGACGCCATCGTGGTGGGCGTCGGCTCGGGCGGCACGCTCACCGGCATCGGGCGATTCATGCGAGCAGCGTCACCCAAGACCGCGATGATCCTGGCCGATCCCGAGGGTTCGGTGCTGGCGCCCTATATCGAGACCGGCCGCATGGTCGCCGCGGGCAATTGGGCGGTCGAAGGCATCGGCGAAGATTTCGTGCCGCCGAACGCCGACCTTTCGCTGGTCGCCAAGGCCTACGCTATCCCCGACGCGGAGAGCTTCGCCATGGCGCGCGAGCTCCTGCGCGCCGAGGGCGTGCTCGCCGGCTCCTCCTCGGGCACGCTGCTGGCGGCGGCGTTGCGCTATTGCCGCGCGCAGGACGAGCCAAAGCGCGTGGTCAGTCTGGTGTGCGATTCCGGCGCAAAATATCTCTCGAAGGTGTTCAACCCCACGTTTCTGGCGCAGGAAGGCTGGACCCATCCGCATCGCCACGGCACCGTGCGCGACGTCGTGACCCACCGCTACAGCGAGGGCACGGCGGTCGTGGTGCGGCCGCAGGACAATCTGCGCACCGTGTTCGCGCGCATGCGCTCGGCGGACGTCTCGCAGCTTCCGGTCGTCGACGAGCGCGGGCATGTGGTCGGCCTGGTCGACGAGAGCGACGTGCTCGCCGCGCTGCTCACGGAGCCGGACGACGCCAACAAGGTGTTCGAGCGGCCGGTGAAGGACGTGATGGTCACGCGGCTGGTGACGATTTCCGCTGATGCGCCGATCGCCGATCTCGTGCCGCTGTTCCGCAAGGACTATATCGCCATCGTGATGGACGGCGATCAGTTCCTCGGCGTCGCGACCCGCCTCGACCTCATCAACTATTTCAGGATCATGCCGTGATGACCAAATCGAACCAGCTCGACTTCGCCACCCGCTGCGTGCATGCCGGGCAGGAGCCCGATCCGACCACCGGCGCCGTGATGATGCCGATCTACACCACCTCCACCTACGTCCAGCAGAGCCCAGGCGTGAACAAGGGCTTCGACTACGCGCGCACCAAGAACCCGACGCGCATGGCGTTCGAGCGCTGCATCGCCGATCTCGAAGGCGGCAGCGCGGCCTTCGCCTTCGCCTCCGGGCTCGCCGCCATCTCGACCACGCTCGAATGCCTCGACCACGGCTCCCATATCGTGGCGGTCGACGATCTCTATGGCGGAACGCGCCGGCTGTTCGAGCGTGTGCGCAAGCGCTCGATGGGGATCGAGGTGAGCTATCTCGACCTAGCCGATGCCGGCGCGCTGGAATCCGCGATCCGGCCGAACACGCGCCTCGTTTGGATCGAGACGCCAACCAATCCGCTGCTCAAGCTCGTCGACCTCGAGCGCGTCGCCGCCATCGCCAAGAAGCGAGGCCTTTGGGCGGTCGCCGACAACACCTTCGCCAGCCCTTATGTGCAGCGGCCATTGGAGCACGGCTTCGATCTGGTCGTGCATTCGACCACCAAATATCTCAACGGCCATTCCGACATGGTCGGCGGCACCGCGGTGGTCGGCGCGAACGACGAGCTGCGCGAGCGGCTCAAATTCCTGCAGAACGCGGTCGGCGCGATCCAGGGCCCGTTCGATTCCTTCCTGGCGCTGCGCGGCCTCAAGACGCTGTCGCTGCGCATGGAGCGGCATTGTGCCTCGGCGCTCAAGATCGCGGCGTGGCTCGAGAGCCACCCCAAGGTGCGCCGCGTCTACTATCCGGGGCTTGTCAGCCATCGCCAGCACGCGATCGCCAAGAAGCAGATGCGGGCCTTCGGCGGCATGATCTCGGTCGACCTCAAAGGCACGCTCGACGATGCCAAGCGCTTCCTCGAACGCTGCCGGTTGTTCGCGTTGGCCGAGAGCTTGGGCGGTGTCGAGAGCCTGATCGAGCATCCGGCGCTGATGACCCACGGCTCGGTGCCGCCCGAGGTGCGCGCGGCGTTGGGGATCACCGAGACGCTGGTGCGGCTCTCGGTCGGCATCGAGGACGCCGATGACCTGATCGCCGACCTTGCGGCGGCGCTGGGTTGAGATCGGCGCGCCAATGTCCAAGCCAATCCCGCATTCGTCCCTTCTCACTGCCGGGCCGTGCTACCTATAGCGCGGGCGGGGACGGTAGGCAGGAGAGTGCATGCGCACGCAGGTCGGCATCGTCGGCGCGGGCCCGGCCGGGCTGATGCTCTCGCATCTGCTGCATTTGCAGGGCATCGAGTCCGTCATTCTGGAGAATCGCGGCCGCGACTATATCGAGAGCCGCATCCGTGCCGGCCTGCTCGAGCAATGGGCGGCCGACCTGCTGGTCGAGACCGGCGTCGGCGCGCGCATGCAGCGCGAAGGCATGTTCCACAACGGGGTCTATTTCGGCTTCGGCGGCGCGCTGCATTACATCAATTTTCGCCAGCTGGTCGGCAAGGGCGTGACCATCTACGGCCAGCAGGAGGTGGTGAAGGACCTGGTCGACCGGCGACTGGCCAATGGCGGACAGATCCTGTTCGAGGCGGCCGACGTCAGCGTGCATGATTTCGGCGGCCGCGCGCCGAAAATCCGGTATCGGCACGACGGCAAGGACCAGGAACTCACGTGCGATTTCATTGGCGGCTGCGACGGCTTTCACGGCATTTGCCGGCCGAGCATCCCGGCAACCGCGCTCACCGCCCATGATCGCGAATATCCGTTCAGCTGGGTCGGCATCCTGTCGGAATCCCCGCCGCCCGAGGACGAGCTGATCTACGCCTATCACGAGCGCGGCTTTGCGCTGTACACCATGCGCTCGCCGACCTTGGCGCGCCTCTATTTCCAATGCGCGCCCGATGAGGAGATCGAGAACTGGCCGGATGCACGCATTTGGCAGGAATTGCACGCCCGCATGGGCGGGATCCGTCCGTTGGCGGAGGGTACGGTGCTGCAGAAGGGCATCACCGCCATGCGCAGCTTCGTGGTCGAGCCGATGCAATACGGCCGGATGTTTCTTGCCGGCGATTCCGCGCACATTCAGCCGCCGACCGGCGCCAAGGGCATGAACCTCGCCATCGCCGACGTCCTGGTGCTCTCGCGCGCGCTCACCGAGTTCTATCGCTCGGGGCGCAGCGATCTGCTCGATCAATATTCGGCGACCTGCCTGCGACGGGTCTGGAAGGCGCAGCGCTTTTCCTGGTGGATGACGCAGTTGTTCCATCTCGACCCGAGCCATAATGCCTTCGACCGCAAGCGCCAGTTCGCCGAGCTCGACTATGTGACGAGCTCGGAGGCGGCGGCGCGCTCGCTCGCCGAGAATTATGTCGGGCTGCCGGTCGAGGTCTGAGGGCAGGGCACATGCAGGTCCTGGTGGTCGGAGCCGGCGTGGTCGGGCTTGCGGTGGCGCGGGCGGCAGCGCTCGCCGGGCACGAGGTGATCGTCGCCGAAGCTGCCTCTGGGATCGGCACCGGCATTTCCTCGCGCAACAGCGAGGTGATCCATGCCGGCCTCTATTACCCAACCGGGTCGAAGCGCGCCCATCACTGCCCGCGTTCGCGGCGGATGCTCTACGACTTCTGTGCGTCCCACGGCGTGCCGCACCGCAAATGCGGCAAGCTGGTGGTCGCCACCAACGACGCTGAAACCGAGCGCCTGCAGGCGATCCTCGAGCAGGCGAAGATCAACGGCGTCGAGGGGGTCGAGATCATCGACGCCGCGGCGGCGCGGCGGCTGGAGCCTGCGCTGTCCTGCCTCGCCGCCATGAATTCCCCGGAAACCGGCATCATCGACAGCCATCGCTACATGCTGGCGCTGGAGGGCGATCTGGAAGATCACGGCGGCGTGGTCGCGCTCAACACGAATATCGAGCGCTTGGTGCAAACGCCGGACGGATGGGAGGTGCATTTCGGCGGCGTCGATCCGCAGTCGATCAAGGTCGATGCCGTGGTCAATTCCGCCGGGCTCGGCGCGCAGAAGCTCGCGCGCGCGACCGAAGGTTATCCGCAAGAGCGCGTGCCGCGCCTGTTTTTCGCCAAAGGCAATTATTTCAACTTTGCCGGCCGGCCGGTTTTTTCGCGGCTGATTTATCCGGTGCCGATTCCCGGCGGGCTCGGCGTCCACGTGACGCTCGACATGGCCGGTCGCATGCGCTTCGGACCGGACGTCGAATGGATCCCGCAAGAGAACTATGACGTCGACCCGACTCGCGCGGCGGCGTTCTATCGGCGCATCCGCGACTATTGGCCGAGTCTGCCGGACGATGGGCTGGTGCCGGATTATTCCGGCATCCGGCCGAAGCTGACGGGGCAGGGCGAGGCGGCGGTGGATTTCATGATCGACGGCCCGCGGCAGCACGGCGTTGCGCGCCTCGTCCAACTGTTCGGGATCGAGTCGCCCGGGCTGACGAGCTCGCTGTCGCTGGCGGAAGAGGTGGTCGCGGGTCTCGCGGATTGATACCCGCGGGGCCGGGCTACCTGCCGACTTGAACCCGCTTGTTCTTGGCGTTGCGAGTGGTCGCCGTGGTGTCGCCCTGGTTGACCGGCGGAGGTGGGGCGGGGGTGGCGACGGCCGGCTCGATCTTGGTTTCGGTGAGCTTGCGCCGCAGCTCGGCCGACAGGCCCGAATAGGATGCGATCGGGGTGAAGTTTGCGTTTTGCTTGCGGCCGCCATTGTAGGCCATCAGGCCGCTATTGGTGGCGACGATGTCGCCGGGGCGCAGCGTCGGATCATCTTCCACCGGCGTGTTGACGAGGCCGAACGCGTCCTTGCCGTTGCAGGTGCAGCCGGTGACGATCTTCTCGCGATAGACGAAGGCGGTGCCGAGCTCGCTGTAGCGCTTGCCGTCCGAAGCGACCGCGTAATCGATGCTGCTGCCGTTATAGACCTTGGTCTGGCTGGCCGGGCAGAACGAGCTGCAGGTCTGCGCCGGCGTGACCCCCATATTGCGTGGGATCGGAAAGTAACGGCCATCGCAGAGGCGGACGCAAAATGCTCCGGTGCCGCTCATCTCGGCGCGCGGGGTCTCCGGCGCGCGGGGAGCGAACGGATTGAACTGGAAGGGATCGGCATAGGCGCTGGTGGACGGAGCGGGGCTCCAGCGGCGCCCGAACAGCGAGTCGAAAATGCCTTGCGCGGAGGCGGGGCTGAGCGTGGCGGCAGTCGCCGCGACGGCGATGGCGGCGAGCAAAGCCGCTTTGGCGCGAATCCTTAAGCTGTTCTGGCAACCGACCACGGTTTAATCCCCCACGCGCGCGCCACATCCCGGCCGCGCAACTTTCTGCCTGACGATGCGTTCCGGGATAGAAAAGATTGTTGCCCCACCCCGGTTCCCAACCATTGGTCGCGGCAGCCGGGGAAAAGGTTCATGACCTCAAGGGGATACCTTAGCGCATAAATGTAAACGGCCGGTGAGTGGGCGCCGGCCGCAAAGCATTAATTTCACTACATAATTTCGTCATGCCCCGGCATGGTTAACGTTCCCTTGCCGGTTCAGAAATAGCGCCACCACACGTAGACGTGGCAGATGGCGATCGAGACGGTCATCATCGGCAGTCCATAGAGCGCGTAGGTGACGAAGCGGAACGGGACGCCGTTGCGCTCGGCGATCCCGGCGACCGTCAGGTTGGCCGAGGCGCCGATCAGCGTGCCGTTGCCTCCGAGGCAGGCACCGAGCGAGAGGCACCACCACAGCGGCTCGATCTTGTCGGGGCCGCCATAGGCGGGCGCCATGCTCTTGATCAGCGGGATCATGGTGGCGACGAACGGGATGTTGTCGACGATCGCCGAGAGGTAGGCCGACGCCCACAGGATCGCATAGCCGGCCGCCGCCATGTTGCCGCCGGTTGCGGCGACCAGCTTGTTGGCGAGCAGGCCCAACAGCCCGCCGACCTCGACGCCGTGCACCACCACGAACAGGCCGATGAAGAAGAAGATCGTGATCCATTCCACGTCGGAGAAGGTCTTGTGCACGTTTTCCGACTGTTTCTCGTTGTGATGCTGCCAGTTGTCGAGAAACATCAGTACTGCGGCGCCGGCGAGTGCGATGGTCGCCGGCTCGAGGTGCAGCGGGCGAGCGATCACGAACAGCAGGATCACGACAGCCAGCACCGCGAGCGACTGCTTGAGCAGGGTCCAGTCCCGGATCGTGTCGTTCGCGTTCATCGCCATCACCCGGGCGCGGTGCTCCGGCGTCGATCTTAAATCCTTGCCCCAGACGACATGAATCATGAGCGCCTGCGCCGCCATCACCACGACGATCACCGGAGTGAGGTGAATGATGAAGGCGTTGAAATCCAGCCCGACGAGCGAGCCGATCAGGATGTTCGGCGGGTCGCCGATCAGGGTCGCGGTGCCGCCGATATTGGAGGCGAAGACCTCGGCGAACAGGAACGGATAGGGCGCGACCTCGAGCTCCCTGGTGATGGCGAGCGTGACCGGCACGACCAGCAGCACGGTGGTCACGTTGTCGAGCAGCGCGGACACCACCGCGGTGGTGATTTGCAGCAGGACCAGGATGCCGGCGGGATTGGCGTTGGCCTTTTGCGCCGACCAGACCGCCAGATATTCGAACATGCCCGAGCGCCGCGACACCGACACCAGGATCATCATCCCGGTGAGCAGCCCGATCGTGTTCCAGTCGATGCCCTTGAGCGCCTCGGCCTGGTCGAGCGCGCCGATGAACACCATCGCCGAGGCGCCCAGCAGCGCGACGATCGCCCGGTTGAGCTTGTCCCAGATGATGACGCCGTAGGTGACGACCAGGATGACGGTCGACACGACCATCGGATCGAGGCCGAAGAAGATCTGCGGCACGAAGCTGTGGCCGGTCATGCGAGGTCCCCCGAGCGCGCCGGCAGGCTCGGGTAAGCGCGCGACCATGTCAAGCGCCGCGGCGGTCGCGGGCCTCGCTACGCAACGTCCGAAGCTGCGTCTATACTTTGCGGCGCGAGTCGGCCAGCGGCCCGTGCAGATGGATCAAAAGGGAGAATGCCCGTGAGCTCGAAGACCCGTTTCCTCAATCCCGAAGGGCTGTCGAAGCCGCCCGGCTATACGCACGTGGTCGAAGCGACCGCGCCGGCGCGGCTGGTCTATATCGCCGGCCAGCTCGGTATCGGCCGCGATGGCAAGGTCACCACCGACTTTCGGCTGCAGGCGGTGCAGACATTCGAGAATCTGAAGGCCGCGCTCGCCGCCGTCGGCGGGCGGTTCGAGCATGTCGTGAAGCTCAACAATTACCTTGTCGACATGAAGTACCTGCCGACCTTCCGTCAGGTGCGCGACAGCTACCTGTCCGACGAAAATCGGCCGGCGAGCACGACCATCCAGATCTCCGGCCTGGCGCGCGAAGGCGCGCTGTTGGAGATCGAGGCGGTGGCGGTGCTGCCCGCGGCGACGCGAGCCAAGGCGGCGGGCAAAGGGCGCGCCGCGCGCGCCGCTACCAAAGCCGCGCGACGGAAGCGAAAGTGAGCAGCGCCAGGACCGGCAGCAGGACGGCGGCGGCCCAGACCATGTAGCCGAAGAAGCTCGGCATCTTCACGCCGCGCTCGGCCGCGATGGCGTAGACCATGAAGTTCGGCGCGTTGCCGACATAGGTCATGGCGCCCATATAGACCGCGCCCATGGAGATCGCCTTGAGCGTCGAGGCGAGCGGTCCCATGAGCTCGCCGGCATCGCCGCCGGCAAGCTCGAAGAACACCAGATAAGTCGGGGCGTTGTCGAGGAAGGCAGAGAGCGTTCCCGTCAGCCAAAAGTAGGCGACGTCGCGCGGTGCGCCGCCGGCGTCGGTGATGAGGGCGAGCAACCAGGCGAAGGCGCCGTTGCGGCCGGCGTCAAGCATGGCGAGCACGGGAATGATGCAGATGAAGATGCCGGCGAACAGGATCGCGACTTCCCCGATCGGCTCCCAGGTGAAGCCGTTCGCCTCGCGGTGCTCGTTGGGGGTCAGGACGAGGGACAAGACCGCGATCAGCAGAAGCGCAATGTCGCGCAGGATGTTCTGGAGCTCCAGCGTAGTTCCGGAGATGTCGAACGTGATGCCTGGCTTCCAGGTCGCCGAGCCGAGGATGGCGGCGATGATCGTGGCGATCAGCACGAGATTGACGAGGCCGGAGACCCGCAGGTTCAAAGGCGGTACGGTCTCGCCGACCGTCGTGACCAGGCGGTCCTTCCGATAGAACCAGACATCGAGCACGATGAAGATCAGCAGCACGAGCCCTGCGACCAGCGCGGTCTCGAGCCAGAGCTGTTGCGCGGTCCAGAAGAAGTCGACGCCGCGCAGGAAGCCGACGAACAGGGGCGGATCGCCGAGCGGGGTGAGCGCGCCGCCAACGTTAGCGACAAGAAAAATAAAGAACACCACCACGTGGACATTGTGGAGCCGCGCCGCATTGGCGTTGAGCAGCGGGCGGATCAGGATCATGGCCGCACCGGTGGTGCCGACGACGCTGGCGATCGCGGTGCCGAAGGCGAGGATCGCGGTGTTGACCAGCGGCGTGCCGCGCAGGTTGCCGGTCACCAAGATCCCGCCGGCCACCACATAGAGCGCGAACAGCAGCACGATGAAGCTCAGATATTCGCCGAGCATCGCATGCACGAAAGCGGCCAGCGCGGTCGGAATGTCGTAGAGGGCGGCGACCGGGACCACCGCGAGCGCCGCCCAGGCGAAGGCGAGCTTGCCGTAATGGCGGTGCCAGAATCTCGGAAACAGCAGCGGGCCGACCGCGATGGTGAGCAGGATGCCGGCGAACGGCAGCGCCCACGGCCAGCGCAGCGCCGCGCCGTCGAGGGTGGCGGCGTGCGCGGCTTCGGGCGCTAGCACGGCAACAGTGACGACCAACGGTAGGGCACTTCGCCGCATCACACCGTGTCATGCCCGCTCGCAAGCAGGCATCCAGTATTCACCGACAGTGTTGTGAGGCACGGCCGTGCCACAAGCAAGGCCGGCGGTTACAGGATCATCCGCTTTCGCGGATGATGACAACCGAGAGAATTGCCGAGCCTGTTCATGCCTCAATGCGCCTCGTCCCAATTGTGGGCGGCGCGGGCGTCGACCGCGAGCGGCACCGACAGGGCAAGCGCCGGCATCGGCGCATCTTCCATCACCTTCTTCACCACCGGCAGCGTCTTCTCGACCTCGTTCTCCGGCACCTCGAACACGAGCTCGTCGTGCACTTGAAGCAGCATCTGCGCGGAGAGCTTCTGCTTGGCGAGCGCCGCGTCCATGCGTGTCATGGCGCGGCGGATGATGTCGGCGGCGGTGCCCTGCAGCCGGGCGTTGATCGCCGCGCGCTCGTTGAAGGCGCGGATCGAGGCGTTCGAGGCGACGATGTCGGGGTAGTGGCACTTGCGGCCGAACAGCGTGAGCACGTAGCCGTTCTTCTTGGCGAATGCCTTGGTTTCCTCCATGTAGTCGCGAATGCCCGGGAAGCGCTCGAAATATTTCTTGATATAGGCGCCGGCTTCCTCACGCTCGATGCCGAGCTGATTGGCGAGCCCGAACGCCGAAATGCCGTAGATGATGCCGAAGTTGATCGCCTTGGCGCGCCGGCGGATCTCTCCGGGCATGCCCTTCACCGGCACGCCGAACATCTCGGAGGCGGTCATGGCATGGATGTCGACGCCGTCGCGGAAGGCGTTCTTGAGCGCCGCGATATCGGCGATCTCGGCGAGGAGCCGCAACTCGATCTGCGAATAGTCGGCGGAGACCAGCTTGTGCCCCGGCGTCGCGATGAAGGCGCGCCTGATCTTGCGGCCCTCTTCGGTGCGGATCGGGATGTTCTGCAGGTTCGGCTCGGAGGAGGAGAGGCGGCCGGTTGGGGTGGCGGCCAGCGCGTAGCTCGTGTGCACACGATGGGTGTCGGGATTGACGTAGCCGGGCAGTGCATCGGTATAGGTCGACTTGAGCTTGGTGACCTGGCGCCAGTCGAGGATCTTCTGCGGCAGGGGATGCCCCTGCTCGGCGAGCTCGTCGAGGACGCGTGCGCCGGTCGACCATTGGCCGGTCTTTGTCTTCGTGCCGCCCGACAGCCCGAACTTGCCGAACAGGATGTCGCCCAGCTGCTTGGGGCTGCCCGGATTGAGCGGCTCGCCGGCGAGCCCCTGGATCTCTGCCTCGAGCCCGCCGGCACGCTGGGCGAATTCGCCGGACAGCCGCGAGAGCACCTGCCGGTCGATCGAGATGCCGCGCCGCTCCATGCGTGCCAGCACCGACACCAGCGGCCGCTCCAGCGTCTCGTAGACCGTGGCGACGTGCTCGGCGGGGAGGCGCGGCTTGAGCACCTGCCACAGCCGCAAGGTCATGTCCGCTTCTTCGGCGGCGTATTCCGCGGCCTTGCCGATGTCGACGCAATCGAACGTCAGCTTGGATTTCCCCGACCCGGTGAGCTCGTCGGTGTCGACGGTCTTGTAGTCGAAATAGCGTTCCGACAGCCGCTCGAGGCCGTGATTCGAGCGCCCCGCGTCGACCACGTAGGACATCAGCATGGTGTCGTCGTAAGGCGCGATCTCGATGCCGCGCAGCGCGAACATCTGCCAGGCAAATTTGAAGTTGTGGCCGATCTTGAGCACGCCTTTGTTTTCGAGCAGCGGCTTCATCGCGTCGAGTGCCGCGCGCTCCGGGATCTGGTCGGGCGCAATGTCGCCGATGAACAAGCTGCCGTTGCCGCCGTCGCCGGCTTGCCGATGCGCGAGCGGCACGTAACACGCTTCGTTGGGCGCGAGCGCCAGCGAGAAACCGCAGAGCGTGGCCTGCATCGGGTCGATGGTGGTGGTCTGGACGTCGATGGCGACCGCGCCGAGCTCATGCGCGCGCGCGACCCAGGCGCTGAGCCGGTCGAGGCTGCGCACGGTCTCGTAGCGCGATCGATCGACCTTGGCGTTGTGCGCAACGTTCTGCTGGGCGGCCGCGAGCTCAGGCGGCTTGAACTCGGTTGTCGGAGGTGCAGTTGTTCGCTTGCCGGGTGGGCTTCCTCCCCCAACGAGGGGGAGTGCGGCTTGGTTCGGCCGCGTCGTGGGGGTCCCTCCCGGCTCCCGCCGATCAGGTCCGGGGGCGGCGACCTCTGCGGTGAGTGGGGGAGGTGTCGCGGCTCCCACGCTGCCGCCCTTGAACTTTCCATCCGCCTCGATCTCGGCCGCATCGATGCCGGAGAATTCCGACACCCGGCGGGTGAGGCTGGTGAACTCCATGGCCTTGAGGAAGGCGACCAGGCGCTTGTAGTCGGGGTCGTGCACCGCGAGGTCGGCGAGCGGCACGTCCAGCTTGACGTGGTCGTCGAGCGTGACCAGCCGCTTCGACAGCCGCGCCTGGTCGGCGTTGTCGATCAGCGACTGGCGGCGTTTGTCCTGCTTGATCTCATTCGCGCGGGCGAGCAGCGTTTCGAGGTTGCCGTATTCACCAATGAGCTGCGCCGCGGTCTTCACCCCGATGCCCGGCACGCCCGGCACGTTGTCGGTCGAGTCGCCGATCAACGCCTGCACCTCGATGACCTTCTCGGGCGGCACGCCGAATTTCTCGATCACCTCGGGAATGCCGATCCGCTTGTCCTTCATGGTGTCGTACATGACGACGCAGTCGGTCACGAGCTGCATCAGATCCTTGTCGGAGGCCACGATGGTGGCGCTGGCGCCGGCGTCGCAGGCCTGCCGCACGTAGGTGGCGATCAGGTCGTCGGCCTCGAAGCCGGCCTGTTCAAGGCACGGTAGGTCGAAGGCGCGCACCGCCTCGCGGATCAGCGGGAATTGCGGGCGCAGGTCGTCGGGCGGATCGGGGCGGTGGGCCTTGTAGTCGGGATAGAACTCGGTGCGGAACGTCCGCTCCGACTTGTCGAAGACCACGGCGAGGTGGGTCGGCCGCTCCTCCGGCTTCATGTCGCGCAGCAGCTTCCACAGCATGTTGCAGAAGCCGTAGACGGCATTGAGCTGCAGCCCGTCCGACTTGCGGGTGAGCGGCGGCAGGGCGTGATAGGCGCGGAAGATGTAGGACGAGCCGTCGACCAAAAAGACGTGGTCGCCCTTCTTGGGCGCACTGGTCGGGGCGGCAGGCGTCTTGGCTGCTTGAACGGCTTTGGCTGGCATGGCCCGGACTTAACATTTGGGAGGCGAATTCGCCACCCATCGGGCCGCTCAGTCCATACTTATCCGCGCTCTTCGGAACCGTAGCCCGGATTGCGCGGGGCGCCTCCGGGCCACGCAAGCTTGCTGCGTGCCTATTCCGCCGGCTGCAACACGAGCCGCCTTTTCGGCGCGATCCAGAACCGTTCCGGCCGCTCGAACAGGAAGCGCAGGAAGGTCGCGCGCACCGCCCAGAACCAGGCGAGCGCGCCGACGACACCGGCGAGCGTCACCAGCGCGGAGATCGTTCCGACATCGGTGATCCAGCCGGTCTTGAGCAACACCATGCGGCTCGCCGCCATCGGCAGGAAGAAGGCGAGATAGATGACGATCGAGTTCCTGCCGCAATAGCGCAGCGGCTTGAACACGTCGCTCTTGGCCATCAGCGCCGCCAGCGCGACGACCGCGGCAGCGCCGAGGAGGCCGAGCCCCAGCGACACGAATGGCAGCCCGGCCAGCCCATTGAAGACCAGGACACCGTTGACGAGGCCCCAGATGGTGAGGCCGGCGAGCGCCGTCTCCGGCCGTTCCTGCGCCTCCTTCGCCAGGGCGAAGATGCGCGGCGCGAACAGATATCCGGTGTAGAAATAGACGAAGCGGCTCGCAAACTCGTCGATCACGGTCGCGCCGGTATGGATGTGCGCGATCTCGAGCGCGGCGCCGGCGAGCCAGACCACCAGCGGTGGAATACGCAAGCTGTGGGCGAGCTTGGTCGCCACGAAGAAGATCGGCAGCAGGTAGATGAACCAGAGGGTGCCGAACGGCTCCCAGAAGGATTCGAGGTAGAGCCAGATCGTGCCCAATGCGCCGTGCTCGTGGACGAATATCGGCGCCTTGAACGCGAACTGGATCGCAGTCCACAGCAGGTAGAAATAGACGAAATGCACGACCTTGCGGTCGAGATAGGTGCGCCAGTCGCGGTCGATGACCTGGGCCAGGAACAGGCCGGAAATCAAAAAGAAGTCCGGCATCCGGAACGGCTTGGCGAATGCGACCACGGCATGCAGCCAGCCTTCGTGTCCGACGGCCTGCCCGACGCCCAGCGTCGAATGCATCATCACCACGAAGATGATGCAAAATCCCTTGGCGTAATCGACCCAGTCGATCCGCTGCCGAGCCGGTGTGCCATCGGCGGTCATCACACGTCCCATTTCGGTTCCCACCTGTCTCATATACGGATGGATGTGTTGCCTTCGGCTTTACCGATTCAAATACGGTGCCAAGGCTCGGATTAGGACGGCATTAACCAGGATGGCCTTGACGCCGCCGCTTCCCATCGATGACGCGCTGCCGGAGCTGACCGCTGCGCTGCGCGCGGGGAGCGCCGCCGTGCTGGTCGCGCCGCCTGGCGCCGGCAAGACCACGCGCGTGCCGCTGGTGCTCGCCGCACAGCCGTGGGCGGGGGCCAAGAAGATCATCGTGCTCGAACCGCGCCGGCTGGCGGCGCGCGCCGCCGCCGCCCGCATGGCGGCGACGCTCGGGGAAACCGTCGGCGCGACGGTGGGCTATCGCGTGCGCTTCGGCTCCAAGATCTCGCGGTCGACCCGGATCGAGGTCGTGACCGAGGGCGTGTTCACCCGCATGGTCCTCGACGACCCATTGCTCGACGGCGTTGCGGCCGTGTTGTTCGACGAGTTCCACGAGCGCTCGCTCGATGCCGACCTCGGCCTGGCGCTGGCCCGCGACCTGCAACAGGGCCTGCGTGAGGATCTCAAGCTGCTGGTGATGTCCGCGACCATCGACGGCGCGCGCGTCGCAGATCTGCTCGGCGGCGCGCCGATGATCGAAAGCGTCGGGCGCGCCTTCCCGGTCGCGACCCGCTATCTCGGACGCGATGCGCAAGACTCTATCGAACGGCAAGTCACAGACGCCACGCTGCGGGCCTTGCGCGCCGATGCCGGGTCGGTGCTGGTCTTTCTGCCGGGCGCGGCGGAGATCCGCCGCACCGACACGCTGTTGCGGGAACGCATCGCCGATCCGGCCATCGACGTGGTCCCGCTTTATGGCGCGCTCGAAGCCGACGTGCAGGACCGCGCCATCGCGCCGGCGCCGCCCGGCCGCCGCAAGGTCGTGCTGGCCACATCCATCGCCGAAACCTCGCTGACGATCGAGGGGGTGCGGGTGGTGATCGATTCCGGCCTCGCGCGGGTGCCGCGTTACGAGCCCGATGTCGGTCTGACCAGGCTCGAGACCGTGCGCGTGTCGCGCGCCTCCGCCGACCAGCGGCGCGGCCGGGCCGGGCGCATCGAGCCCGGCGTCTGCTATCGCTTGTGGGACGAGCCGCAGACCGCCTCGTTGGAAGCCGCGGCGCGGCCGGAAATCCTCGCCGCCGACCTCACCGGCTTGCTGCTCGACCTCGCCCATTGGGGCGTCGCCGACCCGGCTGCGCTCGCGTTCCTCGATCCGCCGCCGGCACCCGCGCTCAAGGAGGCCAAGGCGTTGCTCGGCGAGCTTGGCGCCATCGACCGCGAGGGCCGCATCACCGAGGAAGGCAAGCGGCTGCGGCAATTGCCGCTGCCGCCGCGGCTCGCGCGCATGGTGGTCGATGCGGGCGACGCGGGCGAAGCCGCGCTCGCGGCCGACATCGCGCTCCTGCTCACCGAACGCGGCCTCGGCGGCAGTGACGTCGATCTCGGGCATCGTGTCGATGCGCTCCGCCGTGACCGCTCCCGCCGCGCCCAGGATGCGCGGGCGATGGCGAGGCGATGGGCGGATATCGCGAGAGGTGGACGGAACAGATCGAGTGGGGGGAAGGGCGGGTTGTCGGTCGGCGCCATCCTCGCGCTCGCCTATCCGGACCGCGTCGCCAAGAACCGCGGCGCCGACGGCAGCTTCCTGCTCGTCAACGGCCGCGGCGCCAGTATCGATCGGACCTCGGCGCTGGCGCGTGAGCCGTACCTCACCGTTGCCGAGATCACCGGCACCGCCGCGCAGGGGCGCATCGTGCTCGCGGCGCCGCTCACGCTTGATGAGATCGAGACCCAATTTTCCGATCGGATCGAGAGCCGCGACGAGATCGGCTTCGACGACCGGACGGCGAGCCTGCGTGCCCGCCGTCTGCGCCGTCTTGGCGCGATCGTGCTGGCCGAGCAGCCGTTGCCGGTCGCACCGGCCGATGGTACCGCCCGCATGCTCGCCGAGGGCATCGCGCGGCTCGGGGTCGACCGGCTGCCCTGGACCAAGGCGCTGCGCCAATGGCGCGACCGCGTCATGTTCCTGCGGCGGGCTGAAGGCGACGAATGGCCAGACCTCTCAGATACCGCATTGGCGGCAAGCGCAAGCGATTGGCTCGGCTTCGTGCTCGCGGGCAAGACCGCGCTTGCGGACCTGACCGCTGGCGAATTCACCGAAACCGTGCACGGGTTGCTGCCCTGGCAACTGCGTCGCCGGCTCGAGGCCGAGGCGCCGACCCACTTCGCCGCGCCGTCCGGCTCGTCGGTGCCGATCGATTACGAAGCCGAAGAGGGGCCGAAGCTTGCCATCCGCGTGCAGGAACTGTTCGGTCTCGACCGCCACCCCGCCATTGCCGGCGGACAGGTACCGCTCGTGGTCGAGCTGCTGTCGCCGGCGCATCGCCCGGTGCAGGTGACGCGCGATCTGCCCGGCTTCTGGCGCGGCAGCTATGCGGCGGTCAAAGCCGAGATGAAAGGCCGCTACCCGCGCCATCCCTGGCCCGACGATCCTTTGGTGGCCCCGCCGACCCGGCGGGCAAAAAGGCGCGGCGAATAGCTCGAATTTTAATCGTCGGTTTCACCGCATCGTCACCGATCTGATTGAAAGCATCCGCCGCCGACCGCGCATTAGGGCGTTGTTCGCCGGGACATGGTGTGATTCGGCCGTCTGTGGAGTGGGTGGACCATGTTTCGCATCTTGTTCTTTGCCGGATTGCTGCTCGCCGCCGGCGTGTTCACGGCTCGCTTTATCGATCAGTCCGGCCGTGCGCCGGTGGCTGCCAAGGCCATGACCGTGCCGGATCCCTCGGTTTCGAACAATTCGCGCAGCCTGGTGATAAAGGCCGGGAACGGCGGCCACTTCGAGGTCGAAGCCAGGGTCGACGGCCGGCGGATCCCGTTCTTGGTCGACACCGGCGCCTCGCAGATCGCGTTGCGGGAGAGCGACGCGGCACGGCTCGGCATCCATCCGACGCCGCGCGATTATTCGATCAAGATCCACACGGCGAATGGGGTCGGCCGTGCGGCTTTGGTCCAACTGCGCATGGTCGAGGTCGGCAATATCGTGGTGCGCGATCTTCCCGCCCTCGTCTCTCCCGATGAGGCCTTGGGCGTGAACCTGCTCGGCATGTCATTCCTGTCGCGGGTGCGCTGGACCCACGAGCGCGGCAAGCTCATCCTCGAGCAGTAGCGTCCCACCATCGAGATCGCCTCCGGCTCGCGCTGTCCGGCACCCTTGCAGCAGGTGCCCGAACGGCACATGCTGGCGTCGAGCATGGGCGGCCGCACATCGTCAAAAAATGTCGCATGCGACCGGGGAGGGGCGGGTGAGCAAGCGGACTTTGCTGCCACTGCTGATAGCAGCCGGCCTTGGCCTCGGCATCTTCGCGGCGCAGGCGCAGACCTACCCATCGCGGCCGGTCAAGGTGATCGTGCCGTTCTCCGCCGGCGGCCCGCTCGATGTCGTTGCCCGTGCGGTTTCCGACAAGCTGTCGGCGAGCCTGAAACAGCCGTTCGTGATCGAGAACCGCGTGGGCGCGGGCGGCAATCTCGGGACCGAGGTCGTCGCCAAGGCGACTCCCGACGGCCATACCCTGCTGATGGTGCTGGCCACGACGCTCACCGCCAATCCCTCGCTCTACAAGAAGCTGCCGTTCGATCCGGGCAAGGATTTGCGGCCGATCTCGATCATGACGAATTCGAGCCAGATGGTGACCGTGCATCCATCCGTTCCGGTGAGCACGCTCGCGGAATTCGTCGCCTTCGCCAAGAAGGAGCCGCTCACCTATGCGCACGCGGGGCCCGGCAGCGGCGGCCACCTGGCGATGGAATATTTCCGGACGGTGGCGGGGTTCGAGACCGTCCAGGTCCCTTACCGCGGCAACGCGCCGCTGGTGATCGATCTCGTGGCCGGGCAGGTCAAAGCCGGCTTCGTCGCCACCGCCGGCGTCATTGGGCACGTGCGCGAAGGACGGCTGAAGGGGCTAGCCATTTCGTCAGCCAAGCGCTCACCCCTTGCACCGGATGTTCCGACAGCGGGCGAAGCAGGCTATCCGGATTTCAAGGTCGAGACCTACTTCGTGATGCTCGGACCGGCCGGCTTGCCCGACTCGATCGCGGATTTGCTCGAACGCGAGACCCGGCAGGCATTGAAGTTTCCCGATTTGTAGGAGAAGTTTCGCGCCCAGGACATCGAAGTTATCGGAACGACCGGCGCCGAAGCCAAGACCCGTCTGCGAGCCGACACCGAGCTGTGGGCGCGCATCACTAAGGCGGCCAATATGCGGGTCGATTGATCGCAGCCTGCTCGCCGGGGGTGCGTTGCGCGATACTGAAAATCGAGACTGAACGAGGTCAATGGTGGCAACTCGGCCGAACTTTCTCTTCCTCATCACCGACCAGCATCGCTCCGATTATCTCGGTTGCTACGGCCATCCCGTCCTCAAGACCCCGCATATCGATTCCATTGCCGCGCGCGGAACGCGCTTCGAACGGTTCTATGTGGCGACACCGGTGTGCATGCCGAACCGCGCGACCTTGATGACCGGGCGGATGCCGTCGGTGCACGGCGTGCGCAGCAACGGCATTCCGCTGTCGCTGCAATCCAACACTTTCGTCGATGCGTTGCGCGCGGCCGGCTACGCCACGGCGCTCGTCGGCAAGAGCCATCTGCAGAATTTCTCGGACATTCCGGCGATCCTCAAACGGCCGCTGCCGCGCCATGGCGACCAGGTGCTCGATGCGACTTTCGCCGAGGCGAGGAAGCCCATTGCATCCGACGGGCCCTATGACCAGGAGCATCCGAAACACTGGGAGATGGGCCGTGATTTTGCAATGAAGCTGCCGTTTTACGGATTCCAGCACGTCGACCTATGCACCGCTCACGGCGACCTCGTCGGCGGCCATTACTATGTCTGGCTCAAATCGCGCCGGCCCGATGCCGATGCGCTACGCGACCGCAAGAATCAGCTGCCCCACGACTACGTCTGTCCGCAGGCGTACCGGACTCCCATCCCGGAGGAGCTCTATCCGACGTCCTACATCGCCGACAAAAGCTGCGAATGGCTGGACCGCTATGCCGGCGGGGGCCGCGGCAAGCCGTTCTTCCTGATGGCCTCGTTCCCGGACCCGCATCATCCGTTCACGCCGCCCGGCCGCTACTGGTCCATGTACCAGCCGGAAGATATGGCGTTGCCGCAGAGCTTCCAGCACGGCAACCGGCCGTTGGCGCGTCCGGCGGCCTGGGCGCTCGAGCAGCGCGAGAGCGGCAAGGCGGTGGTCACCGAGCAGGCCGCCTTCGCGGTGAACGAACGGGAAGCGCGCGAGGCGATCGCGCTGAGCTGCGGCATGATCGCCATGATCGATGATGCGATCGGCCGGATCCTGGCACGTCTTGCGGCGTGCGGCCTGGCCGACGATACCATCGTCATCTTCACCACCGATCATGGGGATTTTCTCGGCGATCACCGGCTGTTGCTGAAAGGTCCGGCGCATTACGAAGGGATCACGCATGTGCCGTTCGTCTGGGCCGAGCCCGGCGAGCGGCCGGCGCGCAAGACCGACGTGCTGGGCGGCACCCTCGACATCGCATCGACCATTCTCGATCGCGCGCGCGTTCAGCCCTATCACGGCATCCAGGGGGTCAGCCTGCTGCCGGCCATCGGCGGCGACGGAGCCGCCATCACGCGTGACTCCATGGTGATCGAGGACGATCAGCAGCGCGCGGTGCTGAGCTATGGGTCGGGGTCGCGGCTGCGCACATTGGTCACATCGCGCTGGCGCATGACCATCGCCCATGACGATCCGTGGGGGGAGCTCTACGACCTGCGGAATGATCCGCACGAGATGGAAAATCTGTTCGAAGATCCCGGCCATCGCGGCGTGCGGGGCGAGCTGATGGAGCGGCTCGCCTATCGCCAAATGGAGCTTGCCGACCGCAGCCCGTTGCCGGTGGGCCGTGCCTGAGGCGCCGGTCGCGGGAACTTCGAACCGCCGTTGCGCTTTCCCGGTTCGCGTGCTTGGGCTATGTGCTCGGCGCAACGATGTCCCGCAAGAGATTCGCGAATGTTTCCCAAGCCGAAACCCGCGCTCACCCCCAACACCTACGCCTACGAATCCGAGCCGCTGGTGAAGCCCACCGGCTTTCGCGAATACGACGCGCGCTGGCTGTTGGGGCAGGAAATCAACCTGATGGGGGTCGAGGCGCTCGGCATGGGGCTCGGCACGCTGTTTCGTGAGCTCGGCGTCAAGCCCGAGGTCGTGGTCGGCCATGACTTCCGCGGTTATTCGGCGTCGGTGAAGATGGCATTGGTGTCGGGCCTGATGGCGGCGGGGTGCAAGGTGCACGACATCGGCTTGGCGGTTACGCCGATGGCCTATTTCGCCCAATTCGACCTCGACGTGCCGTGCGTCGCCATGGTGACGGCCTCGCACAACGACAACGGCTGGACCGGGGTGAAGATGGGTGCCAACCGCCCGCTCACCTTCGGTCCGGACGAGATGACCCGGCTCAAGGACCTCGTGCTCAACGCCCGCTTCGACCTGCGCGGCGGCGGTTCGTATGCCTTCGTCGAGAATTTTCCCGCGCGCTATATCGCAGATCTCACCAACCGCCAAAAACTCAGGCGCCGCCTCAAGGTGGTGTGCGCCTGCGGCAACGGCACCGCCGGTGCCTTCGCGCCGCAGGTGCTGGAAGCGATCGGGTGCGAGGTCGTTGCGCTCGACTGCGAGCTCGATCACACCTTCCCGAAATACAATCCCAACACCGAAGACATGAAGATGTTGCACGCCATGCGCGACGCGGTGCTGGCGAGCAAGGCGGATGTCGGCTTGGGGTTCGATGGCGACGGCGACCGTTGCGGCGTGGTCGACAACGAGGGCGAGGAGATTTTCGCCGACAAGGTCGGCGTGCTGCTGGCGCGCGACATCTCGGCTCAGCATAAGGGTGCGACCTTCGTCGCCGACGTGAAGTCGACCGGGCTGTTCATGACCGATCCGGTGCTGCAGAAACAGGGCGCCAAGACCGACTATTGGAAGACCGGGCACTCCTACATGAAGCGGCGCGTGAACGAGATCGGCGCGCTCGCCGGCTTCGAGAAGTCCGGCCACTTCTTCTTCAACAAGCCGCTCGGCCGCGGCTACGACGACGGCCTCATCTTCGCGCTCGCGGTCTGCGACATGCTCGACCGCAACCCGGGAAAGAGCATGGCGGACTTGAAGAACGCGCTGCCCAAGACCTGGTCGTCACCGACCATGTCGCCGCACTGCGCCGACGAGATCAAGTACCGCGTGGTCGACGACGTGGTGAAGCACTTCGGGCAGGCGAAGCAGAAGGGCGAGAAGGTCGCAGGCCAGCCGATCCGCGACCTGGTCACCGTCAACGGCGTGCGCGTCACCGTCGAGGACGGCACCTGGGGTCTGGTTCGCGCCTCCTCCAACAAGCCGGAGCTGGTGGTGGTGGTCGAGAGCCCGGTCTCCGAGGCGCGCATGCGCGACATGTTCAAGGCGGTCGACGCGGTGCTGCGCACGCATCCCGAGGTCGGCGAATACAATCAGACGATTTGAGCCCGGCGCCTGGTTGTCCGGGCGCGCGCGACGCGGCGGCGTCAGGCGGCGCTCCTCCGCCGCCGGGGTTGGAATCCAGTCGGGAATGGGCCAATGATCATTGGGCTTTCACCCGTTGGGTTCGTTTGGCCAAAATGGTGCGAACGACTCTGACCGCTTGCTGACCCGTTTTCATCACGACGGGCTCGATCGCAGCTTCGCATGAATCGGGCCGGGAGATATTCGACCAATACGCCGGTCGGCATTGTAATCATTGGGCTTTCGTTGGGTTCGTTCCGCCAAAACGCCCGTTTGGGTTCGTTCCGCCAAAACAGCTATTGGGTTCGTTCCGCCAAAACGCCGTTGGGTTTGTTCCGCCAAAACGCCCGTTGGGTTCGTTTGGCCAAAACGCCGGCCGGCGCATCGTTGGACGGTCAATGCGACCTGCAGAAAGTGCAGGAAGTGCAGAAAGACGCATGGCCGACGCGGCGTCGGCAGGCGAGGAGGGGCTTTCTGCAGTTCCTGCACTTTCTGCAGCATAAAGGCGGCACATTGCAGTCACGGCAGCAATCGGATGCACTGCGGGCGAGTTATGCTCGGTGCGAGCGCTTCAGCTCATGACCAAAGCGGAAGCCCCTGGCGAGGTCGACTGTTCTCACTGTGCGGAGGTACTAGTCGATCAGCTGCGACAGGCCTCGAAGGATCACCCTTCGAGGCCTGTCGCTTTGCCGATTGAGCGGGTGAGGTTCAGCCCACCGCTTCCTCGAACGTGGCGCGGAACGAATGCGCCGGATAGACGCCGAGGATTTTCATTTCCTTGGAGAAGAAGGCGAGCTCCTCGAAGGCGAACACTAGTTCGCGATCCTCCGGGTGGCCCTCGACATCGGCATAGAACTGGGTGGCGAAGAAGTTCCCCTCGATCATGTAGCTTTCGAGCTTGGTCATGTTGACGCCGTTGGTGGCGAAGCCGCCGAGCGCCTTGTAGAGCGCGGCCGGCACGTTTCGCACCCGGAACAGGAAGGTCGTGATGACCGGGCCGTCACCGTTTTTCGCCCATGTGGCCTCGCGCGAGAGCACGATGAAGCGCGTGGTGTTGTGGTCCTCGTCTTCGACGTCTTCGGCGAGAATCTCGAGCCCGTAAATCTCGGCGGCGAGCCGCGAGGCAATGGCGGCGCGGGTCTTGTCTCCAACTTCCGCCACCTCGCGTGCCGAACCGGCCGTGTCGGCGGCGACGACCGGCTTGATGCCGAGCTTGCGGATGATCTTGCGGCATTGGCCGAGCGCGTGGACGTGGCTTTCGACCGTCTTGATATCGTCGAGCGTGGCGCCTTTGGGCGCCAGCAATTGATGACGTACCGGCATGAAATGCTCGGCGACGATGTGCAGGCCGGACTGCGGCATCAGGTGATGGATATCGGCCACGCGCCCGGCGACCGAATTCTCGATCGGGATCATGCCGAGGTCGGCCTCGCCCGAGGCGATCGCGGCAAATGCGTCCTCGAAGGTCGGACACGGTACCGCCTCGTGGTCCGGATAGACTTCGCGCGAGGCGAGATGGGAATTTGCTCCCGGCTCCCCCTGAAATACGATCTTCTTGGCCATGGCCGTTCCGGTACGCACCCGGCCGCTTCAAGTCAACGGTTGCCGCGTGAGCACCGCGCGCGCCCGCTCCAGGTCTTCCGGCGTGTCGACGCCCAGCGGCACGCTCTCGACCACGCTGACGTCGATGCGCATGCCGGCTTCGAGCGCGCGCAGTTGCTCGAGCTTCTCGCGCCGTTCGAGCGGGGAGGGGGGCAGGCCGACGAAGCGGGCGAGCGCGGCGCGGCGATAGGCATAGAGCCCGATATGGTGGTAGAGCGGGCCCTCGCCCGATGGCGCGCTAGCGCGGGTGAAATAGAGCGCGCGCAGCCGGTTGGGCGCGACCGGAGAGCCGACCACTTTCACCACGTTCGGATTGGTGCGCTCCTCCGCCTGCCTGATCTCGGCTGCGAGCGTGCCGATGTCGACGGCGGGATCGGCGAGCGCGTCGAGCGCAGCGGTAACGTCCGCCGGCGCGAGCGTCGGCAGGTCGCCCTGGATATTGACGATGATGCCGGCTCGGCCTTCCGGGTCGGCGGTCGCCAGCGCCTCGAAAATGCGATCGGAACCCGAGACGTGATCGGCTCGCGTCATCAGCGCGCGGCCGCCCGCCTTTTCCACGCAAGCCGCGATCGCCTCCGAATCGGTCGCAACCACGACCGGCCCGACATGGGCGGCCTCCGCCCGCCGCATGACATGGACGATCATCGGCTCTCCCGCGATGTCGGCGAGCGGCTTGCCGGGCAGCCTGGTCGAGGCCAGGCGGGCGGGGATGAGGACGAGAACGGCGGCCATTTTGCTCAAAAACCGGCGCCTGATTTGGCTCGGAAAATGTCGCAGGATCGGCTGTTTATACGGGTTGCCAGAGAGGAGGCAAACCGGTTATCTGTGCGCCGCCGCGAGAGTTCCCTCCGCACCGCCAATCTCCTGCCGCCTTGGAAGCCGAGACGCGATGGACTCCTTTGAGCTGAACAAGATTTTGGGCGCGATCCTCGGCACATGCCTGTGCCTGCTCGCCGTCAACATCGCCGCTGGCGCCATCTTTGCTCCCGCAAAGCCGGCCAAGCCCGGCTACGAGATCGTGGTCCCCGACAAGCCGGGCGGGGAGACCAAACCCGCGGAGCAGGAGCAGCAGCAACCGATCGAGCAATTGCTCGCCAAGGCGGACGTCGGGCGAGGCGAGAATTCGGCGAAGAAATGCGCGGCCTGCCATACCTTCAACAAGGGCGGCCGTAACCTCGTGGGACCCAATCTGTGGGGCGTCGTCGGCCGCCCCAGAGCGTCCGAGGCCGGCTTCAACTATTCGGCGGCCATGAAAGCGAAAAGCGGCAATTGGACCATCGAGGAGCTCAACCAGTTCATTACCAATCCGAAGGGCATGGTTCCGGGCACCAACATGACCTTCGGCGGCATCCAGCGACCGAGCGAGCGGGCGGATCTCATCGCCTATCTCAACACGCTGTCCGACAATCCGGCCCCGCTGCCGAAGGCGGCGGAGGCACCCGGTGCCCCGAAGCCGCAATGACCGTGCTTTGTTGCTGATTTGTAATGGTCGGGTGTTTGCCCGGCCATTACGCTAAGATGTCAAGCACTGCTATCGTGGCCCACAGAAAAGTGATGGGCGCCACCGCACTGCGGTCATCAGCCAGGTGTCGTAATATCGAAAATCGGACATAATTCCTGAAAAGCGTCCCCTAAGCTTCGCCCCCGCCGGAGGGTTATTTTGCGCCTCAGCCGTCGATCCGCGATCCGTACCGGCCTCCTTGCGGCCGCCGTTCCCCTGCTCGACCGACTCGGTCTGCCCTCCTTCGGCACGCCGGCCAGCGCCCGGGAACCGGAATGGCAACACGGGCTATCGCTGTTCGGCGAGCTCAAATATTCGCCCGGGTTCAAGCATTTCGACTACGTCAACCCGCGGGCGCCCAAAACCGGCGCCGCGCGCCTGATCGCCTTCGGCACCTATGACAATTTCAATATGACGGTCGCCGGAGTGAAGGGCTCGCTGTCGGCCGGGATCAACCTGGTCTACAGCCAGTTGATGGCTGATGCCCTCGACGAGGTGTCGACCGAGTACGGACTTTTGGCCGAAGCAGTGAGCCACCCGCAGGATTTTTCCGCCGTCACCTATCGGTTGCGCACCGCGGCAAAGTGGCACGATGGCAAGCCGGTGACGGTCGAGGACGTGATCTTCACCCTCGAAATGTTCAAGAAGCACCACCCGCAATACGCCGCCTACTACCGGCACGTGACCAAGGCGGAGAAGACCGGCGAGCGCGACGTCACCTTCAGCTTCGACGGTCCCGGCAACCGCGAACTGCCGCAGATCGTCGGTCAGCTCTACGTGCTGCCGAAACATTGGTGGGAGGGGACCGATGCCTCCGGCAAGAAGCGCGACATCGGCGCGACCACGCTCGAGCCGCCGCTCGGCAGCGGTCCCTACCGTGTGAAGGAGTTCGTGCCGGGGCGGACGATCGTGTACGAGCGGGTCAAGGATTATTGGGGCAAGGATGTCAACGTCAATGTCGGCCGCGACAACTTCGACGAGCTGCGCTTCGAATACTTCCGCGACTCGACGGTGGCGATCGAGGCGTTCAAGGCCGATCACGTCGACTGGCGCACCGAGAACAGCGCCAAGAATTGGGCGACCGCCTACGATTTCCCCGCGGTCAAGGACAAGCGCGTCCTGCTCGAGGAATTTCCGACCCGCAGCACCGGCATCATGCAGGCCTTCGTGTTCAATAGCCGGCGGGAGAAGTTCAAGGATCCGCGGGTGCGGCGTGCGTTCAACTTCGCCTTCGACTTCGAGGAGATGAACAAGCAGATCTTCTTCGGCCAGTACAAACGGATCGCGAGCTATTTCGAAGGCACCGAGCTTGCTTCATCGGGTCTCCCGCAAGGCCAGGAGCTCGCGATCCTCGAAGCCGTGCGCGACCGGGTGCCGCCAGAAGTGTTCTCGGCCGCCTACACCAATCCGGTTTCCGGCAGCCCGGACAAGGTGCGCGCCAACTTGCGTGAAGCCGTGCGGCTGATGAAGGAAGCAGGCTACGAGGTCCGCGACCACAGGCTCGTCAACGTGAAGACCGGTGAGCCGTTGACGGTGGAGTTTCTGAGCGAAGATCCGAGCTTCGAGCGGGTCATTCTGTTCTACAAGCCCTCGCTCGAGCGGCTCGGCGTCACCGTGGCCGTGCGCACGGTGGACGACGCCCAATACGAGAACCGGCTGCGCAGCTGGGACTTCGACATGATCGTCGCCTCCTGGCCGCAATCGCTGTCGCCGGGCAACGAGCAGCGCGGCTACTGGGGCTCGCCGGCGGCCGATCAGCCGGGGTCGCGCAACCTCGTCGGCATCAAGAACCCGGCCGTCGATGCGCTGATCGAGCGCGTCATCTTCGCGAGGAATCGTGACGAGCTCGTCGCCGCCACCCAGGCGCTCGACCGGGTCTTGTTGTGGAACTTCTACGTCGTGCCGCAATGGACCTACGGCAAGGTGCGCACGGCGCGCTGGGACCGTTTCGGGCGACCCGATGAGCTGCCGAAATACGGCGCATCGGCATTTCCCACCGTCTGGTGGTTCGACGCACAGAAAGCCGCAAAAGTGGGGACGCGCCAGTGAAGAACCATTCCGCCACCGATCTCACCCGCCGCGGCACGCTGGCGCTGGGCGCCGGCGCGCTCGCGTCGATGGTCGCCAGCCGCGGCTCGGCGCAGGAGCAGCCTGAACGGCACGGCATCTCGGCCTTCGGCGATCTCAAATATTCACCGGACTTCAAGCATTTCGACTATGTCAACGTGGACGCGCCGAAAGGCGGCATGTTCTCCCATATCGGGCCGACCCGCGCATTCAATCAGAGCTTTCTCACGTTCAATTCGCTCAACAGCTACATCCTCAAGGGTGACGCCGCGCAGGGCATGGAGCTCACCTTCGCGACCCTGATGGCGCGCGCCTTCGACGAACCGGATTCCTTCTACGGGTTGGCCGCCCGCGCGGTGCGCATCTCGCCCGACGGATTAACGTACAGTTTCCTGATGCGGCCCGGCATCACGTTCAACGACGGCAGCCCGATCACCGCGCATGATGTCGCGTTCTCGCTGAAGATTCTGAAAGACAAAGGGCATCCGATCGCCCAGCAATTGTTGCGCGACGTCGTCGGCGCAGAGGCCACGGACGACGCCACCGCGGTCGTGCGTTTCGCGCCGCAACGGGCGCGCGACGTGCCGTTGTTCGCCGTGTCGCTTCCGATCTTTTCGCGCGCCTATTATTCGACCAGGCCGTTCGACGAGACGACGCTCGAGCCGCCGCTCGGCAGCGGCCCCTACAAGGTTGGCCGTTTCGAGGTCGGTCGCTTCATCGAGTATGACCGGGTCAAGGACTGGTGGGGCGCCGATCTGCCGGTCTCGCGCGGAGTGAACAATTTCGACGTCTTACGTTACGAATTTTATCGCGACCGTGACGTTGCGTTCGAAGGGTTTACCGGCAAGAGCTACCTGTTCCGCGAGGAGTTCACCTCGCGCATCTGGGCGACGCGCTACGACTTTCCCGCCATCCGTGATGGCCGCGTGAAGCGCGACGTGCTGCCCGACCAGACGCCGTCGGGAGCCCAGGGCTGGTTCATCAACGTGCGCCGCGACAAGTTCAAGAACCGTCTGCTGCGCGAGGCGCTGATCTACGCCTTCGATTTCGAATGGACCAACAAGTCCATCATGTACGGGTCCTATGACCGGACCCATTCGGTGTTCCAGAACTCCAACATGATGGCGGTCGGCAAACCTAGCGCGGACGAGCTTGCTCTGCTCGAGCCGTTCCGCGGCAAGGTGTCGGACGAGGTGTTCGGCGAGCCGTTCGTGCCCCCGGTCACCGACGGCTCGGGCCAGGATCGCGCGCTCTTGCGCAAATCGAGCGCGCTCCTGCAGGAGGCGGGCTACGTCATCAAGAACACCAAACGGGTGATGCCGAACGGCGAGCCGATGACCATCGAGTTTCTGCTCGACGAGCCGAGCTTCCAGCCGCACCACGCGCTGTTCATCAAGAATCTCGCCTTGGTTGGCATCGACGCCACCACCCGCCTCGTCGACCCGGTGCAATATCGCAAACGGATCGACGATTTCGACTTCGACCTCGTCGTGCAGCGCTTCGGCTTTTCGAACACGCCCGGGGATTCGCTCCGGAGCTTTTTTTCCTCGCAGGCGGCGGCTTTGAAGGGCTCGCAAAACCTCGCCGGCATGGCCGATCCGGTGATCGATGCGCTGATCGAGCGCATCATCGCGGCGCAAGACCGGCCGTCCCTGGTGACCGCCTGCAAGGTGCTCGACCGGGTCATCCGCGCCGGCCGGTACTGGATTCCCCACTGGTACAAGGCCTCGCACTGGATCGCTTATTGGGACATGTTCGGCCGCCCGCCGACAAAACCGCGCTATGCGCGCGCGATTCCGGACACCTGGTGGTACGACCGCGACAAGGCGGCAAAGACCGAGCGGGCGGGGTAGGAAGAGCTTTGGCTCGCCTGATACGGTTGCGGGTTTCGGGCGCGCCACTATCCAAAGTCGGCTATAACCCGCTTGGACGGTTGATTCCGATCTCGGCTAAGCCCGAGATGCCGACGCGCCGGAATGATAGTGATGAAAGCGGACGGAAGCACTTTCCAGCGAAGCCTGCCCCGGACTTGATCCGAGGTGGGAAGCGATTCGCCGCAGAAAATGCGAGGAGACAAAGAGGCTAGGGCATGATCACTTTCGAATGAAACCGATCATGCCCTGGAACGAGCAATGACCGCCTATATCGTCCGGCGCCTCCTGTTCATGGTCCCGACCTTGCTCGGCATCATGCTGGTGTCGTTCGTCGTGGTGCAGTTCGCGCCCGGCGGGCCGGTCGAGCGCGTGATCGCACAGCTCACCGGCTCCGATACCGGCGCGACCTCGCGCATCTCGGGTTCGCCCGGCGGCGACTTCGGCGCCCGCGGGCAGCCGGGCAGCGCCACCATCGACTCGGTGAGCTCCAAATATCGCGGCGCCCAGGGCCTCGATCCGGAATTCATCAAGAGCCTGGAGAAGCAGTTCGGCTTCGATAAGCCGGCCTACCAGCGTTTCTTCCTGATGTTGTGGAACTACGCCCGCTTCGATTTCGGCAAGAGCTATTTCCGCGACACCACCGTCCTGCAGCTCATCAAGGAGAAGCTGCCGGTCTCGATATCGCTCGGCATCTGGCTCACCCTGTTGACCTACCTGATCTCGATTCCGCTCGGCATCCGCAAGGCGATCAACGACGGCTCGCAGTTCGACGTGTGGACCTCGGGCGCCATCATCGTCGGCTATGCGATTCCGGGCTTCCTGTTCGCGATCCTGCTCATCATCCTGTTCGCCGGCGGCTCCTTCTTCAATTTTTTCCCGCTGCGGGGCCTCACCTCCGAAAACTGGGCGCTGTTGCCTTGGTACAGCAAGATCCTCGACTATTTCTGGCATCTGGTCTTGCCGATCATCTCGATGGGGCTCGCCGCATTCGCCACCATGACGCTGCTCACCAAGAACTCGTTCCTCGACGAGATCCGCAAGCAATATGTGCTCACCGCCCGCGCCAAGGGCAATACCGAGCGCCAGGTGCTCTACGGCCACGTGTTCCGCAACGCGATGCTGATTGTGATTGCCGGCTTTCCCGGGGCATTCGTGCACGCCTTCTTCTCCGGCTCGCTGCTGATCGAAACCATCTTCTCGCTCGACGGCATTGGTCTGCTCGGCTTCGAGAGCGTGCTCAACCGCGACTATGCAGTCGTGTTTGCGACGCTTTACATCCTGTCGCTGGTCGGACTTATGGTGAATCTGATTTCCGATCTCACCTATACCTGGGTTGATCCGCGGATCGACTTCGAGACGCGGGAGGTGTGAGGTGGACGACCGCACCAGCATCCAGGTGCCGGAGACGACGGCGCAATCGCCGATGGGGCTCGCGGTCCCGTTGGAGCGGCACCTCATCGCGATCTCGCCGCTCAATCGTCGGCGCTGGCAGAATTTTGCGGCGAACCGGCGCGGCTACTGGTCGCTTTGGATCTTTCTCGTGCTGTTCGTGGTGTCGCTGTTCGCCGAGTTCATCGCTAACGACAAGCCGTTCTACGTGCGCTACGACGGCAAGTCCTATTTTCCGGTCCTTTTTACCTACGCCGAGACGACGTTCGGCGGCGATTTCGAGACCGGGGCCGATTACCGCGATCCGTATCTGCAGAAGCTCGTCGCCGAGAAGGGCGGCTTCATGCTCTGGCCGGTGGTCCGCTATTCGTACAACACCCACAATCTCGATCTGCCGACCCCGGCGCCCTCGAAGCCGACCTGGATGCTCACCGAGGAGCAGTGCAAGCCGGTGGTCGAGCGCAAGGCCCTGACCGGCTGCCGCGACCTCGAATACAACTGGCTGGGCACCGACGACCAGGGCCGCGACGTCGTCGCGCGTTTGCTTTACGGGTTCCGCATCTCGGTGTTGTTCGGCCTCGTGCTGACGATCATCTCCTCCGTCATCGGTGTCGCGGCCGGCGCCGTGCAGGGCTATTTCGGCGGCTGGACCGACCTCTTGTTCCAGCGCTTCATCGAGATCTGGACTGCAATTCCCTCGCTCTATCTGCTGCTCATCATCTCGTCGGTGCTGGTGCCGAGCTTCTTCGTGCTGCTCGGAATCCTGCTGTTGTTCTCCTGGGTGTCGCTCGTCGGCCTGGTGCGTGCCGAGTTCCTGCGCGGGCGCAATTTCGAATACATCCAGGCCGCGCGCGCGCTCGGCGTGTCGAACCGCACCATCATGTTCCGCCACCTGCTGCCGAACGCCATGGTGGCGACCATGACGTTCCTGCCGTTCATCCTGTCGTCGTCGGTGATGACGCTGACCGCGCTCGATTTCCTCGGCTTCGGCCTGCCGCCGGGCTCCCCCTCGCTCGGCGAGATGCTCGCCCAGGGCAAGGCCAACATTCAAGCGCCCTGGCTCGGCTTCTCGGGCTTCTTGACGGTTGCCTTGATGCTGTCACTCTTGATCTTCATCGGCGAGGCGGTGCGCGACGCCTTCGATCCGAGGAAGACGTTCGCGTGAGCGCAATGGACGCCAGTTACGAAAAACTACTCGAGGTCAACGACCTTTCCGTCGCCTTCCGCCAAGGCGCGCGCGAGACGCTCGCGGTCGACCGCGTCTCCTTCGACATCCGCAAGGGCGAGACGGTGGCGCTCGTCGGCGAGTCGGGCTCGGGCAAGTCGGTCACCGCCTTGTCGGTGATGAAGCTGCTGCCGTATCCGGCGGCCCACCATCCCTCGGGCTCGATCCGTTTCAAGGGCCAGGAATTGCTGCATTTGCGGCAACGCGACATCAGGCGCGTGCGCGGCAACGATATCACCATCATCTTCCAGGAGCCGATGACCTCGCTCAATCCGCTCCACACCATCGAGAAGCAGATCGGCGAAATCCTTCTCCTGCATCAGGGTCTGACCGGGCAGGCGGCGCGCGCGCGCACGCTCGACCTGTTGACCCAGGTCGGCATTCCCGAGCCCGAGACGCGCCTCAAGAGCTACCCGCACCAGCTTTCCGGCGGCCAGCGCCAGCGCGTGATGATCGCCATGGCGCTCGCCAACGAGCCGGATCTGTTGATCGCCGACGAGCCGACCACCGCGCTCGACGTCACCGTGCAGGCACAAATCCTGACGCTCCTGAAAGAGCTGCAGACGCGGCTCGGCATGGCGATGCTGTTCATCACCCACGACCTCGGCATAGTGCGCAAGCTCGCCGACACGGTCTGCGTGATGAAGGAGGGCAAGATCGTCGAGAGGGGGTTGGTCGAGCGCGTGTTCACGGCGCCGGAGCACCCTTATACCCGGGCGCTGCTCGCCGCCGAGCCGAAGCCCGACCCCGCACCGCTGTGCGCCGACGCGCAAGTCGTGGTCGAGACCCGGGACTTGAAAGTCTGGTTCCCGGTCAAGCGCGGCGTGTTGCGCAAGGTCGTCGGCCACATCAAGGCGGTCGACGGCGTGAGCATCACGGTGCGCCAGGGCGAGACGCTCGGCATCGTCGGCGAATCCGGGTCCGGCAAGACCACGCTCGGGCTCGCCCTCCTGCGGCTGGTATCGTCGGACGGGCCGATCGTGTTTCTCGGCAGCAAGATCACCGGGCTGACCTTCCGGCAGATGCGGCCGTTCCGTCACCATATGCAGATCGTGTTCCAGGATCCCTACGGCTCGCTTTCGCCGCGCATGTCGGTCTCCGACATCGTCGAGGAGGGCCTGTGGGTGCATCACCCGAAACTCTCCAGGGAGCAGCGCGAGCAGCGCGTGATCCGCGCGCTGCGCGACGTCGGTCTCGATCCGGAGACGCGCTTTCGCTATCCGCACGAGTTCTCCGGCGGCCAGCGCCAGCGCATCGCGGTCGCGCGCGCCATCGTGCTGGAGCCGACCTTCGTCGTGCTCGACGAGCCGACGAGCGCGCTCGACATGCTGATCCAGGCGCAAATCGTCGAGCTGCTGCGCGAGCTGCAGAGGCGGCACAACCTCACCTACACGTTCATCTCGCACGACCTCCGGGTGGTCGCGGCGCTGGCGTGCCGCCTCGTGGTCATGCGCCACGGCAAGGTGGTGGAGGAGGGGCCCGCGACCGAGCTCTTCGCCCGTCCCAAGAGCGACTACACGCGCGCGCTGTTCGCGGCCGCGTTCAACTTGGAGATGGCGCCCGAGGGCGTCGTCGCGCAGTAGGCGCGCGCGTTGCCCCGCGACACCCGAACCGCGCAGCTGCCGCTCGCCGATCATCCGGTGGACGTGGCGATCTCGGGTTCCGAGCTGCTTGCCAAGGGCTTTCGCGACTACCAACGCTACCGGTATAAGCTCCCGGGCGACGACAGCGTATTGCCGCCGCGGGTGCGCGATGTCCTGCGCGCAGGCCGCGTCGCGGCGATGTTGCCGATTGATCTCGAACGCGACGAGATCGTGCTGCTGCGCCAGTTTCGTCTCTCCGCTCATCTGGCGAACGGCAACGGCGAGCTGGTCGAGATCGTCGCCGGGCGCGTCGAGGCAAACGAGCAGACGATCGAGACGGCGCGCCGGGAAAGCGTCGAGGAAATCGGCGTCGCCCCAAGCCCGCTCGTCGAGCTGTTCACTTATCTGCCGGCACCTGGCATTACCGACGAGGAGATCACCCTGTTTCTCGGCATCGTGGATGCCTCGCAGGTGCCGGAACGGGCGGGCGCCGCCGCCGAACGCGAGGAGACGAAACCGACGCGCGTTCCGATCGATGCTGCGCTCGCGGCGCTCGCGGACGGCAGCATGCGCAACGGTCTCCTCATCACTGCGCTGCAATGGCTCGCGCTCAACCGCGGCCGCCTCGGCGAGATCGTGTGCGCCGGCTCGGACAAGCCCTGATGGGCGCGATCCTCATCGCGGTCACGGGGATCGATCCGAAAGCATGGCACGAACGCTTCCGGGCGCTCGCCCCGCAGCGCGACATCCGCCTGTGGCCGGAGCGCGTCGGCAATGCCGCCGACGTGACCTACGCCTGCGTCTGGCAGCCGCCGCCCGGGCTGCTCGCGAGCTTTCCGCACGTGAGGGCGATCTTCTCGCTCGGCGCCGGCGTCGATCATGTGACGAACGATCCGCATCTGCCACCGGTGCCGATCGTGCGCATCGTCGATCCCGATCTCACCATGCGCATGAGCGAGTACGTCGCGCTGCATGTGCTGATGCATCACCGCCGCCAGCGCGTCTACGACGCGCAGCGGCGCCAGCGTCGCTGGCACGAGCACGACCAGCCGCCGGCGAGCAGCGTGGCGGTCGGCGTGATGGGCCTGGGCGTGCTCGGTTGCGATGCCGCCTCGGTCCTGCGCCGGCTCGGGTTTCGGGTCGCCGGCTGGAGCCGGACGCCGAAGACGCTGCCGGATATCGAGACCTTTCATGGCGCCGATGGGCTCGAGGCTTTTCTTCGCCGCACCGAGATCCTGGTCTGCCTGTTGCCGGCGACGGCCCCGACTGCAGGCATCCTCGAGCTCCAGCTCTTCCGCAAGCTCAAGCGCGACGGCGCGGCCGGCGGCGCCTATCTGATCAATGCCGGGCGCGGTGCACTGCAAGTCGATGCCGACATCGTCGCGGCGCTCGAAGACGGAACGCTTGCCGGCGCGACGCTCGACGTGTTTCCGATCGAGCCGTTGCCGGCGACGAGCCCGCTCTGGACCCACCCCAAGGCGACGATCACGCCGCACAATGCGGCGATGTCCGATCCGCGCGCGCTGGTGGCAAATATTCTGCGCCAGATCGAGCGCGTCGAAGCCGGCTTGCCGCTCGAGCATGTAATCGATCGGGGCGTGGGCTATTAAATGACCCTATGAGGGTGGTCGAACGAGCGCGGTGATGAAGGTGGACATCCTCGATCCAGCACAACGGGCCGCCGCCACCGGAACCGGAAGCATCCAGTTGGTTCTGGCTGGCCCCGGTTCCGGCAAGACCACGGCGCTCACCGGTCGCTTCGTTCACCTGGTGCGGCAGGGCGCCGATCGCAAGCGCATTCTGGCGTTGACCTTCACCAAGAAGGCCGCCGACGACATGAGAGCGCGCATCGCGCGGGCCCTCGATCTGGAATCCGGAAGAGATCTGACCGTCGCGACGTTTCACGGTTTTGCCTTTCGGCATCTCAGGAGCAATCCGCAGCTGGTCGGGCTGCCCGAAAAATTCGAACTCTGGGACACCTCGCAGCAACGGCACGTTTTCAACTCGCGGCGGATGTGGTGGAACGAGGACGCCGACATTCTGGACATTATCGCCGGCGCGAAGGAGCGCCTTCTGGACGCAGAGGGCTTCGCCGCCGAGATCGATGACGACGATGAGGTCCTCCGCAATGCGGTGGATTTCTTCAAGGTCTACGAAAAGGCCCTTCGGAGTGCCGGCGCCATCGATTTTGCCGACATGGTGCCGCTGGTGGTGCGGGCAATGGACAGGAATCCCGCCTATGCGGCGAAGATCACCGGCGCGTACGACCATCTGCTGGTCGACGAATATCAGGATGTCAACCCGGGGCAGGTCGAGCTGATCGATCGCTTCGTGCAAGCAGGTGTGAACCTATGGGTGGTCGGCGACGACGATCAGACGCTCTACGCGTTCCGGGCGGCCGACGTGCGGTTCATCCTGGACTTTCCGCAGAAGTACCGGTGCGAGCAGGTTCACGTCCTGGACCGCAATTATCGCTCGGCAGCGCAAATCGTCGCAGCCGCCAAGCGGTTGATCGCCAACAACCGCGCACGCCGCGACAAAAACTATCAACCGGTCGTCGCCGACGCCGGCGAGATCGTCATCCGCGGTTACCGGACGCCGGAGATCGAGGTGCGGCAGGTGGCGAGAGGGGTCGCCAAGCTGCTCGAGCACGGTCATGCCCCGCAGCAGATCGCCGTACTCTATCGCATCGCCTCGGTTGGTCTGGCTCTGCAGCCGGCGCTGCAAGAGCTGCATATCCCGTACGAGGTGCGCGGCGGCGGTGATCTGTGGCAAGGCGTGGCAGCCAGGCTGGTGGTGGGATCCCTCTACTATCTGCGTGACGGAGAGTCCGTCGAGGCCATGAGCCGCATGGGGAGTGGCAGGCGGGCGGAAATCACACGCGGGAAGCTCGACCAGGCCGGCAACGGCAAGAAACATTCGTTCGCGGCGTCATGCCAGATCGTCCGTAATATCGTTGCGACGGCTGTGCCGAGACAGGCCTCCGATCGCGATCGCGCGGAATGGACCAGCGTGGTCGACGCCGTCGTCGCGCTGGCGTCATCATGCCGGTCATTGGAAGAGCTCGAAACAAAAATTGCCGAACAGTCGGCCGCGCAGCGTCAGGCGCCCGAGAACGCCGTCGTATTATCGACCATTCATTCGGCCAAAGGCCTGGAATGGGAGGCGGTGTTCATGGTTGGCATGGAGGAGGGCGTAGTGCCGCACGCCAACAACGATGACCTGGAGGAAGAGCGCCGGGTGGCCTATGTCGGCGTCACCCGGGCCAAGCGGATTCTCGGTCTCACCTACGCCAATCAGCGTTTCCGGCAGAGTTCCAGGCCCTCGCGGTTCCTCCACGAGCTCGCCGGAAGGGAGCAGCGTCTGTGCATCTCGACGAGCCCGCGGTCCGACGGGGCGGATCAACGCCTGCCGCTGCTGTCCAATCGTGAGCGCCAGCGCCTGAAAAACGGTTCATTCCCCGAGCGTACGCGCCAGCGCGCGGACAAGGAGCGGGATCGGATGACCAAGAACAAGCATGACAGGGCTCCGGCCCGTCACGGCCTGTCCTGGAGCGCGCAGGAGGATGATCGGCTGCGTACGACGTTCCTGGCGGGCGAAGCCATCGCGGCGATCGCCGGTGCACATCAGCGCAAGGTAGGCGCGATCACGTCACGGCTGATCAAGCTGGGCCTCATCACAGAGGACGGAGTGGTGCTATCCGATTGAATTCCTCCGTGCCAGCGAACGCTGACGGCCAAGATCGGCTGACCGGCCTGCGTGGCCGGGAAGTGCGCCTAGGCAGGGAACTTGAGCCGCCGCACGCTCGTCACCTCGCTCCCCGCTGCACGAATGCGGGCGATCGCTTCCATGATCGGCTCGATTGCTACCGCCATATGGAAGGCATTGGCGTGCACGAGCGTCGCATGGTCGCGCACGATGGCGACGTGGCCTTTCCAGAACAGGACATCGCCGCGCCGCAGGGTGGACAGATCGGTTGGCGCAAGCGGCGCGCCCAGCGCTTTCTCCTGCATGTCGCTGTCGCGCGGGCAGGGGATGCCGCAGGCAGTGAGCGCCACCTGCACCAGGCCCGAGCAATCGAGGCCGAGACCGGTCTTGCCGCCCCAGAGATAGGGGGCACCCACAAAACGTTCGGCCACCGCGACGAAATCGCTCTCCATCGTATCAAGCGGCGCAACATGCCGAGTGGGGATGAACCCTCCGGATGCGGTCACCACGAACGGCGCTTCGATGCGCGCGACCGCAAGCCGGCAACCGAGCGGGAGGGCTTCGACCGGCGGCAGCTTGATCGAGGGTCCTGGAAACACCAGGGTGCGTAGCGCTGCGACCTTATGGGTGGGCGCGGGACCGGCCGAGCCCAGCGCATTCGCGGGCAGCCAACCCACATAGCCGTCGGTCTCGAGCTGGCCCCAAGCCCAGCCTTCGTCGGTGGTCTCGTAGACGATGACGCGCTCGCCTTTGAGCGCCTCGGTATCGAGCGCCGCGTCGGGCGAGGGCGCGCGGCGCAGGGGCGCCTGCGGTTCGGCAACCTCGCGCAGCTCGCCTTCGACGAAGCGTGCAGCCGCGACCTTGCCTTCGAGATGCTTGGCCGCGAGGTCGGCGCGGGCCGGTGTCAGGCGCGGATCAAGAGCGCTCATGGCACCTGGTCATCCGTAGCGGGCGCTGAGCAGCGCGTAGAGGGCGCGCGCCACCTGGCATTCGGCGCCCTCGGGCCGCCCCGGCTTGGCCGTCTGGTTCCAGGCGAAGATGTCGCAATGCAACCACGCTTTGGCGGAGGAGACGAACCGGCGGAGGAACAAAGCGGCCGTGATCGAGCCGCCGAAATTGCCGGACGAGACGTTGTTGACGTCGGCGACCTTGGAGTCGAGCAGCTGATCGTAGGGCCGCCAGAGCGGCATCCGCCAAACCGGATCGTTCTCGCTCGCGCCGCAGCGCGCGATCTCCAGAGCCAACTCGTCGTCGTCGGTGTAGATCGGCGGCATGTCGGTCCCGAGCGCGACGCGGGCGGCGCCGGTCAGCGTCGCCATGTCGGCGATCAGCTCCGGCTGCTCCTCGTCGGCGAGCGCGATCGCGTCGGCCAGGACCAGGCGGCCTTCCGCGTCGGTATTGCCGATCTCGACGGTGAGGCCCTTGCGCGAGCGATAGACGTCGCGCGGGCGGAAGGCGGAGCCGGAAATCGCGTTCTCGACCGCCGGGATCAGGACTCGCAGCCGTAGCTTCGCGCCGCGGTCCATCAACATGTGGGCGAGCGCGAGCATCGAGGCGGCCCCGCCCATGTCCTTCTTCATGTTGAGCATGCCGCTTTCGGGCTTGATGTCGAGGCCGCCGGTGTCGAAGCATACGCCCTTGCCGATCAGCGTCACCTTGGGGTGGCTCGGATCGCCCCAGATGATGTCGATCAGGCGCGGCGGACGGGCGGCCGCGCGACCGACCGCGTGGATGAGCGGAAAGTTCTGCTCGAGCAGGTCGTCGCCGACGATGGCCTGGGCCTTGGCGCCGTGGCGGGCCGCAAGCGTCCGCGCGGCCTCTTCGAGCTCGGGCGGTCCCATGTCGTTCGCCGGCGTGTTGATGAGGTCGCGCGCGAGGCAGACGCCCTCGACGATCCGGCTCAGCTCATCGCCGTCGACGCCCGCGGGCATTTCGAGGCGGACCTCCTTCTGCTCCTGCTTGCGGTAGCGTGTGAAGCGGTAAGAGCCGAGCGCGACGGCCAGCGCCGCGAGCCTCGCATCGTGCGGAGCATTGGCGAAACGGTAGGCGCCTGCGGGTAGCAGTCCCGCCAGCGCGCCCGGCCGGAACAGGTCCTTGTGCGGATCGTCAGCGGGCTCGAGCGCGAACAAGACCCCGCTCAGTCCGCCCCCCGCCGCCGGCAAAAGGACGTGGCGGCCGGCCTTCGGTTCGAAGCCGGCAGCCTCGGCGAAGGCCCGCTCGCGCGAATCAAGCCGCTCGCGTGTGCCCGCCCAGGTCGAGGCGTTAACGAAGGTTACCGGAACCGTCGCGACCGCTTGGCCGCGCGTCAGAAAAACCGCATGCATCGGAGAACCGCCCATGGAATGTGCCCTGCTAGCACGGGACGCTGCGACGGTGAAGGCGAGGGGCGGGCACCGTTAATACTTCTTAATGTTCCCGATTAACCGGCTGTTAAGGTTAACGCTTTATTGCCGAAGCCGCGTGGGGGCCCACGAGGCCGTGATGACTTGCTCAGGTTCCAACAGTTCCGTTCGCCTGCTGGCGTCGGTCGCGCTTGCGGCCGTGCTCGCGTTTTTGACCGCGGGCTGCAAGACCACCCAACCGATGGACACCACCGGCTCGTTCGGCATCGCCGCCGCGCCGCGTAACGACGCCGATTGGCGGCGCTCGGCGGAAGCCTGGGGCGAACGCTACCGGGCCAATCCGAGCGACCCCGAGGCGGCGGTCAACTATGCGCAGGCGCTGCGCGGAATGGGCCAGCGCGCGCAGGCTGCCGCCGTGCTCGAACAGGCGTCGATCCAGAATCCGAAGCACGCGGGAGTCAGCGGCGCCTATGGACGCGCGCTTGCCGACGCCGGCAATTACAAGCAGGCGCTCGAGGTCCTCAACCGCGCCCACACGCCTGACCAGCCCGACTGGCGCATTCTGTCCGTGCAGGGTGCCGTGCTCGATCAGATGGGCCGGCACGAGGAGGCGCAACGCTATTATGCGACCGCCTTGCGGATCGTACCCGATGAGCCTTCGGTCCTGTCCAATCTCGGACTGTCCTACGCGCTGTCCAAGGATCTGGTGCGGGCGGAGTCGACATTGCGGCGGGCGAGCGCGCAGGCGCGGGCCGATACGCGCGTGCGGCAGAACCTCGCGCTCGTCGTCGGACTGCAGGGACGATTCGCCGAAGCGGAGACCATCGCGCGCGCCGACCTGCCGTCGGAGGAAGCCGCCGCCAATGTCACCTATCTGCGGCAGATGCTGGCGCAGCAGAACGGCTTGAAGCAGCCGGGCCAGCCCGACAAGCCGCCGGTCAGGGCGCACGGAAGCTGATCCACGCACTCCTCGTGCTTTTCGAATCGGTCGCCGTTGTCCACGCAACCGGCGACTTGCCGTCCATGGATTACCGTCTTCATCGAGCACGACAGTCCGCGCGCGGGCGCAAAGCGCGGCGCGTCATTTCATGATGTTCATATCAATCACCCGGATCGCCGCAGGACCCAGGATGACGATGAACAGCGCCGGCAGGAAGAACAGGATCATCGGCACCGTGAGCTTCGGCGGCAGCCCGGCGGCCTTCTTCTCGGCCTCCGACATGCGCATGTCGCGATTCTCCTGCGCCATCACGCGCAGCGTCTGCGCCATCGGCGTGCCGTAGCGTTCCGCCTGCTGCAACGCCATGCACACCGACTTCACGCCGTCGAGGTTGGTGCGCTTCGCCAGGTTCTCGTAGGCCTGCCGGCGATCCTGCAAATACGAAAGCTCAGCGGTCGTCAGCGTCAGCTCTTCGGCGAGCGGGATCGACTGCGAGCCGATCGTCTCCGCCACCTTGCGGAAGCCCGCTTCGATCGACATGCCGGATTCGACGCAGATCAGCAGCAGGTCGAGCGCGTCGGGAAAGGCGCGCTTGATCGAAAGCTGGCGGCGCGCAATCTTGTTCTTTACGAACAGGCTCGGCACGTACATGCCGAAATAGGTGGCGGCGAGACACATCCCGATCTTGACCATCGGCGGTTGATCGATGTCGAGGACGACGAACAGATAGAACAGCGAGACGACCAGCATGGCCACCGGCATGACCATGCGGAAGAACAGATAGGTGACGTAGGGCGCCTGGCCGCGATAGCCGGCTTGCACCAGGAGTGCGCGAGCTTCCTCCTGACCCACCCACTTGTTCAGGTTGAACTGATCGACGATCGTCTGCATGTATTGCTTCGGCGACCGGCGCAATGTGATCTTCTCGCCGCGCGCGAGCCGCTCACGCTCACGCTGGCGGAGTTTCTCCCGCTCGAGCGCGACCGACTTCATACGCTTGCTCAACGTGTCGGTGGCGAGCAGCGGCATGGCCAAGGTGATCACCGTTGCGATCGCCCCGACGGCCGCGAACACCATCGCCAGGAAGCGGGTATCGCCGAGCTTTTCGATCAGAAAATCGACCATGGCGCCTGCATCAGAAATCGAAATTGATCATTTTGCGCATCACCAGGACGCCGATCGTCATCCAGGCGGCGCAGGCGGCGAGCATCAAGCGCCCCATCGGGTGCGTCCATAACAGCTCGATATATTGCGGACTCGTGATGTAGACCAGCATCATCACCGCGACCGGCAGGGCGGCGATGATCGCGGCCGACGCTTTCGCCTCCATGGACATGGCCTGGATCTTGGCTTTCATCTTCTTGCGTTCGCGCAGCACGCGCGACAGATTGCCCAGCGCCTCGGACAGATTGCCGCCGGCCTTCTGCTGGATCGCAATGACGATGCCGAAAAAGTTGGCCTCGGCCACCGGAATGCGCTCGTAGAGCTTGCCGCAGGCCTCGCCGAGCGGGATGCCGATGGTCTGGGTCTCGACGATCGCGCGGAACTCGCTCTTGAGCGGCTCGGGCGCGTCGGTGGTGATGATCCGCATGCTGTCGAGCAGCGGCAGGCCGGCCTTGATGCCGCGCACGATGATGTCGACCGCGTCGGGGAACCCCTGCAGAAACTTCGCCTCGCGCCGTTTCTTGAGGAACTTGAGCAGCCAGAGCGGCGCACCGCAACCCATCGCGAATCCCAAGCCGAGTGCGGCCAGCAGGCCGCCATCGATCATGACGACGAGTAGAAACGCAGAGAGGCCGAGCGCGCCGGCGGTGATGAAGAAACGCCGCTTCGACCACGTGAGTCCGGCTTGCGCGATCTTCACCGAGAGCGGCACCGACCTGGCCTTGGCGCGCCGCTCGTCCAGCTCCTTGAGCGTTCCTTCGACCTGCTCGCGCCGCGACTTCGGCGCGTTGCGCGCCGCGCGCGCCGGCATCACCGATCCGGTCCGCGCCACGGTCTCCTTGCGCTTCTCCGCCAGCCGTTCGCCGGACAGGATCGGATAGATGAAGACCCAGGCGACGCCGCCGATGGCGACGGCCGCCAGGAAGAAGAGGGCAATGCTGTCCATGGCCAAGGCCGTCCTCAGGCTCTGGTTTCTTCGGCCGCGGCCTCGGCGGCATCGAGCGCGGCGGCGAGGCGCTGCTCCTCGCCGTAGTAGCGCGCCCGCTCCCAGAACCGCGGCCGACCGATGCCGGTCGAGCGATGCCGGCCGACGAGGTTGCCGTGCGCGTCCTCGCCCAGGAGGTCGTAGACGAAGATGTCCTGGGTGATGATGACGTCGCCTTCCATGCCGACGACCTCGGTGATGTGGGTAATGCGGCGAGAGCCATCGCGCAGGCGCGCGACCTGCACCACCACGTCGATCGATCCGCACAACATCTCGCGAATGGTACGCGAGGGCAGCGCATAACCGCCCATGGTGATCATCGACTCGATGCGGGAGAGCGCCTCGCGCGGGCTGTTGGCGTGCAGCGTGCCCATCGAGCCGTCGTGGCCGGTGTTCATCGCCTGCAGCAGGTCGAACGCTTCGGGGCCGCGTACCTCGCCGACGATGATGCGCTCGGGCCGCATGCGCAGGCAGTTCTTGACGAGGTCGCGCATGGTGACCTGACCCTCGCCTTCGAGGTTCGGCGGCCGGGTTTCGAGCCGGACCGTGTGCGGCTGCTGCAATTGCAGCTCGGCTGCGTCCTCGCAGGTGATGATGCGCTCGTCGTCGTCGATGTAGCGGGTGAGGCAGTTGAGCAGCGTGGTCTTGCCCGAGCCGGTGCCCCCCGAGACGATGGTGTTGACCCGGCAGCGGCCGATCACTTTGAGGATATCGCCTCCCTGCGGCGTGATGGTTCCGAACTTGACGAGTTGCTCGAGGGTGAGCTTGTCCTTCTTGAATTTGCGAATAGTGAGCGCCGGGCCGTCGATGGCGAGCGGCGGCACAATGACGTTCACACGAGAACCATCGGGCAGGCGGGCGTCGCAGATCGGCGATGATTCGTCGACCCGGCGGCCGATCTGGCTGACGATGCGCTGGCAGATATTCAAGAGCTGGTGGTTGTCGCGGAAGCGAATTCCGGTCTTCTGAATCTTGCCTTGGACTTCGATATAGGTCGTGCCGGAGCCGTTCACCATGATGTCGGCGATGTCGTCGCGCGCGAGCAGCGGCTCGAGCGGCCCATAGCCGAGCACGTCGTTGCAAATGTCGTCGAGCAGCTCTTCCTGCTCGGCGATCGACATCACGATCGACTTGATCGCGATGATCTCGTTGACGATGTCGCGGATTTCTTCGCGCGCGGAATCGGCGTCGAGCTTGGCGAGTTGCGCGAGGTCGATGGCCTCGATCAGGGCGCCGAAGATCGTACCCTTGGTCTCGTAATAGACCTCGGAATGCCGCGTGTCGGTGGCGGTCGGCGCCAGCGGGGGCGAGGGTTCGTTGGGCATGCCCGCCATGCGCTTGCCCGGCGTCGGCGCCGAGATCAGCGGCGCACCGAGCCCGGCCGATGGAATTGGCGCACGACCGCCTTCGACGATACCCGCAGGGTTCGGCGCGGCGTGTGGCGCGGCTGGCGGTGCCGGCTGCGCCACGGGCTGCGGTGGCACGGCGTGCGGGCGCGGCGCTGGCGCCGGCGCGGCAGGGGCCGGTCGCCGATTGTCGATTGTGGCAGTGCTACGCTTACCGAACACGCAATTGAACTCCGACCGCCGGTCACGCCGACCGCTTCATCAGCTTCTCGATAAGGGGGGTGAATAGGCTCGATTTGGACTTCTTCGCCTCCGCGCGGCCCGTCAGCACTTGCGCAAGTTGGCGGAACGTTTCAGCAGTCCGATGGGAGGACGACAGCTCCGCGATCATCTGGCCGTTGTTGGCGGCGGTGCCGAACACCTGCGGCTCGAACGGGATCACAGCCACCGGCTGGTCATCGAGGGCCTTGGCGAAATCGCTGGGCTTGATCTCCGGCCGCTTCGGAACGCCGACCAGGTTGAGGCAATAGGACGGCCGGTGGTCGTTCGGACGCGCCGCGCGCAACAGGTCGAGCATGTTCTTGGCGTTGCGAAGATTGGCGAGATCGGGTCCGGCCACGATCAAGATGTCGTCGGCGGCGATCAGCGTGCGTTTGGTCCATCCGGTCCATTGGTGTGGGATGTCGAGCACGATGCAGGGCATGGTCGCGCGCAGGGAATCGACGATGGAATCGAAGGCCTCGTCCCCGAAGTCGTAGACCCGGTCGAGCGTGGCGGGTGCCGCCAGCAGGCTCAAATGGTCCGTGCACTTCGACAGCAAACGGTCGATAAAGGCCGTGTCGATGCGATCGGGCGAGAACACCGCATCGGCGATCCCCTGCGGCGGATCCTGATTGTAGTCGAGGCCCGCGGTTCCGAAGCCGAGGTCGAGGTCGGTGACGACGGTGTCGAGCTGGAGGTCGCGTGCCACCGCAAAGGCGACATTGTGGGCGATGGTCGAGGCGCCGACGCCGCCCTTGGCGCCGATGACGGCAATGACGCGCCCGACCGGCTTGGCATCCGGCGCCGAAAACAGCCCGCAGATCGACCGTACCACGTCGAGCGTGCCCACCGGCGAGATGAGATAGTCGCTGACGCCCCGGCGGGTGAGCTCGCGATAGAGCAGGACGTCGTTGTGCCGACCGATCACGACCACCCGGGTGCCGGCGTCGCACACTTCGGCGAGCGAATCGAGGCCGCCGAGAACATCGTCGCCGCGGCTCTCGGACTCGATGACGATGACGTTCGGCGTCGGCGAGCCGCTGTAGGCCTCGACTGCGGCCGTGATCCCGCCCATCTGGATCTTGAGATGCGCCTTGGACATGCGCCGGTCCTCGCCGGCGGCCTGTATGGCCGCGGCGGTCTCGACGGTTTCGCAAAAGGCCTGCACCGATACCCGCGGCGCCGGCGCGATGTGCTCGTTGCCTGCGGTCTGGACGGCGTCAACCGGTGCGGCGTGCATTGCGTTCGTGATCATTTGCCAAGTTCGGAGATCTTGCCTTTGTCGGCGTCGGGATAGACGGTCGCGGTGCTCTCGCCGCGGTGGTACTTGTCGAGCACGGTGGTGCGGCGGCCGGTATAGGGCGGTACTTCGCCGCGCGGCTGCACCAGATCGGCCTTGTTCTCGACCATGGCAGCGAGATTGCGCTGCGTGGCACAGCCGTAATTGAAGTACTGGACGTTTTCGTTGTGCAGGCGATCGTAGGTTGGGCCGAGATCATCGGGCCACGTGCCGCAAGGACCGGCCTCGGCCACCATGGTCGAGTAGTTGAGCTTGAGCGTGGCGAGCTTGCGTGGATCGGCCGGCCGATAGGGCCGCACCTCGATGCCGTGCGGCGGGACGCCGGCGGCGGAGAGGATCGAACGAACCTCGTGCAGCGCGTTGGCTGCGGCGATCTCGTTTTTGGTGCCTGACGGCAGCTCGATCACGATTCCACCGGTCGCCTCGCGCCGCCAGGTACCCGCAAGCGCAAGCACGTCGGCGCGCTGCTCGCCGGTGAGGCCGCCCCGGTTGCTGCCGACGAGCAGCTCGACCGTGCGCGCGCCTTCCTTGATCGCGATCGGGTGCCGCAGCCGGTAGTCGAACGCGGCGGGGCTCGCCACTTGGGTGGTCGTAAAGCAGCCGGCGAGCATGCCGGCGCCACCGACCAGCGCGAGCAGTCGGGCAGCGAGTGCACCGACGCGCCGCCTGTCCGCGACCGGAGGATGGGTTGAGCTCATTGATCGTCTCCCTCGCGCGCACTGTCAGTCGATGATGAAGCCGGGCTTGCCGTGATAACTGACCTTGGGGTCGACCTTGCCGGCGACGCCATAGATACGATTGAACCTGCCGATCAGGATGCTGGCGGGATCGCTCGCGTCCGCGTATCCATCGTCGGGTCGCGACAAGTCCTTCTGCGCCACGGCGCGCACCACATAGGGAGTGACCAGAACCATGAGCTCGGTCTGCTTGTTGAGGTAGTCGCGGCTCTTGAACAGGGCGCCGAGAACCGGCAGCTGCATCAGTCCCGGGATGCCGTTGAGCTGCTGCTTGGTCTGCTCCGAGATCATTCCGGCCATGGCGAGCGAGCCGCCGGAGGGAAGCTCGACCGTCGTCTCGGCCCGGCGCGTCTTGATCGAGGGAATGGTGAGCGTGGTGCTTTGGCCCACGCCGAGCGACTGAACCAGGGTGAGCTGATTTTCGGTGGAAAGCTCCGAGGCCTCGGTCATGACCTTGAGGCTGATGCGTCCCTCGGCCAGCACGACCGGCGTGAAGTTGAGGCTGACGCCGAACTTCTTCCATTGAATCTGATACTGACAGTTCCGGCTCACCGGGTCGCAGGTGTAGCCCGCCGGTATCGGGAACTCGCCGCCGGCGATGAAGTTGGCGCTCTCCCCCGAGATTGCGGTCAGATTCGGCTCGGCGAGCGTGCGGATCACGCCGGCGCGCTCCATCGCGCGCAACGTCCCGGCGATCGATTTCCAGGTGCCGGTGATGGCGTTCGATTGGACGAGGGCCTGGCCGTACACCGGGAACGGGTTGGTGTTGCTGAGGTTGAGCACCGCCGAGCCGAAACCGACGCCGCCGGGAGTCGTGTTCAGATCGATGCCGAGTTGCTTGACGATGTCGCGCTGCACTTCCGCGACCGTCACCTTGAGCATGACCTGGTCGCGGCCGTGCACGGCGATGCCATTAACGACTTTCTTACCGTCGTCGACGAGGCGCGAGGCGATATCGAAGGCTTGTTGCGCCTCGATCGGGCTCGAGACATTGCCGGTGAGCACGACGCCCTCGCCGAGCCCCTCGACGCGGATGTCCAGGCCGGGCAGCGCCTGCTTGATGGCGGCGCGCAGGCCATTGAGGTCACGCGTCACCGCGATGTCCAAGCCGGTGATCTGGCGTCCTTCGGCGTCGAAGAAGTAGATGTTGGTTTGACCGACCGCCGCGCCGATGATGTAGGCGCGGCGTGACGAGCGGATCACGGCGTTGGCGATCTTTGGATCGGCAACCAGCACGTCCTTGATGTCGCGCGGCATATCGACCACCACCGACTTGCCGATCCCGAGCGGGACGAAATGGGAGCCGGTGTCGCTGGCGGCCACCTCGATCACCGGCGCGCGCTGATCGGCGGCGGGCGCCCGGCCGGTGGCCGCGAACCCGAAGGCGGTGATCAACGCGACAAGCAGCGCGGTGTGGATCAGCGACGTGTTCCCCATGTTCCGTCCCCTCATCGTCACTTTCATTTCGGTGTCGTCATCGTGGTGACGCCGAAGCGAACCATGTTGATGCCGCCACGGCGGCCCTTTTCGTCGGTAACGGGTTCGGGCTTGCCCCCGCCCTCGAAGTCGACCAGGCTGCGCAATGCCAGCGACAGCGTGCCCATCTGGCGCGACATCCCGAGCGTCTCGACCTGACGCGGGTTGAGCTCGAGCGTGGCGGTCTTGCCGACCACCACGCGCTGGCCACCCTTCTCCTCGACCGTCTGGTCGATCGCCAGAACGCGCACGTTGGACAGGATGGTCTCGCTGGTGTGAACCTCGACGCCAGCGGCCTTCTCCGCCTCCTTGTCACGGCGGGAGAGGATGACGTCGACATGATCGTTCGGCAGGATGAATCCGCCGACGCCCGTTTCGGGCGAAATCTCGGTCGAGACTGCGCGCATGCCGCCCGGCAGAATTGCCGCCATGTATCCCGAGCCCTTGGCGCGGATCAGCTTGGCCTCGCGGATCGGCTCGCCGGAGAAGAACGGCGCGCGCGTGATCGAGCCTGCGAGCTGGTTGATGGCGTCCGGCCGGTCGTTCTTGCGGACGAAGGCTGGTCCGGCCGCGGCGGCAGGCCATGTCTGCCAGCGCAAATCCTGCGCGGAGACCGTCGAGCCCAGGCCGATATCGGCATTGGCGATCAGGACGTCGACGGTTTCGAGTTGGGCGACCGGCGCCGGGGCGGGCGGCGCAGTTCGATCGGAGCGGCCGGCGAGCAACGCGGCGATAGCGCCGGCTGCGAGCGCAATGACAAGCACAATGATACGCGCGGGTTTCATACGCTTCACTTTCCACTGATCACGCTGCGACCGCTACATGGCCGCAACTTCGACGCGACGCCCCGACCGATACGTGGTCGCGCATGCTGATTTCAGCAGCTAAAGGTCAAAGCATGGTTAATGAGGCGTATCCAAATCGAGTTAATAGTTCGTAGCTCGATCGGATTTCGGGCGCCGAGCGGGGCTCGGTTGCGATGGTCACATGCCGATCGCGGCCATCCAGGGCGTATCGGGATAGACGATGAGCGCCGCGGCCGCCAGCGCAATGCCGTACGGCACCGGGCCGTCTTTGCGGTGCAGCCGCTGCACCCATTCCTGCTTCGCCAACAGCTCGGGCAGCGGTGTCATCCGGAACTGGACCAGCAGCAACGTCAGCGCGCCGCCGAACAGCGATGCGTAGAGCAGATAAGGCATGAGGTGATCGAAACCGAGCCACAACGCGGTCGCGGCCGCGAGCTTGGCATCGCCGCCGCCGATCCACCCGCGAACGAAAAAACCGAAAGCGAATGCGAGAACGACCGCGGCCGCGCCCACATGCGCCAGAACGTCGGTTACGCTCATCCCGTTTGCCGCAGCCAACGCGAAGAAGCCGCCAGCGAGGATGAGCGACACCCGGTTGGAGATGGTCATGGTCAGAAGGTCGCTCGAGGCGGCGAACGCCATCATCGCCGGGAACAGCATCAGTCGGATAGCATCGGCAACCATGATCATTCGCTCGAACGAGAGAGCGGGGGCGGCGCCTCGGCGCCGGCACGTCGATCCTAAGACGGCGCTCGTTGCGGTTCCGTTAGCGCATTCAGGCGCGGCAGCGCCCGCCGACTGGTATCTCGGCGGGCGCCAGTGCTCAGACAGCAGATTTCGGCCGATCGTGGCCGGTTCCACGTTCCTTATTTGACGGCAGTCTGAACCGACGTGAAGGTCGTGTTCAAGCTGGAACCAAGGCTTCCAACCACCGTGATGATCGCCACCGAGATCCCGGCGGCGATGAGGCCGTATTCGATGGCGGTAGCGCCCGACTCGTCCTGAAAGAAACGCTTGAATGTCGACATGTACTCACTCCTCACTCATGTTCTATGATGTGCCCTGTGCTCGATGATGTGCCCTGCGCACTAGATGTTTCTACGGATGGGCTCTTAAAAAAAAGATGTCGGAGAAACTTCAAGTTATCGCGATAACACCAGCGTTTTCGTGATAGCCGGAACCGAGTGATAGGGAGCCGAGTGATAAAGGGCCGCAAAACGAAAAGGCTCCGGCATCGACCGGAGCCTTTCGTCATCGTCGAGACCGGACGCTTACTTGAGCGCGGTCTGAACGCTGGTGAAGGTCGTGTTCAGCTTCGAGCCGAGGCCCTGCACGACGGCGATGATCGCAACCGAGATGCCGGCGGCGATGAGGCCGTACTCAATGGCGGTCGCGCCGGACTCGTCCTTCGCAAAGCGCTTAACGAGGTTCGTCATAGTCTAGCTCCTTAAGGTCCACACGTGGCTGTCTGAGCGTGATCCCGGGAGCCGTTATTGCCCGGCTGGTCCGGAACCGTGCTCGGACGGTAACGGGTGCTCCCTTGCAGCTCGGTTAATCTCCACGATGAAAGGAACAGTTATGGGCCAAAACCTCGATGTAGTTAACAATATATTGAACTAGATAACCGTAGTTAATAAGGTATTTATTCAAATTTTAATCAGATTTTCTCTTCCGATTGTCTGAGTAAAGCGCCGACGTTTGAAATCTAATCGAATATCGCGCCACGAATACGATTCAAATGATTGTTTGCTTTTATCGGAACCTTCAAAAAGTCAGCTCGCCTGCGCCAACGCATTCGATTCACCGCATCTTAACTGCGACGCTCGATACCCAGCTATCAGCGCGCTCGCGCCTTTGTCATGCAGGCAGTCATGCTCGAGGAATTCATCGCGGTCGTCCACAGCATCGGCATCACTCTCTTCAAGATCCTGCCGGTCTCGATCGCGCTCGGCGCAGTCTTTACGGTTCTATCGTTCTTTTGGGCCTGCAATCCGGGCCAGCCCTGGTGGCGCAAGCGCGAGATCGTGACCGATCTTTGCTACTGGTTCATCATCCCATTGTTCGCGCGCTATCTGCGCATCGGGCTGCTGGTCTTGGGCGCCGCGTTCCTGTTCGGCATCACCACCGCCGACGGACTGGTCGAGTTCTACGATGACGGGCACGGGCCGCTCGCGCAGTTGCCGCTTTGGCTGCAAGCAGGAATCTTCCTGATCGGCTCGGACTTCATGATGTACTGGCTGCACCGCGCGTTTCATCGCCCGGTGCTGTGGAAGTACCACGCGGTCCACCATTCGTCCGAGGAGCTCGACTGGATCTCGGCGGCGCGCTTCCATCCGATCAACATCTTCCTCGGCAGCGTCGCCACCGACGTCGTGCTGTTGCTGGCGGGAATCTCGCCGAACGTGCTGGTATTCCTCGGGCCCTTCACCATCGCGCATTCGGCCTTCGTGCACGCCAATCTCAATTGGACGCTCGGCCCGTTCAAATACGTGCTGGCAAGCCCGGTCTTCCACCGCTGGCACCACACCATGGCCGAACGGGGAGGGGAGAAGAACTTCGCCTCCACCTTCCCGGTGCTCGACCTCCTGTTCGGCACCTTCTACATGCCGAAGAAACAGCTGCCCGACGCCTACGGCATCGCCGATCCGAGCTTTCCGCCAACCTTCGGTCAACAGATGATCTATCCGTTTGTCGCCCCATTCAAACGTTGACGGGGCGCGCCCTCGAGCGCCCGCGCATTTGCGCTGCATTTGCACTTCATTCACCATTTTCGAGTCAACTTGCGGCGTAGACCTGCCCATTCGGCGGCCGCCTCGATTTGCCGACCGATGCGTAAGGCGCGGGAGAGTTCGATGTTGCTCGGGCGTATGAGTATCGTTCGCGTGTTGACGCTCGCCGTTGCGAGCTCGTTCGCACCGCTTGCCGCGTCCGCTGCCGACGTCACTGTGATTCTCGACCAGGCCAAGCTCGTGAAGCTGCCGGAGAAGGTCTCGACCATCGTGATCGGGAACCCATTGATCGCGGATGCCTCGGTGCACGCCGGCGGCCTGATGGTGGTCACCGGCAAGGGCTACGGGATGACCAACCTGATCGCGCTCGACCGTACCGGCTCCGTGCTGATGGAGAAGTCGGTGGAGGTGCAGGGCCCGCGCACGAATGTGGTGGTTGTCTATCGCGGCGTGGAGCGCGAGTCCTATAGCTGCACCCCGAACTGCGAGCGGCGGATCACGCTCGGCGACAGCGCCGCCTATTTCGACACCGTGATCGGTCAGACCGGCGCCCGCAGCGGCCAAGCCCAAGGCGCCGCGCAGCCGGCGAAGTGATCCTGCGGGCGTCGCCCGCTGCCCCGGAGGACCGCAAGAGTCCGCATTCCATCTGCATTTGCGTGGTAAGCAAGGTCTTAAAGGCCGCCCCGCCGTTATCGGCGATTACCGCAACAATTCGACAACACGTCTTTGCTATTACTCAACCGTCATTGGTGCGAAAGCACCGCCAACGATTGGGCGTCTTGGCCATGTTCCAACTCATCAGGGCAAAACTCGCCAAAAGCGCACGCCGGCTGCAAGCGGTCGGCACGGTGCGTCGTCTCGTCCGGCAGCAGGATGGCTCGGCCGCGGTCGAATTCGGTCTGGTGGCCGCGCCGTTTCTCGCGCTGGTCTTCGCCATCATGGAGACGGCAGTGGTCTTCTTCGCCGGGCAGGCGCTGGAGACGGCGGTGGCCGATTCGTCCCGCTTGATCATGACCGGCCAGGCGCAGACCCAGGGCTTCAGCGCAGCCGGGTTCAAGAATGCGGTCTGTGCCAAGATCTACGGCATGTTCGACTGCCAGAACGGCGTTTATGTCGACGTGAAGACCTTCACGTCGTTCAGCAACGTCACCATGAACAATCCGGTCGATGGGCAGGGAAACTTCCAGAATAATTTCTCCTATCAGCCCGGCGGCCCCGGCGACATCGTCGTCGTGCGCCTGTTCTATCAATACCCTGTCTATGTTTCGCTGCTCGGCTTCAATCTGACGAACATGAACGGCGGCAAGCGCCTGTTGGCCGCCACCGCCGCGTTCCGCAACGAGCCGTATGCCAACTGAGTACCGTGTGATGAAGAGCCCCCGTCCCAGCCTGTCGCACTACCTCGCCCGCCTTGGCCGCGACCAGCACGGCACCTCGGCCGTCGAGTTCGCCATGTTGCTGCCGCTCATGATCACGCTCTACCTCGGCAGCGTCGAGATCTCGCAAGGCATCGGCATCGACCGCAAGGTCACGCTGACGACGCGCACGGTCGCCGACCTGGCGTCGCAAGTGTCGAGCATCAACAACGCCGACATGACCAACATGCTCACCGCCTCGGCGGCGGTCATCGCACCCTACGACACCTCCAAGCTGCAGGTGACGGTGTCGGCGGTGACGATCGACTCGAACGGCGTCGCGAAGGTGGCCTGGAGCGATACGTTGGGCGGCACCAAGCGTGCGGTGGGATCGACGGTCACGCTGCCGGCTGCGATCAATGTCCCGAATACGACGTTGATCTGGAGCGAGGTGGCCTACAGCTACAAGCCGGCGATCGGCTACGTCGTCACCGGCACGCTCAATCTGTCCGACCAGATCTGGATGCGGCCGCGGCTGTCCGACACGGTGACCCGCGTCCTTTCTTGACGGGCGACAGAAGACGGAGGACGGACGACGGATAGCAGACGCTATCCGTCGTCCGTCCTCCGTCTTCTGTCCTCAAGGTATCGGCAGCGCCGTCGTCGCCTTGATCCGCTCCATGGCGAAGCGCGAGGTGACGTTCTTGAGCGGCACCGATGCGATCAGCCGCTTGTAGAAGGCGTCATAGCCCTGGATGTCGGGCACCACCACGCGCAGCATGTAGTCGACGTCGCCCGCCATGCGGTAGAACTCCATCACCTCCGGCATGGCTCCGACCATCTCGGCGAAACGGCCGAGCCATTCCTGCGAGTGGTCGTCGGTTTCGACCGAGACGAAGACGGTGACACCGAGCCCGAGCTTGTCCTGATCGATCAGGGCGACGCGCTTTTGGATCACGCCGTCGGCCTCCAATCGCTGAATACGCTTCCAGCAGGGCGTGGACGACAATCCGACCAGGTTGCCGATTTCGGCGACCGAGCGGGCGGCATCCTGTTGCAGCAAGGCGAGGATCTTGCGGTCGATGGCGTCCATGGGACGAATCCCTTGCGAGGAAATAAATGTAACTCCATCGCTAAGAAGCAGAAAGAATTGTTCGCTGCTTGAGCGTTTTTGCAGGTCTATCTAGAAAATTATTCTCCCGCAAGGGAAATCGTCGTGGCTCGCCTTTTGCAAACCGGGGCTGAACGATAACCTTTTTTAACCCTTCTTTTGCCCGGAGAGGGGCGAGGCCGTATCCTGTCGCGGACGACAATCAAGGGAGGAACTCGATGCTTACGAGACGCGCAATGCTTGGTCAGGTCAGTGCCGCCGCCGGCGCGGCCTGGGCGATGCAGGCCGGGGTCGCGATCGGCGCCGCCGGGCGCAGCGCGGTCGATTTCGACGTTCCCCGCGGCGCCTGCGATTGCCACGTGCACGTGTTCGGCGATCCGGCGACCTTTCCGTTCGCGGAGAAACGCGTCTATACGCCGCCGCAGGCTTCGGTCGAGCAATTGCTCGAGTTGCAGCGTGACCTTCGCTTCGAGCGGGTGGTGGTGGTGCAGCCGAGCGTCTACGGCGCCGACAATTCCTGCACGGTCGACGCCGTGCGCCGCATGGGTGCGCGCGCCCGCGGGGTTGCGGTGATCGACAAGGCCACCTCGCGCAAGGCATTGGAGGAGATGGCCGCCGCCGGCATTCGCGGCGTGCGGCTCAACCTCGAGACCAATACCGCGGGACGGTTCGAGCCGGCCGGCGGCAAGGCCCTGCTCGACGCCACCGCCGAGCAGATCCGCGGCTTGGGATGGCACGTGCAGATCTACACCCGCACCTCCGTCATCGCGGGGCTGAAGGATCACCTCGCCCAGATGCCGTTCCCGGTGGTGATCGATCATTTCGGCCGCGGCAGTCCGGCCCAAGGTCCGAGCCAGCCGGATTTCGTTGCGCTGCTCGACCTGGTCAAATCGGGCCGCGTCTACGTGAAAATCTCCGGAGCCTATCGGGTTTCGCAAAAGGCGCCCGACTTTGCCGAGGTGACGCCCTTGGCGCAGGCGCTGGTCGCGGCCAACCCCGATCGGATCGTGTGGGGCACCGACTGGCCGCATCCGAATTCGGATTACGGGCGCGGCAAGCCGCTGACCGAAATCTCGCCGCCGTTCCCGATCGACGACGGGCTGCTGCTCAATCAGCTGCCGAAGTGGGTGCCGGACGCGGCGGTCCGCAAGAAGATCCTGGTTGACAACCCGGCGCGGCTCTACGGCTTCGAGGCGGTCGCCGGCTAGCGCCGGTCAGCGGCTGTTGGCGGCCTGCTTGAGGCGCTGCGGGACCAGACGCTCGCTTCGCAGCGCTTCCTGCGCGCCCGACGCGCCGGCCTCGTGGTATTCCGCATCCTCGTTGACGTCCCAGACGTCGTGGATGCGCTGGCCGGCCAGGATGTTGCGCGCCGTGAGCATGGCGGTCATCATGGCATGGTCCTGGTTGTTGTATTTGTGCATGCCGTTGCGGCCGACCAGGTGCAGCGTCGGGTAACCGGTCTCGAGATCGAGCCGGATCATCGCCACGTTGTCGCGGTAGTGGTCGTCGTAGACCGGATAGGCCTTGGCCTGGCGCACCACGCAGGCATCGACCACGTCGGCGGCCTGGATCAGACCGATGCGGGCGATCTCCGCCTTGGCGAGCGCGATCAAATCGGCGTCGGCGGCATTCCAGAGCTCGTCGCCCTCGAAGCAGAAATATTCGAGCCCCAAGCAGCTCATTCCCTCCGGCACCATCTCCGGCGACCACGAACGGAAGTTCTGCACCCGGCCGACCTTGACCGCCGGATCATGGACGTAGATCCAGTTGTCGGCGAACAGGTCGGGCTTCCTCACCATCAGCGCGACGGTGAGGAAATCGCGATAGCGCAGCTCGCGCGCATGCAGGTACGAGATCGGCCGCGGCGCGATCTTGTCCATCAGCTCACGCAGCGGCGCCGAGCTTATGACGTGCCGGGCGGTGTAGGTCTCGTGGCCACCGTCGGCGGTCGCCACCTCGATGCGCCAGAGCTTGCGATTCTTGTCGAAAGCCAGCCGCTGCAACTCGCGCCCCATCAGCACCTTGCCGCCGCGCTTCTTGATGTGGCGCGCCGCCGCCTCCCACATCATGCCGGGGCCCTTGCGCGGATACTGGAAGCTTTCGATCAGCGTCTTGACGACCGGTCCCCCCGGTCCTGTCGTGACGCCCCCCGCGCGCCGCGGCTTGAGCGCGCGCTTGAGGGCATTGATCACGGCGACGCCGAGGTCGAGCCCCTTGATGCGCTGCGCCGCCCAATCGGCGGAAATCTCGTCGCAGGACATGCCCCACACCTTCTCGGTGTAGGTCTTGAAGAAGATCGAGAACAGCCGCTCGCCGAACTGGTTGCGCACCCATTCGTGGAAGGTGCGCGGGTCGCGGATCGGAAACGCCTTGGCGTAGGCGTAGGACAGCATGCAGGCGGCGCTCTTGATGATGCCGAGATTGGCCAGCGCCTCGAAGGCGCTGAGCGGATAGGAATAGAATTTTCCGCCGTAGAAGATGCGCGACAGCCGCGGCCGCTCGATGAAATCGTCGGGCAGGATTTCCTGCCACAGGTCCACCACCTCTTTGGCCTTGGAGAAGAAGCGGTGGCCGCCGATATCGAACATGAAGTCCTTGTAGTGCACGGTGCGGCTGATGCCGCCGACATAGACCGGATCCTTCTCGATCACCACCACGGACGGCATCTCTTTGGTCAGGCAATAGGCAGCGGTGAGACCCGCCGGCCCAGCGCCGATCACCAACACTTCGACATCGACTGACATGAGCGGAAGGCCTGTCGATCAGGAACGTGGCGCGTGCGGGGAGGGCTGGCGCGGCGCGAAAGCGAACAGGCGGTGGCCATTGTATGAAATCAGCGCGCCGGCCGCGGCGCCGACGACGATCGCGCCCTGCGGCAGCGCGGCGAGCGCGGTCAGGACCAGAGCGGCGAACACCGCATAGCTGGTGCCCTGCGCGACCGCCGTGACGGCGGCGTAGCGCATGGCTTCCTCGCCCTGGCGGCGGCCGCTGCGATCGAAGGTGAAGGCCCGGTTGAGCCGCCAGGTCAAAGCCGTCGCGGCGACCAGCGCCAGGAAGCCCGCCACGAGCGCCGGAACCCCCTGCATGAAGATGATGGTGAACAGCACGATGTCGGTGACGAGGCCGAACCCGCCGACCGCCAGAAAGCGCAGCGGGCGGGGCAGCCTTGCCACCAGCGCACGCAATCCATGCGGCGCGCCCGATCGAGCCGACAAGCTGCGTTCGGCTGCAGAGAATGCGAATTTTCCGACGCTCATCCTGCCTCTGTCCCGGTTTCGAACGGAGTTCCGTCCGTTCGCGCAGCGCGAGCCGCGCGGCGCCCCCCGGACATGTCCATCGCAGGAATTTGTTAAATCGAGCCTTATGCGGGGCGGGAAACCACCGGATGGGATTGCATTTACGGTTAAGCAAATCGCAAGGCTCTATCCGCAATCTCGGCGATCGATTTGATGACCCCTATTCACCGCAACACGCATCGGACATGACGGCGCAAACGGCACTCCCAGTCGCGCGCGATGCGGGCGCGGACACGTTCTTCAAGCTGGCCTTCGCGATCGGCCTGCTGGTCGTCGGGCTGGAGGTCGGCTACCTGCTGTATTCGCCGCTCCCCTACGACCCGGTCGGTTATCTGGTCGGCCGCGACTTCGTGAACACGTGGCTCGGCGCGCAGGTAGCCTTGACCGGCGATCCGGGGGCCTATTTCGGCGTCGACGCCTACAACGCGCTGTTGGCGGAAAGGTTCGGCGGGAAATATCCGCTGCACATCTGGTCCTATCCGCCGCATCTGCTGCTGTTCACCTGGTTCTGGGGCCTCATGCCCTACACGACGGCCTACATTCTCCACTGCGTCGTGGGGCTCATCCTCTATCTCGCGGTGGTGACCGACGGCCAACGCCGGGCCGATCACCTCGTGCTGCTCATTCTCGCGCCGGCGGTGACCGTCAATATCTGGTGCGGGCAGAATGGTTTCCTGATCGCGGTCTTGCTGGTCGGCGGACTGATTCAGCTCGACCGTCGCCCGGTTCTGGCCGGCGTCCTGTTCGGGCTGCTCAGCATCAAGCCGCAGCTTGGCGTTCTTATTCCGCTCATGCTGGTGCTGACCGGACGCTGGCGCACGATCGCCGCCGCCGCCGCGACCGTCGTGGCGCTGCTTGCGGTGACGACCTTGGTCTTCGGTCCGAAAGTGTGGACCGCCTATGTGAACGGCGCGATGCCGACCCAGACCCGCGTGTTCCTCAAAGACTTCGAGCACTTCATGACGCACATGCCGACTGCGTTCATGAGCGCAAGAGTGGCGGGGTTCTCGCTGTCGACCGCCGCCTGGGCGCAGGGCGTGGTGTCGGCGGCCACGGTGATCGCCGTGGTGTGGACGTTCTGGCGCCGCCGGGAGCCCGATCTCTCCAACGCGCTGTTCGTGACCGCCGTCTTCTTGGTGACGCCCTATGCCTTCAACTACGACATGGTCGCGTTCGGCTGGGTGGTGATCAAGCTGATGGACCGGCCCGACAATGACGCCTGGGACTACGGGCTCATGCTCGCGGTGTGGGCGTTGCCGTTGCTGACGGTGCCCATCGGCATGGCCGGCATCCCGCTGGCGTTCCTACCGCTTCTCGCCCTTGCCGGCAGGCTGCTCTGGCGGATCTGGAAGGCCGAGCAGGGTGTGCGGGCGACCGAATCGTTGGCGGCGTGCGCATAGTCAAGCGTGGACGACGCTGTCTGTTCTCGGCGCCACGACGGCGGTGTCGGCGACCGCGCGGCGTAGCGTCAGTGCGTAGAGCGTGAGCATGGCGACGAGCCCGAGCGGCAATCCAATGGCGTTGGCAAGACTGCGGGCGACCAGCGGCGCCGCCCACACGAACGCCAGCAGGCTGATCTCGTAGTCGCGGAAACCGTGCTCGAGCCCATAGCGCGCGAAGAAAGCGATCGCCACCGCCAGCACGACGAGATCATAATCGAGCACGTAAGGCGTCGCGAGCAGGCACGCGCAGGCCAGTCCGGCGGCCTTGAGCTCATAGCCTGCCGGCCGCCGCCACAACCAGACGAGACTCGTCGCCACGGCGAGCGCCAGCGCGATTTGCGCCGCGTAGGCGATCTCGACCTTGCCGCCCCACATCAGCACGGCCGCGAACAGGCTCTGGATTTTCTCCCACCCGATATCGCCGCCTTCCAACACGACCACCCGGATGAAGGTGAGCGAATCCGCAAAGGCGAGCCAGACCTGCGGGCCGAACCAGGCGAGCGTCGCCGCGCAGGTGGCGAGCACCGTCGCGGCGGCGGCGGCGATCACGGTCCAGCGGCCGGTGGCGAGCAGCACCAGCGGGATCAGCAGGCCGAATTGCGGCTTGTAGGCGAGGAGCCCGATGAGCACGCCCGCGAGCATCGGCCGTCGATCGAGGACAACGAGGCTGCCGCCCAGGAGCGCAGCCGTCAAAAAGCCGTTCTGGCCGTGGCCGAGATTGACGTAGACGGCCGGGAAGGCCAGCGCGACCAGCAGCGTCTCGGGTCGCGGGAGAATGCAACGCATCACCAGCAGGTAGGCCGGCAAGGTGAGCGCCATCCAGGCCACCAGCGCCCAGGCATAGGGCAGCAGCGCGAGCGCCGCCGCCACGACCAGGAAGGTCGGCGGGTAGTGCCAGCCGAACAGCGGCACCTCGCGGCCGCCGAAGGCGTTCTTCTCCGCCGCGTGCTGGCGCGCCGGATCGTAGGGCGCCGCCGCCTCGCCGTCGAGCACCAGCGTGCCGGCCGCCCAGACATTGGAGAAATCGGTGCCGATCGGCTTGCCGTTGCGGTCGATCAGGCCGTCGGCGAGGGCGATCCAGATCACCGCCGCCGCGAACGATGTCGCGAGCAGGATAAGGCAATAGCCGCGCACGCGCTCGCGCGTCAGCCAGGCTCCTGACTTGATTTGTTGCCACATGGAGAAGCGTTCCGGTCGCCGAAACTCCCATATGACCGTAGCCGGTTTAAGAGGGGCTTAACCGTAGGCTTTGCTCGACGACCGTGCTCGATCGCAGCTCGTAGAATATGCGTCTCCCGATCAACACGGCGATGATCAGAATGGCCAGCGGTCCGATTGGCGCTTTCAGCAACGGGAAGATCAAGATGAGCAGGCTGGTGGCCGCAAACCCGATCACGTCTCCACGCCGGAAGCCCGCGGTCAGGCCGGCATGAACCAGAAACGCCATCGGTACCGCCAGCGTGACGTAGTCGTACATGTAAAGGTAAGGCGTCGCCAGCAATGCGCCGGTCGCGAGCGCGGCGGCCTTGAGGTCGAACGCAGCACGGCTGCGCCACAACGCGCAAAGGAGGATCGCGATCACGCCGATGACCCCGCTTTGCAGCCACCAGGCCAGCGCTTCGCTGCCGCCGAGCGAGCGAACGATGCCGAACAGGCTCTGCAGCTTGTGCCAGTCGCCTTGGCCTTCCGCGAGGATGGCTTGCGACCCGATCGGCAGCGAATGAACGAACGCTGTCCAGGTGCTGGTGCCGAAAGCGGCCCAGGACATCGCGCTCACGAGTATCGCAACCGCCGCTGCCGCGAAGAACACGCGCCAGCGGCCGCCGGCGATCAGCACGAGCGGAAACAGAACCCCGAGGTGGGGCTTGTACGTCAGCAGGCCCAGGAAGCAGCCGGCCAGCACCGGCCGGCGCTGCATGCAGCCGAGCGCGCCGCCGAGCAGCGCGGCGCTGAAGAACCCGTTCTGACCGACCACGAAGTTCGCCAGCACCGCCGGAAATGCGCAGGCGAGCAGGATGCCGATGCGCTGGCCGACGATCACGCGGATAGCGGCCACGTAGGCGGGAAACGTCAAGAACGACCAGAGCACTTGCGCCGCCGCCAATGGCATTGTCGCGAGCAGCGCGGCCACGAAAAGGAACGGCGGCGGATAAAGCCACCCGTAGTAGCCTTCGAACGCGTAGCCGATGCTGGCGTCCTCGACTGCCTTGTGGATCGCCTGGTCGTAGGCGGCTTCGGGTCGCCCCTCGAGCACCAGACGGCCGGCCGCCCAGACGTTGACGAAATCGGTCGGAATAACGCGGCCGTCGCTGTCGAAAAGCCAATGGCCCAGAACCAACGACGCCAGGAGATAGACGGCGGTGGCCACGCAAAGGCCGAAGCAGATCAGCTCGACCGGGCGTGAGCTCCGGATGTCCCAAGCGTCTCCCGCCGAAGCAACCGCGTGAGCGTTCATGATCCGCCGATTAAGGTTATGGCGACCGACGTTCGCCTTCGCTGGTTAATCTATGGTTCTCCGGCTTGCCGAATAGTTAAGCGAAGAAAAGCCGGTCCCGCCGTGAACCGAGGTGCGAACCGCCTTTCATTTGTCGAAATGCGCCTTAACTCGTCGCCAGCAGTGCTTCGACCTCGGCGCGCCTCGGGGCGGCGGTGCTGCCGCCCAGCCGCGTGCATTTGAGGCCCGCAGCTGCCGCGGCAAAGCGCGTGGCCGCGACGACGTCCCGGCCCTCGGCGAGCGCGAGCGTGAAGCCGCCGTGGAACACGTCGCCGGCGCCGAGCGTGTCGACCGCCGTGATCGCGAAGACCGGGCTCCGCCGCAGCGTCCGGCCCTTGAGCCAGAGCACGTCCTCGGGGCCGTTGGTGACGGCGAGAAAGGCTCGGGTTGCGCCCGCCATCCGGGTGAGCGCCGCGCCGAGGTCGTCGAGACCGGTGGTGGCGCGCAGGCACTCGCTGGAAAACACAACATGGGTGGCGATCCGGAACAGGTCCTCGGACATCTCTGTCGGCCGGTCGGCGTCGAGCACCACCGTGATGCCGCGCTGGCGCGCCGCCGCGCAGATCGGCCGCACGAAGTCGGGGAAGCGGTTGTCGGCCAGCACCGCGTCGGCACCTGCGACCAGGCCTGCGGGATCGGCAGGCGTCGCCGCGGCGATGCGCTCATCGCGGTAGGTGACGATCATGCGGTCGCCGCGCGTGTCGATGAAGATCGCCGACAGCGCGGTCGATAGGCCCGCGATGCGCTGACAGCCCGCGCAGTCGACGCCCTCGCGCGCGAGCGCGTTGAGCACCCGGTCGCCGTTCGCATCCTCTCCGGCCGGGCCGCCGAGCGGACCGGCCAGCGCTGCCCGCCCGCCGAGCCGCGCAATGGCGACCGCGGCGTTGGCGGCGCAGCCGCCGTTGACGACGAAAAATCCCTTGGCCTGCACCTTTCCGTCCGGCGGCGGGAAGCTGTCGACTTGAAACACTTCATCGAGCACGATGATGCCCGCGCACAGGATGGCCGGCGCTCGCCTCGCGGCGCTTGCGCTATCGGAACTCAATCTCCTGCTCCACCCAGGCGCGGATGATGTGATAGGCGATGGCGACCGACGGCGGTGTTGCCAGGCCCTGCGGATGCTGCCGCAGCAGCATCAGCGCCACTTCCTCGCGGTCGAACCAGCGCGCGTCGTCGAGCTCGGCGCGATCGATCACGATCTCGCGCGAGAGCGCCTCGGCGTGGCAGCCGATCATCAGCGAGGTGGGAAACGGCCATGGCTGGGAGCGGAAATAGGCCACGCGCCCGCAGACGATGCCGGCCTCCTCGCGGGTCTCGCGCCGCACCGCGTCCTCGAACGCCTCGCCCGGCTCGATGAAGCCCGCCAGGCACGACCACATGGCGGCCTGGAAACGATGCGAGCGGCCGAGCACGCAGCGCTCGCCTGCGATCGGCAGCATGATGACGACCGGATCGGTGCGCGGGAAATGCTGCCCCCGGCAGGCCGGGCAATCGCGCCGCCAGCCGGCCTCGACCACGTTGGTCGCGGCCCCGCAATTCGAGCAGAAGCGGTGGCGCGCATGCCAGTGCAGCAGCGCCTTGCCCTCGGCGAGCGGCGGCAGATGGTCGACTTCGACCAGACCCTGTATCGCGATCGAGCGCAGATCGGTGACGAAGAAGTCCTCGCGCGCCTTGAGCGCCGCGACGGTCGCAGGATCGAGCGTGATCGCAAATCGCGCGGCGCCGTCGAGCAGACCGAGGAAGACGGTTTCGGCCGTCCGGCCGAGCGCGCGCGCTTCGGTAAATGTGAACAGCGGATCGAGCCCCGCCGCCGTCTTCTTCAACGCCACGAGCTCGCCCCCGATCGCATAGACGCGGGCGCGGGGGTCGTTCTCCAGCACCGCCATGGCGGCCGTGTCGGCGCGCCGCTCGGCCGCACGCTCGATCAAGCTTTCGGTATAGCCGAGATGCGGCTTGGGGCCGAGGTCGGGGCGAGGGGACATGGAACCACTCCGGCGGGACGTTGACGCTCGCATGCCTGCGGCGATGGCGCAACGTGCGGTGCTCCTAGAGCGCGTTCAGCCGGACATGGTCACCGCGTGTGCCGCGAGCTCCCTACCTCCCCCTGAAAGGGGGAGGTCGACCGCCGAAGCGGAGCGAAGGCGGTCGGGTGGGGGTCATCTTTCGGTGCGCGACAATTGATCCCCACCCCAACCCTCCCCTTTTCAAGGGGAGGGAGCACACCGAAATCGCGGCACGGACATTGGACCACTCGCCGTTGTCAGTCATTGCGTCAACGTCCACTCACCTTGAACCGTGCTAGGCAATCCAAATTTTCGTCCGCAGTGCCTCGATGAATCGGTCGAGCTCGCCCTTGTCGTGCGGTAACGGAGGTGCCGCCCCCCACACCGGACGCGGCCAGCCGGCGTCGCCCTCGCGCCGCGCGATGATATGGACATGCAGCTGCGGCACCACGTTGCCGAGCGCCGCGATGTTGAGCTTGTCGCACGCCGTCACGGTCTTGACGGCGCGTGCGGCGCGCGCGATCTCGGTCATCAGCTGGGCCTGCTCGACCTCGTCGAGATCGATGATTTCGCTGACCTCGAGGCGGCGCGGCACCAGCAGCAGCCACGGCCAATTGGCGTCGTTGACCACCAGCACGCGCGACAGCGGCAGGTCGCCGATCTCGATCGTGTCGCGCGCGAGCTGCGGGTGCAGCGACCAGGTCGGCGGCGGGGTCGGAAAAATCATTGAGCTGGAACCTGAACGAGCAACTTCCAGAGGAAAGCTAGCACGGCATCGCTGGTCGGTGCTTGCATTCCCGTTACGTTCCGCCGATATAGGGGGCGGGAGGTTGGCGGTGGACGAGCCACTCGCCAACCGGGTCAGGTCCGGAAGGAAGCAGCCCTAACGAGCGCGGTTCGGGTCGCTCGTCAGCCTCCCACTTACTCTCCCCATTCGAGTTTGCAGGATCCGCCGCGAATCGGATGACGCGATGAACGACGCCGAGGACACGACTCATTCCGAGGCCCGCCTCGATCTCGGCGGCGCGCCGGCGCGGCCGAGCGACGCCTCCTACCGCGTGCTGGCGCGCAAATACCGCCCGGCGACCTTCGACGACCTGATCGGCCAGGACGCCATGGTGCGCACGATCTCGAACGCGTTCGAGACCTCCCGCATCCCGCAGGCCTGGATCCTCACCGGCGTGCGCGGGGTCGGCAAGACCACCACCGCCCGCATCCTGGCGCGCGCGCTCAACTACCAGCTGCCCGACGGCTCCATCGGCGGTCCCACCGTCAAGATGCCGGGGCTCGGTCTTCACTGCCAGGCGATCATGGAGAGCCGCCACCTCGACGTCATCGAGATGGACGCCGCCTCCCACAACGGCGTCGACGACGTGCGCCAGATCAACGACGCGGTGCGCTACGCGCCGGTGCAGGCGCGCTACAAGGTCTACATCCTCGACGAAGTGCACATGTTGTCGACCCAGGCCTTCAACGCCCTGCTCAAGACGCTGGAGGAGCCGCCGCCGCACGCCAAGTTCATCTTTGCGACCACCGAGATTCGAAAAGTCCCGATCACCATCCTGTCGCGCTGCCAGCGCTTCGATCTGCGCCGCGTCGATGCCGGCCTGCTGGTCAAGCATCTCGAAGGGATTGCCGCCAAGGAAGCGATCAAGGTCGAGCCCGAGGCGCTGGCGCTGATCGCGCGCGCCGCCGAGGGCTCGGTGCGCGACTCGCTCTCGCTCTTCGATCAGGCGATTGCACATGCCGGCGCCGAGTCAGGCGCCGGCCGAGGAACAACAATCGCCGGTCCGGTGCGGGCCGAGGACGTGCGGCAGATGCTGGGGCTCGCCGACCGCGCCCGCACCATCGATTTGTTCGAGGCGCTGATGCGCGGCGAAGTAGCCGCAGCTCTCAATGAGCTGCGCGCGCAATACGACACCGGGGCGGACCCCGCGGTGGTGCTCACCGACGTCGCCGAATTCACCCATTTTGTGACCCGCGTGAAAGTGGTCCCCGCGGTCGCCGACGATCCGGCGCTGATCGAGATCGAGCGCACGCGCGGGCGCGCCTTCGCCGAAAAGCTGTCCATGCGCGTGCTCTCGCGCACCTGGCAGATGCTGCTCAAGGGCATTGCCGAGGTTGAAGCCGCCGGCCGCCCGGTGGCCGCCGCCGAGATGGTGCTGGTGCGCATCGCCTACGCCGCCGATCTGCCGACCCCCGACGAGGTGATCCGCTCGATCGACGCCAACGGCACGGGCAGCCGTGCGCAGGGCAACGGCGGCGCGCCGACGGCGGCAAGCGCGCCGGGCCCCTCGGCGCCGCGCTTCGAGGCATCGCGGAGCGAGCCGACCCGCGGCGGTCCGCGCGCCGCGGTTGCGCCAGCGGTGCAGCCGGCCGGCGATCCTGTCCCCGGCCACGCGCAAGCGCAGCCGAGCGCGCCGCCGCTCGCCATCGGCCGTTTCGAGGACCTGATCGCGCTGGCGGCGGGCAAGCGCGACCTCGGGGTCAAGCTCGCGCTCGAGCGCGACGTGCGGCTGGTGCGCTGCGAGGACGGCCGGCTCGAAATCGCGTTGGAGCAGAGCGCGGCGAAGACCCTGGTCAACGATCTTTCGCGCAAATTCTCGCAGTGGACCAACCGGCGCTGGATGGTGGTGGTGTCGGCCGAGCCGGCGCAGCCGACCGTCAAATCGCAGGACGATGCGCGCCAGGCCGAGCTCAAGATCGGCGTGCGCGCCGACCCGCTGGTGCAGGCGGTGCTCACACGTTTTCCCGGCGCCGAGATCGTCGACGTGCGCAAGGCCGACGCCGTGCCGCAGGCCTTGCCGGCGGGCGATCCGGACGAGCCGGTGCCGGAACTTCCGCCCGATGACGATGGTTCTGCCTTCGGCGCCTATGGCCGTTCGGACGAGGACGATCTTTGAGGCTTGGCGCGCAGTAGGACTGGCGCTGCGCAGAAGAGGTGAGGATGGCGGATTTCCTGGACCTGATGAAGCAGGCGGCCGAGCTCAAATCCAAGATGGAGGCGATGCAAGCCGAGCTCGACCAGATCGAGGTCGAAGGCAGCTCCGGCGGCGGCCTGGTCACCGTCAAGCTCTCCGGCAAGGGCGAGATGAGGAGCGTCAAGATCGACGATTCGCTGATCAAGCCACAGGAGAAGGAAATCGTCGAGGATTTGATCGTCGCCGCCCATGCCGACGCCCGGCGCAAGGCCGAGGCGCTGCTGCAGGAGAAGATGAAGAGCGTCGCCGGCGGCCTGCCGCTGCCGCCGGGGCTCAAACTGTTTTGAACCCGCAATCGGACTGACCGCTGGCAGCTCATCCGGCGGAGTTCCCGGAGGATGCCGTGGAAAAAGAAATCAATACCGAGGCCCTGTCGGCGGCGATCGCGGGCTTTCTGGCCTGTCACGTGCTGACCTGCCGCTTTCTGGTGCAGGAGGGCGTGGTCGATCAAAGCCGCTTCACCGCCTACCTGGAGACCGCGATGGCCGAGATGGCCCCCGGCATCGAGGACCAGCGCACGCTGTTCAGCCTGCGCCAGTTGATTCAGGCGTTGCGCACGCCGCTGACGAAGAAGGACGTGCAGTAGACGTCTTGCGCGTCAGCGTCTGCCGGTTCATCTCCATGCCCACCGCCGCCGCCGGACCCGAGATCGAGCGCCTGATCCAGCTGCTCGCCCGCCTGCCGGGGCTCGGCCCCCGCTCGGCGCGCCGCGCTGCGCTCTATCTGATCAAGAAGCGCGAGCAGATCATGACGCCGCTCGCCGGCGCCATGCAGACGGCGCTGGAGAAGATCGAAATCTGCGGCACCTGCGGCAATATCGACACCCAGAACCCGTGCACGGTGTGCACCGATCGACGACGCGACACTTCGATCATCGTGGTCGTCGCCGACGTCGCCGACCTGTGGGCGCTCGAGCGCGCGCACGCGGTCAACGCCCGCTACCACGTGCTCGGCGGCACCTTGTCGCCGCTCGACGGCATCGGGCCGCAGGACCTTTCGATCGATGCGCTCATCACCCGCGCGCACGATCCGGCGGTGAGCGAAGTGATCCTGGCGCTCAATGCCACGGTCGACGGCCAGACCACCGCACACTACATCACCGACCTGTTGCATGGCGCCAACGTGAAGGTGACGCGGCTGGCGCATGGTGTCCCGGTGGGCGGCGAGCTTGACTATCTCGACGAGGGCACGCTGTCGGCGGCGATCAGGCAGCGGACGCCGTTTTAGTCGTCCATGATCACGCGAGTCGGTCTCGCCAGACCGTCAAAATGTCCGCGCTGTTGCAGCCAGGCGAGCAGGAACAGGCTCGGGATGGCGGTGAGCGCGCTGATGACAAAAAACATCGGCCAGCCGCTCGCCTCGGCGACATATCCGGCGCCGGCCGAGAGATAGGTGCGGCCGACCGCGGCCAGCGCCGTGAGCAGCGCGTATTGGGTCGCGGTGTGCAGCGGGCTCTGGCAGAGCGCCGAGAGATAGGCGACGAAGATCACGGTGCCGATCGCGCCGGTGAAGTTCTCGACGATGATCGTCACAGTCAGCGCCCAAAGATTGACCCCGACCAGCGCCTGCCAGGTGAAGATCAGGTTCGAGGCCATTTGTAGGACCGCGCCGATCCACAGGCTGGTGACCAGCGGATAGGCGCGCGCAAGCGCGCCGCCGGCGAAGCCGCCGATCAGCGTCGCGGCAAGCCCGACGCCCTTGACGATCGCCGCATAGTCGTTGCGCGAAAATCCGACGTCGATCACGAACGGCGCCGTCATGGCGCCGGCGAACGCATCGCAGAACTTGTAGAGAATCACGAAGGCGAGCGCCACCAGCGCCAGTTCGCGGGTCAGGAACTCGGAGAACGCGCCGTAGGCGGCGAGCGCGACGCGCTGGAGCGGATTTTCGCGCGCATGCGCGGCGTGCTCGACCGCGGCGGTGGCGGATTTTTCGGGCTCGGTGGCAATCAGCGTGGTCGCGATGCCGATGACGACGAGCGCCGCCATGGCGAGGTAGCCCGCGGTCCAGGCCGCGCCTTTGTCGAAGCCGAACCCTTCGAAGCCGCTCACCAGGAACAGCGCGCCCGCGGTCGAGGCCAGCATCCCGATCCGGTACGCCGCCACGTAGGAGGCCATGCCGGCGGCCTGCTCGCTCTCGGGCAGGCTTTCGATGCGGAAGGCGTCGATCACGATATCCTGCGTGGCGGAGGCGGCGGCCACCAGCAGCGCGCCCAGAGCGACGAACCACGGCGCCGCTGCGGGATTGCAAAAGGCCAGCAGAACGATCGCCGCGATCAGCAGCAGTTGCGAAAAGATCAGCCAGCCGCGCCGCCGGCCGAGCAGCGGCGAAAGCACCGGCACGTCGAGCGCATCGACGATCGGCGCCCACAGGAACTTGATGGTGTAGGGGGTCCCCACCAACGCAAAGAGCCCGATGGTGCCGAGATCGACGCCGGCTTCGCGCATCCAAACCAGTAAGGTCGAGCCTGACAGCGCCAGCGGCAGCCCGGCCGAGAAGCCGAGGAACAGCACGATCAGCACGCGCGGCTTGACATAGACCGCGAGCGTGTCGGCGAAGCTCGGGCGGGCCGGCGTGGTGTCGGGCGTCGCGGTCATCAATGCAGCTATCGGTGAATCGGCGCGCCGACACAAGCCTGCGATTGCGGCGAAATGTGATCGGGCGTAGCTTGCGGCATCATCTTCAGGCCGAGCGCAGAATATCGGCCGATGACGGAGAGGGAAACGCAATGCGACGAAACGTTATTCGAGCGCTGCTCGCGGCAGGATTTGCCTTCGCCGTATGGCTCGACGCCGCGCAGGCGCAGAATTTCCCGGCGCGGCCGGTGACGCTGATCGTGCCATGGGCGGCCGGCGGCACCACCGATATCGGCATGCGGGCGCTCGCCGCCGCCACCGAAAAGCATCTCGGACAGTCGATCGTGATCGAGAACCGGCCGGGCGGCTCGGGCACGCTCAGCCCCGGACAGATGGCCGCGACCGCGAAGCCCGACGGCTACACGGTCGCGCAGATTCCGATCACCATCTTCCGCTTTCCCTTCATGACCAAGACCACCTTCGATCCCGCCAAGGACTTCACCTACATCATCGGGGTGAGCGGCTACACCTTCGGCGTGGTGGTGAAGAACGATGCGCCGTGGAAGACGTTTCCGGAGCTGCTCGCGGATGCCAAGGCCAATCCCGGCAAGATCAACTATGGAACGCCGGGCGCCGGCACCAGCCTGCACATCACCATGGAGCAGATCGCCAAGCGGCAGGGCATCAAATGGACCCACGTTCCCTTCAAGGGCAATGCCGAGACCAACAACGCGATCCTCGGCGGCCATATCCACGCGGTCGCCGATTCGAGCGGTTGGGCGCAGCTGGTCAATGCCGGTCAATTGCGGCTGCTGGTGACCTGGGGCGCAAGCCGCACCAAGAACTGGCCGACGGTGCCGACCCTGAAAGAGGTCGGCATCGACATGGTCTCGAATTCGCCGTTCGGCATCGCCGGCCCGAAGGGGATGGACCCGGGCGTCGTCAAGGCCCTGCACGATGCGTTCAAGAAGGGGTTGGAGGAGCCGTCCTACGCCGAGGCGATGGCCAAGCTCGACCAGGAGCTGTTCTATCTGAGCAGCGAGGATTACCAGAAATTCGCGATGCAGCAGATCGAAGATGCGCGGCGCTTCATCGCGGAACTCGGGCTCAAGCAGGAGTGAGGTCGACTCCGTAGGGTGGGCAAAGGCGCGATACGCGTGCTTCGGCGTACGCATGTCGTTGCGCGCCTTTGCCCACGCGTTAGATGTTGAACGCGGCGGATGTTGAAGCGGCGTCGAGCCTCAGGCTCGATAACCGCGTGGGCAACGGCGAAGCCGCCGTTGCCCACCCTACTCTCCCGCTTGCAGCTTGCGCGGGATCGGCGAGGGGATGACGACCGGATCGCTCGGCGCGTCCTCGCCGTCGAACTCCAATTCCTCGATGCGGGTGGCGCGCTTGTCGATCTTTTCCGACGAGATCAGGATCTGCCGGATGTCCTCGTTGGCCTGGCCGAAATGGCGCTCGAGCCGCACCACGCGCTCGCGCAGCCGGCCGAGATCGTCGAGCATGGCGGCGACCTCGCCGCGGATGCGGTCGGCGGCCTCGCGCATGCGGGCGTCCTTCTGGATCTGCTGGATCACCTGGATCGCCAGCATCAGCAGCGCCGGCGACACCAGCACCACGCGGGCGCGATAGGCTTTCTGCACGATGTCGTCGAAGCCGTCGTGCAGCTCGGCGTAAACGGATTCCGACGGCACGAACATCAGCGCGGTGTCCTGGGTCTCCCCCGGCACCAGATATTTCTCGGCGATGTCGGCGACGTGGCGGGCGATGTCCTGCCGCAGCCGCTGGGCGGCCCGGCTGCGCTCGTCGTCGGTTGCGGCATCGCGAAAAGCGGTCACCGCTTCGAGCGGAAACTTGGCGTCGATCACCAGCGGCCGGCCGTCCGGCAGGAACACCGCGCAGTCGGGCCGCTTGCCGTTCTTGAGCGTGTGCTGGAACGCGAACGCGCCTTTGGGCAGGCCGTCCTGCACGATCGCCTCCATGCGCGCCTGGCCGAAGGCGCCGCGCGCCTGCTTGTTGGCTAGCACGGCGGTGAGCGAGGTGACCTGCGAGGACAGGTCGGTGATGTTCTTCTGCGCATTGTCGATCACCGCCAGCCGCTCGTTGAGCCTTTGCAGGCTGTCGACCGTGTGCTGGCGCGTGGTGGTCATCGACTGGCTGAGATGGTGGGTCACCGAGTCGAGCCGCTCGTTGACGGCGCGGTGCAGCTCGGCCTGGCGGCCGGCCAGCATGTCGCGCATCCCCTCGATGCGCACCGAGGTCTCCGCCTGCAGCCGGGCGAGCTCGGCCATCTGGCGGTCGGCCGCCGGGTCCTCGCGCCGGCGCATGGCGCGCACCGCGATGACCGCGACCGCCGCCAGGGCTGCGAGGCCGGCGAGCACGATCGCGACCGCGCCGGCGAGCGTGAGGAGATTGTCTGTCATCCGCGAACCTTACCCCGATTCGCACCATAGGAACAAAAAGTGAACAATAAATCAATGCGGATCAGACGACGGATGACAGACGCCAGAGGACGGATCGCCACCATTGAAGAACCATTTCTGTCCTCCGTCATCCGTCCTCCGTTGTCCGCTCGACATTGACCGGTTTGACGCGACCGCTTACATCGCCGCCATGGCGCTGCGCGAGATTCTCATCCTGCCGGACAAGCGGCTGCGGCTGAAGTCCGAGCCGGTGAAGCGGGTCGACGCCGCCGTCCGCAAGCTCGTCGAGGATATGTTCGAGACCATGTACGACGCGCCCGGCATCGGGCTCGCCGCTATTCAGGTCGGCACGCCTAAACGCGTGGTCACGATGGACTTGTCCAAGAAGGAGGACACCGAGAAGAACCCTTTGGTCTTCATCAACCCGGAGGTCCTGTGGAGCTCGGAGGAGACGGCGACCTACGAGGAGGGTTGCCTGTCGATCCCGGAATACTACGGCGACGTCGAGCGCCCGGCGCAGGTGCGGGTCAAATATCTCGACCTCGAGGGCAAGGCGCACGAGATCGAGGCCAACGGCCTGCTCGCCACCTGCCTGCAGCATGAGATCGACCACACCAATGGCGTCTTGTTCATCGACCACCTCTCCAAGCTCAAGCGCGACCGCGTAATCAAGAAGTTCACCAAGGCGGCGAAGCGCGCGGCGGAGTGAAGGCAAGGGCGCTTGCTGTTCTGATGCCGGCCTGATATCGTTGATATCAGGCGGATGGAGACCATGACAGATCTGCTGATCCGTAACATTGACCCGCACCTCAAGCGGCAACTCGAGGAGAGCGCTCGCAATCACCGGCGCAGTTTGTCCGAGGAAGCGAGAATATTGCTCAAGAAGGCGCTGCTCGAACCATCGGACGAGCGCAAGATGGGAACTGCGTTGTTCAACTTGGTTCCTGAGGAGTATCGCGGCGATGATCTCGTATTCGAGGTTCCTGGTGATGTGAGCAGCCCACCGGACTTCGAATGATCTTGGTCGACACGAATATTCTGTCCGAGGCGATGAGGCCGCAGCCTGATCGGGCCGTCGAGAGCTGGCTCGATGCTCAACCTTGGGACTCTCTTTATGTGTGTACGCCCGTTTTGGCCGAATTGCGTTACGGCGTCGAGCGTCTGTCAGCCGGTCGGCGGAAGAGATTCTTGACCGAGATAGTAGATCGAATCGAAAACGAGTTTTACCGTGGGCGTATTCTTTCCTTCGATCCGGTCGCGGCCGCGCATTATGGTCGCTTGATGGCTAAACGCGAGCAACAGGGCCGTCGACTTGAGCAGATGGACGGCCTGATCGCGGCGATCGCATTGACCCATGGCGCCATTGTTGCGACCCGCGATGCTCGCGATTTCGCCGATCTGGGATTCGAGGTGGTCAATCCCTTCGATCTGCGCTGATCGTGCTCCGGGCGCAGCAAAGGTGGGTCATTTCGGGGCAGCGAGAAATCGCTCGGTGTAGGTCTTCGTCATGTCCGGTTTCGCCGGCAGCAGCTTCAAATCGACGTAGGACTCCGCCAGCGTATCGAGCGCTTTCGGCTCGAAGCGGCCGCTGCGCGAAATCAGCGGGATGACGAGGTCGTAGAGTTCGGCCAGAATATCCTCGTCGTTGCCGGTGACCTCGTGTCCCACTCGCACCGCCTCGCTCTTGTGGACGCGCACGTAATCCATCGTCTCGAACCACGCCAGCAGGAAGCGCCGCACCGTATCGGGCTGCTCGGCGATCATCTTTTCGGTCGCAAAGATCACGTACATGGTCAGGTTCTTCACCCGTTCGGCGAAGCGCACCACCACCTTGGCGTCGCCGCGTTTCTGCGCCTGCAGGCAGGTCCCGAGATCGCCGGTGATGCCGTCGATCTCCTTGGTCTTGAGCAGCGCGAAGGCGGGCCCGCTCGCCGACGTAATCAGTTGAATTCCCTCCGGCCCCCAGCCTTGCTGCCGCGCCAGTTCCCTGGTCATGAATGCGGTGATGGCGAACGGGCTCGAGACGGTTATTCGTTTGCCTTTGAGGTCGGCCGCCGATGCGACCGCAAGGTTGGGCCGCACGATCAGCCCGAGGTCGAGCGGCGAGTCCGACACCAAAGCAACGGCGCGCACCGGTGCGCCCTTGAAGATCATCGCCATATCGGGCCCGGTATTGAACGCGATGTCGATGTTGCCGGCGGTCTCCGCCTGCACCAGCCGCGTGCCGCCGGTGAACGAGCTGATCTCGAGATCGAGCCCGTGCTTCTTGAAGATACCGGCGCGCACGCCGACGTCGATCAGCGCGAAGGTGAAGGCGCCGGCGACCGGCTTGCCGAAGCGCACCGTCTCGGCCGCCGCAGCCGTCACGAGGGAAAGTTGTGCGGCCAGGCACAGGATGAAAATCAGAACCGGCTTGCCGGCTCGGTTGCGGAGGTGGCTTCGTTGCATCCGTATTCCCCGTAGCGTTTTCCGGCGAAGTGGGAACCGGTTCGCCGTGGAAAACGCGTCAAACGCGATAGTGCTGGAGCGGTTTCCGGAACGGAAACCGCTCCAGACGCGAGATGATCGGGCGAGACTGGCCTTCGCTCCCAGATGTGTCAATGTGACTGGCGCGCGGGCGCCGCGCGCATGGAATGGAGACGGACGTGGACCAGGGATTGGCGAAGGCGCTGGATCAAATCCAGATCTGCGACGTCCGGCGGATGTGGGCGTTCAGCCTCGATCTGGGCGAGTGGGACACGCTGCAAGCGTGCTTTCATCCCGACGCCAGCGTCACCGTCTCCTGGTATTCGGGCCCGGTCAGCGGCTTCATCGAACGCTCGAAGGCGATCGTGGCGGCGCGCAAGCCCGAGGAGCACCGCAAGCATTGGCTCGGGAATATGCGCAGCTGGGTGCGGGATACGCGCGCGGTGCTCGAGACCGACGTGCAGATTCTGATTCGCGAATTTATCGACGGCGACCTCTGCGACTACACGTCATGGGCGCGCTTCTACGACCTGTTCGAGAAACGCGACGGGGTCTGGCGGATTTTCGAGTGGAGCTGCATCTACGACAAGGATCGGCTGGATCCCGTGATCCCGTCGTGGGACGCATCCGCCCTGTACGATAAAGCGGTGCTCGAAGGCCCCGAGAGCGGCTTTGCATTCATGAAATTGCGGCAGGCAAAGCGGGGCCGCAACGTCCTGGATTCGGCCGTGATCCGGGACACCGAAGCCGAACGCAAGCTGCGCCGCCGCGGCGAAAGCTGGCTCGCCGGCGCAAAGGTGTGAAATGTCGCTGCGCCTCGTCTTCATGGGCACGCCCGACTTCGCGGTGCCGACCTTGGTCGAGATCGTCGGCCGCGGTCACGACGTGGTCGCGGTCTATACCCGCGCGCCGAAGCCGGCGGGCCGCGGCATGGAGGCTCGCCCGAGCCCGGTCGAGCGCGAGGCGCGGCGCTTTGGCCTTGCCGTGCTCACGCCGGCGACCTTGCGGACGGCGGACGCCGAGGCCGCGATGCGCGCCCACGGCGCCGACGCCGCGGTCGTGGTCGCCTATGGGCTCATCCTGCCGCGGCCGATCCTCGACGCCTTTCCGCTCGGCGCGTTCAACCTGCATGCGTCGCTGTTGCCGCGCTGGCGCGGCGCCGCGCCGATCAACCGGGCGATCATGGCGGGCGATGCCGAGACCGGCGTGATGGTGATGAAGATGGAGGAGGGGCTCGACACCGGCCCGATCGCCATGGCGGAGCGCGTGCCGATCGGACCCGACGCCACCGCCGGCGACCTGCACGATCAACTCGCCCGCCTCGGCGCCGACCTGATGGTGCGGGCGCTCGGCGCGCTCGAGCGCGGCTCGCTCACGCTGACGCCGCAACCGGAAGCTGGCGTCGCCTATGCGCGCAAGATCGACAAGGACGAGACCCGCATCGATTGGGCGCGGCCGTGGAAGGAGGTGCACGACCACATCCGCGGGCTCTCTCCGTTTCCGGGCGCCTGGTTCGAGATGGCGGGGGAGGGCGCTCCGATCCGCGTCAAGGTGCTGCGCACGACCAAAGGCGAGGGCGCGGGCGCGCCCGGCACGGTGCTCGACGACAGGCTCACCGTCGCTTGCGGGGACGGCGCCGTGCGCATCCTCGAATTGCAGCGCGCCGGCCGTCAGGCGATGAAGGCCGATGAGTTCCTGCGCGGCACCACCGTTGCCGCCGGCACCCGCTTCGGCTAAGTCGCGCCATGCCGCGTTACAAGCTGATCATCGAGTACGACGGACGGCCGTTCGTCGGCTGGCAGATTCAGGACAACGGCCCGACCGTGCAGGGCGTGCTGGCGGCCGCCTTCGAGGCGTTCTGCGGCCAGAAGGTCGCGGTCCACGGTGCCGGGCGCACCGACGCCGGCGTGCATGCGCTCGGTCAGGTCGGCCATGTCGACCTGGCCAAGCACTGGGAAGACGACACCGTGCGCGACGCCGTCAACGCGCACCTGCGTCCGCACCCGGTCGCGATCATCGAGGCCGAGCAGGTGGACCCGCGATTCGATGCGCGCTATTCCGCCGTCAGGCGGCATTACCTCTACCGCATCATCAACCGCCGCGCCGATCTCACCTTCGAGCGCGGGCGCGCCTGGCGCGTCGCCAAGCCGCTCAACAGCACCGCCATGCACGCGGCGGCGCAGCGCCTGGTCGGCCAGCACGATTTCACCACCTTCCGCCATGTCGAATGTCAGGCGAAATCGCCGGTCAAGACGCTCGATGCGCTCGACGTGCATCGGATCAGGGACGATATCCACATCACCGCCGCGGCGCGCTCGTTCCTGCACACCCAGGTGCGCTCGATGGTCGGCTCGCTGGTGGCGGTCGGCGAGGGCAAATGGAGCGCCGATGATCTCGCCGCCGCCCTTGCCGCCCGCGACCGCACCGCCTGCGGCACGGTGGCGCCGCCGGACGGGCTTTATCTGGCGAAAGTCGACTACGAGTGACGGCGTTGCGCGGCAGCCGTAGCCCGGATGGAGCGGACCCTTTATACAGAAATACTGTATTATACATGTTGACTGTATATCCGCCATCGACTACATTCCGAATCATCCCCGCTCAGCGAGGGCGTCTCCGGAGGGCGATGATCCCCTACTTGACGGATAGATTTGAACATGCTAGGCTACCTTCTATAGACAGGAAGACTGTAGATAGGAGAGCCGTCCGTCATGGCCAGAGCCAAGCAGCCCCGCCAAATCATTCAACTGACCGTTGGTCAGTTTGAACGGATGTTTCCCAATGAGGCAGCCTGCGACCGCTACTTGGTCGCCAACCGCTGGCCTAAAGGCGTCCATTGCCCGCGCTGTGGCGGTGACCGCGTTTATCCGCTCAAGACGATGGAATTCAAATGGGAATGCCCCGATTGCCGCGAGGGGGGCGCCTATCGGTTCTCCCACCTTGTGGGGACGATTTTCGAGAACACGAACGTTGACCTTCGGCAGTGGTTCCGTGTCGTCCACCTGATGCTGACTAGCAAAAAGGGCATCAGCGCACGGCAAATTCACCGCTACATGGGCTTCGGCTCTTACAAGACCGCTTGGTACATGTGCCACCGCATCCGCGCTGCTTTGCAGGACAAGGAATTCCTCAAGCTTATGGGTATCGTTGAGGTTGACGAAACTTGGATCGGCGGCAAGGACTACAATCGCCACTGGGACAAGCGGAGCGGCGGGCGCGGTGGCAAGGGTTCCGGCAAAACTCCGGTCATTGGCGCAGTCAGCCGCAAGGGCAATGTTGTTGCCCGCGTGCTTGACCGCGTGACCAAGAACAACGTTCACCGCTTCGTGCGGGAAATGGTGTCCGACAAGGTCAGCCTGCTCGCGACCGACGAAAGCAATATGTACGATGGGCTGGGCGAATTCCCCCGCGCTTCGGTTCACCATGAAGCCGGTCGCTACGTCATCGGCGCCGTCCACACGAATACGATTGATGGGTTCTGGTCCATCTTCAAGCGCGGCGTTGTGGGCACATTCCACAAGGTCAGCGAAAAGTACCTGCCGCTCTACGTCGCGGAATTCCAGTTCCGCTACAACAATCGGCATAACCCACAAATCTTCGAGGCCGCGCTTCGAGGCTGCTGAGACACGGTCACTGGTCACTGTCTCAGATGCAGGAGACAGAGGCCAGCAAACAGGGAGCGGGACAACTGGAGTTCTCATTTTTGACGCCTCAGGATAAGGCCCAACAGAACTCCGGCAACAATTAGGATTAAGCCTTCGATCCAATCTCTTGCGCCAAAACTTGCTTGATAGAGGCGGATAATGCGCGAACTTTTATTGTCGATAGCATCGCCAGAAACGCTGAGTTGGATTGGATTTTTACTTCTGGCATTCGGATTGTTGGGCGAAGTCGCAATATTTGTTATTCCGACCAACCGACATACGCTGCACAGTCTCCTTGGATTGGGCTTCGCCGCTATTGTGCTGATCGGATATGTAACTGGCCACATAGGCGACGATGTAATCTTTGACCAAGTAAAGGAGCGCGCGGAAAGGGCGGAGAGAAGGCTGGCCGACAGAAAGCTATCCGACCAGCAAGTCGCAAAAATTGCTGGGAAATTGAAAGAATATTCAGGGCAGGAATATGAGATAATAGCCTTTTGGAATAACAAAGAATCCGTAGCACTAATGAATCGAATGATATCCGCGCTTGATTTAGCGCAGTGGAAACAGTTCAAGCCCGATTCCCAGGGATTGTTGTTCCCCGGGCTGATCGGCGTGCAAGTTTGGGTGCGCCCTCCTACTAGTGAAAAGACCATGGGCGCGGCTCGCGCGCTTGTCTCGGTGCTCAAAGGCGAAGTGTTAGAAGCTGAACTGACAGAGTACGAGCCGCAGGTAAGCGAAATAAACGCAAGAATTGAAATATGGGTAGGGATGGCTTTTTGACGGCGGCGCGATCCGTCAAGAAGGGGATCATCGCCCTCCGGAGACGATCCTGAAGGCGGAGCGGGGGGCGGCGCCCACAGGCGCCGCGGTGGAG
>WNFV01001083.1_pt1 | contig 80608 bp, 71 predicted proteins | sample 5400101 | NCBI WGS metagenome assembly WNFV01 (sample SAMN13153361, study PRJNA577476) | soil metagenome | isolation source: 115 cm soil or saprolite under grassland replicate 1 | place: USA:California | collected 2016-06-15
TCCTGCCCGAAGGCGCCCAACTCATTGTCACGGCCACCGACGGCTCCCAAGGCCACGTGACCTCGAGCTACTACAGTCCCATGCTCGAGCGAACCTTTGCCCTGGCGCTCCTGCGCCGCGGCCGCGAGCGACTCGGTGGCGTCGTGCACATCCCACTGCTGGACGGCCGCACGGTGCGGGCAACCATCACCGAGCCGGTGTTCTACGACCGGAAGCATGAGCGGCGCGATGGCTAACCCGCGCTGCCTGCCGCAGCTCAACGTGCGCGCCTCGGGTGACGTCATCCAGCGCGTCGGCGCGGCACTGGGCGTGGCCCTGCCAACGGAACCCAACACGGTCAGCACTGCAGGCCAACGCAGCGCACTGTGGCTCGGGCCCGACGAATGGCTGATCGTCGACGAAGGTCCGGCAGCCAGCGAGGCCGACGTGCGCGCGGCGTTTGCCCCGGAGTGGGGTTCGGCGGTGGATGTCAGTGCGAATCGCGTGGTATTCGACCTCATAGGTCCGACCGCGCGCGAGCTGCTCGCGCATGGCTGCCCACTGGACCTGCATCCGCGCGTGTTCGGCCCTGGTCAGTGTGCGCAAACGCTGCTGGCGCGGGCGGCCGTGATCCTGTGGCAGACCGACGCCGCGCCGACGTACCGCATCCTGGTCCGCGCGTCGTTCGCGGACCACATCGCGCGCTGGCTGGCCGACGCTGCCTTGGCTTGACACACCCGGGGTCGGGCGCAATACTGTCGCTCGCCACATGGTGAGCAGGGGTGTCCACGACATGAGACACACGACCGCTCGTGTGGGCGCCGACGTGGGCGGCACCTTCACCGATATCGTACTCGTCGACGCCGAGCGCGGCATCATGTTGCAAAAACTCCCGTCCACGCCGGATGACTTCGGCCGCGCCATCGTCGACGGCGTTGCCAATCTCCTGTCCACGCACGCCGTCGCGCCAAACGCCATCGGCGACGTCGTCCACGGCACGACCGTGGCCACCAACACCATCCTCGAATTCAAGGGCGCGCTGACGGGACTCCTGACCACCCGCGGTTTCCGCGATGTGCTCGAGTTGCGCCGGCTGCGCGTGCCCAAGCTGTACGACCTCTTCTGGGACAAGCCGCGGCCGCTCGTAGAACGCGCGCTCCGCCTCGAGATCGACGAGCGCATCGACCACACCGGTGCCGTGCTCGTGCCGCTCGATCTCGCGCAGGCCGAGCGCTCCGCCGAATACCTGGTCGGCGCGGGAGTCGAGGCTATCGCTGTCTCTCTGCTGCACGCGTACGCCAATCCGGCCCACGAACAGGCGATCGGCGACCTCCTCCGCCGACGCTGGCCGCAGCTATGCGTATCGCTCTCACACGAGGTGCTGCCCATCATTCGCGAGTACGAGCGGACCAGCACCACGGTCATCAATGCGTATGTGCAGCCACTCGTCGCGCACTATGTCCAGTCGTTGCGCGCCCAGCTCGATGCCGCCGATGTGACCGCGCCGCTGTTGATCATGCAATCCAACGGCGGCGTCATGTCGGACGTTGCGGCGGCGGTCAAGCCGGCCTATATCGTGGAGTCCGGACCCGCCGCCGGCGTGATCGCTTCGGTTGGACTTGCCCGCCAGCTTGGTATCGACAACGTCATCACGTTCGACATGGGTGGCACCACGGCCAAAGCATCTGTCGTGGAGCACGGCATACCGGACTTCACGTCCGAGTTCGAAGTCGCGGCCGGCATTTCGTTGTCGAGCAAGCTCTCGAGCGGCGGCGGCTATGCCCTCAGCGTGCCGTTCATCGATCTCTCCGAGGTCGGCGCCGGTGGCGGCAGCATCGTCTGGCTGGATCCGGGTGGGGCGCCCAAAGTCGGGCCGCACAGCGCCGGCGCGCGGCCCGGGCCAGTGTGCTACGCCACAGGCGGCATTTTACCGACAGTCACTGACGCGAACGTCATCCTCGGCTACATCAATCCGACGTCGCTCCTGGATGGGGCCATGCCGATCGACGCCGCTGCCGCGCAGCGCGTGCTGGACGAACAGGTCGCCAGGCCACTTGGCCTGTCGCTGCACGACGCCGCATACGGCGTTCATCAACTGGCCAATGCGAGCATGATCCGGGCCGTCAAGGCCGTGTCCAGCCAACGCGGCCGCGATCCACGCAAGTTCACGCTGTTTGCCTTCGGTGGCAGTGGGCCGGTGCATGCCGCGGGCATCGCACGCGAGCTCGAGATCGGCCGCATTATCGTGCCGCGCGCGCCGGGCTTCTTTTCGGCATTTGGTCTACTCGCAGCTGACCTGGAGCACCACGCGGTGCGCACGTTCTTACGGCGTACCGCGACGGTCGATCTGGCTGAATTGAGCCAGGCGTTCGACGCGCTCGAGCAGCGCTGCCGGGCGGACCTGGGCCGATCGGACCTGCAATCGGAGCACGTGCAGGTCGAGCGCTGGGTCGAGATGCGCTATGTCGGACAAGCGTACGAGCTACCAGTCGCGGCACCGCTCGGCGGCTTGCAGTCGCGCGACCTGGCGCGCTTCGAAGAGGAATTCCACGCCGTGCACGAGCGGACCTATGGGCACCGCACGGACAATGTGATGGAGATCGTCAATCTGCGCGTCGTCTGCCGTGTCCCGAAGTCCGGGCCGCCGCCGCTCCCGCAAGCCGCCTCCAGCAACGGCCGTGCCCACGCGCAGCATGCCCGCCCGGCGTATTTCGGCCCGGAGCACGGAGTCTGCGAAACGCCGGTGCTGCGCCGCGAGCAACTGAGCGACGAGCCCCTGACAGGTCCGCTGGTCATCGAGGAGTACGATGCGACTGTGGTCGTGCCGCCCGGCTGTCGCGCAGCCCGCGACGCACTCGGCAACATCGTAATCGAGGTCGAGTCGTGACGAGCACGGTGAAGAAGGGCTCGCTGGGCGCGGTCACCCGTGAGCTGATCCGCGAAGCGATCGTCGCAACATGTGAGCAGATGTCGCTGGCGGTGATCCGTACCTCGCACTCCGAAACCGTCAAGAGCGCCATGGACTTCTCAACGGCGATCTGCGATGCGACCGGTGAAATGGTCGGACAAGGCGTGACGCTGCCGAACCAGTTGGGCGCCATTCCCGATGCCATGGCCTCCATCTTCCGCACCTTCGGCGACGACATGCAGCCCGGCGACGTGTTCATGCTCAACGATCCATTCGCCGGCGGCACCCACCTACCCGACGTGTACGTCATCGCGCCGGTGTTCTATCAAGCCCGACTCGTCGCATTGATCGCCACTGTCGCGCACCACGCCGACCTGGGCGGCATGGCGCCCGGCAGCATGTCCCCGCACGCGGAGGAATGCTACCAGGAAGGACTGCGCATTCCGCCGGTCAAGTTCTATGTACGCGGCAAGCCCAATCAGGCGGTCCACGCGCTCATTCGCGCCAACTGCCGCATTCCGGACGTGGTGCTCGGCGACTTTGCCGCCCAGGTCGTCGCCTGCCGCACCGGTGAAGCCGGCTTCTTGAAGCTCGTCGAGGCGTATGGACTGGAGCCCCTGCTCGATCACTTACGCGATCTGCTCGACTACACCGAGGCGCTCACGCGCGCCGAGATCCGCTCGCTGCCCGACGGCGTCTACCGCTACACGGACTACATGGACGACGACGGTGTTCATCTGGAGCACATCCCAATCCAGGTCAAACTGACTATTGCCGGCGACGAGATCGAAGCGGACTTCGAAGGCACCTCACCGCAACTGCCAGTGCCGCTGAACAGCACCCTGTCATTTACCAAATCCTGCGTGTACTACTCGCTGCGCACGATCATGCAGACCGATATCCCGCATAACGCCGGCTTCTTCCGCGCGATCACGGTGACCGCGCCACAGGGCAGCATCCTGAACTGCATCTTGCCCGCGGCGACGGCCACGCGCGGACTGACCGGCTTCCGGGTAGCCGACGCCGTCTTCGGCGCGCTCGCGCAAGCGCTCCCAGAACGCGTCATGGGCGCGTCCGACGGTGGTCTGACGCTGGTCGGGATCGCCGGACGGCACGCGAGCCGCGATCCCTTCACCGTGCTCGAGCTGCTTTCCGGTGCCTGGGGCGGTCGCTCCGATCGCGACGGCCTCGAAGGGGTGCCGAACCTCGGCGCCAACATCAGCAACATTCCTATCGAGATGCTCGAGTCGGCTTACCCGGTGCGTATCGAGCAATACGGGTTCGTCCCGGATACGGGTGGCGCGGGTAAGTTCCGCGGCGGACTGTCGACGATCCGTGATTACCGCATGCTCCAGGACGCGATCCTGACCGTACGCGCCGACCGCCAGCGCATCCTGCCGTACGGCATCGAAGGCGGCGCGCAGGGGACGCCGTCGAGCAACGTCCTGAATCCTGATACGGCGCCCCGCACGCTGCCGTCGAAGTTCGGCGAGCTGGTCAAAGCGGGCGATGTGTTTCGCCACCTCACGGCTGGCGCAGGCGGCTGGGGCAATCCGCGCGAGCGCGCTCCGGAAGACGTGGCGCGTGACGTGTGGAACGGCAAACTGTCCTCGGACTACGCGCGGCGCGAGTACGGTGTCGTGTTGACTGACCACGGTGCGGTCGACGAAGCCGCGACCGCTGCGCTACGCAACGGGCAGCACCTGGAAGGCGGCCGCTGATGATCGAGACACCAATTGCTGCCGCCCTCCAGGTGCAATCTGTCACACGAAGTTCGGCCGACTTCGACTCGTGCAGAAAACCGGCTCGCCGGCCGAACTTCTAAGGCGGCATGCTCGACGTTGCCCTACGCGGCGGGACGCTCGTCGACGGTACCGGGGCGCCACCGCGCCGCGCAGACCTCGGCGTCCAGAATGGCCGCATCGTGGCCATCGGCACGCTCGACCCGTCCGATGCAGCGGCGGTGATCGACGTCAGCGGGCTCGTCGTCGCGCCCGGCTTCATCGACATCCACAGCCACTCCGATGCCACCCTTCTGGTCGACCCGCGCGCGCGCAGCTCGATTGCCCAGGGCGTGACTACCGAAGTCGTCGGCAACTGCGGCCACGCGCCAGCCCCACTGGTCAATCGCTCCGACGTACCGGACCTGGTCTTTGGCTACAACCCAGCCCTGCAGGTCGACTGGACAACCGTTGACGGCTACTTACAATCGCTGGAGGCCGCGAAGCCGGCCGTCAACGTGGCGACGCTCGCCGGCCACATCCCATTGCGTCTGGCCGCCCTCGGCCGTGCACCCCGTCCGGCCACACCAGCGGAGTTGGACCATATGGTGCAGCAACTCGAAGGGGCCTTCGCTGCTGGCGCCTACGGCTTTTCGTCAGGCCTGGAGTATCCACTCGGCCTCGCCTGCACCACCGAGGAGCTAATCGTCCTGGCCCGCGCTGCCGGCCGTCTCGGCGGCTACTACGCCATCCACACCCGCGACCGCGACTTCAAAGCAGTCGAGGCCTTCGACGAAGCCTTCGAGGTCGGTCGGCGCGCTGAAGTGCCGCTCCAGGTCTCGCACCTGACGCCACGCTACGGTGCGCCGCCAGATGCCGCTGCCCGCGCCTTGCAAACGATCGACGACGCTCGTGCCCACGGTGAAGATGTATCGTGCGACCAGCACACGCGGCTGCACGGCCTGACCAAAGTGGTGACAATGCTGCCGCCTACGGCGCTCGAAGGCGGGACGCCGGAGCTGCTGCGGCGCCTGCGCGATCCCGACGTCCGCGCTGAATATCGAGCCTTCCCCCAACCACTGTTCAAGATGGGCTTGATGAACGAGTGGGAACGCATCGCGTTGTTCGAAGCGCGACATTCGCCGGACTGGGTTGGCAAAGACTTCAAAGCGATTGGCGAGGAACGTCGTCAACATCCGCTCGATGCCCTGATGGACATCCTGATCGAGGCGGGTGACGATGCACCGAACGTGCTGATGACCGGCCTGGTCCATAAGGAAGAGGAGTTGGAGCAGACGTTCGTCCATCCGTCATGCATGCCCGAATCCGACGCCACCGCGCTCGCGACTGATGGACCGCTGGCCGGCCAGAGTTTTCTCGGCGCTTACACATGGGCGACCTACTATCTACGTCGCTTCGTCCGCGAGCGCGCCGCGCTTACGCTCCGGGAGGGCATCCATCGACTGCCGCAATTGCCGGCGCGCCGTCTCGGAGTGACTGACCGCGGTGTGCTGCGCGAGGCCGCGTGGGCCGACCTGGTGGTGTTCGATCCGGACACCATCGCCGAGCAGGGCACCCTGCGCGCGCCGAACCAGTACGCGACCGGCGTACGCCATGTCCTGGTGAATGGTCGCTTTGCTATGCGCGACGGCGCGTTCACCGACGATCGGTCGGGCGCGGTCCTGCGCCGCGCCAGGTAAACCCAGTCGAGGAGAAGTGCACCTGTGACCGTCCTCTCCGCGCGTGAAACCGACCAGTTACTGTCTCCCGCGGCATACGAAGTACGCGTGCTGTTCGACATCAAGATGAAGGCCCGCGACGGCGTCCTGCTGTCGAATGACATCTATCTGCCACGAGCACCCGGTCCGTTTCCGACGATCGTGACGCGCACGCCATACGAGAACTCGGGCGAGAACTTCATGAACTGGGGCATCTGGTGGGCGCAGCATGGCTACGCGGCGGTGCTCGGCGATACGCGTGGCCGGTACGACTCCGATGGTGATTTCTACCCGTGGATCAGCGATCCGAACGACGGTGATGACACGTTCGAATGGATCGCCAACCAGGCCTGGTGCGACGGCAAGATCGGCACCTGGGGCCGCTCGTATGGTGGCGTCAACCAGTGGTACCAGATGCCGCGCAGCAATCCACGCATCTCCTCGACGTCGCCGCAGGTGACGCCAGCAGACAACTGGGAAAGCGCCCATTATGTGAACGGCGCGTCGCAGTGGGGCCTGAATACGTTGATCGTTCCGGTCTGGAATGTCAGCTTGCGCGCGGCAGGTCGACCCGATCTCTACAATTGGGACCGGATCTTCCGCACGTTGCCACTGCGCGATGCCGACCTCGAAATGATTGGCCGCCGGTGCGACTACTTCCAGGACTGGTACGAGCATCCGACTTACGACGATTACTGGAAGCAGTTTCAGTGGGATAACCAGTACGAGCGCGTACACGTGCCCACGCGCAACCAGTGCGGGTGGTACGACGCGTATCCGTTGGCCACGTTCAAGTCGTGGCGCGGCGCTGTGGATAATGCGCCGGATCCACTGGTCAAGCGCCAGCAGCGTGTGCTGATGGGGCCGTGGTCACACACCGATCCCACCGACGGTATTCGACGCGCCCGCTATCGGGGCGGCCGTGTGCCGCCCGAGCTCATCCAACCCGGCGAGGTCTACCGCTACGATCTCGATCTTGCGCCCACGGCTAACGTGTTCAAAGCCGACCATCGGATTCGTCTGGACATCACAAGCTCCAACTTTCCGCGGTTCGATCGCAACCTCAACACGGGTGACGACATCGGCACCGGCACGCGCATTCTCACCGCGCAGCAGATGGTCTTCCACACCGCGGAGTACCCGTCGCACGTGCTGCTGCCGATAATCCCACGCTGATCAACGACCGCGCGGACCGAGCGACGCTGAAATCTCATTGGCCGCGCCAACAACAGTCGCCGCCCACCGTCGCCCTTCGTCGGCCAGTACCCGTGCGCCCGGCCCTGCGATCACCAGGGCTGCTTGCACGACTCCAGTGGGCGATCGGACCGGCGCGGCGAGTCCGGTTAGCCCCTCCTCTGACTCACCATCGTCGATCGAGTACCCGCGTGCACGGATCTCGGCCAGGCGCTGCAGTAACGGCTCGATCGAAGTAAGCGTGCGCGGGGTGAGGCGAGGTAACCGCGTCTGGCCGGCGATACGGCGGACATCGACCTCGGGCATGTGCGCCAGCAGCATGGTCCCCGTTGCCGACGAGTGGATAGGCGCCACGCTGCCCACCGTCGCGCGCAGTCGCAAGCCGTGATGCCCTTCGACCACCTCAACATAGACCGAGCGGTTCTGCTCGAGGACGGCCAGGCAGACCACTTCACCGGTCTCATCGGCGAGGCGGTCCATTATCGGCCCCGCCTTTTCACGCAGCCCCATGCGGCTGAGCGCGATCGTGCCAAGTTCGGCCAGCAGCAATCCGAGCCGATAGCGGTCACTTTGTTGATCGCGCGCCAGAAACCCGAGCCGGACGAGGTTGACCACCAGTCGATGCACTGTGCTGCGGGGCAGGTGGCTGCGCCGTGCTAACTCGCCAATGGTGAGCTCGGGCTCGCTCGCGCTGAAGCAGTTGAGGAGCGCGGCGGCTCGCTCGAGTGACTGAACGTTGTATGTCGCCGGTGGCGCCCCGGCGGCCCCGACGCCCTCCACCGCCGTCATACGGCTGAAGACTACACGCCCGCGTGGCAAGATAGCGACCTCATGAGCACAGACGCGGCGCCGCGGATAGCCGATCCAAGCAGTGTTCTCGCCGACCAGCGCCCGCGCGCGAGCTCTGTATGCCGACGCCCAACGCGTACTGGCGGGTGGGGTCGGCCACGATCTGCGCCACAATGCCATCGCGCCAACCTATGTCGTGCGGGCGGCAGGCGCGTACAAGTGGGACGTCGATGGCAACCAGTACATCGACTACGGCATGGGCAATGCCGCGTTACTCCTCGGCCACGGCCACCCGGCCGTGGTCTCAGCTATCGCCGAGGGCTTCGAACGCGGCTGGCACTTCGGCAACGACCATCCGGCCATGCTCGAGTGGGCCCAACTCATCTGCGACCTGATCCCATCGGCAGAGCGGGTGCGCTTCACCAACTCCGGCACGGAGGGCACAATGCTCGCGCTGCGTCTGGCACGAGCGTTTACCGGTCGCACGCGTGTGCTGCGCTTCGAGGGCCATTTCAGTGGTTGGCACGACGCCGTGGGCCGCGGTACGTCGCCGCCGTTCGACACCTCGGTATCACTCGGCATCCCCAGGGCGACGCTCGAGACGATCACGGTCATTCCGGCCGATCTGGACATTGTGGAGTCAACGCTGAGCACTCCCGATTCGGACATGGCCGCTGTGATGCTCGAGCCACGTCCAGTGCTCCAAACTCCGCCAATGCCGCGTCGACCACACCGCGCGCCGCGCGCGTCTGACTCAGATCGGCAGCATGGAACTTGGCCCGCCGACCCAGCGCGGCGATCTCGGCGCATGCACCTGCGCCCGCTTGTGCGTCGCGACCCGAAACCAGTACGTCGGCGCCCTCGCGCGCCAGTGCCAGCGCGCAGGCGCGACCGATCCCACGGGTCGCGCCGGTCACGACGGCAATCTTGCCGCTCAGCCGCACGCTAGCATGCTCGTCGAATGGCAGCATCGGTGGCAAGCGCAATGGCCGATTCCGACCGACTGGTGGACAGGTTCCTGCGCTTGGCCGCGATCGATTCGCCGCCGCTCCAGGAGGGCGCCATTGCGGCGGCCGTGCGCGCGGAGCTCGAAGCACTGGATTGGCGTGTGACGGATGACGGCACCGGTCCACAAGTGGGCAATCTGGTCGCGCGTTGGCCGGGCGCGACATCGGACGCCGCGCCGCTTTTCTTCTGCTCGCACCTGGATGTGGTCGAGCCGTGCCGCTCGGTGCGGCCGCGTGTACGTGATGGCATGATCGAGTCGGATGGCACAACCGTACTCGGCGCCGACGCCAAAGCGGGCGTGGCGGCACTCCTGGAAGTCGCACGCATCGTGCACGAAACCAGGTGGACTCAACCGCTCGAGTTTGTCTTCACGTGGGGCGAGGAGGTCGGCCACCGCGGCGCCAAAGCATTCGATCGTGCGAGCCTGCGCGCGCCATATGGCTTTGTGCTCGACGCGCTCCTGCCAGTTGGCAGCATCGTCGTCGGAGCGCCCGGCTATGATGCGTTCACGGTTCGGATCCAGGGGCGGGCAGCACACGCGGGTGTGGAGCCAGAGCGCGGTATATCGGCGATCGCAGTCGCGGCGCGGGCGATCGATCGATTGCCATGGGGTCGCCTGGACGAGGTCACGACGGCGAATATCGGCACCATCACGGGGGGCAGTGTGCGCAATGCAGTGCCGGAGCACGTTGAACTGGTCGGCGAAGTGCGAAGCCTCGATGCGGAGCGACTTGCCATGCGCGGCAATGCTATCCGTGCGAGTTTCGATGGGGCTGCGACACAATTCGGCGCACAGGTCGAGTTCGATCTGGAGCACGTTTATCGCGGCTATCGACTCGACGGGGCCGCGGCGTCGGTCGAACGCGCGCGCACTGCGTTTGCGGCTCTGGGTGACGTCGCACACACGGCGACGACCGGCGGCGGCTCGGACGCGAACGAGTTCAACGCCGCGGGTCTGGAGTGCTGCGTTCTCGGTATTGGCGCCGAGGCCTGCCACTCGGTCCGCGAGCGAGTCGCCGTGCGCGAGCTCGAGAGACTCACGAACTGGGTGCTGGCCATCATCGTTCCCTGACGATCACTAGTATTCATGACAATGGCCAAACCCGAGCATGAGTTCTTCCCGGTCGAGCACGTCGCATGGACGCCCGCGCAAGGCGGCCTGGTGACCGGCCTGTATGAGCGCATTCTGGCAGCCGATGATGCCAGCGGCGTGGCGACGCGCATGCTGCGCTTCGATCCCGGAACCAATACGTCGGCGGCCGGACCGCAGGTCCACGACTTCTGGGAAGAGGTGTACATCGTTCAGGGCTCGCTGCACGACCTGACGCTCGACCAGAGCTTTGCGCAAGGCACCTACGCGTGCCGCCCGCCCGGCATGCGCCATGGTCCATGGCTCGCCCCAGAAGGATGCGTGACCTTCGAGGTGCGCTACCCGGCCTGAAGCGCGCTCAGCCAACCTCGACCGGCAGGCCATAGCTGGCCAGGAACCGATCGACCTCCGCCACCGCGTCCTCGTACCGGTAGTTGCGGAAGGCGTGGCCTTTGCTCACGCTTGGCGCGCCCGCATAGAACATCTCGTACTGATGGTGCCGCGCGGCGAACTCCGAACCGATGAGGTCCCACGCCAGGCGGTACAGCTTGATGTGCTCCTCGGATACGAAGCCACTGGAGCGCACGTAACGCTCCACGTCGGCGGCGGTCTCGGGACTGATCATGCCGACGTAGGAGTCCGGCAATTGGATAATGCTGCTGCTTACCAACAGACGCAAGATGTGCAGCGCCCGTGGATACAGCTCCGCCTGCTGACCCATCATCGTGTACAGAAACCGCGCATCGGGCACCGCCACGCCGCGACTGTCGACGCGGAAATTCGCTTCCGCCGCAAGCACCATGCCTTCGACGACCGCGGCCAGGTACGCCAGATCGCCCAGCATGTCCACGGTTTGCGGGTTGGCGTCGCTCTTTGACATCGCCGCCACCTTGCGTCCCACGCCGGCGATGAACTGCATCTTGACCGCGAGCCGAACCTGTGCCTGGGTGTTGCCGAGCACGTGCGCCGGAGTGCGGAAGAACTGGTTCCGGGTGAGCTCCACGTCGCGATACACGAAGACGCGTTCCCATGGCACGAACACGTCGTCGAAAATGCACAGCGAATCGGTTTCGTCGAAGCGGGTCGACAGCGGGTAGTCGAATTCGCCAGTCTGGGCGGACGCGTAGGGCCGCCGCGGGTGCAACTTCAGCCCCGGCGTTGAAACTGGTATGGCGAACGATAGCGCGTAGTCTTCATCGCCCGGCTTCTGCGGCACCATGCAGCTGACGAATAGCTCATCGGCGATGGTGGTCCCCGTACCAAGCTTCTGCGAGCCGCGGACGACGATGCCGTCGTCGCGCTCGCTCACCACACCGACCTGGACGAATGCCTCAGGCTGGCCGGGTGCGATCTGTGTCCGGTCCACATGCGGCGGAATGATCACGTACGTGACATACAGATCCTCGTCGCGCACCTTATGGTAGTAACGCACGACGTTGTCACCGAAGCGACCGAAGACCTGCGGCGCACTGGCGAATCCGGCCAGGAAGCCGGCGACGTGATCGGGTCCACGGCCGAAGAAGCCATGCGTGAGGCGCGCCCAACGCGTGCTGGCCAGCCTCCGAGCGGCGAGGTCTTCGCGGCTGCGCGGGATCAAGAACACGCTGTTCGCACGCGTGCCCGACTCGGTCTGGTAGGTCATGTCGCTGGCCGGATCCGCGGCAAGGTCGTACAGGGAGGCGACGGTGCGCGCGGCGCCGGCGAAAGCAGGGTGCTCGACGACATTGTCGACGCGCTGGCCAGCGAGCAAGATGGTGCGTCTTCGATCGCGTAGTCCCTGAAGGTACTCACGTCCGGTCCGCATGCGCTTACGATACTAGTATGCTAGACCGCCGTGGGACCTGACCCCCGGCTCGCCACCGACGTGCTCATCATCGGCGGCGGCATCCTCGGCTGCGCGACCGCCTCGTACCTTGCCCGCCGCGGTATCGACGTCCTGCTCGTCGAACGCAGCGCCCTCAACCGAGAAGCCTCCGGCACCAATGCCGGCTCCTTGCACATCCAGATCCACGCCGCGCACTTTCGTTTCCAGTACCTGGAAAGCCCGCGTGCGCGCGAGCGCCAGGCGTTCTTCGCCGAGTGCAACCGCCTGTTCGTCGAAGCAGCCCAGATGTGGCCACGCCTGGAACAGGATCTTGGCGCCGACGTGGGCCTGCGGTTCGAAGGAGGTCTCATGGTTGCCGAGACCGAAGCGGAGCTGGAGATCCTGCGGGCGAAGGTGGACTACGAGAACAGCGTCGGCTTGCACACCAACTTGCTCAGCACGCGCGAGATGTTGCGCCACGAGCCGTGCCTGTCGAGCGCGCTGTTGGGCGCGAGCTACTGCGCGACCGAGGGTTTCGCCAATCCGCTGCTCGTGGCCCCAGCGTTCATGCGCCACGCTCAGGCACACGGCGCGCGGCTCAGCCTGGACACGCGCGTCGAAGGCATCGAGCCGGCCGGCGGTAGCCGTTACCTGGTTTCGACCAATCGCGGCCAGATCCTTGCGCAGCGGATCGTCGTCGCGGCCGGGGCGCAGACGCGCCATATCGGTCGACTGGTCGCGCTCGATCTGCCTGTTCTGGTCCATCCGATCCAGGTGCTGGCCACGGAGAGTCGACCGCCAATGCTGCGCCAGTTAATCCAGCACGCGGGCACCCGGCCGCTGTCACTGCGGCAGACGCAGTACGGCACGTTCGTGATCGGCGGCGGCTGGCCGGCTAGCGAGATCGCCGGCCGCTCCCGGCTAACGGTCGAGCGCGCTTCTGTCGCCGCCAACGCGGCCGTCGCGCTGGAGGTGCTGCCTGCGTTGCGCGACGTACAGATCGTGCGCTCCTGGGCGGGGATGACCAGCACGGTGGGGCGCAAGAACCGCGTCGGGCTGCTTGGCCAGGCGCGGCAATTGGGCCAATTCTTCGTCCTGGTTGCGAGCGGCCTCGGCTTCACGCTCGGGCCGGTGCTGGGACGCTTGATGGCGGAGCTGGTCGCTGAGGGCGAAACGAGCCTGCCGACGGGGCAGCTCGGTCTGGCGCACGCCTGGGCCGACGCCTGAGCTTGCGGCTGGTGCACTGACATACTAGTATGGCCCGCACTGGGAGGGTTCCAACGACGTGGGCTTCCAACGACGTTCCCTGATCTCTGGACTCGCCGCCCTGACGCTCCTGGCCACTGCCTGCGCGCCAGCTGCACCGGCGCCGCCACCGACAACCGCGCCGGCGGCGGCACCGACGACCGCGCCAGCGGCGGCACCGACGACCGCGCCAGCACCGCCGACCGCTGCGCCCGCTGCCAAGCCAACCACGGCCCCCGCGGCCGCGGCCGCCGCGACCAGCGCACCAGCCGCGGCCACGAAGACGCAGCTCAGCGCCGACTTCAACCTCGACCTCAAATACGGGGTTCTGGCAGGCCTGACCGGCGATGGCGCCGCCTTCGGGCAGCCGTGGAATCAGGCCACCGTCCTGGCAGTCGACTACATCAACCAGCAACTCAATGATCTCGGGCTCGGCGAAAAGTGGAAGCTGACGATGGTCGGCGCCCAGGACACCGGCGGCAATGCGCAGCAGGGCGTCGAGGCCGCCAAGAAGCTGGTCAGCATCGATGGCGCCAAGATCGTCATCGGCGACTTCTTCAGCGCCAGCACGGCCGCCGTGGCACCGGCGGTCACCATCCCCAGTAAGGTGCTGCAGTTCACCGGTGGCACCAACCCGTCGCTGACCAAGCTGAATCCGGCTGGTCAGCCAACCCTTCTGTGGCAGCCGGTACCCGCCGACGACCTGCAAGGTAAGGTCCTCGCCCAGTTGATGGCTGAGCACTTCGGCCAGGCGGCCAGCGTCAACGTTGGCATCCGCAACGACGCCTACGGCAACGGCCTGGGCGACACGTTCAAGGAGGCGTGGACCGCTGGCGGCGGCAAGATTGGCAAGTACGTGGTCTACAACCCCACCCAGCCGACCTACGACACGGAGGCCCAGCAGCTTGTCGAGGGCGACCCCGCTGGTTGGCTGTTCGTCGACTTCTGCGCCAACTGGGTGAAGCTGGTCGGACCGCTGCAGCGGACGGGCAAATGGGACGCCTCGCGCTCCTACGGTGGCGACTCGCTGACGGATTGTGGCGGCAATGCCAAGATCAAAGATGCCGCGGTACCGGGCTTCCACTCCACCTCGGGCAATGTCAAGTCTGGCTCGTCCTTCCCCGAGTTTTCGAAACTGTTCCTGGCCAAAATGGGCGGCACAACCTTCAACTCGGGCACCAGCGAGGCGTTCGACGCCGTCTTCGTGTCGTTCGTGGCGGCGGTGGCTGAAAAATCCGACGACCCAACGAAGATCAGCGCCAGCATCACCAAAATCACCAATCCACCGGGCAAGGACCTATCGTTCACCGACCTGCCGGAAGTCATACGGCTGCTGCTGGCGGGCCAGCCGGTCCACTTCAATGGCGCTGGTGGCGGTCTGAACTTCGAGCCCGGCGGGCGCGTGACCTCGAGTGCCTATGACGTCTGGCAGGTCAACGACGACGGCTCCGCGACCATCCAGAAGACGATTATCTTCAAGGGCTAACAGTTCGGCCGACAAGCCGGGTTACAGTCCATGTCGCAGTCGGCCGAACTTCTGCCCAACAGATGTTGCCTAGGAGTTCGGCCGACGAGTGCTAATCGACAACATTGCCGCGGCCGAACTCCGTTCATTGGACGGCCCTAGAGGGGCGGCAATGGACATCGTTGGAGGCTTTTCGGCCGCCCCTCTAGGGCCACGGCCGGTTCTGGTTCCGGCGGTTTCGGGCGTGGCCCTAGGTCTGCAGCGGGGCGCGCTCAGCCAGTGCATCTACTGCGCCGTCGCGCGCCAGCGCCACCTGGGCCGTGGCTCGGATGTGGCGTGTGACGGCGTCGGAAGCGGCCTGCTCATCGCGCCGCTCGAGCGCCGCCACGATGGCCTCGTGTTCGCCGATCACATCGGTCCGGCGCGACGGGTTATCGACGATGCGCGTGCCCATCAGCCACAGCACGCCCCGCAAGGAAGCGACGATGCGCGCCGTGCGCTGGAGCCCGGCCATGCGCGCCATGCTCAGATGGAATTCCTCGTCCAGGCCGATGAATTCGGTGACGTCGTCGGCGGCGAGCTGCTGGCGCTCCAGAATGTGGCGCAACGAGCGGGTCAGGCGCTCGTCAATGCGATGACACAGCGTGCGCACGACATAGGCCTCCAGCATGCCTCGCAGCTCGTAGAACTCCACCAGTTCGGGCGCCGAGATGCGGCGGACGCGAAAGCCGCGCTGGGGCAGCACCTCGATGAGTCCCTCGGTCTCGAGCTGGCGCAAGGCCTCGCGGGCCGGCGTACGCGAGATACCCAGCATAAGCGCGACCGAGTTCTCGGAGTAGAAGAGGTCTGGCCGCAGCTGGCCGTGCAGCAGCGCGAGCCGGATGGCCTGGTAGGCCTGGGTAGCCAGCGTGTCGGCGCGCGTCACGCGGCCTACTATACTAGTGTGCCAGCGTCGCGGGCGAGTCTAGCGGCGCGCTGATGGCCCAGCAATTCGTCCAACTCCTCGTCAACGGCCTCATCACCGGCTCCATCCTGGCGCTGACCGGTGTCGGTGCCTCGCTCGTCTTCGGCATTCAGCGCATCGCCAACTTCGCCCATGGCGACTACCTGACCATTGGCGCGTATGTCGCCTTCGTCGTCAACGTCGTGTTCCGCCAGAACCTCGTCGTCGCTGCCCTGAGCGGCATGCTCGCCACAGCCGCATTCGCCTTGATCGCTCACTTCGGCCTGTTCCGCCCGCTGCGCGCGCGCGGCACCATTGCCATCTCGCTGATCACCGTCGGACTGGGCCTGGTCATCCGCGACGGCATCTTCCTGATCGCCGGCTCGCAGGTGCGCGTCTATGCTGTCAGCCAGAGTGAAGTCGTCACCATCGGCTTCGTTCGCCTCTCACCAGGTCAGACCGTGGCCATCGCCGTGGCGCTGGTCGTCGCGCCGCTGACCGCGTTGTTCCTCGCCCGTACGCGACTCGGCAAGTCGATGCGCGCTGTTGCCGACAACCGTGCACTGGCCGCGGTGTCGGGCATCGACGTCGAACGTATGGCGGTCTACGTGTGGATCCTCGCTGGTGGCCTGGCCGGTCTCGGCGGGGTGATGCTGGCGCTCGTGCAGGGCCCCTTCGAGCCGAACCTCGGCGTCGGGCCGCTGTTCCTGATCTTCACCACCGTCGTGCTGGGCGGTATCGGCAGCGCCTTCGGCGCGCTGACGGCCGGCCTTGCGCTCGGGCTGGCCATGGAGCTTTCGACGTGGTCGGGTCTATTGGGCGGCATCGAGCCGAAGTACAAGCCGATCCTGGCCTTTATTGTGTTGATCCTGTTGCTGCTGTATCGGCCGCAGGGTCTGTTCGGGCGGGCGCGGGTGCTCTGATGCAGGTGTTCAACCTGCCGTTCTGGATCTTCGTCGGCGTGATCGCGGGCATTTATACGATCCTGTCACTAGGACTCTTCGTGCAGTACGCGTTGGCCGGGCTGCCGAACTTCGGCCACGTGGCGTTCATGGCCCTCGCCGCGTACACCATGGCGATCCTCGTCATCCGTTTGTCGACGCCGATGTGGTTGGCCGCGCTGGCCGGCTTGCTCGCGGCTGTTGTCTTCGCGGTGCTGCTCGGCGGTCCGTCGCTGCGCCTGCGCGCCGATTATCTGGCCATCGTGACCGTCGCTGGTGGCGAGATCGTGCGTTACCTGGCGTTGAATATGCTGGACGTCACCGGCGGCGCCGTCGGCTCCGTGGGCATGCTTGGTCAGGGCAGTCTCGCTCAGTACAACCAGGAGTGGGACACGATGCTGGCCAACCTCACTGCTGCGCTGGCGCGTCCATTCGGCACCGTAGCCACGCGCGACTTCTCCATGTTTGTCATCGTGTGGACGCTCGCGCTACTGATCCTCGCGCTCTTCTGGGTCATGGTCAACTCGCCCTGGGGACGGGTCCTGCGCTCCATTCGCGAGGACGAAGCGGCGGCGGCAGCCGTCGGCAAGAACGTCTTGAAGTACAAGCTGCAGGTGCTGATCCTGGGCGCAATCTTGGGCGGAGTGGCCGGCCTGCTCCTGGCGTGGCAGATCAGCGTGTTCAGCCCGACGGATTACGAGCCGACGTTCACCTTCTACGCCTACCTGATCCTCATTCTCGGGGGCATGACCCGCCTGTGGGCGATCCCGCTCGGCGCCTTGCTCTTTGGTCTGCTGTTCGCTGGCACCCGCTTCCTGGACTTCTGGCCGCTCTCGCTGATCGACTCCGGCGCGCGAGCGTTCCTCCGCCTGGAGATCGTCGGACTCCTGCTCATCCTGTTGATGGCGGTGCGCCCCCAGGGCCTGCTTGGCAACCGCCGCGAGCTCCTCCTCGAACGATGAGTGGTGCCTTGCTCACGGTCGACACGATCTCGCGCCGCTTCGGCGGCGTGCATGCCGTCGACCGCGCGTCCTTCGACGTGCAGGACGGGAGCATCACTGGACTCATCGGTCCCAACGGAGCCGGCAAGACCACCGCCTTCAACTTGATCTCGGGATTCCTGAAGGTCCAGGGCGGGACGATCGCTTTCGACGGACGGCGCATCGAGCGGCGTCCCTCGCACGCGATCGCCCAGGCCGGTCTGGTTCGCACCTTCCAGATTCCGCGCGTGCTGACGCGCATGAGCGTGCTCGAGAACATGTTGCTGGCCGCGCCGCGGCAGCCCGGCGAGATCCTTGGCGCGGCCCTGTTCGCGCCTGGCCGCGTATGGCGTCGTGAGCGGGAAGCACGCGCACAGGCACACGAGGTGCTCGAGCTGGTGCGGCTGAATCGGCTCGCCAACGACTACGCGGGCACGCTCTCCGGTGGTCAGCGCAAGTTGCTCGAGTTTGGGCGAGCGCTCATGACGCGCCCGCGCATGATTCTTCTCGACGAGCCCATGGCGGGCATCGCGCCGGCGCTGGCGCTGCAACTGCTCGAGCACATCCTCGAGCTGCGCGCGACCCGCGGCACGACGTTCCTGATCATCGAGCACGACATGGAGGCGATCATGGCCATCAGCGATCACGTGATCGTCATGGACGAAGGTCGTGTGATCGCGCGCGGCCTGCCCGAAGAGATCCAGAACGATGAACGGGTGATCGATGCCTACCTCGGCCACCGCACTGTGGACCCGCACCTCCTGATCGAGTCATCGCGATGAGCGCCGGCGACCTCGTCCTCTCGGTCCGCGACGTCAAGGCGGGCTACGTCGACGAAAACGTGCTCCATGGTGTGTCCATCGACGTTCAGCGCGGTGAAGTCGTGGCCGTGATCGGCCCCAACGGCTCAGGCAAGTCCACATTGCTCAAAACGATCTACGGTTTGCTACGCCCGCGCGGCGGCAGCGTCGTGTTCCGCGCTGGCAACGGTGCAACCCACGATCTGCTCGGATTACCGCCGTACGCGATCACCCGGCTTGGCGTGAACTTCGTGCCGCAGCTGGCGAATGTGTTTGCCGAAATGTCGGTTCGCGAAAACCTGGAGGTAGGCGCGTTCGTGCACAAGGGCCGCTTCGAGGACCGACTCGCGGCAGTCCTTGATACATTTCCGCCCCTCGTCTCCAGGCTGTCGCGGCGCGCTGCGACACTCTCCGGCGGCCAACGCCAGATGCTCGGGATCGCTCGGGCCTTGATTTCGGAGCCGCAGCTGCTGGTGCTGGATGAGCCATCGGCCGGGCTCGCGCCGCAGGTGGTGGACGAGGTCTTCGCGACCATCAAAGCGATCAACGCGCGCGGCGTGTCGATCCTGATGGTCGAACAGAAAGCGCGCCAGTGTCTCGCCATGTCCGACCACGGCTATGTGCTCGACATGGGTCGGAACCGCATGCACGGCACTGGCCAGGAGTTGCTCGACGATAACGAAGTCATCGAGCTGTATCTGGGCAGTCGCGGTCGGCTGGGTGCCGCGGTGCTCAGGTTGCGCGAACAACACCAGCGCATTCGAACGGAGGTTGGCTGAGTATGCCTTTGGTCACGATGCACATGTATCCGGGTCGCACTCCCGAACAGAAAGCCGGCGTGGTGCGCGGCATTACTGAGGCGGTGGTACGCGAGCTCGGGGTGACACCGCAGAGTGTTGAAGTGTTGTTGATCGAAGTCCCGCGCGAGCACTGGGCGTTCGGCGGCAACCTGGCCAGCCAGCAAACCCCAGCCAGCAGCAGCTTCCGTTGACCTTCGACTTCGACGGCGCGCCGGTCGCCTTCCGTAGCGGCCAAACTGTAGCCGCCGCGCTCTGGTGCGCCGGCCATCGTGCCTGGCGTGTGACGGCGCGCCGCTCGGACCGGCGCGGCTACTTCTGCGGGTCCGGGTTCTGCTACGACTGCCTGGTCGTGGTCAACGGCCGCGGCAACGTGCGCGCCTGCCAGACGCCAGCTGAACCCGATATGCAGGTGGCAGCACAGGTCGGGTTCGGCCCACTGTGACCGCCCGCCATGCATCCCGCCTGGTCATCGTTGGTGGGGGCCTGGCCGGGCTTGGCGCCGCCGTAGAGGCCGGCCGCGCCGGCTTGGAAACATGCGTGGTGGAGCAGCGGACGCTGCTGCGTGGTCCTCGGCGTGTGCTCGCCGCGTTCGCTGCCAGCGGCGCCGAAGCCTGGTTGGAAACAGCCGTGTGGGGCATCTGGGGCCACGACCTGGCGCTGGTTGGCCCACGGGCGAAGAGCTCCGTCGTCGCGTTCGAGCGGTTGATTATCGCTACCGGCGCCTTCGAGCGACCGGCCGCCTTTCCAGGCTGGACGCTGCCCGGTGTCATGACCCTCAGTGGTGCGCTCCACCTCCTCGACCAGGGCTTCCGGCCAGGCCAGCGCCTCCTCGTGGCTGGGTACGGCTCCGTCGCCGCCACCGCCGTCTTGGAGTTGGAGCGTCGCGGCATGGGTCCGGTGGCCGTACTCGACGCGACTGCCCGCTCCGGCCGCCTGCCCGTGCGCGCCGAGGGCACCGATCGCCTGCAGCGCGTCGTGACCTCCCGCATCGACGCGGAGTGGCGCACCCGCGCAGGTACGGAGCAAAGCTTCGACGTGGACACGCTGGTCCTTGCCTTTGGCTCACAGCCCGAAGACCGCGCACCACTACGCCAGGCGTGCTGGTCGCGGGCGACGCCGGTGGCATCGTCGGACCCGAAGCGTCCATCGAGCAAGGCCGCTTGGCAGGTCTCGCCGCTGCGCTCGATAGCGGCTGCCTCAGCCTGGACGAGGCCGGCCAGCGCGGGCACTCGATCCAGCGCCGCCTTGCGCAGTTCAGCCGCCGCCAGCCCGCGCCCGAGCCGCCTCGTAACGGCCTCTTCGCCCACGCGGACCCGGATACTGTGATCTGCCGCTGCGAAGACGTCACCGCCGGCCAACTCGCGGAGCGCCTCTTCGACGGCACGATCGACCCAGCGTCGGTCATTGCCGAGACACGCGCCGGCATGGGCCTGTGTCAGGGCCGCAACTGCGCCAGTCTAGTCGCCGCGATCGTTGCTCGACACTCCGGAGTCCCGCTCGAGCGGATTCCACCTATAACGCCGAGACCACCCATCGTGCCGGTGCCATTGGGTGCGCTCGCCGAACGGCCACCAGTATTCCCGCCGCTGGCGGAGCTAACTGCACGCATGTGACTGGCCACTTGCGCCTGCTTGTGTGTGAAAGGAATGGGCGGAGCACGCCGCTCCACGTGAGGGTTGACCAGGTGATCCTCGTCGGCTATTCCGGTCGCGATCGAACCGCGGTCCAGGAGCATATCCGCGAACTAGAAGCGCTCGGAGTGGCCCCGCCGCCGCGCGTGCCAGCGCTCTACACTGTCTCACCCACGCTGGTCTCCACGCGCCCCACACTCGCCGCACCCAACTCAGAAACCTCCGGCGAAGCCGAGTTCGTACTGCTGCCAACTCCGGATGGCGTCCTGGTTGGTGTTGGCAGCGATCACACCGACCGCGCCCATGAAGCGATCGACGTGGCGGAGTCCAAAGCCCGTTGTGGCAAGATCATCAGCCACCACGTGTGGCGGATGCACGACCTCGAGCCGCATTGGGATCGGCTGGAGCTCCGCGCCTGGACCACCGACCAGAGCGGCCGGCGGCTCTATCAGGACGGATTCCTGGCTACGCTGCTCACGCCCGCCCAACTCCTGGCCGAGGTCCAACATGCGGGCATGAGCACCGCGCACGCGCTGATCTTCAGCGGCACGCTGGCCACCATGGGCGGGTTCGCGTTCGGCAGCCAATTCGACGTGGAGTTACACGATCCGGTCCTGATGCGTCAACTCCGCTGCGCCTACGACGTCGTCGTGGCGACTCCCTAGCTCACTGAGATATCGAGCCGCCGGACGCATTGGCGATGTCGGTGAGGTACACCGCACTGAGCGTGGCGAGCGCCCCATCAGTTGGCACACCCGCGGCGTCGACGAACCCGAAGACCCGATCGAGGTCCTCCGGGCCATTCGTCGCCCAGGTATACGCAAGCCCGCCAAGCACGATCCCCGGCCGCGAGCGGATTACCTGCCACTGCTGATCGAAGCCAATTGGTCGCTCGGCCGGGCCGACGCCGCCAGGCGCGTACTCGGAGACTATCAACGCGCGCCCCGGCCACTGGGCCGGCCAGGCAGCAACGATGTCCTTCAGGCGGCTGGTCGAGTACACATTGGCGCCATAGATGAGCCACGGCCGCGGATCAGCGCCCGCATCGAAGGCGGCTTTGATCCGCGCCACGTAGACGTCCTCGGCATCGCGGTAGACCACTGGGTGGTTGGGGTCGAGCTCATGGATGCGGTCGACCAGCACAGGCAAAAACGCGGCGAACGCGTCGGCACGTGCGCGTGCGGCCGGATCGCCTTCTTTGCTAATCCAGCGCGGATAGAGGATGCGATGCATGTTTTCGTTGCCAGGTGCCCACATGCGCACTGCCGGATTGTTCATGTAGCGCTCCACGTACTCTGAGACGTGGTCGAGGATGCTCTGCTGCACATTCGGGTTTTCAATCGGCCAGTCCTGGTTGAGCTCGAACGGCATCATAATGCCGATGCCATTGCGCGCAGCGATATCCAGGGTGAGGTCGTCGAACTGACCTTCGAACCACCCTTCGATGGTATTGATGCCAAGCTCGCGCATGGCGCCGAAATCGCGTTGGTACAGCCGCGCTCGCTCAGCCCGGTTCAAGTTCGCGTACTGTGGGTTGTACCCAACCCCCCGAATCACATCCGCTTGGCCATCGACCGCATAGGTCCAGGCACCGGCAGCCGACGATGCGATGGTTACCGCGGTCGGCCCGCTCTGGGGAGGCGTGTGCAGCAGAGCGCGCCACCGCGCGCCGCCTGAATGCGTCGGTCGATGGACGGGCAAGGCCGTCTGCCAGTTCGACACACCCACCGCCAACGCACCCACCGGCGACGCCGCCGTCGCTACGGCGATGGCCATGACCAACAGCGCTGGCCGAGCGACCGGGCGGGCTGGTTTCTGGTCGGCCGACGCCGCACTGCGGAGCACACCCCGCCGTACGCGCGCGACCAGCATCCATATCCCAACCATGAAGCCCACGCACGCGTAGCCAGCGAGCAGCACTGTCGAGCCAATCAGCACGTCCCGGATGGCATCTGGTTGGGCGGCCAGCGCGGACGTGAACCAGCCATTGCTCGGTGCCGCCAGGGCAAGCGCGAAAGGCACGCCGGAGGCTTCGAGATCAGGCACGGCAATGTGCGCATCGAGCAGGTGGTTGACCGCGATCTGCGCCTGGACCAGCAGGCCGATCGAGGCCACGGTCCAGCTCCGGAGACGCCAGCGGCAGAACAGCCAGACTCCGAGCGCTAGCCATATGACGTCGGCGCCGAAGGCGGCGAGCGCACGACCTAGCGCCGGCGCACCGGGAGTAGCGACCATGCTAATGCCGGCCCCTTCGGCCAGTCGGTCGGCACCCAGGAACACGGTCGGCCACAGGCCGTGCAGCACAGACCCGAGCAGACCGCCCACGGCAAGGCCTTGCGGCTGCACCCCGCCGGCGGCACGAATGGCCGCACCCGCGTAGATTGGGTCCAACCCGCTCCAGCGCACGAGCGGCTCCCACAGCATGGTGGACACGACGGCGTGAAAGGTCCACGCGAGACCGGCCACGACCAGCTCGTGGCCAAGGCCAAAGAGCGGCCGCAACAGCACATACGCCAGCAGCCCGGTCGCGACGAGCGCGATCGTCGATCGTTGCCTGCGTGTAGGCAGCACCTCGCTCGAACCTGGTGCGCCGAAGTGCGCGCTCAGACCCGCGGCGACGGCGCGCGTCAGCTCGTCCCAGGGCGTTCCGCGATCGCGCGCGTCGAGCAGCCGCGCCGCGGCCGCGGGCGAGAGTCCTGCTGCGAACGCGGCCGTGACGCCGTTGGTTGACTCGATCCTGTCCACTCCCGGCGGATAATGTACGGACATCTTATACTCCGCGCAAGTGCCTACCGGTGAGCTCGACGCGCGCATACTGGCCGACCGGCTGCGGCCGACCGACTCGAGTCCGTTGCACAGCCAGCTCGAAGCGCGTCTTCGACAGCTCATTCGTGACGGCGAGGTCCCGTCGGGCAGCGCCTTGCCGGGCGAGCTCGAGCTCGCCGCTCAACTCGGCGTAAGTCGCCACACGGTGCGCCACGCATTGAGCGTGCTCACCAATGAAGGTCTGCTCCGCCGCGAACGCGGCCGCGGCACTCGCGTGCTGCCGTCCACAGGCGGCGCGGTCACCGAGCGCACTCTGGCGAGCTTCTATGCCTTCGCTTGGGAGCTGAGCGCGCGCGGCGTTCCACAACGCTCGTTTGTGCTCGAACGCAGCACGCTAGCCGCTTTCTCGGACCTTGCGCAGCACCTCGGTCTGGCGGCTGGCGCCCAGGTCGAGCGCATCGTCCGATTGCGCACCGCCAGCGGCGATCCATTGGTCTTGGAAACCGCCTATCTGCCGGCCGAGTTGGCGCGCACACTCGATGCTGACGTTCTCGAACATGGGTCGGTTTATGACGCCCTGGAGCGCGAGCACCGGCTACGCGTAACCCGTGCTCACGAGACGATAAGGCCCGTCGTCCTCTCAGCCTCGCTAGCGCGGCTGCTCGGCGTACGGCGGGGGGCGCCAGCCTTTCGCGTCGAACGCACGACCTGGTCCGATCACGGACCCATCGAGTGGCAGGAAAGTGTCCTGCGTGGTGCCCGCTACCTGTACTCGGTCGACTTGCCCCGCCACGCTAGCAGCAACGCGCCGCACTAGCGCCCATGCGCTTGACGTCGAGGCCAGCGGACGGATATCGAATGTACGGACATCCGATCGTGAGGCTGAGCGCTTACCGCGTCCTGTTGCCGCTCGTCATCATTAGCCTGTTATTCGTTGGCTCCGGGATAACGCCGCCAGCGGTAGGCGAGGCGCTGTGGCAGGAGACACGTTTCACCACCGGTTGCGAGCCCGGTCCGTCACATACGCCGCCCTGGCCTGAGCATCGCGAGACGCACGTGCCCGCGGCAGGTCCGGCGCTTCAGGCGACGCTGCGCATCGATCTCGATTCCGCGGCGGCTCAGCGGCCGATTCTGGGCAGTGGCTTTAACTTCGAGCACGCGCTGTGGAGCTGCCCGGCCTTCCGTGGCCTGTTTCGCCGCGAGATCCTGGACCCGTTCACCCCAGCAGTGGCTCGCGTGGACACTGGCTTGCTGCCAGTTGCTCCGCCGAACCTGTCGGCAGACGAGCTCGGGCCCGACGTGTACGCGTCGATGCTCAGCTCACCACAATACGCCGACAGCTGGCGCTTCATGAAGCGCCTCAATCGTGCAGGCGTCAAGATCGCGCTCGGCGTGTGGGGCGGTCCAGCGCAATTCACCGCGGATGGCACACGCCGCGGGCGGCTGCTGCCACGACATTACGACGACTACGTCGAATACGTCGCCAGCGTGGTCGACTACATCGTGCGGGGCCAGGATGTCGACATCTGGGCCATCACTATCGCCAACGAGCCTGATGGCGGCGACGGCACCCAGATCCCGCCTGACGGATTGGCCTACATCGGCCACTACCTGGCACCGCGCCTGGAGCCACTCGGGGTCAGGCTCTACGGACCCGATACCGCCGACGCCAGTTGGGCAATGGAGTATCTACCACCGCTGCTCGATGACCCCGTGATCGCCAACCGCCTCGCGTTCGTCGGCTTTCACCAGTACTACCCGAATCCCGACGTGGCGACGGTCGTGGACTACGTCCGCGCGCGCCGACCTGATCTGCCCGTGATCATCACCGAATACACCTCGTTCGGCTTTGGCGACCTGGACGATGGTCAGGAGGTCAACGATCGGCTGGGCTACACGCTCGACATCGTGAACATGCTGCTGGCCCACTATCGATATGGCGTCGATGCCGCGATCTACTGGGACGCGATCGATTACTTGCAGCCCGGGCACGACGCGATTACGCGATGGGGACTGCTGCGCGGACCAGCGCGTGACTTCGCGCGGCGTACGCGCTATTACGGCATGCTCCAGGTACTGCCGTACTTGCAGCCTGGCGCTCGCGTGCTCAACAGCGCGCTGGACGGTCGCGGCGGGCCAGACGCGCTGGCGGTGCAGACGCCCAGCGGCGCGCCGGCCATATTCGTGGTCAACCAGCAGTCGGAGGAGATCGATCTTACGATCGAGCTGTCCGGATCGGGCGCCGATCGCTTCGACGAGTTCACCGTCTGGCGCACTGACCGCGGCTACAAAGCGGAGCGGCTTGGCCGGTTGCAAGTGGCGGACGGTTCGGGGCGCATGTCCATCCCGCCGCGGTCGCTCACGACATTATTCCCTTCTGGCGCCGCAACCGTGCCTGGTGATCCCGAATCCTGACTTGCCGCGCTTCCGATGGAGCGCTCTGGCATAGCATTTGCGGCGGGTCGACTCGGAGGAGCTCGCCAATGTTCACCAATGGCACACACGTGAGCTTGCGATCGTGCGCAAGTACCACCGACGTCACGTCACGGCTTGCACTGGCATTCGCCGCGGGTGCTGTCTTCGGGGCAGCTGTCATGTACCTGTGCGACCCGCTCGGTGGCCGGCGCAGACGAGCGCTGGTACGCGATCAGATCGTGCACGCCCGACACGAGATGGATGACTTCGGCAATGACGCACGCGGACGCGCACAGGATCTGCGCAATCGCGCCCAGGGCACAGTTGCCGAAGTTCGTGGCACTTGGAGCGGTAACGACCGCTGAGATGCCCATGGCTAGCCGCTAGAGAGCGTCGCGGCTGAAAGGTGGCCACCTGGGCGCGCTGATTGGACAACCGCCAGCAATTCGTCGAGCTCGAACGGCTTGCTCAAGCGTCCCGCGATACCCAGGTCGCCGACATTGAGCAGCCTGGCCCAGCGCGCTGGCACCATGAGCACCAGCCATGCCTCGACACGCCACCGCCGACAGGACGCGTCTGGCCACAGCCAACGGGCACCACTCCCGCGGCGTGGCCGTTGCTCAGGGCGTGTACTTCGTCGTCACCGGGCTGTGGCCCTTACTGCACATGCCCGCAGCCGCGCTCCGGCGACCGACTCTGTGGCGGGAGATCTGCTCCCCGCGCGCTAGGCAACTCAGTCGTCGATGGGCTCGTCTTCTGGAGCGGCCATCGGATCGCGCGGCGCGGGATCGCTCTCGATCGGCAGAACGGCGCCCACGGGCGCACCGCCCATCATCGCCGGCGTCACCACGACGTTCTTAGCGCGTGGCTGGGCGGCCACACCGTCGTCGGCCAACGGCGCTCCCTCGGCGTGCACTAGCGGCGAGGCGTCTTCAGCGTCGATCTCCAGCGCTGCGCGGTCATCTTGGATCGTGGGGTGCTGATCTCGTTTGTTTGCCATCGGTATTGTGCTTCCTTTCGAACCCTGACCATGGGGCAATTGGCGTGCCGGGCGTGCTACAACACCGCGCCAGCACCCCCTCGTGCATCGCTGAGTACATGGTCGCCATCGACTTTGGGATCACCATTCGGCCGACGCCGCACGGTGGCACCCTGCCCGAGATGATGGCCGCGAACGAACGGATCTTGCAGGCTGCCGCCAAGTTCGATCTCACGTGCTGGGTGATCGATCACTTCCAGTTCGACGCTGATCCGATTTTCGAGTGCCTGGCCTTCCTCGCATTCCACGCCGGCCAGCATCCTGGCCTGCGCTGGGGCACCCTGGTCCTGGGGCAGGGCTATCGCAACCCGGCGCTCACTGCGAAGATGGCGGCCACGCTGCAATATCTGACTGGTGGACGATTTATCCTCGGGCTCGGAGCGGGCGACGCCGAAGACGAGCACCGCGCGTACGGCTATCCATTTCCGCGGGCACGTGTGCGCGTGGCGCAGCTAGATGAAGCAGCAACCATTATTCGAGCGCTCTGGCGCGGCGGCCCAGTGTCTTACTCCGGCGCGCACTATCGAATTGACAATGCGTATGCCAGGCCGGTTCTGGAGCCGCCGCCGGTGCTGATGATTGGCGGTGGCGGCGAGCGGCTGACGCTGCGCGTGGTCGCGCAACATGCGGACTGGTGGAACTGCGACTATTACTCGCCGACGGAGTATGGCCGCAAGCTGCAGGTCCTGCGTGCGCATTGTCGCGCCATTCAACGCGACCCCGACGAAATTGCGCCGACGTGCTACATGGGTGTGACCGTGTCGCACGATCCGGCAAGGTTGGTGCGCCGCCGGTCGATGGCCCAGCGCGGCGAAGTCCATGTCATCAGCGGCAATCCCGACGAGGTGACTGAGCAGATTGCCGGGTTTGCCGCTGTCGGAGTGCGTCACATGCAGCTGAACTTTCTCGATTTCCCGCGCACCGACAGCCTGCATCTCTTCTTCAGCGAGGTTTTTCCACGGTTCAGTAGGGTCCGTTGGTGAGCGCGGGACGACAAACCGCCACGTGGCCGGCGCCCGAAGTGGTGCGAGTGTCCGCGGTCGTCCGCCGAGCGTCCGCGACCAGGCGTGCTGCCCGCAGCCGCCTGAGCCTCTATAGTCTGTGACCAGCCCGCCGGCCGCCTGACCACGATCTGCCCCAGCCTGCAAAGGAGGCGCTGTACCGGGTCGCCCAGGAAGCGCTGCACAACGCTGCCAAGCACGCGCGCGCACACACGCTCGGCCTCGCGCTCGAGCTCGACCACGACGCGGAAAAGACCGTCAAGTCGCACGTCAGCAGCATCCTCGGCAAGCTCGGCGTCCAGAGCCGCACCCAGGCCGCGTTGTTTGTGGGGCGGATGGGACTGATACCTATCGATCAGCTCGGATCCGATCAGGCCGCGGGCTTGCGGCCGCGGATGCGGCGACGCGTACGGCTGCTCGGCGCGTCGCGTGGCACGACGCTGATCGTGCCATCCACTTCCAGCACAGCGCTCTTGACCGCGACGAGGTCCTCCACTCCATGCTCGCGCAGCGCCTGCAGCAGCTCCGCCTCGGTCAGACCCTCGGCGCGAAGATGATCGAGCACCAGTTGTCCCTCGTGCACAAGCAGCGTCGGGTTGCCGATCACTGCCGTGCGCACGCGGCCCGGCGTTAGCGCCAGGCGGTCAACGGTCCGGTCAATCGCCAGCAGGGCCAGCGCCGCGAGCAGCCCGCCGGTCAATGATGTGTCGGGTCCGACCATGGCGTTCTGGACCGCGTTGGAGATGATCAACAGGACGACCAGGTCGAACGGCGTCATCTGACCCAGCGCACGCTTGCCAGCCACACGCAACGCAATCAGCATCACCACGTAGACGCTTAGCGTCCGCACGACGATCAGGCCGAGGCTGGTTGGATCCAGGTTGAGCAGCTGCTCCGGTGTTTGCACTGGCGACCTCCTTGCGACCTCCCGCACCAACCTCAGTATTGCTGAGTGACTCCCCCCAGGTCGCCGTGGGCCTGACAGTACCGCCGGGTGCGCACGCGCACCAGGCGTGGGTTGCCGCAACGCGCACGCTCACTCGACCACTCGGCGTCCCAATGTGGAGCTCATCCGGTCCACGATCGAGCGAGCAAATCGAGCAAATCGAGCAAATCAGGAGCAGGCGCAAGCCTTGAGCACCGCTGACCCGTCGGTGATGAGCGACACCACGACTGCCGCCTGCTCCCGCGCCGGCTGTGCCCCGCCGATGTACGGCGTCCTGTTCGCCGATGCGCATCGACTCCGGACCGACGAAGTAGTCGCCGCAGCCCTGGTAGATCTGCCGGGCCAGCCGTTTCCGTGCTGTTACCCAAGCGCACTCAGTATCGGCCGAGTTCAGCGACGGCTAGAGTCCCCCGCGTAGGGGGATTCGCGAACTCCACGTAGGACAGCGACTGAGTGGGCTATTCCTCGTTGCGACCGAGGCGGCGCAGTTGGGCGTTGGCCTCGCGCAGCAGAGTCACGAGTTCAGGCCGAACGTCGTCGCCGGCCTGGGTGGCGGCGGCCCGGATCGACTCCATCAGGCGCGTGAGCTCGTCGCGCGCACGCTGCGTCTCGGGGCTGCCCTCAGCGGCGCGATTCGCATCATCGAGGATCGAGCTCAGCGATTCGCGCAATCCGCGCACCAGGGCGTCGCCATCCGACCGCTGCCAGGCGGTGCGCAGCAGGTCGCCCAAGGTTCCGCCGAGCGCCCCCAACTCGGCCGCGACATCCTCCCACGATGTTCCACTCGGCGGACGGCTCGGTGGGCTCTTGAAGAGCTCTGCGTACTCGTCGTCGTCATCAATACTCATGGACCCGTAACTCTAGCGCGCCGCGATCAGTCGAGCGACGATTCGCTGGCCGAAGATAGCCCTAAGCGCGGATGGCGCCCTGCTCCGTGAAGCGCTGCAGCGAGGGCCGTGGGAAGTCGTGGCCGGCCATGAACTCGATAAGCACGGGACCGTTCTCGGCCAGCGCCTCGTCCCAGGCCGTGCCGATCCGGGACGGGTCGTCGACTCGGATGCCCTTGAGTCCGGCGGCCTCGGCCATCGCCGCATAGTCGACGTCGCCAATCTCGGTCGCGTATGGCTTGCGGCCGACCATCGTCTGCATGTAGTTGATCATCCCGATCCGCCCGTCATGGTGGACGCCGATGACAACCGGCAGCCGGTGCTGGGCGAGTGTCACCAGGTCGGACGATGACATCAGGAACGAGGCGTCGCCAGCCAGGCCGACGACCTTTCGCCCGGGGTGGGCGAAGGCGGCACCAAGCGCGGCGGGCAGCGCATAGCCCATGGTGCCCCACGAGCCGGCCTGCACGTGCGAGTGTGGTCCGAAAGTGCGCAATTGGAAGGGCACCCAGAGCTTGACATTCGAGACGTCCGAGGTCACGACCATCTCGGGCGTCAATCGGTCGGAGAGCGCCGCGATGGCCCGGCCGATGTGCCAGGGGCGGGTGCCGGCGTAGCGCTCCATCTCGACCCCGAGCCCGCGCGCGAGCGAGCGCTGCGCGTCCGCGCAGATCGCCCGGGCTGATCCGGCCGACGGCGACGGGCCGACGGAAGCGGCGAGCGCGCGCAGCGACGCGGCGAGCGACGGGACCGAGCCGATCGCCGGTCCGTACTCCCGGCTCGGTGCGTCCGCCGCGTCGAGGATCAGCAGCCGATCGCCGTAGTCGCCCTGGAGAGCACGGAACGGCTCGGTCCCGACTCGCACGCCGACGCCGACGATCAGGTCGGCCGCGCTCAACTCGGTCAGAACGGCGGCATGAGTTTCCATGATGCGGTAAGGCCCCAGCGAGAGCGGGTGGACGGTCGGCATGGCGCCATGCCCTTCCCAGGTGTGGCAGACCGGCGCCTCGAGCGCCTCAGCCAGGGCGACCAGCGCGGCCGAGGCGACCGGGTACCAGGCGCCTTTGCCGGCCACGATGACCGGCCGCTGAGCGGCCCGGATGCGCACGAGCGCCCGGTCGAGGTCAGGCGCGATCTCGGCTGACACGGCCGGCGCGGGCGTGGCAGGAAGAGCGTCGAATGGCTCACCCTCGAGGACGTCGCGGGTCACCTCGACGTGGGTTGGGCCTGGGCGACCCGCGACCGCCAACGTGAAGGCGTCACCGAGCGCGGCCTGAATGTCGGCGGCGCGGGTGACGCGACAGGAGGACTTGGCGATCGGCCCAAAGGCGCGCTCGGTGAAATCGACCACGTCGACGCCGTGAAAGGTCTCCAGCGCCGCGTTGCTCGGGACGGCGCCGGTCAGCGAGACGAGCGGCGCGCCCGACGCCATCGCGCTGGCGATCCCAGATATCGAGTTGAGGGCGCCGGGGCCGGCCGTAGTGAGCGCCACGCCGGGCCGGCCGGTCAGGCGACCGTACGCCTCGGCGGCCAGGGCCGCGTTGTTCTCGTGCTTGACCGTCACATGCGTGATCCCGCCCAGGTCGGCCAGGCCGTCGTAGAGGCGCAGGACGTGGTCACCGTTCAGGCCGAATACGATGTCGACGCCGTTTGCCTTGAGGACCTCGATCGCGGCGTGGCCCGGCGCGATCATGCGTCCAGTGCCCTTGCCAATCATTGCTGTCGTCACCTTGCGCAGGATAGGCGCCCGACACGGCCAACGGTCAGTTGATTCGGCGAGGCGGCATCCGCGCTGTGAGTATCAGGTACGCCCCGGCGTGAGAAGCTGCAAAGCGTTGAGCCGCAACGCCGCGCTTTCGGCGCGGCCACTCTATTGTCACCGCTCATGGCGTACGAATCTGGGTCGAATCGGACGGCCCAGGGCGCGGAGCCGCATTCTCTTTCGTGCTGCCCCGCGACGAGAAAGCCAAGACTAATCCCAGGGGATATTCAAAGGCTGGAAATGGACCGTAGCAACAGCCATTAACAAGAACAACGACCGGGCGATTCGAAATACGTACTGCATTGCTCTAACCCACCCACCGATTCACGTGGAGGATAGCAACTGAGTTCAACAACATTCGTCCACAAAATCCACCAATTTGCAAACAGTCAGGACGCTGCTGGGCGAAAACGCATGGCTGAGCAGCGCGCCACCATTGCCCATTGTGCCCAGGTAGATCTCGACGTCGTCCGCGCCTGCCCAACCCTCGGCCGTGCGATCGACGAACCAGCCCGCCAGTTGGAGCGCGCCCGATCTGGTCACGCGCGCATCGACCGCTGGTTCGTCGATGACCCCGGAGTACGTGTTTTCGCCGACCGCTCCAGGCCCAGGCAGCCAACCTTCACCCAGCACCGCGGCTGACGCCGCCGTTGGCGTGCGCGCGCTGACTGCGAACAGGACCGTTGCCACCAGAACCATGACGATCTTGGCACCAAGCGTCGTTGCACACGAGCTCATGTCAGTCCTCCCAGCCAACGACACAGGTCGACCAGAAACGCTGGGTACAGGTGGCCCACCTCGTTGCCGGTCGGCAGCATAACTCGCTGCTCGCCCCAGTCCAGAATCCCGCCAGCCCAGTGCGGCATCACATCCGGCGCCAACGCGCCGACGCGTCCGGCGCCACGCTGCCAGACCGTCAGCACCGGCGTCGAGGTTTTCTCGAGACTGGACCGCAGCTCGGCGTCGACGCGCAGGCGATGGCCTTCAACGAGCACATCGCCGTCATCTCGCGTTCGGACGCCGTTGTAGCCGACGACAACACATGGCTCCTGTCCCTGGATCGAGCCGATAGCAGGGTGGAACTGACGACGCGCGACGAGCACAGTGCCGAGCGGTGAATTGACGCGGTCGTCATTGGCGCCGATCTCAACCGGCAGCAATTCGGCGATCCGAGAGCCGTGGTAGTTGCCGTGCGGTCCGCCGAACGAGGCCCAGCCACCGATCATGAGAAGCCCGCGTCCCCTCCGCTCCACGGCAGTGGCGATTGTCTCCTGGTGCAAGGCGCTCAAATTCCGCTCCGGATAGTCGGTTAGCACGATCAGAGCGTATTCGCCAAGCCGCGACTCGGCCTCGCTCCCCTCAAGAGACTGCCCTGCGTGGAGCTTTGTCAGACGGAAAGCTGTGCTCAAAGCGCCCTCGACATAGCTGCTGCGCGGCGCCTCGCCCAAGAACAAGACCCGCGCCGCATCGATCGGCGCCTCCGTGAGTTCGATCATCGATCCGGCATGCTAAACGACTGTCAGGGGCGTCGAATGTCGTGACGTGCAATGCAGGCGGCAACAAACCCTGGCGACACACCGAGCGGATACATTGGGGAGCCATGATCGATTCGACATTCGGCCCAGGCATCGATCCGCGGCGCTATCCCGACGCCGACATCGTCGTACTGGACCCACGCTTTGAGCCGCTGCGATTGGCAACACGGCAATTCAGCGACTCTGGACGGGTGCCTTGTGGGCCGAAGGGCCGGCATGGAACGGCGTCGGACGCTACCTGATCTGGAGCGACATCCCCAACAATGTCCAGATGCGCTGGCTCCAGGACAACGGTCAGGTCAGTACATTTCGCAACCCGTCTGGCAACAGCAACGGTAATACGTTCGATTGGCAAGGCCGTCAGGTGTCGTGCGAACATCTGAATCGGCGCGTCGTGCGCTACGAGCACGACGGCTCGCTGACTGTCATTGCCGATTCATACCAGGGGCGGAAGCTGAACTCGCCCAACGACGTGGTCGTGCACCCCGACGGCAGCGTGTGGTTTACCGATCCGCCGTATGGCACGGCCGGTCCAGGCGGCTACGAAGGCGAATATGGCGAGTTGTTCCTGAAGCCAGCGGTCTATCGCGTGGACGCAACGACGACCGAAGTCGCATTGGTCACCGCCGAGCCCGATCATCCGAACGGGCTCTGCTTTACGCCTAACTACAAACAGATGTACGTCGTCGACACGGGCGCCCCGCGCGACATCAAGATCTACGACGTAAGCAATGGACCGCGACTGGCCAAGGGTCGGCAGTTTACGGACATGCGGCTGGAAGGCGTGCGCGTCGGGCCAGACGGTTTGCGCGTCGACATCAACGGCAATGTGTGGGCGGCGGCCGGGTGGGCTGGGCCGGGATATGATGGTGTGCACATTTTGGCGCCCGACGGTACACGCATTGGCCAGATACGGCTGCCCGAAGCATGTGCGAATGTATGCTTCGGCGGTCCCAAGCGGAATCGGCTGTTCATGACGGCGAGCCAGTCCGTATATGCCCTGTACGTCAATACGCGCGGCGCGCATGCATCCTGATGCAGCAAGTGTTGCTCATCCGCCACGGAGAAACGGAGTGGTCGCGTGGCGGGCAACATACCGGTCGCACTGACGTGCCACTCACGGACGAAGGTCGACGTCAGGCGGAGGGCATTGGTCGGTGGTTGGATCGGCGCAGGCTGGCGGTGTGGACCAGTCCGCTCGCGCGAGCGCGCGACACCTGCGCGCTGGCCGGGTATGGGGATTCGGCGAGCGTGGAGCCGGATCTACGGGAATGGGATTACGGCGTGTACGAGGGCCGCACCACGGCCGAGATCCGGCGCGAGATACCGGACTGGTCGGTGTGGGACTCGCCGATGATCGGCGGCGAGACGCTGGAGCAGTTGGACGAGCGCGCACGGCGCGTGGTGCGGCTCGTACTGGGTGCTGCTCCAGAGGATGTCGCGTTGTTTGCGCACGGCCACGTCTTACGCGTGCTGGCCGCGTGCTGGATGCAGTTGCCACCGGTGACTGGGCGCGTGTTGGCGCTCGATACGGCAAGTGTCAGTGTGCTCGGCTACGAGCGCGAGACGCGCGTCATGCGACTGTGGAATCTGCAACCGTAGCGTTCACCTTCTGACCACGATTGACCGGATCGCCCGTGCGGCCGGCGCGGCCAGGCCAAGGCATTCGATTTCGCTTCGTTCCTGAGCTTCGAGCCAACCGCGACGGGTACGCGCGTCATCGCGCAGGGCGAGCTCGCGTTCCGCGGCCCGTTCCGGCTGCTCGCGGCGGTACTGAAGCCGCTGCTCGATCGCGAGTTTGCGCGCACCATGGCCATGGCCACCTTCAGAGAGGCGGCCGGCATCATGCCGCCGCCAGGAGCGCCCTGAGCTGCTGGCCATACGCCGCCGTGAAGCCGTCGCGCCAGCTTGGGTAATGGAGCCTCCAGCCCAGTTCGCGTTTGGCCTTGGCGTTGGACGCACCCCGCGACTCGGTGCCCATCACGACAGCCGCTTCGCCGGCGACCAGCCACGCCAGCCACGCGGGAAAGTGATGCGGCGGCTTGGCCCCAAGTGCGCTCGCCAACACCGGCAGCCACTCGCGAACCGGGGCCGGCTCGTCGTCGACGACGTTGTAGATGGCGGGTCCGTCGTGTTCGAGCGCGAGCACGGTAGCCGCTGCTGCGTCATCGAGATGGATGAACGACATGAAGCCGCCGCCGTCGCCGACGATCGGGAACTGCCGCTTGCGCACGGGCTCGATCAAGCCGTCGTTGGCAGCGCCATAGAAGCCACCGTAGCGAAGCGTGATCCCGCCTGCGCCCACCACCGCCTGATCGACGTGGCTCATCGCGGCATTGGTCTCGCGTGTCCCTGCCGGCGGGGTTGGATCGAGTGGATCGTCTTCGGTCTTGACCGGCCCGCCTTCGCGCGCGTACCGGTAGCTGGCGAAGCTCTGGGCGACGAACCGGCGCACACGAGCCTCGCGCGCGGCGGCCAGGAGCGCGTCGGTGCCCTCGATCCGCAGCCGGTTCGTCTGTGCGAAGGTACGGTCGAGGCTCTTGGAGAAGGTCACGTTTGCCAGAGCAGTCGCCTGGTGGACGATCGCCTCCGGCTGGGTTTCGAGCACGGCCGTGCGCACGGCGTGCGCGTCGAGCAGATCGAGCGCGATCGGCTTGGCGCCGAGCGCGAGAACACGAGCGGCCTTTGATGGCGAGGTGTACGTGCCGATCACCTCGTGGCCCGCGGCGATCAACTGTGGAACGAGCCGGGTGCCGATGGCACCGCTGGCACCTACGACTAGAACGCGCATGGTCAATCCTTCTCCTCCTTGTCACACCTGTCCTGTGTGTGGGGTCACTGGAATGACACCGGGTAAGGCGAGGATGTGACAGACATGGACGAGAATCAGTGGCTCGCGGAGCGCTTCGAGGAGCACCGCTCACACATGAGGGCGGTGGCCTATCGCATGCTTGGCTCGCTCGCCGAGGCCGACGACGCCGTCCAGGACACCTGGCTGCGCCTCAGCCGGGCAGGTACGAGCGAGGTCGAAAACCTCGGCGGGTGGTTGACCACGATCGTCGCGCGCGTGTGCTTGAACATGCTGCGCGCCCGTAACCGCCGTCGGGAGGAATCCCTCGGGGTGCATCTACCCGATCCGATCATCGCCCGCGCGGGAGACCTCCAGCCCGAGTTGGAGGTGCTGCTAGCCGACTCGGTTGGCCTGGCGCTCCTCGTCGTACTCGATACGTTAGCCCCCGCCGAGAGGTTGGCGTTCGTACTCCACGACATGTTCGAGCTGCCCTTCGAGGAGATCGGCACGATGATCGGTCGCAGCCCAGCAGCGACGCGCCAGCTCGCGAGCCGGGCACGGCGCCGGGTGCAGGGCGCCGAGCTACCGGCGCCTGAGCCCGATCTGGCCCGTCAACGAGAGGTGGTCGACGCCTTCTTCTCGGCCGCGCGCGGGGGTGATTTCGACGCTCTCGTCGCCCTGCTCGACCCGAAGGTCGTCGTGCGTATCGATGCGGGCACGCGGCGCCCCGCGGCATCCATGACGATCCGTGGCGCGGAAGCGGTGGCCAAGCAAACGCGCGCTGGGATGCGCTCCGTCCTTGCGCGTCCGGCCACGCAGCTGCACCACGCGGTGGTGAATGGCGCAGCCGGCGTGGTCATCACTCTGGCCGGCGAGCCCGTGACCGTGATGGGTTTCACCATCGCCGCGGGAAGAATCGTCGAAATCGACTCGATCAGCGACCCCGAACGCGTCCGGAGGATCGCAGCGGCTGTGCTCGCTGATACGCCATCATGAGCCAGCCCAGCGTCCCTGCTCGGCCTGCCAAACGTCGTACTCACGCCACACACCGCCGGACCGAGCTGGCAATCGTACCCGCGTCGGTTCGCGAATTGTTTTCGGAACATCGAGCGGGTCCAGCTTGGCGACCGCGCGTGAGCCAGGTCGAACGGATGGGCCATCACCAGGTCCTCGCGGTAGCCAAGTGACGCCGGACTGTAGAACGTGGTCGTGATCGGCTTGGACACGCCGAAGAACGCGGTCTTCACCAGCTCCACGCGATTCAACGAGTACGAGAGCGCCTGGCGGACCTCCTTCTTGTCGAGCGGCGGCTTGTTGATATTGACCTGCATGTTGAAGATGGAGCCGGCGTTGTCGTTCACGTCGACGGCGTAGGTCTTGTCGGCCTGCAGCGGCGCGACATCCGAGAAACTGGTGAGCAACACGCCGTCGAGCGTGCCGGACTTCAGGTTGGGCAGCAGCGTCTCGGCCTGCGTGAGCCGTTTGAACAGGAACTCGTCGAGGGTGGGCAGGTCCTTGTTCCAGTAGTCGCCGAACCGGGTGAAGCGGGCGAACTGCTGCGGCACCCACTCGGCCATCTTGAACGGACCGGTACCGACCGGCGCCTGCTTCACGAACTGCGGATCGCTCTTGTCGCTGATGCGGATCAGGAACCAGTAGTCCAGGATGTCCGTGATGTACGGAACTGGCGAGGAGAAGCTCAGCTGGACGGTCGATGCATCGGGCGCGGTCACTTCCTTGACCGGCCCCATGATGCCCTTGATCTTCATGACCGACAGGTCGGTGGCCAGGGCGTCGTCTTTCAGGTAACCGAACATGTCGACGAAGTCCTGCGTCGCCACGGCCTTGTCGTCGTGCCACTTGAGTCCGCTGCGCAGCTTGAGCCTGATCGAGAGGTTGTCGGGTGCCAGCTGCCACGACTCCGCCAGGTCCGGATTCGCCTTACCGGCGCCGTCCTTCCAGAGCAGCCGCGAGAAGACCTGGTCGTACATGCCAAAGTTGACGGCGGAGAAGTTCCAGGGGTTGAAGTTGGTGAAGTCGCCCGCCTCGGCATAAGTGAACGTGCCGCCCGAGCGCGCGGCGCCCGGTTTGGCCGCTTCGGTCGGCTGGGCTGCGGCCGCGGGTGCCGATGTCGCGGCGGCGCCACTGGTGGGTGCGGCCGCGGCCGTGGTGGGTGCCGCGGCGGCGGTCGGCGCTGCCGGTTTAGGAGCGTCGGTCGGCTTCGCGGCAGGTGCCGTGGGGGCCGCGGGAGCCTGCGCAGTCCCGCACGCCGCAAGGACCGAAGCCGCCGCACCGAGCGCCATCACACGGAGGAACCGTCGCTTACTGATCGGTCCTGACAAGGGTTCTGGCATGCCTGCCTACCTCCTCGAGCCGGGCGCGATGATCTGGTCGAGCCGATGCAAGGTCAAGCGAGGCCGCGCTCTGCCAAGGTGCGCGGCATTCCTACGTCGAGATGCCAAGCAGTGCCAGCGTGTCGCGTTCCAACGCGGCGCGCAACGCGTCTTCAGGAACGCGCGGTAACCGGGTGCCGTCGACCACGCTGTTGACAGCGAGTGTGCCTTCGAGCGTCTCGCGCGGAGTAGCCACCGGGTAATCGCTGCCAAAGACGACCTTGTCGAGAACGTTCCACTCCGTCGCGAGCCGCAGGCCGTGATACAGCTGCCACGGACGGTAGAAGTTGGCCGATACATCCGCGTAGACATGCGGGTGCTTGCGAATGACGGCGATGGTATCCGCGTGCCACGGGTGGCCGATGTGCGCCATGACAATGCGCAGCTCCGGGTAAGCCATTGCGACTTCGTCCATCACCAGCGGATGCGCGTAGCGCAGCGGCGCTGATCGCATCGGCGACGTTCCCTGGTGAAACACGATCGGCAAGCCGAGCTTCTGGGCCGTTTCGTAGACGAGGCATGCTTCGCGGCCGAGCGGATCGAAGCCCTGGTAATTCGGCCCGAGCTTGATCCCCTTCAGACCGAGGTCGGACACGCAGCGCTCGATCTCGGCGACGACGTCACTCTCCTCCGGGTGCACGGACATGAAGCCGACGAGCTTCTCCGGATAGGCGCGTGCGAATGCAGCGGTGTCGGCGTTGACGTCACCCTGCCACTGCACGCCAACACCCTCCCGCCCTGCTGGGCTCGCCCCGCCTTTGAAGCGAATACCGAACACGCACGCGCGGTCGACCGGCTGCATCGCCTCCATGAAATCCGCCCAGCTCACGGCGGCATCGACAACGCGATCCGGACGCCATTGGCTATTCGGTTGCCGTTCTGCTTCGGGTACCGCATCGCGGTGTGTCGGAGTATGCGTATGGACGTCGACTAGCATGCCGCCAGATCCAGCTCTGTCGTGCGCGAAACGACGTCCGGGCGGGCAACAAAGTCGGGACGCAGCCGCGTGCCCAGCCCGGGCAGATTGGGTGCCGACACCATGCCGTTGGCGACGGTCGGCAACTCGGTAACCACGTCGTCGTACCAACCCCCAGCGTAGTAGGCGCGCACGCCCTCTTGAATCATCGCGTTCGGCAGCGACTGGCACAGGTGTGTGCCTGCGATGTACGTGACCGGACCCGTGCAATCGTGCGGAGCAATTGGCCGGTGATACGTCTCCGCCATCCTGCCAATCGCGTGGCCCTCGGAAATACCACCCACCCAGCCGGTGTCGAACATGACGATGCCGATCGCATCGTGGTCGAGCATCTGGCGAAAGGCGGCCCGATTCGTCATGGTCTCTGAGGCGGTGGTCGGCACACGCGTGCTGCGTGCGAATTGTGCCAGCGCATCAGGGCTGTCCATTTTGATCGGGTCCTCGTACCACATGGGACTGATCTCTTCCAGCGCTTCGGCGATGCGGATAGCGCACTGCAGATTCCAGCGCGAGTGCAGCTCGACCGCGATCTCCATTTGCATGCCGACGGCATCGCGTATTTCGCGGAACGGCTTGACGCCCCGTTCGAGCTGCAGCGGCGTTATGTGCTGCCCGTTCGTGGCATCGGCGAACTGGTCGAAGGGCCAGATCTTCATCGCGGTGAGGCCCATGTCCAGCAGCTCGCGGGCGAGCTGGGCCGCCTGTCCGCGCTCTTGCCACTTCAAGAGATCCTCGTACGGACCCTCGTGCTCGCCGATGCCCCAACTCTCGGCGAAACTGCCGCCCGGGCGATGGGCTTTGTAGACGTTGTAGCCATAGCCGGCACACGTGTTGTAAATGCGGATACTGTCGCGTACGGGACCACCCAGGCAGCGATAGATCGGCAAATTGACACTCTGGCCGAAAAGGTCCCACAGCGCCACGTCGATCGCGGACAGGCCGCGCGCCTCCGCACCGATAGCGCGGAATGCCATGCCTTGACCCAGCGCGTGCGCATGGCGCGCGACTTCGCGCGGGTCCTTCCCCAGCAGGTACGGCGCCGCGAGCTGGTGAATGTAGCCCGCCGCGGCATCGGCGCCGTGGAAAGTCTCGCCCAGGCCAACCAGGCCTTCATCCGTATGCAGCTGGAGCCACAGCAGGTTCGGGTACTTCGGAGTCTGCAGGGTCTCAACTCGAGTAATCCGCATGCGGCCTCAGCCAGTCACTGCTTGCGGTGATTGCTGGGCAGAGTAGTGGTGGGCGTAACGCCACAAGCAGGCCTCGCGCAGCTGCTCCTCCGTGTCCACGTCAGACCCAAAGCGGGTCAGCTGCAGCGACGACAGGTCGACTCCGGGCTCGCCGTCCACGATCCAGTCCGCGAGTACGTCACCAATCGCAGGTGAGATTGACAAGCCACCGACGCAGCAGCCACTCGCGACGAAGAACCCATCGACGCCCGGTACCCGATCGATGATGTGCCGGCCATCGCTGGTCATTGTTGGCAAGCCGCCGCGGAACTCGTCGATTTCAGCACCCTGGAGCACCGGGAACTCGTCGCGGACCTCATGCGTCAGCCTGCGCAGCGGCTCGAAGTCGAGGGCCAGGTCCGCAATCTGGAAGTCGGCGCCGAGCCTGCCCACGTCCACCTGGAGCGGGTCCGGCTCGTACCCACCGAGCATCAAGCCACCACGCTCGGGACGGACGTAGACGTTCACGTCGAGCACACGCACAATCGGCTGCTCCGCGGCGACTCCGTCGATGCGCCGCGTGACGTACAGCTGGTGCCGAGTGGGCACGATGGGGACGCGGATGCCGGTCATCTCGGCAACTATGCGCGTCCAGGCGCCGGCGGCGTCGACTACGACCGGGGTGCGGATCTCGCCCTGGTCGGTAAGAACTCGCTCGATTGCTCCCTCGCGCGTACCAATCGCCGTAACCGGAGTGTGCTCCAGGATCGTGGCACCTAGTCGCGCTGCTGCGCGGACGTACGCCCGTGGCAGATCGACGGGTTCGAGGTACAGGTCCGAGGCGTTGTACCACGCGGCGTGGGCTGAGCCGGCACGCAGGAACGGCGCCAGTCGCTCGGCCTCGTCGGACGAAATGTGCTGGACGTCGAGGCCGAGTTTCTGACCCCGTTCGACTTCCTCGTCGATCTGCTCGGCGAATTGCGGTGTACGCGCCAGTTTGATGCTGCCCGACTGATGGAAGGCGAGCGGCTCGCCGGTGTCGTCGATGAACTGCTCGATCTTCGCTACGCTGCGCATTGCCAGGTGGGTCATGACCGGGTCAGATCGGATCTGCTGAGTCAGCCCCGCCGCGCGCGGCGATGTTTGGGAGGCCACCGCGTACCGCTCCAGCAGCGCCACATGTCGACCGCGCTTCGCCAGGTGGAATGCGATACTGGCGCCGAACGCCCCGGCGCCAATCACGACGACTTCAGCTTCCTGGATCATCTGTTAGAGCCTCCGTGCGGCCCCTGCAGTGTAGACACCGCGGCATCGCTCATGAACGATCCTGAATAGGGGCCTGACACGACGGCACCGGAAAATCGACGGCAGTGTTGTGGGTCTGCGGCCGTGTAGATACGCAGCTCGTCCTCTTGCAAGTTGAACACCATCTCGAACGTGCCGCTCGGTAGTATCAGCTCCCGCTGGTGTTTTCCCTCATAGTTCTCGTAGAGCCAGAAGTCGTCGACAAATTCCGACAGCGGGGCGCGAGGAACATACGATCGAAAAAGCACCGCGATTATCTTTCCTCACGCCCTCCACGAGACCGCCAAGACGTGCGCCAAGTAATTTGCCTTCATTTTACGAGCGCGAGAGAGCCGAACTGCGCATGCCGTTCACGACCTTGCTCGGCTTGCGCATTCCGCGGGTGCCGAGTGCCCGCGTGGCGGGCGCGGCCAGCCCCTGGCTCAGCCCCGGCGCGCTCGCGCCACACGCGCAGCTGGGACCCGAGCAAGCCCGGCCCGCCCGCGTCAGCTCCTTTTGTGTAGCTCCTAGTCTTGACTTACTCGCATCTGGCGTCCGACAGTGTATGCGCATGCTGGATATCGGCTCGCCGGACCCTGCTGCAACCCTGCGCCGCGTCGGCCTGCGCGTCACCGCCTCACGCTTGGCGGTGCTTACGGCCCTTGCTGCAGGCGCACCTCACTCGAGCGTTGACGCGGTCGTCAGCGCCGTGCGCGCGCGCCTCGGGGATGGCTCGGCCCAGACCGTGTACAACGTGCTGCGCACGCTCACCGACGTGGGGTTGGTGCGGCGCATCGAGCCGGCAGGCCGGCCTGGCCTGTACGAACTGCGCATTGGCGACAACCACCACCACATCGTTTGCCGTCGCTGCGACGCCATCGCCGATGTCGACTGTGCGGTCGGCGACCCCCCGTGCCTGACGGCCGCTGACGACTCGGGCTACGCGATCGACGAAGCCGAGGTCATCTACTGGGGCCGATGCCCCGAGTGTGTCGCGGTGACGTCCGTCTCGTCGGCGAGTTAGGGCGTACCCGCAGCGGGCAATGAGCCATCAGAAGGAACCACCGAGAGAGGAGAACGACCGACGTGTCTGAGACTGAACTGTCTGACAAGAAGGAAACGACTGCGAGCGTCAGCGAGAGCGAGAACCCAGCAATCCCGTCCCCAACTCCCAAGCGGACTCGGCCCAGGACGAACAAGGACTGGTGGCCGGATCAACTGGACCTCTCGGTTCTCCACCAGCCATCGCCGCTATCCGATCCGATGGGCGGGGGCTTCAACTACGCAGAGGAGTTCAAGACCCTCGACCTCGACGTGCTGAAGCGAGACCTCATCCAGGTGATGACGACGTCGCAGGACTGGTGGCCGGCCGACTATGGCCACTACGGGCCGCTGTTCATCCGGATGACTTGGCATGCCGCGGGCACGTACCGCATCGCCGATGGCCGGGGCGGTGGCGGCAGCGGCATGCAGCGTTTTGCCCCCCTCAACAGTTGGCCCGACAACGCAAACCTCGACAAGGCGCGCCGGTTGCTCTGGCCGATCAAGCAGAAGTACGGACGGAAGATCTCCTGGGCCGACCTGTTGGTTTTGGCCGGCAACGTTGCCATGGAATCGATGGGCTTCAAGACGTTCGGCTTCGGCTTCGGGCGATCGGATGTCTGGGAGCCCGAGGAGATCTTCTGGGGCCCCGAGGACACCTGGCTCGGAGACGAGCGCCACGCTGGTGACGGCGCAATCCAGGGGCCTTTCGGCGCCGACCACATGGGCCTGATCTACGTGAATCCGGAGGGGCCGGGCGGCAACCCGGACCCACTTCTTTCCGCGACGTACATTCGCGAAACGTTCCGCCGCATGGCGATGAATGACGAGGAGACGGCTGCGCTCATCATTGGCGGCCACACGTTCGGCAAAACACACGGTGCTGCCCCGGCGGTCGACAACGTCGGTCCCGAACCAGAGGCTGCCCCCATCGAGCAGCAAGGCATCGGCTGGAAGAACAGCTTCGGCAGCGGCAATGGCGTCCACGCGATCACTAGCGGGCTGGAGGGCGCGTGGACCAACGAGCCGACGAAGTGGGACAACGGGTTCCTCGAAAACCTGTTCAAGTACGACTGGGAGCTGACGACCAGCCCCGCCGGTGCGAAGCAGTGGACGCCCAAGAATCCTGAGGCCCAGGGCACGGTGCCGGATCCGCATGATCCGTCGAAGCGGCACGCGCCAACCATGCTGACGACGGACCTGGCGCTAAGGTTGGATCCGACCTACGGGCCGATCGCGAAGCGCTTCTACGAGAATCCAGACAAGTTGGCAGACGCGTTCGCCAAGGCCTGGTACAAGCTGCTTCACCGCGACATGGGACCCCTTTCGCGGTACCTCGGCCCGTGGGTTCCGGAGCCGCAGTTGTGGCAGGACCCCGTTCCCGCGGTCGATCATGAACTGATCGGCGAGCAGGATGTCGCTGCCCTCAAGAGCAAGATCCTCGCCTCGGGACTGTCCATTTCCCGGCTGGTTTCCACGGCCTGGGCGTCGGCGGCCAGCTTCCGCGGCACCGACAAGCGTGGCGGGGCCAACGGGGCGCGGATTCGCCTCGCGCCGCAAAAGGACTGGGCGGTCAACGACCCGGCCGAACTGGCCAAGGTGCTGCGGACCCTCGAGCAGATCCAGCAGGATTTCAACACCTCACAGTTGGGCGGCAAGAAGGTTTCGCTCGCGGATCTGATCGTCCTGGGCGGATGCGCTGCCGTCGAGCAAGCGGCGAAGAACGCCGGGCACGACATCGCGGTTCCGTTCGCGCCTGGGCGGACTGACGCGTCGCAGGAGCAGACCGACGTGGAGGCGTTTGCCGCGCTCGAGCCGACCTTCGACGGATTCCGCAACTACCTCAGCGCCGGGGAGATCTTGTCGCCGGAGACCCTGCTGCTGGAGCGGGCCACCCTGTTGACGCTGACCGCTCCCCAGATGACGGTGCTCATCGGCGGCATACGCGCCCTGAATGCCAACTCCGGGCAATCCGCACATGGCGTCTTCACCGACCGGCCCGAGATGTTGACCAACGACTTCTTCGTGAACCTGCTCGATATGAGCACCGAGTGGAAGGCGTCCGCCTCGAATGAGAACGTGTACGAGGGTCGCGATCGCGCCACGGGCGAGGTCAAATGGACCGCCACCGCCGTCGACCTCGTCTTCGGTTCGAACTCCCAACTCCGAGCGCTCTCCGAGGTCTACGCATGTGACGACTCGAAAGAGAAGTACGTGCATGACTTTGTGGCTGCGTGGAATAAGGTGATGAATCTCGATCGCTTCGACCTTGTGGCTCAGGGCCGGGGCGTGCGGCCGCTCGCGGCCGCGGCCGGCGTCTAGGTTCGTTACCCATACGCTTGCAGCAAGCGCGGGTTAACCCTCCGCGGTTCGCCCGCGCTTTGCCATGCCGGCAGACGTCGTCGCCTACTCGTTATTACGTCTTCCGCGGATCAAGCGCGTCCCGCAGACCGTCGCCGACGTAGTTGATGCTCAGGATGGTCAGGAAGATGAAAAAGCCGGGAAAGAACGCCAGCCACGGTGCCGTGGCCATGTCGTTCTGCGCCGCGCGCAGCATGTTACCCCAAGTCGCCGTCGGCAGCTGAATCCCGAGCCCAAGGAACGACAGCGTCGACTCGGTCAGGATCGCCCCGGCGACGCCGAGGGTGGCCGCGACGATGATCGAGCTGAGCGCGCTCGGCAGGATGTGGCGCCACATGATCGACCCGGTCGGCGCGCCCAGCGCCCGCGCAGCCACCACGAACTCCTGCTGCTTGAACTGCAGAAATGACGCGCGGACCAGCCGCGCCACAGACATCCAGCGTAACAAGCCGACCACGAACACGATCGTCCAGAAGCTTGTCCCGAACAGCGCCGCCAGCAAGATCAGGATGAACAACTGCGGGAACGCGATGAACATCTCAGTCAGGCGCATGAGCACGCTGTCAATCGCGCCGCCGAAGTACCCCGCGAACGCACCAACCAGGGTGCCGGCCACGATCGACACCAGCATGGCCATCACGCCCACGGCCAGCGACACGCGGCCGCCGATGAGCGCGCGCGTGAGTTCATCGCGCCCGAGGTCGTCGGTTCCCATCGGGTGCTGGAGCGACGGGGCGGCGAAGCGGAGCAGCAGGCTGGTGCGGTTTGGATCGTACGGCGAGAGCGGCGCGGCCACCGCGCTCACGCACAGCAGTCCGAACACGATGGCCCCGACCAGGGCGAGTCGATGGCGTCGGAACTGGCGCCCGGCCAGCCCCCACTGCGAGCGTTGCGGCCTGGTGCCCGCGGCGGCCTCCGGTTCAAGACGGGGCGGTGTCTGGCGCGGCGCAACGCGAACTGGCAGCGTGACGCTCATGTAAAGCGAATGCGTGGGTCGAGCCACGCGTACAGTACGTCGGCGAATAGCGTCGAGAAGATCACCAGGCCGGCGGTGATGGTGACCACGCCCATCAACACCGCGTAGTCGAACCGGAAGGCTGACTCGAGAAACAATCGGCCCATGCCGGGCCAGGCGAAGATGCTCTCGGTGACCACCGCGCCCGAGAACAACATGGGCAGGTCGAGCGTGATCACGGTCACCACCGGCAGCGCGGCGTTCTTGAGCGCATGCGCCCAGACGACCGATTGCTCGGCCAACCCCTTGGCGCGGGCAGTGCGCACGTAGTCCATGTGCAGCACTTCGAGCATGCTCGAGCGCACATAGCGCGTGTAGTGTGCCGCGTTGAACAGCGCCAGCACGCTCACCGGCAGCACCAGGTGACTGATGCGGTCGGCGATGCCGCCGTCGGCGCCGAGGGTGAACATGCCGCTCGCAGGGAACGACGGCAAGCCCCACTCTTTGAAGCGCACCGAGAAGAGGATGATCACCATCAGGCCGCTCCAGAACGGTGGAACCGCATAGCCGACGAAGCTGAGCATCGTCGCCAGGTGATCGATCGCCGAGTACTGCTTCAGCGCCGAGATGATGCCGATCGGCAGCGCGATGAGCAGCGTGACCAGGAACGCGACTGACATCAGGTACAGCGTGTTGGGCAGGCGGTCGCCGATCATCACGCTTACTGGCTGGTGGGTGACCAGTGAGTAGCCGAGATCACCTCGGGCGAAGGTCGTCAGCCATTTCGCATAGCGGACGGGGATTGGGTCATTGAGACCGAAGCGCTCCTCCAGGCGCTGCAGGTCTTCGGTAGTGAGTGACGGATCGTTCTCGTAGACCGATAACGGCCCAGCCGGCAGGATCTGCAGCACGAAGAACACCGCCATGCTGATCAGGAGCAGCAACGGCACCGCCTCGATCAGCCGCCGCGCAAGGTACCGGCTCACACGGCCTCAGTACGCGGTCTGCGCACGCCTTGCATCACTCGCCGCCGCGATCAGCGATCGAGCCACCAGTTTTCGGTGTCCCACGCGAGATCGTCCCACGTATTGCGCGTGTAGCCCTTGATCGTCTTCTTCAAGGCGTCGATCTCGAGCCGGTTGTACAGCACGATGTGCGCCTTGAGTGCGTTCACTCGCTCGGCCACGCGCTGATAGGCGGCTTTGCGCTTCGCCTCGTCGACCGTAGAGCCCGCTTCCTGCAGCGCGGCGTCGATCTCGGGGTCGAGCAGGCGGTGATAGTTCCGCCCACCGCGGGTCTGCTCGCTGGGTACCTGGTTGCTGTGGAAGTAGTTGGCAAGGTGCGCCTGCGGATCGAGCCCGGCATTGGTGGTCCACATGCCAATGTCGAAGTTGCCCCGCGCGCGCGGCGCGTTGTCTGCCCATCCGCCGAGCAGGACCGCCGACGGCGAGTTCTTGATCTCCAGTTCGATGCCCACTGACGCGAGCTGCTCCTGAATCACTTGCTGCGTCTGCTCACGTAGCCGATCGCCCGTCGTGGTGCTGTATTCGAGGTGCGCGCGGACACCATCCTTGGTGCGAATCCCGTCCGAACCGGGCTTCCAGCCAGCTTCGTCAAGCAATTGCTTGGCCTTGTTGGGGTTGTACTCGGTGGGCTGGAGGGTCGGCGCGTACCAGCCGAGCGGGATCACCGACGTGGCCACGGTGGTCCGTCCGAACAGCAGCTTCTCGACAAGCGCCTTCTTGTCGATAGCCAGCTCGATTGCCTCGCGCACCCGCTGGTCGCCGAGCACCGGGTGCGGGCACGATGGGTCGCCCTGCTGCGGTCCGCTTGGACAGCTCGAGTTCAGGATGAGCCGCTCGACACTGTCGCTCGGCTGCGCCTCGAGCACCGCGTCCGGCATCGCTTGGAACTCGGGGATATTGACCTCGATCAGGTTCCACAGGACATCGATCTCACCAACCTTGAATGCCTGGATGGCCGCTTCGCGGCTCGGCGTGATCTTCAAGATCATGCCATCGAGGTATGGCTTGTCCTTGTCGCGGAAGTTCGGGTTGCGTTCAAGCGTGATGTTGTCGCCGGATGCCCAACTCTTGAAGACGAACGGTCCCGTGCCGATTGGCGCCCGGTTGTAGTCCTTTTTGTCGATGTTGGGATCGCCCCCAAAGACGTGCTCGGGCAGTATGTTGTCGAAATGGTCCTTGAACGCGGCGTACAGCGTCTTGTACTTGACGACCACCGTTGTATCGGAAGGCGCAGTGATGGACTCGATATCGGTATAGCCGGTCCGATTGGCGACTGGATTAGCCTGGTTGATGATGACCTGGTGCGTGAAGATGACGTCTTTGGCCGTGAACGGCTTGCCGTCCGACCAGGTAATGCCCGGCTTGAGCTTCCAGGTGACGGTCAGACCATCGGCCGAGACGCCGCCGTTCTGCGGCGACGGTACCTCCGCGGCGAGGTCGGGCGCGTAGGTCCCGTCCGGCATGGGTTGCAGCAGCCCTTCCAGGATGTTCTGGCTCACGACAGTGGTGACGGTCTGGGTACCGAGATACGGGTTCAGAATCGTCGGCTCCTGCCACAGGCCGATGCGCAACGTGCCACCTCGTTTGGCGGCACCAGCGGCGGCGGCCGGTCTGGGCGCAGTGGTGGGCGCGGGCGCCGCGGCGGCCGTTGTGGGGGCCGCGGCGGCCGTTGTGGGGGCGGCGGCGGCCGTTGGCTTCGGGGCCGCCGTGGTGGCTTGCGCTTGTAGCGGCGGTGTCGCCGCGGGCGGTGCACCGGCTGGACCGCATGCCACCGCGACTGACAGCACAGCGAAGAGAGGCGTTAGTCTCGCAGCGAAGCTACTGGGCGAGAACAGTCTGTGAGGCATGTTGCACCTCCGCTGATGGGCCCACCTTGGGCTTGCCCATCGTCTTGCCCATCATAAGGCAGCCTACCCCAGCCGGATACCCGCCGCGCGGCCATGCTTCTGTGACCCCCGCGTGGGGGAAACCCAGCGCTGCGGCTCATTCGCGAGCCGCGCGAGCCGATAGTCGGAACGTGGTGTATCTGCCGCGCCGACTGCACGTGCCTTCTTTCGTGGGCTTGGTCTGTCTCGCGGCAGTCGCCGTGGTGTACGTGTCGGCCAGCGCACCGTCCAGGTCAGTGGCGTGGTCGTGGTGGGGGGCCGCCCTGCTGTTGCTGGCGATGCTCGTAAGCGAAGCCGGTAGCGTGGAGGTGTCGCAGGCCAGTGATGACGACGACGGCGGCCGCTATGTCGTCTCCGTCTCGACCATTCCGCACATCATGAGCATCCTGCTCCTGCCGCCCGTTCTCGCCGCGGTGCTGGCAGGCATCAGCATGCTCATGGACGAGCTGCGCGGACGAAGTCCACTGTTGCGGCTCGCGTTCAACGTCGGCGGCACTGTGCTCAGCGTCGGGTCTGCCGCGCTGCTTGCCACAGCGTTGGGCGTGGCCGGCGATGGCCTGCTCGACGGGAGCTGGTCCGGCGTTGCGGAGTTCTTCTCCGTGATCATGACCTATTACGTCGTCAACACTGTGCCTGTTGTGGCAATTGCGACTATCGCCAGTGGCGGCTCATTCTGGCGACTGCTGACCAACAACGCGCGCCACTCGGCGCTGGCTGAGTTCGCCGTCGCCGTCGCTGGCGGTCTGGCAGCGCATGAATGGATGCGTGGTCCGGCCTGGGTGCTGGCGGGCCTTTCGCCAGCACTTATTGCGCATCTTGCGTTGCGGTCGATCGGGGCACGCAATCGCAAGGCGAAGCAAATCGCATCGCTGGATCGGCTCGGCCGGGCGCTCTCGGCCGCGTTTACCGTCGAGGAGGTGTTCGACGCGGCGGCGGCACATCTGCGGAATATGCGGACGGTCACGGGCTGCTTCGTGGAACTGGCGGATCCGCCGGTTCATCTGGTCGATGGCGCAGCCGCCGGACCGGATTGTCGTCGGCTGACACTCGAGTTGACGCGGCGCGCGGTTTCGACGGGCGAGCACGTGTGGGTAAGTGGGGCGGCGGCGCAGTCGACCGCTGCCGCCTGGCTGGTGCTGTCGCTGAAGCTCGGCAACTCGGCGGGCGGCGCGTTTGGCATCGTCTCCGAGAGCACGCAGACGTTCAGTGTCGAGGACAACTCCTACTTCGTACTTGTCGCGGAACGGATCACCGTCGCACTGGAGAACGCGCGCCGCGCAGCGGAGCTGAGCCGCATGGCATTTCATGACTCGCTTACTGGACTGCCGAACCGCGCACTTCTCCTCGATCGGCTCGAACAAGCATTGCTGCGCAGCGGTCGCCATGGCAGCCCTGTGGCGGTCCTGTTTCTGGATCTGGACAACTTCAAACTCATCAACGACAGCTTGGGCCACGACGCCGGTGACGCCCTCCTGCGCGGCGTAGCCGACCGATTTCGGCGCGCGACCCGAGCTGGAGACACCCTGGCGCGCTTCGGTGGCGATGAATTCGTGGTGCTGCTCGAGCAGGCGGCTGACGCCAGCGAGGCTATGGCGTCCGCCGACCGGTTTGCGACGGCGCTGCGCGAGCCAATCGAGGTCGAGGGGCGAACGATGGTTGTGGAGGCGAGTATCGGCGTGGCGCTGAGTGGACCCGGACGGGAACGCCCGGCGGATCTGCTACGAGACGCCGACCTGGCGCTGTACCGGGCCAAGATGAGCGGCAAGGCACGTAGCGCTCTGTTTGAGCCCGGGTTGGAAGCCGCGGCGATGCGGCGCCTCGATCTCGAGAACGACTTACGCCTTGCTCTTGCCGCCGGGGAGTTCCGACTTTTCTATCAGCCAATTGTCGACCTGGTGAGTGACGGGCTGGTCGGTTGGGAGGCGCTCGTGCGGTGGCATCATCCCGAGCGCGGCCTGATTCCGCCGAGCGAATTCATCCCCGTCGCTGAAGAGACGGGATTGATTGTGCCTCTCGGCCGATGGGTGCTCGAAGAGGCTTGTCGGCAGGCGCGACTCTGGCAGCCCGCGGCTAGCGGTACTCCGCTCATCATGAATGTGAACCTCTCTGGACGTCAGTTTCAGCAACCGTCGCTTGTCGCCGATGTCAACGAGGCGCTCGATGCGGCAGGGCTGGACCCACGGTCGCTGAAGCTCGAGATCACTGAGAGCGTGGTCATGCAGGATGTGGACGCGGCGAGCGCTATCCTCGCGGCGCTGTCGGAGGTCGGCGTGCGCATCGCCATTGACGACTTCGGCACAGGGTATTCGTCGTTGGCATACCTGAAGCGCTTCCCGATCGAGACCCTCAAAATCGACCGCTCCTTTGTGTCGGGCATCGTGAACGATCCGCATGATGCCGCCATCGTGCGAGGAGTTGTTGCATTGGCGAAGAGCCTCGGCCTGACCGTCACCGCCGAAGGTATCGAAACCATCGCGCAACAACGCCAGCTGGTTGAGGTCGGCTGCGACCTGGGGCAGGGCTACCTGTTTGGCCGACCAGCTCCCGCGACGTCACGAACGTGGTCCGTGGCCGCCTGAAGCCCATCAGAATCCCAGAGCGCGGCTGTCGGGTGTGCTCGCCGTGCGGCAGCGCGAAGTTAACTAACTAGTCACCCAGGCGCGACCTGCTGGTTGCGAAGAAACTCGCTGACCTCTGGAGATCGTCCGAGCTGGTCGGTTCGAATTGCAGCTCCCGTATCCGGAACAGGAGCAGCATGGCTACCCAAATTTGGACGAAGACCTGGTTTGTCAGTTCGGCAGCGGCGAGCGCGCGCAGAATCGGATGCCGCGCAACGAGGTCGAGCCCCTCGCGCATCTCCTGCCAGGCACTCTGCCGCTCCCCCGCTGGCCGCGGCAGCGGCTCCGGGGTGCGGATCAGAAGAAGGGTACCCGATGAAACCACAAACGATGCGGCATCCACCAGGATCGCGACGGGGGCAGTCAGCAGTTGCACCAGCCCGCCGGCGATCCCAAAAGCGCCGACCTCGACAGTCGTCTCGGGCGGGTCGGCCACGGTATCCGCTGCGGCGACCCACTGCACGCCCGGAACCTCGTTGAAGCGGCGCATGACATCGTTGACGTGCATATGGCCGAAGCCGATGAGACCAACTCGGACCTTTGTGTGCGGCATTGCGTTGTCCCCGAATGGTCAGGCGGAATCTACCGCGTGCTGTGCCTCTTGCCTGATCGGCTCAATGACCTCGATGAATTCGGCAAATGCGACGGCAAGCTTGGCCTGTTCCTCGGTCCCGAGCCGTTCGACGGGGCGGGTCAGGTAGAGACGCGTCCAGCCCTTGTCCCAAGGTTCGGCCTCGACCCCAACGCCGAGAGCTTCTTTGAGGAACTGCAGGTCTTCGGCGACGTATTCGAGCAGACGCCGGTTGCGCTCGGCGTCGCGCGTTTCGAAGTGCAGCGCGAGCTCGACACGGCCACGGCCGTGGTGTACGGCCATCTCGAAGTGGATGGCTGGATCGTCGCGCCAGAGTTTGATCAGCGAGCCCTGGTGGCGCGTTTCGAGATGCTGAAGTTGATCCGGCAATCGGGCCCGGGCGGCGTCGAGCACCCCGCGCAAGAACTCGGCCGTTGAAAGCTCGCCGGGCACTCGCCGTCGCACCGGGTTCGGGCGTCGTCCGTCTGGCATTCGGGGCAGCATCGCCGCTGAGGGTATCGCACACACCGAAGCCCGAAGCCTTTCTGTGTTGGACGCTACCCGCGTAGCCAGGCGCGCAGCTTCGCCGGCTCCACTTCTTCAACCCCCTGCCCGTCAACAATGACGCCGTAGGCCGCGCGCGCGTGTGCGGCTGACACCTTCTCGTTGCGCATATCGTCAAGCACCGCGTGCGGATCGCGCGCAAGCGGGTCGCCCCACCCGCCTGCACCCGCCAGCTCGATCCGCAGCTCGTCGCCATGATGCACCTGCAGGGTGGTCTTCGGAGGCAAAGACGATTCTGATGGGCCAGGGTTGAGAATCGTGCGCGACCGCGTGCCCGGCCCGCCACCAGACAGACCATATGCAGCGAATCGACTTCGATCGGAGCGCACCTGAAACGTCCCGGATTGCTCGAGGAAACGATACCGTCGCACCAGCGCCAATCCGCCTCGGAATTCACCTGGGCCGCCCGTATCTGGCAGGAAACCGTACTCTTCGATGCGCAGCGGATACTCGCGCTCGATGACCTCCACCGGATAATTAGAGAAGTTCACCACCATCGACGCTATGCCGTCGATGCCGTCGGCGAACGGTCGACCGCCCCAGCTACAGACCAGAAATTCCAGGAAAACGAACGCGCGCCGTTCGGCGGTATAGCCACCCAGGCTGATACCGAGATCGCCGCCGGATTCGCACGCTGGCACGCGCTCAGGCGCCACCTGAGCCAGGGCGCCCATGACCGCGTTCGCGATACGGTAGCCCGTCAAACCGCGCGCGGCGACCGGCGCGGGCAGAAGCGGGTTGACGATGGTGCCCGGTGGAGCAAGGACCCTGATGGCGCGGAAATAGCCTTCGTTGTTGGGCATGGTCGGCGGCAACAAACAGCGCACGCACGCATAGGTCGAGGAACGCGTGAACGACAAGACACAATTGATCGCGCCGCGGACCTGGGCACTGCTGCCGGTGAAGTCCACGTCCAACTCCGAGCCGCGCACGGTGACTGCGACGTTTATGGCAATAGGATCCGGATCGATGCCATCGTCGTCGAGGTAATCGACAAATTCATAGCGGCCGTCGGGCAGCCGCTCGATGGCCGCGCGCGCGAGTCGCTCCGTATAGCTGAGCAGATCCTCGAACACATGCTCGAGCGTCTCGCGGCCGTAGCGCTGCAGTAAATCCAGTAGTCCGCGCTCGCCGATATGGCACGCTGCTAACTGTGCGCGCAGGTCGCCGAGTACTTTTGTCGGGATGCGCACGTTCGCAGTGAGCAGGCGCACGAAGTTGTCGTCGATCTGGCCGTTGGTGCACAACCGCACCACCGGAATGCGTAGACCCTCCTGATAGATCTCGGTCGAATCCCAGCCGTTGCCGCCGGCGACGCGGCCGCCCACGTCGGTGTGATGGGCCACGGTCACCGCGAACGCAACGAGTTGGTCCGCGTCGAAGAGCGGCTGGAACACGAAGAAGTCGGGCAGGTGCGTCCCGCCGTCGTAAGGATCGTTCAGGACGAATGCATCACCTGGACGAAACTGGCCAGCGAAATGCAAGAGCAGGGCATCGATGGCATCCGGAATCGATCCAAGGTGCAGCGGCAGTGTGAGACCTTGCGCAATGAGCCGCCCGCGCGCGTCGCACATCGCCGATGAGAGATCCATTGCGCTCTTCAGATTCGCGGAGTACGCGGTTCGAACCAACGTCAGCGCCATCTCGTCGACGATGGCCTGCAAACTGTTGCGGATAAGCTCGCCGGTGATTGGATCGGGCGTGCTCACGCCGACCGGTCCATAGTGATGATCAGATTGTTGTGCGTGTCGCGGCGAATGCTCCAGCCAGGCGCGATGACGCTGGTCGCGTCGTACTCCTCGACGATCAACGGGCCGCCACGGAGCTCCTCGCTTAGCTGTGAGCGTGCGACGACCGGCGTCTGGACGAGACGATGGCTGGGGCCGAAATACGCCGGACGCGTGTTCGCGATGGGGCTATCGCGGAGTGTCGAGACTGGCGGGCGCTTGACTGCCGCGACATACCCCTGAACTCGGATGTGCACGGCTTCGACCGGATCGCCCACCGCGCGGTGACCATACGTGCGCTCGTGCTCCATCGCGAACCGCTCGTCCAGCTCCGCGAGCACGCTTGCCTCCAGCGGCGCAGGCACGGGCAAAGAGAGTTCGAATGATTGGCCGGCGTAGCGCACGTCGATGGTCCGCCGCAGCTCGACACGTCCTTCGCTCGCAAGCCCTTCCCCGACGACCTGCTCGAGCTCGCAAAACGCTTGCTCCATCGTTGCGGCGTCAAGCTCAGCCGTGAGGCGCAGGAACGACTTTGCGGCGTGCTGCGTCGGTTCGGCGGCGAGCAACCCGATCGCGCTGAATACACCCGGCGAGGGCGGCACGACAACGGTGTGCACGCCAAGCTCCGCGGCCGCGGATACCGCGTGTAGCGGACCGTTGCCGCCGTAGGCGACGAACGCGAACCCACGTGGATCCCGCCCACGCTCCGACGAGATCGCCTTGACCGCGCGGACCATGTTGGCCACCGCGATCTGGTGTATGCCATAGGCTGCCTCGAGCACGCTCATGCCCAGAGGCTGGGCGACTCGTTCCTGAAATACACGCTCCGCAAGCACTCGATCGATTGGCAGCTGGCCACCCAGCAACGCCGACGGATTGAGATACCCGAGCAAAAGATTGGCGTCGGTGAGCGTCGGGCCAGTACCCCCACGCGCGTAGCACACGGGGCCAGGTTCGGCTCCAGCGCTCTCCGGTCCCACGTGGACCGCGCCCCCCGCGTCGATGGTGACCAGACTGCCGCCGCCGGCGCCGACCTCCGCGATATCGATCGCCGGCACGCGGAGCTTGTAACCGGCGCCGGTGTTGAGTCGGTTTCCGATGTTCAGACCAGCTGCGACCTCGAACTCGGCCGCACGCTGCAATTGGCCCGATTCAATAATCGAAGCTTTGGCAGTAGTGCCGCCCATGTCAAGTGCGATAACATCCGACAGGTTGCACGCCTGGGCAAGTTCGAGCGTGGCGATGACGCCCGCGGCAGGTCCGGATTCCACGATGTGAATTGGCCGCTCGGTGGCCGCCCGCGCTGCCATAACGCCGCCATTCGATTGCATGACGCGAATCGGCGCCCGCAGACCCGTCGACTCAAGACTTTCGCCGAGACCGGTCAGGTAACTACGAACCACCGGTTGCAGATACGCATTGATGACCGTGGTGCTCATGCGTTCGTACTCGCCGATTTCGGGCAGTACCTCGCACGAAAGCGAAATCGGTAGCTCAGGCGCCGCGTCTTCCACGATCTTGCCAACGCGCAACTCGTGTTGTGGATTCATGTAGCTGTGGAGCAAGCACACCGCGAGCGATTCGATCCCGTCGTCGGCGAGGGCGTGCAGGGCTTCACGGACCGACGTCTCGTCGAGTGGCTCGACAACGCAACCGTCGCGGTCCAGCCGTTCGGCGACTTCGCGTCGACGTCGGCGTTCGACCAGTGGTGGCGGCTTCATCCAGGTCAAGTCGTAGAGACGCGGATAGCGCATGCGGCCAATTTCGAGCGCATCGCGGAACCCGCGCGTCGTGATCAGTCCAGTGCGTGCGCCCTTGCCTTCGAGAATGGCGTTCGAGCACACCGTCGTGCCATGCACGATCTCTTCGACATGCTCCGGATGCGCCACCATCTCACGCACCGCCGCCACAATTGCGCGGCCGTAGTCATCCGGAGTCGACAGGACTTTGTGCGTCGCGAGTGATCCGTCGGCGCCGATCAGGACGAGATCGGTAAACGTTCCGCCGATGTCGATCCCGAGTCGATAGCCCACGTGGATCAGCCGGCGAGGACTGCGCGCAGCCGAGCAAGCAATGGTTCTAGCGCACTATCGTCGAGCCCTGGTGCAAGTAGCACGAGTGCGCCGCGGTGCAGGCCAGCCTCGTTGACATAGACCGCCGGCTTGCCGCGTCGCAATCGACGGCACGCCTCGAACGCGCGTGCGGCGTCCATTCTCAGCTCCAGTGACGGGAAGCGGTCCTCGTCCGGCGCGCCGATCATATGCACCTCAACGCCTGGTACGTCCGCTAGTCCATCGCCAACCGTTCGCAGATACGCGTAGTAGCGGCGAATGTCGTTCTGGTAGTTGCCCGCCGCAAAGCTTTTCAGGGCCACCAGCACAGCCACGATCTCTTCGCGCGCGACCTTGAACCCGCGGCCGATACCATGGCGCGGAAACCCGGTCAACCGTTCACGGTCGATCAGGTTGGCGGGTGGATCCCAGGTCGACCAGTGCTCATCCAGATCCAGGTGCTGCAGGGCGACCGACATGATGAGGTCGCGCCGACCGGCGAGAATGCCGGTGCTCTGTGGACCGCGCAAGGCTTTGCCGCCGCTGAAGGTGACCAGGTCGGCGCCGGCCTCGACGAACCGCGTGAGGTTCCGCGCGGGCGGTAGCTGACCGGCCGCGTCGACGATCAGCTTCACCCCACGCCGTTGACAGAGCGCCGCGACTTCTTCGAGGGGCGGCTGGCTCTCGGGCGTCGCAAAGTACGCCACGCCTACCGTCTGCTCGGAAAAGGCAGCTTCGATCTCCCACGTTTCGGTGCGCCGGACGCCCGCACCCGCGACCTGCTCGTTCATGCCTACCTCGACCAGACGCGCGCCCGCCGCCCGCAGGGCATGGTCGTAGCCGTTGCGCTGCTCGCGGCACACGACGATCTCGTTCGGCATGCCGGTCGCATCGGGCGGCAGCCGCCGGATGCATGAGCGGCCCGCCAACGCGGGTTGACATGCCAGCCGCGTTGATGATCGGCTCGAGCCCGAGGTCGGTATATGCACTCATCGTGTCGAGTGCGATAGTACCGCCCTCGGCGACGATTCCAGGTCGCTCCCCGTTGTGGGCGGGATTATGCGTACCTGCAGCATGGCGGATCGGGTCCAACCCCGGCCACGCGCTGGCCTAATCTGATCTCAAATCGATCACCCGCAAGTGCGAAACGCTGCCGCCAGCACGTTGGTGCCCAGCGCCACGCGTTCGGTCTTGGCCGCGATCGCCGTCAACAGCGTCCGGGACCTCGGGGAAGGTGACGATGCCCTCGCCGATGGCTTGCGGTCGCATCGCGATTACGTTAGCGCGTCAGCGCTGCAACGCCGGCACGTTCCAGTACGTTGCTGGCGCGTCTTGCCAGTTCGGCATGCCGATACCAGACGGATCCCACACGACGCGTCCACCGCGCAGCGTCAGCATGCACGCGAGTTCGCCTTGGCCAACGAGTTTGGCGCGCCCGCAATCGGCAAACCCACGTGGCTGGTCGATCCAGCGCAAGACGGTCACGTCGCCTTCGGCGCCCTCCGACAGCGTGCCAAGATCCGTGCGTCGGATGGCTCGCGCGGGCGTCACGGTGGCGCGAGAGATGGCCTCGGCGAGCGGCATGCCGAAGGCGATGCACTTCGATACGGTGTGCAACGTATCCAGCGCGGCGCCGTTCAGGCTGCCCAGATGCAGATCGGTGCTGATGCTGTCGGGTGGGAAATCGGCTGCGTAGGCCGGAGCAGCGTTGCGGAACCAGAAGCTGGCACCGCCGTGACCGACGTCGAACAGCACTCCACGTTCGCGGGCCTGCCACATGTGATCCTGAACACGTCCGTCGGGGTGCACGATGGGAAACTGCTGCGCGAAGACATGCGTGTGGACGTCACCCGGTCGCATGTGCTTCAGAATGAGGTCCTGGTAGGAGCGCTCTGGTGGACGCGGCCAGAAGTCGACCATCACAGGGCGGTTGGCGCGCTCGCCGGCCGCGACCGCCGCGTCGACTGATGCCCACGGGTCGGGATGGGCTTTGTCCCAGGGATCGCGCGTCCAGTAGTGCGCGGTCTTGAAGCCCACGATCGCGTCGGGGTAAGCGGCCTGCGTCGCCACGGCGCGCTGCACGTCGAACTGCGGCGGGTCCTGCTCGCCGTCTCCCATGCCGCCGGCGGCAATGTTCAGCCACGCCAGCACGCGTGTTTGCGACCGGTCGATCCACTTTTGTTTGAAGTCCGCAAAGTGATCGGCGCCACTGGTGCCGGCATCGACGAAAGTGGTCACGCCAGCCCTGAACGAGTGGGCGTCCGGCACAAGCGATGCTTGCCACGTCGGGCCGTCGTCGCCACGACGCGGGTACACATGGACGTGGATGTCGATCAGTCCAGGTGTCACATACAGCCCCGCCACATCCAGGACGATGTCCGCCGCGTCCGCGATCCCCGGCGCGACCCGGGCAATCCGCGTGTCCTTGACCGCGACATCCATCATGCTGTCCCGCCCGTTGGCCGGGTCGATCACATGCCCCCCACGCAGGATCAGGTCGAACTGAGCCATGTGAGCCGAGTATAAGGAGGAGACCCATCCAGGCGGCCATGTCATCTCGGTCCGCCCGAACATCCGATCGATTCGCCGACATCAGCGCTCACAGCGGCTCGGCCACTCACTGACGCCGCGGCTCGCAGGCGTCACGCCCGATCAGCCCAGGCGCATGCGGCCGATCGGTTGGGCTCAGTCGAGGTCGGCAGGCTGGCCGACCCGACCGCTATCGACCGCACCATCTCCGACGTCTCGATAACAACGGTCCATCAGCAGGGTGGTTGAATGTGCGGCATGGCGAGCCCCACCCTGATCCCGGTCGACATACAGCACCCGCTGGAACCCCTGACCATCGACGAGATTGCGACCGCGGTGGACATCCTCAGGCGGGACCGCGATCTCGGTCCGCGCGTGCGATTTGTCAGCATCAGCCTGCACGAGCCGCCGAAGACGGCAGTGTTGGCCTTTCCATCACGAGGCGCCCTTGAACGTGAAGCCTTCGCCATTGTGCTCGATCGTGAAACCGGCCGCACCTACGAAGCCGTCGTCTCGCTTACGCGCAGCGTCGTCACGACCTGGGAATACATTCCAGATGTCCAACCCTCGATCATGCTTGATGAATTCCTGGAGTGTGAGCAGGCGTGCAAGGCCAGTCCCGAATGGCAGGCGGCGATGCGCAAGCGTGGAATTATCGACTTCGACCTGTGCATGGTGGATCCATGGTCAGCCGGCAACTTCGGCCTGGAGTCGGAGCGAGGTCGACGGCTCTCGCGCGCACTCACCTGGGTGCGTAGTCGCCGCGGCGACAACGGCTATGCCCGGCCAGTCGAAAACGTCGTCACGGTGGTGGACCTGCAGACGATGCGCGTCATCGCTGTGGAGGACTACGGAGTGGTGCCGTTGCCACCCGAGGACGCGAACTACTCACCGGAGGTTGCCGGCACGCGAACAGATCTGAAGCCGATCGAGATCCACCAACCCGACGGTCCTGGTTTTGTCGTCGATGGCCACGAGGTCCACTGGCAGAAGTGGCACTTTCGTGTGGGCTTCACTCCACGCGAGGGGTTGGTGCTGCACACGCTGAGGTACACCGACCAGGGTCGGGAACGAACGATCCTCTACCGGGCATCGCTTGCTGACATGGTTGTGCCGTACGGTGACCCTCGACCGGCGTATTTCAGGCGCAACGCGTTCGATGTTGGCGAATACGGCATCGGCATGCTGGCCAACTCGCTCGAGCTCGGCTGTGACTGCCTGGGCGAGATCTACTACTTCGACGTCGCAGGGCACAATAGCCACGGACAGCCGGTCACGCTCCGCAACGCCATCTGCATGCACGAAGAGGACTACGGCCTGCTTTGGAAGCACTTCGATTGGCGTACCGGGTACACCGAGACGCGCCGCTCGCGTCGATTGGTCGTGTCGTTCATTGCCACCGTTGGCAACTACGAATACGGTCTGTACTGGTATCTCTATCAGGACGGGACCATCCAGTTCGAGGTCAAACTGACCGGAGTCATCTCAAACGGCGCGGTATTGCCCGGCGAGGAGCCGAAATGGGGCACGCTTGTAGCGCCACAGGTGTACGGGCCTATCCACCAGCACTTTTTCAACGTGCGACTCGACATGATGGTGGACGGTCCGGATAACTCGGTGTACGAGGTCAACACGGTGACCGATCCGAGTGGGCCCGAAAATCCGCACAACAATGCGTTCCACACCGAAGCGACCCTGTTCGAGAGCGAGTCCGAAGCGCAGCGCATCATCGATCCGCTGTCAGCCCGCTACTGGACCATCGTCAATCCTGCAGTCCGAAATCGACTCGGGCAGCCAGTGGGCTTCAAGCTGGTGCCGGGCGAGAACGTGCTGCCGTTCGCACGTGAGGGGGCGAGCGTTCTGCAGCGCGCAGGGTTCACAACGAAACATCTGTGGGTCACCCCATATAGTCCGCGCGAGCGATACGCCGCGGGCGACTACCCGAACCAGCATGCGGGTGGCGCGGGCCTACCCGCATATACAGCGGCCAATCGCGACATCGCGAACACGGACGTGGTGGTCTGGTACACGTTCGGTGCGCACCACGTGGTCAGGCCCGAGGACTGGCCAGTCATGCCCATAACCACGATCGGGTTTTCGCTCAAGCCAGTCGGCTTCTTCGAGCGGAATCCGGCACTCGACGTTCCCCCCGCAACCCCCAGCCATGACAGTTGTCACGCCTCTAGAACGGCTTAGCGCTCCGCAGTCGGCCGCAGGCCCTCGACTGCATTCACGAAACAGCTCAGGGGGTGCCTCCCCTGGAAGTAGGTGGTGCTCATTCCTTTGACTGACACGGATTGACCGTGCGACGTGCACACCCCGAGCTGATCAACCGTTGAATGCCCAGCGTCGCGCATCTGGTCGCGATTAATCTGCCGAGCTTCGGTCACTCCGAGCGCCGCGGATCACTGCTTCTACCCGGGGCTATGCGTGAGTTCGTGGTCCGAGTGATGGATGAATGTGGCCTACGAAATGCGCACCGCGTCGGACCTGACGTCGGTACAGCCTGCAGTGCAGTTCGCCGCGGCGCGCCATCCTGGCCGCACGCCTTGCCTGGTGCCTTAGCCACGATCGAGAGCTACATTTTCCGTGCTCAGCACCCGCCGCCCAGACATTCAGATGCCGGTATGCTGATCATCGCGGGTGCCCGCGTCCGAGCCGTGCCGCCGACAAACGGGGAGTTTCTCCGCAAGCCCGTGCCGAACAGCGGGCTCGAAATCCTCGATTTAGCACACCTTCACCTGAGGACGCGCCCGACGAGTACGCCGCGCTGGTCACGCGATGGTGGGCGGAAGCGGACGTTCCGCCATAGGCTGAAGACGTCGCGCCCGCCCACTGGAGATTTCGTGAGAGGAGAAGATCGTGCTCGAATGGTTTGAAGCGCATGACGGAGCCGTGCTCGGGGTGGCAACGCTGGTCCTTGTGATCGTGACCGGCTGGCTGGCCTGGACGACCCGGGCGCTCGTCCGCGAATCGCACACGACCCTGCAGGCCGCCGCCCGGGCAACACTCCAGGCGCGCATGGATCGCATCAGCGAAATCTGTATCCGTGAGCCGAACCTGTTCCCCCTGCTCGACGATAAGACAGCCACCGGCGAAGAGGAGGACGCTCGGTTCCACCTCGCCAACATGTTCCTGGGCGTGTTGGAGGAAGCGCACACACAGCACGCGATTGAAAGATCGATGTCTGATGAGGATTGGAGCGCGTGGGTGGCGACAGCAGAGGTGTTCTTGCCTCGGTTCTACGTCATGCGCTACTGGGAGCGCGTCGCTCGAACCTTCGAGCCAGCGTTCCAGCGCTTCGTGAACGAGCAAATTGCTGCCGCCAGGGCTCAGTGAACGCTGCCGTGAGCGCAACCTTTCAGCCGAACGTGTATGCCAGCTGGATCTGAGACCACGGACGTGCTGGTGCTCGGCGCCGGCGTCTCCGGTCTGGCCGCGGCCGCGCGGCTGACGCAGGCCGGCTGCACAGTGCAGGTGCTGGAGGCGCGTGACCGCGTCGGTGGACGCATCTGTACCCTGCGCGGTGACAGCTGGCCTGTCCCGATGGAGCTCGGGGCCGAGTTCGTCCAGGGTCGCATCCGTCAGCTCATCGCGCTGGCGGCGCAGGCCGGACTACCCCTGATTGAGCTCGATGGAAGCCGCTGGCTGTCGCGCGCCGGGCAACTCGCCCCCTCGGAGTTCGTTCCGCAAATCAGTTCGCTGCTGTCGCACCTACCCGAGCTGCCTCCGCATGAGGACCAGAGCTTCGGGCAGCTCCTGGCCAGTGGCGGCGCCGGCGAATCGATCGCGTCAGCCGCGGATCTGGCGCGGTTGTGGATCGAGAACTACGATGCCGCGGATGCCGATCGTGTCAGCGTCCGCTTCCTCCTACGCGAGCGTGCGGCTGAAGAGAAGATCGAAGGCCACCGTGCTTTTCGGCTGGTGGGTGGATATGACGGTATTCCGCACGCACTTCAAGCACGCATCGCGCCCGAGCGCGGCACCGTGCAACTGCAGACAATCGCGACGGAGGTGCACTGGGAGCGAGGTGCCATCACTGTCGAGGCACGTAGTCCGGAGGGCGCGACGCGCGGTCCGTTCAGCGCACGACGTCTGATCGTAACCCTGCCACTTGGCGTGCTGCAGGCCGCTCCTGGCGAGTCGGGGGTAGTCCACTTCACCCCTGCGTTGGTGGACAAGGAGGGCGCCGTGCGTGGGCTCGAGATGGGACACGTGGTCAAGCTCGTCTTCGTGTTTAGCGAGCGATTCTGGGAGCCACGATTTCCTGAAGAGCTCGGGTTTCTGATCGCCGCCGACGAGCAATTCCGAGCGTGGTGGACCGGCTACCCAGTCTATGCGCCCGTTCTCGTGGCGTGGGCAGGCGGTCCCTCGGCGGACTTGCTCGCTGATCTGAGCTCGACAGTGCAGGTGGACCGGGCGCTTGATGCGCTGACACGCTTGTTCGGCGAGCCGCGCGCGCTCATCGATCGCCAGCTCGTCACGTGGGCCACCCAGGATTGGGCGGCGGATCCTTTCGCCCGTGGTGCCTACAGCTACGTGGTTGCTGGCGGGATGGAGGCGCAAGTCATTCTGGCACGTCCAATGGAAGATACGCTGTTCTTCGCCGGCGAAGCGACAGAGCTGGCCGGCTACCAGGCGACTGTTCATGGTGCGCTATTCGCCGGCGAACGCGCGGCCGGCGAGGTCATCCGTAGCTTGAACTGAACCCCCTGGCGTCTGAACTCAACTCGTCTGTTGACGCGGCGCCGCCGCGACGGAAAGAGCGTTATACAAGGTGCATCAGATGCAGAGCCACCACGTGGGCGGTGCAACCTTGGACAGCGTCCCTGCGTCTTCATCCTGTGCTCGCCAGGGGGTTCTCCACACACACACATCCAGCCGGTGACCCGGCCGCCAACCTTACTCGACGACCGCGCTGACACCGGTTGCATTCGCGACGTCACGGAACTTCAGGCGCTCCCCATGGTTTCGCAGCCGAGGATCGAGTAAGAAACATGAGCGTGACAGCTGATCAGGAGTCCGGCCCAATGTCGCAACAAGGAAAACGTGCCCCATGGCTCCCGCCTCGCTGGTTTATCCGCGCGGCCTGGATGGTTCACCGCGGTATCTATTCCTGCAGCGGCGGCCGGCTCGGGCTGGCCCGACCCAGGCCCGGCAACTACGGGCTGATGCGGCTATCGACCGTCGGGCGCCGCTCCGGCAAGGAGCGCAGCACCATTCTTGCGTACTACGAGGACGGACCGAACCTCGTCACACTGGCCATGAACGGCTGGGGCGAAGGCGAGCCGGGGTGGTGGCTCAACCTGATGGCGCACCCCGATGCCAGAGTCGACTTGAAGGGCGGCTCATGCGCGGTTCGCTCTCGCGTCGCAGAGGGTGAGGAGCGCGAACGCCTGTGGGCGAGATGGCGCGACTTCAGTAAGTCAGCCGACGACCTCGACAGGTACGCCGCGCTGCGATCGTCCAGAACGGCCGTCGTGGTCCTCGAGCCGCGGGCCGAGGTCCCGAGTGGCGACACATAGTTACCCTTGGGCAAGGTGCGCGTGTCGATCAGGGCGCCGTATTCGATCCAGGCGGACGCACCCGGCGCGCTTAGTCCGTATCTCACCAACGTACGGTTCCAGGGTTAGCGGTGTGACGCCCGAACCGAGACCACGAGCAACCACCGGTCGGATCTGGTCGCGCACCGTGCTACACGGGCTGCGTCACGTTTATAGCGCGCCGGATTAGCGGCAGACGTTTGCCGTCCGACAGCGTCCACAGGCCGACTAAGATGAGCCTTCGAGTGGCGTTCATGAGCCAAGCGCACTGCGAGTCACCTGGCCGTTCGCGGTCCTGGCATTGAGCGAGCCGGGCTGCCCGCGGCGGCGCAGCCGGCTCTGGCCGTTTCTGTTGATTGCGTCGATTGTGTTTGCCGTATACGCCTGGTCCGGCCAGTACTGGCTGGACATGGTCGACGAGGGCTACTTCCTCGACCTTGCGGGACGCGTCTACCACGGCCAACTGCCGTATCGCGACTTCGATACGTACTACACGCCGGGCATTTTCTACCTGTTCGCCGGGCTCTTCCAGTTGTTTGGCATCAGCGCGCTTCCGATCCGACTCACCATGGCGGCCCTCCGCGCGCTCGTTGCTGTGTTGCTGGTGCGGCTCACGCTGCGCGGCGCTCCCTGGCCGTTCGCCGTGTTGCCCGTGCTGATCGTGCTCGCGCTCGACCGCTGGCCGATCGAGCCGGAGCCACATCCCGCGTGGCCAGCGCTCGCTGCCAGCTTGCTGGCGATGGAGTTTCTCGCGCTGCACCAGGCCAAGCCAGACAAAAGATGGCTGGTGGGGGCGGGCGCGGCGGCTGGGGTGGCGTTCCTGTTCAAACAAAACGTGGGCGCGTTTACGGCGCTGGGTGTGGCAGGCTATATCGCATTCCGCCATCGCGGGACACTGGGCTGGGCTGCGGTGGCGTTCGCGATTGTGGTCGGCGTGGCGGTGACCGCGTTGTTGTGGCCGGGCCGTGCGCCCTTCGGCGCGCTCGCCCTGTGGCTGCCTGTGGTGGCTGCCCTTGGAGTACTGACGCTCCTTGCGATACACAGTGTCGGAAGCCGCGGACTGCTGACCGACCTGCTCGTAGAGACCGTGCTGACCGCCGCGCCGTTCGTGCTGGTGACCGTGGCGTGGTTGATCCCGCTTGCGCTTGCGCTCAGGCCGTACCCGCTACCGCTCGGCCTCTTTGCCGGCGCCGGCAACCAGGCTGGCCTCGTTGCGCCGTACCCGGACCTTTCCCCGGGCGCGAAACTGCTGGTCTCGGTGAGCATCCTGGTGGTCGCCGCGGCTTTCAGGCGCCCGTGGGCAATCGCACTCGCTTTTGCGGTCGCGCTTCTTGTGCAACTCGCGCCGACCGCCGAGCCAGCGCCCACTATGCTGACGAGTGATCCACAACTGGCACCGCTGCTCGGCTGGCTGTACGATCAGTTCGGTACGTTGCACCTGTACCTGCCGGCGCTCGCGGCGTGGGCGGCATTGGCCGCGCTGCTGTTCGGCGGAGTGTCTGTCAGGCGCAGCATGCTGCCCTGGATGGTGCTGTTCGCGACACTCGGCATGCTCGCGTTGTACCCGCGCCTCGATGCGCCGCACGTGATCGTCGCCAGCCCACCGGTGCTGATCGTGGCGACGTGGGCGCTCGCAACGCTGTACGGCACACTGGCCAATTACGGCAGCCGCCTCTCGTCCGCGATGGCTGGAGTGCTGGTGCTAGCAGTCGTGGTGGCGGCGGTCGCGCCGCAGGCGGTCTGGCGGTACGCGACGCTCACCGTTCCGCCTGGCAATCCCCCGGGCTCAGAGTATGTGCCGCTCGACCTCGAGCGCGCTCCGATGCGTCTGCCAGTCCGGACCGCCCAGACACTCCACTCCGCGGTGGAGTACATCGCGGCCGGCACTGCGCCGGGTGCGCCGTTCTTCGCCTATCCGGCCGTGCCGCTGTTCAACTTCCTGGTGGATCGACCGAACCCGTCACGGTTCGACCATTTCTTCCCCGGTGCGCTGAACGCAGACGACCTGCTCCAGGTCGTGGCCGATCTCGAGACGGCGCGACCGCGCTATGTGTTGTGGGACCATGGCGGAGTGATGTACTGGAAAACGGACCCCGCTAACCGCGTCCTGAGCGATTACATCTGGCGGTGCTATGGGCTCACGGCAACGTTCGACCTGTACCTGGTGCTCGAGCGGCATGAGTGCTAGCGCGCTGCCGCTTGGTCTGGGAGCAGCCTGCTGCGCAGGTGCGCTTCGACAGTCGCGATGGCCATCGGGCTGGTCACGTCGAAGCCATAGCGCGCACACACCTCAGACGCAATGGACGCGGCGCTCACCGGCTCGCCAGCCGATCGCGCGAGCGTAGCGATCAATTCGTCAAGTTCCTGTGCGTGCTCCAGGGAGATGTCGAGGAACCGGCGCACGTCGTCGCTGTGGATGTGACTGTCCTCGAATGGCGCGAAGGCGTGCGCGGGCACCAGGTGCTCGATGTCCATGTCGATGGTCCGGCGGACTGAGGCAATGTACGAGTCCGGGTCCGCGTACGAGGCGATGTACTGCACCGCGGTCCCGCGCGCCTGCAGCGAGTCGCCCGTGAACAGCGCTTTCTCGTCCGGCAGATAAACACCAATGGACCCGGGCGTATGCCCCGCCAGATGCACAATCTGAAGCTCGCGGTCGCCGAGGTCAACGGTAGCTCCGTCCTCCAGGAGAACGTCGGCCGGACCAGCGGTCGGGCCCTCCAGTTCGCCCGAGCCGAGCCGCGCCGCATCCAGCGGGTGGATCATGATCCGGGCGTTCGTCCGGGTTCGGAGCGCGCCGTTACCGCCGGTGTGGTCGCCATGAAAGTGCGTGTTGACGATCGCCACGACGTCGGACGGCGGCCGTCCCAGCGACTCCAGGACCGGCCACACCAGCGCCTCGCCGCCGGGCATACCCGAATCGACAATGGCCACCTTATGGCCAACGACGATATTGATCGCGGACCACGTACCAGGGAAGATCGGCGCCAGATCCTGCTTGCAGTGATAGACGCCGGGCAGAATCTGCGCCGTCACCCCTTCAGGGCACCCATCGTCAGACCGCGGATGAAAAATCGCTGCAGGAAGAGGAACATGATCACAATCGGCGCGATGACGATCGCGTAGCCCGCGCTCAATGCACCCCAGTTCGTCTGGTATGTGCCACTGAAGCCGAACAGGCCCGCGGTGACCGGGCGCAAGTCCGGATCCGAGACAAACAGGGTGGCAAGGAAGAACTCGCTCCACGAGCCCATGAACGCGAAAATGGCGATGGTGGCGATACCGGGTGCGGCCAGCGGCAGCATCACGCGAAAGAACGTGGCGAACTCGCCCGCGCCATCGATGCGCGCCGCCTCGGCGAGCTCGGGCGGCAACGTCTTGAAGAAACCCCGCAGCAGGTAGGTGCTGAAGGCCATGCCGAGCGATGCGTACGGCAGAATCAGCGACGGATATGTATTCAGCAGGCGCAGGTCGCGAAACTCGACGAAGAGCGGCAAAATGATGATCTCGGTCGGGACCATCAGCGCGGCCAGCAAAATGTAGAAGATGATTGTCGCGCCCGGGATGCGCAGGCAGGCCAGGGCGTACCCGGCCAGGGTGGCGCACACGACGCTCAGGGCTACGGTCGCCAGGCTGATGATGACGGAGTTCTTGAAGAACACATTCATCTGGCCCTGGAACCATACATTGGCATAGTTGTCCAGGCTCAGCCCGCGTGGCAGGCCAAATGGATCCGCGTAGAACTCCAGCGTCGTCTTGAACGACGTGGCAAGCATCATGTACAGCGGCAGGAACATGATCACTCCGCCCACGATCAGGAACGGATAGGGCAGCAGCTTGCGAAGTGGGACTCGGCTCATGTAGCGGATCATGTTCGGTCCTCCATGAGCCGCGTCTGGAGCAGCGCCAGGATGAAGATCACCGCGAACAGCACGACCGCCAATGCGGATGCCAGACCGAACTGGTGGAAAGCAAATGCGACCCGGACAATCAGCGTGGACACCATCTCGAGCGCCGCGCGCGGCTGGGTACCGGTGAGCGCCCACACGACGTCGAAGGTGCGCATCGCATAAATGATGGAGAGCGCGATCAGCACGGCCGTAATCGGTCTGAGCAAGGGAAGGACGATGGACACGTACTTGCGCACGGTGCCGGCGCCGTCGATGCTGGCCGCTTCGAGCAGCTCCTCTGGCACATCCTGCATCGCGGCGAGGTACACGATCATCGCCACGCCGACGTTCTTCCAGACCGTGATCACGACCACCGCGTACAGTGCGGTATTGGAGTCACCGAGCCACGAATGGGCGAGGAATGGCAAACCGACCGCGCGGAAGAACGCCGAAAACGGGTCCACCGTCGGCGCCAGCAGCATGCTCCAGAGAAGGGCTGCCACCGCCGTCGGTACGACCACCGGGATGAAGTACAGCGTGCGGAAGAACACGACCCCCTTGATCCGGTTATTCAGCAGCGCCGCGAGTGCGAAGCCGAGCACTATCTCGAGCACGGTGTACGCGACCATGAACAGGATGTTGTGCCCGAAGGCCGCGGCGTAAGAGCGGTCCTGCGCGATGCGGATGAAGTTCTGCAGACCCACGAACGTCTGCGGGCCGTCGCCGTTCCACGTGAACAGACTCAGCCGGAACGACTGCGCGATAGGCCAGATGACGAACGCGAGCGTGAGGCCCAGAGCGGGCAGCAAAAAGACATACCCGGCCAGCGCTTGGGTGCGAATGCGCGGTCGGCGGCGCGCCCGACCAATCGGTCGCTCCGCCGCCGCGGTCGTGTCGAGAGTGTCGGCCGGGAGGATTCGATCGACCACGTTCGGCTCGAATCAGGCCGTGCGCAGTGGCGAGACGTCGATCTTGTTCTGAATCTCAGCGAGCGCCTCGTCGATAGAAATGGACCCGTTGGCGAGTGGCTCGAACTGGGCGTCGAACGTGGTGCCCACTTCGTTCCCAAATGCGGACGACAGACTCTTGAACAGCAGGTTCGTTTCCAGCGTCTTCGCGAACATACCGGTTTCTGGCTCGGTGTAGGTGATGCCCGGCGAGATGCTGATATTGCGCCAGTTGTCGGTCATCCACGATTGGATCGGCGGACTCGCCAGGAACTTGAGGAATGTGAGCGACTGGTCGGGCAGTTTCGTGGAGCGATTGATCGCGAAACAGTCGAGCGCCGGCGGCGCATAGGGGAATGGTGCGTTGGGCGTGGCAGATGGCATCGGCAACACGCCGTATTCGAATCCGGCTGCCGCCGTCCGCTGACCGAAGTCGCGCCACATCCAGTGCCCGTCGAACGTCATTGGCGCCCGCTGCTGCACCCACAACGCACGCTGTTGTTCGACGCCCAGACCAAAGAAGCCATCCGGGAGATAGCCCGCGTTGTAGAAGTCAAGGAATGCTTGCCAGCCCTCGCGTACCTCGGGCACATCGGCGTAGCGCAGCGGGCTATTGCTGTCGTACAGCGTGTCCCAGATCGGATAGGTCCGTTCGACCTCGAGAATGGTCGGGTGCAGGAACAGCCGCCACGGCGCGCTGAGCGAGACAGGAATCAGCCCGGCTGCTTTGGCCCGTGCGCACCAGTCCATGAACTGGTCCCAGGGAATGGGCTGAATATCCGGCGACTGTTCTGGCGGCGTGATACCCAGCTGGGCGAAGAGATTCTTGTTGTACCAGATGCCCACCGTCTCCAGGCGCATGGCGATCTGGAAGTCCGAGCCGTCGTGTCCTTGCAGCGACGTGCGGATATCGTCGCGGACGCCCCAGCCTTGTGAATCCGAGCTCAGCTGATCGCCGATGTTCATCGAGTACTTGAGGCCGTTGTTCCACCAGTCCTGGTTGACGTTGCCCCAGATGAAGAAGACGTCGGGACCCGCTCCGCCAGAAAACTGGGTCTGCAGCGTCTGCTGCCAGGTTTGGGGCGGCTGCAGGAAGTACTTGATCTTGATCTCAGGATGTTGCTGGTACCACTGTTCGTTGAGCAGTTTGTCCCAGCCAACCATGTCCCATTCGCTGACCAGGCCAAGGGTCAGCTCGGTCGGTGCGCCCTGGGCAAAGACCGGCGCCTGCTGTGGCGCGGCTGCCGCGATGGACGCGCCGAGCGTGGCCAGCGTCACCGCGGCGCCACCCGCGGTCGCGGCCGAGATCAGAAATCGACGCCGGCTTAGCGTGTGCTCAGAATTTGTTCGCATGCCATCCTCTCCCATATCCAACTTCCTCCAGCCCCGAGCGCGAGGGTACACCGACGCCTAGAGCGCGTGCGCGGCGTCGACAATCGGCGCCAGCCGTTCGATCGAAGTCAGGCTCCGCGGGTGCAGCCAGAACGTGAAGTGATCGATGCCCAGCGCGGCGTACCCGGCCAGCTTGTCGACAATCTGTTGACGCGAGCCATGCACGATGGCCTCTGGTGCGCCAGGTGCGTCCTGAAAGCCATCGAGGCCGAGTTCGCAGCCTGAGGTAAGCCTGAGCGTGGCGGGGTATACCGATCGCTTCGGCGAGCACGGCCATTTCGCGCAAATCAGCCCAGCGCTGCAATCGCGGTCCGTTCATGCCGGTCTGGATCATCAGTCCGATCTGCATTGCTCGTGCGTTAGCCTTCGAATGCCAGCACGCGCAGGGGCATCGCATCGGTGCCGTACGCGGGGACGGGCACCGCGAACACGAAGACGCGCGATTGCCGCAGTGCGTCCAGGTTGACCAGGCTCTCGATCAACGGCACGCCATTGTCCAGGAGCGCGTGGTGATTCGGGAGTGCGGGATTGCCGCGCATCTCCAGGCCCGGGGTGTCGATGCCGACCAGCTTTACGCCCTGGTCGACCAGCCACTGCAGCGCATGCGTCGTTGGATACGGCGGGTACTCCGGTGGGCCTTCGGGCTGTTCGACGCGCCCGTCCCAGTCGAACCGCAGGAACACGATGTCGCCAGATCGGACGCCGCCCGCTGCCGCCACGGCGGCCTGCAAGCACGAAAGATCGATCGGCTCCGCCGAGGGCACGTGGCTCAGATCGAGAATCGCGGCCTCGCCGAAGAACAGCGTGACCGGTAGCTCGCCGATCGATGCGCCGCCCGCGACCGCGTGCAGTGGCGCCTCGACATGGGTCCCGGCGTGCCCGCTCAACGCGAGCTGGGTGACGACGTACCAGCGCCCCTCGGGTGGCACGCTGTCCGGGTCGGCGACGATGCTCTCGACACGCGCGTCGTAATGAAACCACGGGTGCTGGTGTTCGCCGGAGTTGAGCGGGCGCGATAGGTCGACCACACGCTCGAAGTGCAGCGCCGCCGGCGCGGTCATATGCGCACGCCGGCGCGTGCCAGGGACTTCAACGTTTCGGCGGCTTCCTCGTGCGAACGATACGTGGGCAACGGCCCGGTCTGCGTCACGCGTCCGACGTACCCCGCGCGGTGCAAGGCGTCGAAGAACGTGGCGTGGTCGTCGACGGTCGTGACCGGCCGTCCGCGGCCAGGGTCGGCGATATGCCCGTGGATCAGGTACTGGGCTGAGTCGACCAGGTCCTGCATCGGCTCCTCGTTCAGGCACATGTGGAAGAAATCGGCCATGACCTGCACGCTCGGCCGGTCGACTTCTCGTGCCAGGCGGACCGCTTCAGGGACGGTGTGCAGCATATTCGTGTCGGTGTAGTTCTGCGGCTCGATCACGACGCGCAGGTCGCGCGCCTCGGCCACGTCGGCGCACATGACCAGGAACTCGCGGATCTGAGCATGGGCCTGGTCCATCGGGAAACCGGCGGGTGCGCTGCGAGCGGTGCCACTGCCGAAAACCATCAACTCCACGCCGGCGCGCTGCATGCGATCGAAAATCCGCGTCGTGTAGGTGCGCAGACGCTCCGGGTTGACGCGCGGGCCGACGACCATCAGGTCGAGCCGTTCCGGATCGGGCAGAAAGCCGCACATCGTGCTCGCCGGCACTCCCGCCGACTGGATGCGGGCGCGCGCGGCGGCCTCGGCTTCAGCGTCGTCGCCATCCGGCCCGAGCGCGCCGGGCGTGATCTCGGCGTAGTCGTAGCCCCAACTGGCGACGTTGTCGAGTTGATCGAGGCTCTCGATGAGCAGACCGATTTGCATACTCGTCATGCTCCTAGCAGCACGCGACCGGCGCCGCGCGGCACGCTTGTCTCGATGGGCACTGGGAAGCGCACCGGAGCGCCCGTTTGTCCGGAGCGATACATGGCCTCGATAATCTCGACGGTCTTGCGCCCTTCTTCGCCAGTGACCTCCGGCGCGCGGCCGTCGCGGATGGCGCTCAGAAATTCACCGATCTGGAGCGCGTGGAAATCGGGGAATTCCTTCAGACCCTGCGCCTGCTCCTCGGCCAGCCAGCGCGCCACGTTGCCCTCGTCGCCGGGCAACGTCCAGGTGAAGTTGTGGCCGACCTCGTACCCGTTGTCGTACGAGATGTCGGCCGTGGCGCCCGTCGAGCCGGTGATCCTGACCCCGTAGCGCAGCCATGGATCATTGCAGTTCGACGCCTTGATCAGACCCAGTCCGCCGCCGACGAAGCGCACAACCGCGACCGCGACGTCTTCGACTTCGACGTACGGGTGGATCAGGTTGTCCCAGTAGCAGAAGACTTCTTCGACCGGCCCCATGTACCACTGCAAGAGGTCGATCATGTGCGGCGCCTGATTGATGATCACGCCGCCGCCCTCGGTGTCCCAACGGCCGCGCCACTCGGCGAGATCGTAGTAGTCGCGGCCACGCCAGAACTCGATGATCGCTTCGCCGAGGATCGGTCGGCCCATGCGGCCCTCATCGAGCGCGTTTCGCAGCCGGCGCGAGCCCGGGTACCAGCGGCGCTGAAAGATGACGGACAGTCGGGTGTCGTAGCGGCGGCTCGCCGCGATGGCGCGATCGGCATCGGCAAGCGTCGCGGTGAACGGCTTTTCGACGATGGCGTGGACACCGCGCTCCGCACACATCTCGACCACGCCCGCGTGCTGCGGATGCGGCGTGCACACGCACACGGCGTCGACCAGGCCCGCATCGAGCATCGCCGGCAGGTCGTCGAATGGCCGCGCGCCTGGTGCGTGCTCGGCCGCGAAGGACGCCGCCTTGCCGGGCACCGCGTCACATGCCGCGGTCAGCACCGCGTCCGGCAGCAGATTGACCGCCGCGGCGTGGATCCCGCCGATGAGACCGCTGCCAACGATTCCAACGCGGACCTTGTCTGTGGGCATGGTTCCCCCTTCTGATCAACGCTCGGCCGTGCGGGCGACTCGGCGGCTTGATGTGCTGCGGCCGGTAGCGAGCCGCGCCGGACGATGGTAGACGGTACCCAGGGCGGACGATGTGCCGCTTCGGGCGAAGGGCAGTTTTGCTGATATGCCGAGGCAGGCGCGGTGCACGCGCAGGCGAACGTGGGCGCTGGTGGCCCCGGTCAGCAGTCCCTTTTCGCGAGTCAACTCGACCGGCGGCTCTTCCGCTGGCGGGCTACGGCTGGGTAGGGAGCCGTCCCGGCGACCATTTCGATCCGGAAGGCTCGTCGCGGGCCGGGTATGACAGGCGCGGGCGGCGCTCGGTACTATGGCCGCGCCGGCACGGGGCGTGGGTGATTGCCGAGTGCCGGCAGGTGGACGGTGTCGCCTTTCGATCTAGTGGTTCGCAACGGACAGGTGGTCACCCCGCACGGCATAGTCCGCGCGGACGTGGCCATCCGCGGCCGCGCGATCGCAGCCCTGGTCGATTCGTCTGAATTGGTCGAAGCGCGCTGCGTAGTCGACGCGTCCGGCCGGTATGTCCTGCCGGGCGGCATCGACGCTCATGTCCACTTCGACCTCGAGCTTATGGGCAAGGCCAAGCACACCTTCGAGAGCGGCACCATCGCGGCCGCGTTCGGCGGCACGACGACGGTCATCGATTTCGCTCTCGACTTCTCGGGACAACGCGGTTCACTGCTGGAGCGCATTGAACGTCGGCGCGCCCAAGCGGAGGGTAACGCAGTCATCGACTTCGCTTTCCACTGCGGCATCAACGACGGCTCCGACTCGACGCTGGACGATGTCGAGCGACTGGTATCGAGCGGTGTCCCGTCGTTCAAGTTGTTCACGGTGTACCGCGACATGAACCTGTACGTGAACGACGCCACGCTGCACAGCGTGCTCCAACGCCTGGCCGCGTGCGGCGGCATGGCCGCGGTACACACCGAGAACGCCGACCTGATTGAGTACTACACCAGACGACTGCTCGAAACGGGTAAACGCAGTCCGGCCGACTACCCGGGCAGTCGGCCGAGCGTGGCCGAAGCCGAGTGCATCCGCCGCGTGATCTACCTGGCCGGCGCCGCCAGGGCACCCGTCTACATCGTCCATATCGCGGCGGCCGAGGCGCTCGCGGCCGTGCAACAGGCGCGCGCCGCGGGACAGCCGGTCTATGGCGAGACGTGCCCGCACTACCTGGTCCTGACCGAGCACATGTACCAGCGGTCCGATGGCTACAACTACATCATGAGTCCGCCGTTGCGTCAGGCGGCGGACAACGCCGCGTTGTGGGCAGGCCTGGCCGGCGGTTGGCTGTCGACGGTCTCGTCCGACGACAACTCCGTCGACGTCGAAGACAAACGCGCCGGCCAGGAGTCGTTCGACCGTGCCTCGCCCGGCTGCGTCGACGTCGAGACGCGGTTGCCGATCGTGTACGCCGAGGGCGTCGCCAAACAGCGCCTGTCTCTCGAGCGCATGGCGGAGGTGACCGCAACCAACCCGGCGCGCATTTTCGGTCTGTACCCACGCAAGGGCATCATCGCCGTCGGCTCGGATGCCGACCTGGTGCTGATCGATCCGCGAGCGCAGATGCGGGTCGCACCCGAGACGCTGCACATGCAGGTCCAGTACAGCCCGTACGCGGGTTGGGAGCTGGTTGGTCTGCCGACGACGACCATTTCGAAGGGGCGGGTGATCGTCGACGACGGGCAATTCCTGGGCAAACCTGGGGACGGCTCGTTCCTGGAGCGCAGCATTGCCCCGGAGGTCCTGGCGCAGCCGTGCTGAGCCGAGCCGGAGAGGAGGTTGGTCGGAGTTCACTTTTGAAAAGGCTCGCTGTTGGACCCGCCGGTCTGTTGAGTCTGTGGAGAGCGTGCACGTTCGCGGAAGGAGAGCCGTATGAGCACAATCGCCGAATCACGAGCCGGTTCTCGTGGCGGCATTTTTGAAGCCATCCCACCTATCCCATTCCCAAGCCTGTGGCGCACCGATACGCGATCGATCGTCGGGTCGGTCCTGTTGGCAGTCGCCTTCAGCGCCAACATGCAGATCACCGAGCGCCTGGATACAGCGACCGTTGGTGGCATCATCCCGTGGACGGCGATCCCGTTCGGGATTATGTGGTTTACAGCCGCTTGTTTCTTCTTCGGCATGACCGGTGGCCTGATCGTCGCGAGCTTCAATCCAATCATCGCCATCCTGACCGCCACCGGACCACTCGCGCCGGTCCACTTCACGATCAACTGGTCCTTCTGCATCCCGATGGCGCTGATGGCCGCATACGTGCTGAAGAAGGGCAAGCCAGTCTCCTACCTGACCTACCTGACCATGGTCATGGTCGCCGAAGTGGGGATTGCCACGAGTCTGATTCCTGTCTGGTTGTTCCTGTTCAAGTTCAGTGCACCGCAAGTGCTAGGTCTCTGGGTGTGGGCCGTTGCCGAGGGACTGCCCGGTTCGATCCTGGGTTTCATATTCGTGCGCAGCGTTGCTAAGTCGGGCGTGCTGTCATCGTGAGTGGGGGTGACATCAAATGAGACTGCTGGTCAGCGGCGTCGTAGTCACCGCCGCCATCATTGCCTTCGTATTCGTCTGGATCTACCTCGCCTCGCAAGGCGCGGTGCCCGTAATTCAAGCGCCGCTGGAGAGTGTTAGCCCAGTCGTGCGTATCGTGGTCCTGGTCGCACTCGCCGCGGTCATCGCCTGGCTGTATATGCGCGCCTTCCCGCGCAAACGCTCGCTATAGTCCGCGCACACACGAAAGGAACTCGCCACGGCTCGTCCGAATAGCGCGCCGCCTGTCATCGAGCTCGACCACGTCACATTCCGCTATCCGCAGGATGAGCGGCCCATCCTGACGGACGTGTGCGTGCGGCTCGAGCCGGGTGAATTCCTGGGGATTGTCGGTCCTACCGGCTCTGGTAAGACCACGCTGCTGTATCTGATGGCGGGCATCATCCCGCACTACTACCGCGGTCTCGTGGAAGGTCAGGTGACGATCGATGGTGTGCCGATCGGCGAGCTGTCCCTGGGACAGTTGACCGAAAGGGTCGGTGTCGTTCTGCAAGATCCCGAGGCGCAGTTGTTCAACTTGCTGGTGCGCGACGAGTTGGCGTGGGGATTGGAAAATCGCGGGCACAGTCGCGCGGACATCGCCCGCGAAGTCGCTTCGACGGTGAGCTTCTTTCACATCGAGCACCTGCCCGAACGCATCACCTACGACCTGTCCGGCGGCGAGAAGCAGCGCGTCGCGCTCGCGGCGGTGCACGCGCTAGCGCCGCGGGTGTTCCTGTTCGACAATCCGACGTCGCAACTGGATCCGTTGGGGGCGGCCGATGTTCTGGACAGCGTGCGCCAGCTGGCCAATACGCACGGGTTCAGTATCGTGCTGGTCGAGGACAAGGTTGACGAGCTGGTGCGGGTAGCCGATCGCATCGTGCTGCTCGACGACGGCCGCATAACCCTTGACGCACCGCCGCGCGAGTTCTGCCTCAGCAGCGACGCGCTCGCCCAAGCAGGCGTGCGCTCGACGCAGATAGCGGAATTGAGTCTGCTGTTGGGCGCGGCTGGAGTCCACCTTCCCGGACGGATGCCGATCACGTTGGAGGAGGCCGTACCGGCGCTGCGCGGATTGGTGCTGAGCGACTGATGGCGGAGACGTCAGTCCGGATCGAACACCTGCAGCTCGAGTACCCGCCACCGCGCCGTATTCGGGCACTCGACGATGTGTCGATCGAGTTGGCCAGGGGAACCTTCGCGGCAATTGTGGGCCAGAACGGCAGCGGCAAGACATCCCTGGCGCGTTGCGTCAGCGGCTACGTGCGGCCGACTCGTGGACGCGTCCTGATCGACGACCAGGACGTGCAACGTATTCATCCTGCCACGCGTGCCCGTCACGTCGGCTACGTGTTTCAAAACCCTGATCATCAACTGTTCAAGGAGAGTGTCTGGGACGAGGTCGCATTCGGCCTACGCAACCTGAAGGCCCGGGCCGCAGACCTGGAGGAACGGGTCGAGTCCACGCTGCGTCGGCTCGACCTGTGGCAGCAACGCGACCGCCATCCATTCCGCCTGTCGAAGGGTGACCGCCAGCGGCTGGCCATCGCGGCCATCATCGTCATGCGACCGCACGTATTGATCGTGGACGAGCCGACCACTGGCCAGGACCCGTCACGTTCGCGCGAGATCATGGACCTGCTGGCGGAGCTGAACATGGAGGGCACCACAGTCGTGGTGATCACCCACGTCATGGAGCTCGTGGCGGAGTACGTGCACCAGGTGCTCGTCCTGCACGCGGGCCGGCTGCTGCTGGCGGGGACGCCGCGCGATGTGTTCGCCCAGCCGGAGACCCTGGCGATGACGCGCATCAGTCCTCCGCCGATAACGCGTCTGGGATTGGCGCTCGGCCTCGAACCGCTGCCTATCACCATCGCCGAAGCGCGTGACGCCATCCTGCACCGACTGGCGGAGCCGGCGAGTCGCGCATGAAGTTTCTGTATCAGTTCTCCGCCGGTGATTCGTTCGTGCACCGACTCGACCCGCGCACCAAGCTGGTCTTTTTACTGTGCTTTCTGATCGCCACGTTTCTGGTGCCCCAGCCGTGGATCATGCCGCTGCTGATCATCGCCATCATCTGGCTACTGGCCGGCATCAGCCCGCTCGAGTATCTACCATTTCTGCTGTTCCTGCTGCCGCTGATGCTCGCGATCAGCATCGTGCATGTGCTGTCCGACGGGCCGCCCTTCTTCGACTTCAGCCTGTTCGGCCTGGTGCCACTCTCGCGGATCGGCCTGGAAGCGGGCTTGCTGGTGGCGTTCCGCCTGGCGGCGATGGGTATTGCATTCATCATGTTCTCGATGACCACCGATCCCTTCGATTGGGGCTTGGCCATGTACCTCAGTGGCCTCAGCTACAAGGTGGCATTCATGTTCGCGTTCGCCATGCGCTTCTTCCCGCTGCTCCAGGAAGAGTTGATCGTGATCCGCAATGCGCTAACGGCGCGCGCATATCACGCCATCGGCTCACGTAACCCGGTGACATTCCTGGTCGGCGTCGGCGTGTCGATCATGCCCCTAGGGCTGGGCGCTCTCCGGCGCAGCCAGGACATTGCGCTGGCCATGGAACTGCGCGGATTCAATTATGCCGAGACGCACGGGATCCGCCGCACCGTGTTCCGTGACATCCGTTTGCGGGCAGCCGATTACGGCGTGATGATCGTCTCATTCGGGCTACTGGTCGGGGTGACAGTCGTATCGGTACAGGTCGGCAGCTTTCCTACCATTCCGACGCCCTGGCTGGTGTTCCTGGGCCACGATCAGCCACTCTGGTTCGACCAGCCAGGGCAGCGTCTGACGGCCGTGTCCGCAGAAATCGGGCGGGCTATCATGGCGCGCGGCGGTTGCATTGCCCACCACTCGCTCGCTCCAGGCGTCGCTCGGGCGACTTCGCGCCACGCGGTCTGCCCAACCCGGGCGTAGAGCGGCGACGGCGGCCGACTATCTGACGGCCGTCGCCGATGTGGCTCAGGCGACGGTGGACGGGCGCGCTCCGGGCGAAGTGTTCGGACTGATCGTGCACCACGCGCGGAGCTTGACCGATGCTGCTTCATCCGTCATCGGCACACTGAGCTCGGACCACACGATGCTGACCATCCGCGCCGCCGACGGCGCAAGTGCCGAGCGCCTGCAGGTCGGGGCGTCGATCCCGGTCGAAGGGACGCTGGCCGAGGAGGTGGTGCGCACGGGCAGGTCGATTGCGGTGCCGGGCGCCGACTCCGCGTCAGAGCCGTACCGCAGCATCCTGCTGCGCTTCGACCTCGGACCAGCGATGTGCGTCCCGCTGGTCGCACGTGGGCAGGTTTTTGGCGTGATGCCCGTGGCGCGTGCGCCGGGTTCGTCTGTCTTTCGAGCAGCGGACGTCGCGCTGGCAGCGGCGTTCGCGGGCCAGGCGGCGATCGCGCTCGAGTTCACCGCGGTGCGTGAGGAGCTTCGACGATTGGCGCTCGTCGACGAGCGAGAACGTATCGCGCGCGAGCTGCACGACGGAGCCATCCAGGTCCTGTTCGGTCTAGGACTGCAACTACAGGTATTGGCAACGCGACCGGAGGTCGCACACGTGGCCCAACGGATCGATGCCGCAGTGGGGCGCATCGATGCCGTCATCCTCGATCTGCGGGCCGTCATTGCCGACCTGCGGCCAGGTGTCCTCACCAGTCTGGACCACAAGCCCGCGGCGGCAAGCAATGCTCCTGCCGCGGCTGCACGGCAGGTGTTACCTGTCACAGTACAGCGAAAGTCGCGGGCCAGGCGCGCGTTCGAGGACCGACTGAACGCCATCGGCGACACCAACCAGGCGATTCTGGATGGCGTCGACGTGGATACGATCTTTCGACGCCTGGCTCACAGCGCACGCGCTCTGGCCGATGCGGAATCAGCCATCATCAGCACCCTGCGCCCCGGAGACCGGGACACGCTCGTACTCCGCGCTCTGGTGCTACGCGAACAGAACGTGCCCAGGACCGATCGGATACACCCGGACGACGTGTTCGACGTC
>WNFV01000224.1_pt1 | contig 80120 bp, 73 predicted proteins | sample 5400101 | NCBI WGS metagenome assembly WNFV01 (sample SAMN13153361, study PRJNA577476) | soil metagenome | isolation source: 115 cm soil or saprolite under grassland replicate 1 | place: USA:California | collected 2016-06-15
CGTGCCGGGCATACCTCGGTGGCGTTCACGCTGGACCGCTACGGCCACCTGTTCCCTGACGCAGACACTCAGCTCCGTCGCCGTCTCGACCGGTTCGCTCGTGGCAGCCGGACGGCCCCACGACGGCCCCGCAAGTCCAACAAGCAATCAGGTCACCGGGAGCTGTAGTGTCTCTGGTACCTTGACCAGTGACTTTGATGCTGTGGGCGCGGCAGGTATTGAACCTGCGGCCTCTGCCGTGTGAAGGCAGCGCTCTCCCGCTGAGCTACGCGCCCTGGAGCAAGCGGAGTCTAGCGTCGGCCGGGGGTGGGTCGCAACGCGGATTGGGAGCGGGTCGGCGGCGCGGAAGGCCGGCGTGACCTGGGCGGCGACCGAGGTCAGAGGCCCTCTGCGAGGTTGAGCTGACCCTTCAGGCGGCGCAGGAGGACGGCGCTGCGGAGGGCGGGGGCGACGTCCTCGGCGAAGTCCATCAGCGCCTCGATCTCAAGCTCGGTGAACTCCGAATCGGAGCGACCGGGCCGGCGGCGGTGGCGGCCGGCGAGCAGGACCCCGAACCCGTGGCCCTCGCGCGCCAGCGGCACCATCACCAACGTGTCGGCCTGCCCGAACGGGATGCCGTCGATGATGCCGCGCACCCGATCGGTGTCGTCGATCAGCCCGACCCCGACCCGGAACACCTCGCGCAGAACGTCGTGGCCGTACTCGACCTGCAGGCGGTGCTCGGACGGCGCCAGCCCCATCCCTCCGGCGGTCTCCAGGAGGCCCTGGCCGTTGTCCAGCAGGAGGGCAACCACGTCGGCCTGCAGCCGTTCGGCCAGCCGGACGGCCACCTCCTGCGGCGCTTCGTCGAGGGCCTCCCACACCGCCGCGCCGGTGAGCGGGGCGACGAGGGTCGGGTCATCGCTGGTGGCGGCCGCGGTGCCCGGGGTCGCCGGGTCGGCGGGCTCGCCGGGCTGGGGTGGCTTGCGTGCGTGCTGGAAGCGCCCGAACCGCCAGCGCCACGCTGGCTCCGGCTCGACCGCCGGAAGGACCTCAGTGGCAGAGAGGACCTCCGACGCCGAACCCACGTCGGGCGCCGAACCCACCTCGGGCGCCGAGCCCACCTCGGGCGCCGAGCCCACCTCCGGCGCCGAACCCACCTCCGGCGCCGGACCCACCTCGGCTTCGGCCGGGGCCGCCGAGGCAGGGTCGGTGGCGACGAGCAGCGACCAGAGCTCCGACATGCCGAAGGGTCGGCGCAGCACCGACCAGCGCGGCCCGCTGGCGGTCTGGCTGAGATCCTCGGTCGGGTCGAGCAGGACCACCAGCGGTCCGGTGAACCTCCCGTCGAGGGCGTCGATCGAAGCCCGACGCAGAGTGGGCGGCAGGTCGATCACGACCGTGTCCACCTGCGCCCCGCTCAGGGAGCCCCACTCTTTCGGGGACTCCAGCTCGCTCACCTGGTCAGTGTCGCTGAGCAGCACCTTCAGCGCGAGCCCCAGGGAGGTATCGCGGGACAGGAGCACGACATGACGATACATTTGGGACCAGCGCCTACTGTGCTGAGGCGGAGGTGACGATCCGCATGACGGCGACTCCAGATGAACCAGTCGAGACGCCAGACCGATATGAGCATCGATATCAACAGGGTACGGGCAACGGCCGGTAATGGAAACCTCCACCGGGGCATCTGCCCGGGCATCTGCCCGGGCATCTGCGCTTCCGGGCGCGGCCCGGGTCAGGAGCGCTGGAACAGCGAGCGGAGCGGCCTGGGGGGCGCCGGCCCCGCGGGCAGGGTGGGCGTGAAGCGGCCGGCGACCCGGCGGATCGCCTCGGCCACGTTGCCGCGCGGTTCCTCCAGGATGATCGGACTGCCCTTGTTGACCGACAACGGCACCGACCGCGAGGACGGGATGGTCGCGTCGACCGGGCGGCCGAGGAGCCTCTCGACGTCGGGGACCCGCAGGCCGACGCGGGAGTCGGCGCGGTTCACCACCAGGAGTATGCGACTGCGCGGATAGCGGAGCTGCTCCATCGTCTGCAGGGTCAGCTCGAGGTTCTTGATGCTCGGCACGTCGAGGGTGGCCAGCAGCACGATCGTGTCGGACTCGTCGAAGGCGGCCAGCACCTGGTCGGAGAGGACCGTCGGGGTGTCGACCACGACGTAGCCGAAGCCGGAGCGCAGCAGCTTGAGGATGGTCGCCACCGAGCTCGCGCTGACGGTATCGGCGACGGTCGGCTCGGTGGGCGCCACCAGCGCCCAGATGCCGGTCTGGTGCGGCGTCAGGTAGGACCTGAGCGTGACCGCATCCAGCTCGCCGGCGGCGGCCGCGTCCTGGATCGTCCGGGTCGGGTACAGCTGCAGCATGATCGCGACGTCGCCGAAATTCAGGTCGAGGTCGACCAGGGCGACCTCGGGCCCGGTGGTGGCCAGGGCGGCAGCCAGGTTGGTGGACAGGACAGTCTTGCCGCAGCCGCCCTTGGCGCTGAACACCGTGATGATCCTGCCGGGCCGGTCATCGGCGAGGGCCGACGGCACGGCGCCGTGCGCGAGCCGGCTGCGCAGCTCGCGCGCGGCCTCGAGCACCCGCGCCACAGCGACGCGCAGGGCCGTGGCGTCGCTGGAGGAGGGAAGCACGTCCTTGACACCGACCCGTAGCGCCGCACGGAGCAGCTCGCCTGAGTCCCGCTGCCGGACCAGGACCACCGGGACCTCCGGCGCCGCCTGCCGCAGGCGATCGGCCAGGTCGAGCGCGTCCTGATCCTCCAGCCCGGGGCCGACGAGCGCGGCCCCGGCCTCCCGGCCCTCGGTGGCGAGCGCCGCCATGGCCTCGTCCGCGCCGGTGGTGCGGATGGCGCGGTCGGTGAGGTCGGACAGCGCGTGCGCCAGCCAGGTCGCACGCCCGTCGTCAGGCTCGACGACGATGACCGCCATGGACCTCTCCCGTTCGGCACGACCCGGACAGCGTCAGACAGCGCGATCGGAGGGAACCGGCATCGCCGCGGAGCGCTCGTGCGTGGAGCTGCCCAAACGGCGGACCGTCGCCGCGGCCTTGCCGTTGCCCCCGCCGGAGCCCGCGCTGGCGCGCCGCTGCCTCTCCGCCACGACCTCGTGCATGAGGTCGACCAGACGCCCCGTGAGCCTACCCCCCTCCACCTCATGGCGCAGCTCGGCCAGCGCCGCCTCGGGCGCGAGGGGTGGCCGGTATGGCCTCGGCTGCACCATGGCCGCGTAACTGTCGACCACCGCGAGCACCTGGGCGCCGAAGGGGACCTGGCGGCCGCGCAGCCCGCGCGGGTAGCCGGAGCCGTCCAGGCGCTCGTGGTGGGAGCGCACCGCCGCGACCGGCACGCCCACGCGGCTCAGCGGCTCGAGGATCTCCGCCGAGGTGTCGGAATGGCCGCGGACCAGCTCGCGGGTCTGCTCGGTGAGCGGCCCGGCGACCGCCAGCACGGCGCCCGGGATGGCGAGCAGCCCGATGTCGGCGAACATCGCGGCCAGCTCTATGCCCTGCGCCCGGGCGGGTGGCCAGCCGAGCGCCATGGTCAGCTCGCGGCTGAGGGATGCGGCCAGGCGCGCGTGACCCTCGCGGCCGTGGCCGCTCGCCTCGGTGTTGCCGATCATCGTGCCGAGGATCACCTGGAGCGAGTGGGCCAGCGTGTCGCGCGCCGCGCGCAGGTGCTCCCGCTCCTCCGGACGGGTGACGCGAGTGGCGGCGGTCTCGGTGCGCAGCAACGCCTTCTCGGCCGCCTCGGTCACCGAGCGGAGGGTCGCCAGCGGCGAGGCCGGCTCGACCCGCTCGGGCACCCGCTCGCTGCGGCGACCGCGCATCGTGGAGGCGACCCGCACCACCAGATCCTCGGTCGAGCAGGGGTAGGTGACCAGGTCGGTGACGCCCAGGGCCAGGGCCGCGGTGAAGTCGAGCGAGGCGTCCCGGCTGACCGCGCCCAGCACGGGCACGCCCGTGGCCACCTCGCCGAGGTAGGAGAGCAGCCCGGCCCAGCGCTGGACCTGGTTGACGGGGACGACCACCAGGCTTGGCCGCTGCACGTCGAGGCTGTGGTCGGCCTCGGTGGCCTCCCGTACGAGCTGGCAGGCGAGCCCGGCATCGAGCAGGGCGTCACGCATCCACGTGCCGACACCGTCATCGGCGTCCAACACGAGTACATGAGCGGACAACAAAGGCTCCCGGGTCGGCGTACCGCAGCGACCGAGCGGCGGACACGCGTTTCGTCCTCAAGCTGACGCTCCGCAGGCGCGGAGGTCCGGCGAGGCGGCGCCCACGCCGGACGATCTGATGCTACGGCCTGCGACCACACCGGTCCCATGCACCGAACTGGTGAAGGGGTCTAAGGAGTTTTGCCGAGGTGTCCTAAACCGTTCGACCGGGTTGGCGGCAACGATCTCAGCGGGGAGGCTCAACCAACCGGATACGCATGGCCTCACGGACAGCATCGACCCGATTGTTCACATGGAGCTTTCGGTAGATGTTGCCGATATGCGTGTTCACCGTGCGTTCGGAGATGACGAGCTGGCTGGCGATCTGCCGCGACGTCAGGCCCTCGGCCAGCAGCGCGAGGATCTCGCGCTCGCGGCCGGTCAGCAGGTAGTAGATGTCCGCCGCCGCCTTGGTCTCGTCGGCGTAGCGGTTGAACTGGTGCAGCAGCTTGCGCGCCTGCACCGGATCGAGGAAGGAGCCGCCTGCGGCGACCGCCTTGACCGCGGAGCGGATGTCATCAAGAGTGGCCGACTTCGGAAGATAGCCCGAAGCGCCGGCCTTGATTGCCTCGAAGATCGTCTCCTGGTCCTCGTGGACGGTCAGCACCACCACGCCGACCGAGGGGTGATCCTGCCGGATCTGCCTGGTCGCGCTGATGCCGTCGCGGCGCGGCATGTCCACGTCCATCAGGACGACGTCGGGGAGCAGTTCGCTGACCCGCTGGATCGCCTCGTTGCCGTCGCTCGCCTCGCCGATGACCTCGACGCCCTCGGCGTTCTTGCACAGGAGAACCACTCCGTGACGGGTGACAGAGTGGTCGTCGACGACGAGCACTCTCGTCTTGTTGGTCTCGCCGTTCCGGTCTGGTCCTTCACTCACCTCTGCGCCTCTCCGAAGTGGGGGTGGGAATGTCAAGCCAGAACACGGTGCCGCCGTCGTCGACTCGGCCGCCCACGCTGCCGCCGAGCACCTCGGCGTAGGCGCGGGCGAGGGTCAGGCCGAGCCCGGCGCCAGACCCGCGCCGCTCGATCGGCTCATCCGACCGGATGAACGGACGGAACAGGTCACTCATTGCCTCGCTCGACAGGCGCGTTCCAGTGTCGTGGACCTCCCAGCGGGAGCGTTCGGGGTCTGCCATGACCGCGACCGTCACCATACCCAGGCGGGGCCCGTAGACCAGGCCGTTCTCGACCAGCGGCCGCAGCGCCATGCGGACCAGCTCGGCGTCGCCGACGATCTCGACGTCGACGTCGCCCGAGGACTGCACCCGGACGCCCTCGGTGCCGAGGTCGTCGACCAGGTTCAGCAGCACGTCGCGGGGTCGCAGAGGTCGCGCCAGAGCCTCGATGCCGCCACTCACCCGAGCTAGCAGCAGGAAATCGCGCACCAGTCCCTGCAGCCTGTCCACTTGGGTGAGGACGAGCTGAAGGAACTGCTGGACGGTCTCGCCGTCGAGCTGGTCGCCGCGTTGCAGCAGGGTCTGTACGAAGCCGCGGATGCACGCAAGAGGGGTGTTGAGCTTGTGCGCAGCCAGCCCGAACAGGTCCCGACCGTCCTCTTCGAGGCCCAGCAGCGAGGGAGCCGTCGTGTGGCTCTGGGTCATATGCCTCTTTCCTCCGCACGGGACTCAACTACAGTCCGGACAGTGGCGACCACTTTGCGTCGCCAATTGTCGTACAGACAGAGTCTGCCTTCCAACATAGCTTTCGTGAACAGCTCGCCTTGACTATTCCAGAGATAGTCGTTCGAGGCCAGCATCCGGATGCTTCGGACATGGGGTTCATGCGCCGTCTCGCGAGGTCCGCGGCGGTGCGCCGGTGAGGATCGGCGTCCCGCTCGGACGCCTGCTGCCGCGCGGTCCCGGCTCGTCGGTGATGGCGAACGCAGTGGTCGGTTGTATCGGTACGGCGAATCGGATCGCACGGACGTCGCGGCCGGAGCGGAAGCTGAAGACCAGCGCCTTGGTGGCCTGGGTGAGGTCACCCCGGGGAACGCTCCAGAGCTCGTAGACCCGGTTCTCGGGAAGCTGCGGCAGGCCCTCGATCACCAGGACGCCGCGGTCCTGGCGCGAAGAGGCGAGCACGGTGGCCCGGGCGCCAGGGGCGTTCGCCGAGCCGGACAGCGGCACCGGCTGGGCGCTGGTGTCGTTCAGCGTGTGCAGCGCCGCCTCCAGATTGACCATGCGGAAGCGGTCCAGCTCGTGCTGCTCGCGCAGGGCCAGGTTCCACAGCGACAGCGCGAACAGCCCGACAATCCCGACGACCACGCTCAGGCGAATCGCCATCCTCGAGCCACTCCACGAGCCGACCACGCTCACGAGGCGGCGCCGGGCCGTGTGCCCGGTCCCGCGACGGATCGCCGCGCGCAGCGACCCGGGCGGGTCGGCAGGCGGAGCGGCATAGGCCAGGCTCGCCGCCAGCTCGTCGAGCTCGCGCACGCTGGTCCTGCAGGCTGGGCATCCCTCGAGGTGGTGCTGGAACGCCTGCTCGTCGTCCGGCTCGAGCGCGCCGAGCGCGAACCCCGCCGCGAGCTGCTCGTAATCGCTGTGGTTCAACGTCGGCTCCATGGCTGCTGCTCCTGGTGGCCGGCGTCGCGGATGGCGTCCCGAAGCCTGCGCATCCCCGTGGCCATCCTGGTCTTGACGGTGCCGAGCGGGACGCCGACCAGGCTGGCCACCTCTCGCTGGGTGTAGCCACCGAAGTAGGCGAGCAGAAGCGCCTCGCGCTGCGCCTCGGGCAGCTCGGCGAGTGCCGCGCGGACCTGGGCGCGGCGATCCGCCGCCCCGACCTCTCCCTCGGCCTGCGCGCCGGAGTCGCCGCCCCGCGGGGAAGCCTCCCCCGGCCCCTGGCGGCGGCGCAGGTTCTCCTCGCGCCGGACCACGTCGACGGCCCGGTGATGGGTCATGGCCAGCACGTGGGTGGCCACGCCGCCCGGTTCGGGGTCGAACCGCCCGGCGTCACGCCACAGCGAGAGGAACACCTCCTGGACAACGTCCTTGGCGAGCGGGCCGTCGTTGAGGATCCTGCGCGCGAGCGAGTAGGCCACCCTGCCGTAGCGGTCGTAGAGCGCCTCGAGCGCTCCGGGGTCCCGCTCGCCGACGAGCGCCACCAGCTCCCCATCGTGCAGCCCGCGATAGGCCTTCGCTCCCCGCACCAGCTCAAGACCCTTCCAACGCGGTGTTCGACTGGCAAGGATCGACGGTTGCCTGCTGCCGAAGATGACCGACGCTAGCACCCGGCCATGACCCCGGCAACGGGTAGGCGCCCGAGCGGTCCCCGCCGGCGACCGCTCCGCACGGACCCGAGTGGCTCCAGCCCAGGGTTGAGCGCTTGGACCCGGCGTTGCTATATTGCGCAGGTCGCTCGCGGATGTGGCTCAGTTGGTAGAGCATCACCTTGCCAAGGTGAGGGTCGCGGGTTCGAGTCCCGTCATCCGCTCCAGCTCGTGGTCTGGCTCCGAAAGGGTCCTGCCCAGCGGGCCCCGCCCTCCGGGCAGCTCCCGGAGGGCGTTCCGCCGATGGTAGGCGACAGCAGGCGACACGGCGGTGTGGCCGAGTGGTTCAGGCAAGGGTCTGCAAAACCCTGTACCCCGGTTCAATTCCGGGCACCGCCTCCATCCGGGTCGTCACGGTGGCGTGAGGTTTGCCGACCGGACAGACTACCGGTACGCTCCTGCGGCAGAGCGGGCGCGTAGCTCAGCGGGAGAGCGCTGCCCCGACACGGCAGAGGTCGTAAGTTCAAGTCTTACCGCGCCCACCGCTCTCCTCACACCGCAAGGGTCGGGTCAGCTCCGCGTGGATACCTCATGAGCACCCGCGCGCCGGTCCGGCAGCAGCGCGTGAACGCGCTCGGCTCGTCACCGACGGCGGCCTGTCCATACCCTCCTACCTTGCGGTGCGCTTCGGCGCCGCCGCGCTGCTGCTCGCCGCGGCGCTCGCGGCGACAAGGCAGCCGCTGGCCGCGGCCCGAGGGGAGCGGTGGCGCCTGGTCGTGCTCGGCATGGCCGGCTACGGGCTGGAGGCCGGGCTGTTCTTCACCGCGCTGCGCCACGGCAGCGCGGCAACGGCCGCGCTGCTGTTCTTCACCTATCCCGCGATCGTCACGCTGCTGGCTGGGGCGACCGGCAGGGGCCTGCCCAGCGGGCTGGTCGTGATGGCGTTGTGCTCGTCGGTCGCGGGCGCGGCGCTGGTGATCGTCGCCGGGCACGGTCTGGTGATCAGCGGCGTCGGCGTGCTGTTCGCCCTGGCCGCCGCGCTGGTGTTCTCGCTGTACCTGCTCGGCGTCGACGCGGTGCTGGACCGGACCAACTCGCTGACCGGCTCGATGTGGGTGAGCGGGGCGGCGGCGGTCGCGCTGGCCGCCACCGCGGCGGTGTCGGGGACCGGCGACTGGCCGGTGGGGCTGCGGCAGTGGGTCCCGGTGCTCGCATCGGCCGGGTTCACCGCCGGCGCGTTCGTGTGCCTGCTCGCGGGGCTGCGGCGCATCGGCCCGGTGCGCGCCTCCATCGTGGGCGCGACCGAGCCGCTGGCCGCCACCTTCCTCGCGGTGATCTTCCTACGGGAGTCGCTCGCCGCTGCGACCGTGGTCGGCGGGGCGCTGATCCTGGCCGGCGCGGTCACCGCCTCCCTGGCGCGGCGCGACCGCTCGCCCGACCCTCCCACACCGTAGGCCGGTCCCCGGTGAGGTCTGCCGAGCCGTTGGCGCGTGATCGAGGAAGATGCGCACGCTTGGTCTTCGGCCAGCGGGGGAAGGCTGGACGGGTCGGCGACGGGTGGCGAGCGGGCGGCCAGAGGGAGGCGGCATGGCAGGGCCAGGGCGGGAGCGCATCCTGGCGATCGATGTGGTGCGCGGGCTGGCGGTGGTCGGCATGCTGCTGGTCAACGACGCCGGCATCCCGACCGCGATGCCGCTGGCGTTACGGCACGCCCCCTGGCAGGGGTTGACCCTCGCCGACCAGGTCTTCCCGCTGTTCCTGTTCACCGTGGGGGCGTCCATGCCGTTCTCCGAGCGCGCCCAGCGGCCAGCCGCGGTGCTGCGACGGGCTGCGGCGCTGTTCGTGCTCGGCAGCCTGCTGGTCTCCGCCAAGCACCACCAGCTCGCCCCGTCCACCGGTGTGCTGCAGCAGATCGCCGGCGCCTACCTGCTCGCCTGGGCGCTGCTGCGGCTCCCCCGCCGCGCGCTGCTCCCGGCCGCGGCGGTCCTGCTGGCGGGGATCTGGGCGGCGTTCACGTTCGTGGCCGCCCCCGGCGTGCGGCCGGGGTCATGGGCGCCGGGCAGCAACCTGGCCGAGTTCGTCGACCGCAGCCTGCTCGGCGGCTTCTCCGAGCATGGCGTGCTGGTCATGGTGGCCAGCAGCGTGAGCGTGCTCGCGGGAGTCGCCGCCGGGCGGCTGCTGCTCCGCGCGCCGGCTGCCGGGGTGACCTTCCGGCTGCTCGCCCTGGGGGCGGGCACACTTGCGCTCGGACTGCTGGTCGCCCTCGCGGTGCCGATCGGCAAGCCACTGTGGACGCCGTCGTTCGTGCTGGTCACCGCCGGTATCTCTGACCTGCTCACCGCCGCCGCCTACCGGCTGGTCGACCGAGGACCGGGCAGGCGCTGGGCGCGGCCGCTGGTCACGCTGGGCAGCAACGCCCTGGCGCTGTACGCCGCCTCGGTGCTGCTGTTCGCGTTCCTGCTCAAGCCATGGCAGGCGGCGCTGGTGCAGCCGCTGGCGGCCGCCGGTGGCGCCACCTTCGCCGCGCTCGTCTACGCGACAGCGACCGTGCTCGTGGCCTGGGCGCTTGCCGAGTGGCTCTACTGGCGACGGGTGTTCGTCAAGGTGTGAGCCGCGGCGCGCTCGCCGGATGCGAGCAGCTCCGAGGCGGTGACCAGGCGCAGCCCCCGGCCCATGAGCCGCTCGATCGCGGCCGGCAGCGCCACGACCTCGACCCGGCGGCGCGCCCGCAGCTCCCGGGCGGCGGTCCCCCGGGGGCGGAAGGTGCCCCGGCCGATGCCGTCGTGCAGTGCCACCACGTCGCCTGGCGCGACCGTGCGGGCAAGGTGGTCGGCGACCACGCCCGGGGTCCCCTTTCCGGCGGGGCCACGGGTCACCGACCACAGCAGTACGTCGTAGCCCAGCTCGGCGGCGTGGCCGATCGCCGGCCCGGTGAGGTTGCCGCGCGGCGGCCGGAAGAACCGCAGCCGCACCCCGGCGATCCCCTCGATCGCCTCGCGGCCGAGCTCGAGCTGGCGGCGGGTCTCCCGTCCGGACTGGAAGGTCAGGTCCTGGTGGGTCCAGGTGTGGTTGCCGAGCTCATGCCCGGCTGCCACGACCGCCCGGACCAGGTCAGGGTGACGCATGGCGTTGCTGCCCATCATGTTGAAGGTCGCCCGCGCGCCGTGCTCGGCCAGCACCGACAGGATCTGAGGGGTGAGCTCCGGGTCGGGACCGTCGTCGAACGTCAGCGCCACCAGCGGCTCATGCGTCGGCACCGACCAGATCAGCTGTTGCCGGCCGAGCCGATGGGCCGGCGCCGATGGCACGGCGCAGGCGCTGAGCTCGCGCACCTGGTGCTGGTCGCGCCGGTCCAGCTGGAACGCCATGCCACCGGTGAGCCCGGCCACACCCGCGGCCCCGCCGGTCAGAAACAAGCGCCGCTTCATCCGATCGTCCCCTCCGGCGGCAACCCGTCGCCGGCTGGCACTGGCTGCGACCCCGCGCGGGAACGGCGCCAGTCGACCAAACCGAGCATGCGCCGCGAGCGAGCTACCGTCAACCGTGGCGCCCAGGGCACCGGCCCCTTCTGGGAATCGGCCGGCGTGGCCGGGGGTTCCCATGTGTCGTCGATCGGCATGGGCACGGAGCTCAATTGGCAGGGAGCTGGACCGCGATGAGCATGACCAGGAGCCACGGCAATGAGGCACGTCGCGCTCTCGGCCAGCGCGGTCACCATGCGGCAGCGGTCGCCCCACCGCCCAGCCCGGCCAGGCTGCACCCGCAGGGCGGGCGGCACGAGCGGCGGGACTGGGCGCGCGACCTGACGCCGACCGGCCGCACCGCCGCGGTCGAGGACGCGCGACTGCTGCTCATCCCCCGCCGGCATGGGCGACTCCGGTCGCTGTACCCTCGTCTGATCTTCGTCGCCCTCGGCTACGCGGCGATCACCTCGCTGGGCGCGGCCTACGCCGAGGCGGTGCCGCTCCCGGTCACCGCCCTGCTCATCGTGATCCCGGCCGTGACCTGCGTGGTGGCCACCGGCATACGCAACCCGTTGTGGGGTCGGCGGGCACTGGTCGGCTGGCTGGCGGGGATCGTCGCCACGATCGTCTACGACGCGCTCAGGCTGGCGCTCGTCCAGGTCGGCATCTGGGGCGACCCGATCCCGACCATCGGCCGCCTGGCGCTGGCGGACCCGCACGCCAATTTCGTCTGGGGCTACCTGTGGCGCTTCATGGGCAACGGCGGCGGGATGGGGATGGCGTTCGCCATGCTGCCGTGGCGCGGTGTCCGCTCGGGCATCGTGTACGGCACGATGATCTGCTCGGGCCTGTTCGCCCTGCTGTTCTTCGCGCCCCAGGCGCAGACGCACTTCTTCCCGCTGACACCCGTGACAGCCGTCGGAGCGATGGCCGGCCACTGGGTCTACGGCGCCGTGCTCGGCTGGCTGACCTGGTGGTGGCTCCCGCCGGTCAAGCTGCGCCGGGTGCGCGGGCGGCTGGTGGCCAGGCTCCGGCACCCGGGCCCGGTCGCCCCCCGCGACCGGCGGCCCGCCATCACCAACGATTGACCCAGGATGGACAAACCCAAGTCGACCAGGCCCAACCATGACGGTCGATCCCTAGATCAGCTGTGGTCCGATCCGTAGATCCGGACCATATGCCGCCGTACGACCCAGAGCTCACCTTTGGGCAACCGATTGGTCAGATGCTCGATCAGCGTGTCGACTGCTGCCAGGTACTCGGCTGCCGTCTGTCGAGCCACACGAACCACGACGATCCCCTCGTAGTCCGAAGGCCGATAGCGACGCTTGAGCTTCACACCGGTTCGACAGTGATGTCGTGGAACCTGGTCAGCTCAGCCCCGTAGGCAACGCACGCGCGCACGTCTGCCGGTTCGAGCTGCGGGTATTCGGTGAGGACCTCCTCGACTGTTCGACCATCGGCAAGCCAGTCCAGGACGGTCGTGACCCATACACGAGTCCCTGCGACGACGGGCCGCCCGTGGGCTACGCGCGGGTCGACCGAGATGCGCTCGAGCAGCTGCTCACGCGACTCATGCGGGCGTTCTGTCACCGTCCACCCCATCTTCGCCTCGACGCCTGCAAGACATGACCATACCTCTCGACGTCTGCACAGCCTCGCCGGGAGTTGCACCACCGCCCAAGTCTAGCGGCCTGATCCTTGTCTGTTTCCAAGTCCGCCAGGTCGTGCACCAGCCGCGACGGCCCCACTTCTCCTTCTCGCTGACGGCGCCATATCCGTCGGGGTAAGATCCGAGCGGTTCGTTATGTTAAGGGAGAACGAGCATTTCGGGCAAACCTCGAGGAGGTCCAGTGGGGCAGCAAGCGACCGTCCTGGTCACTGGTGCCGGCGGCTTCATCGGTCACCACCTCACCCGTTACCTTGTCGGCAGGGGCCACTTCGTGCGGGGAGTGGACGTGAGGCCTCCCGACGACGAGCGCTCGCCCGCCCACGAGTTCCGCCTGCTCGACCTGCGGCGATGGGAGGACTGCCTGGAGGCGACCAGGGACGCGGACCACGTCTACCACCTGGCCGCCAACATGGGCGGGATCGGCTTCATCGAAGCCAACCGGGCCACGATCGTGCATGACAACACGCTGATCGACACGCACATGCTCGAGGCGGCGCGCCTGGCGGGGACGACCCGTTTCCTCTACTCCTCGTCTGCCTGCGTCTACCCGGGCTATATGCAGAACATCCCGGACGTCGCGCCGCTCAGGGAGGACGACGCCTACCCGGCCGACGCCGAGGACGGCTACGGCTGGGAGAAGCTCATGACCGAGCGGCTGTGCCGCCACTACCGGCAGGACTTCGGCCTCAAGACCTACGCGGTCCGGTTCCACAACATCTTCGGCCCGCTCGGCGCCTACGACGGTGGGCGGGAGAAATCCCCGGCGGCGATCTGCCGCAAGGTCGCGCTGGCCGCCGACGGCGAGGAGATCGAGGTCTGGGGCGACGGCGAGCAGACCCGCTCCTACTGTTACGTGAGCGACTGCGTCGAGGGCATCTACCGCCTGCTGCAGTCCGACCACCACGATCCCATCAACCTCGGCCAGGACCGGATGATCACCGTCAACGAGCTGGTCGACATGGTGGCCGCCGTCGCCGGCAAGACGATCAAGAAGCGCCACGACCTCAGCAAGCCCCAGGGCGTCCGAGGTCGCAACGCCGACATCACGGTGATGCGCTCCGTGCTCGGCTGGGAGCCGCAGGTCAGCCTCGAGGAGGGCCTCGCCGCCACCTACGCCTGGATCAGCGGGCAGCTCACGCGCCGCAGCCCCGGCCGATAGCCGCCATGGACGTCAGGCCGTCCTACGACAGGCCTGCGGTCGAGCGGCCGCCGACGAGGCAGAGCTTGTTGCCGAAGCGCCCGATGGCGAAGTCTGCGATGGCGACCAGCCGCCGGTAGAGGGGGAAGACCCAGGGACCCGACAGCAGCCGCATCACCGCCCCCGGCTCGTGCCGGTAGTACATCAGATAGCGGTCGACGCTGACCTGGAAGCCGGCCGCCTCCAGCTCGCGGCGGACCACCGAGGGACGCAGCCGCCGCACGGCGTTGCCGGCGTTCTCCCGGTTGGCGGACAGCCCGAGCAGCACGGCCGCCTGGGTCATGACGGCGTCGGTGGGCTCGTTGACGCTCAGCGCCCGCTGCGCCACGCGGGCCAGCTCCCGGACACCGACCATCGGGTCGGCCAGGTGGTGCAGGCCATCGTGAACGTAGGAGATGTCCGCCGCCTGCGTACGGACCGGCAGCCGCTCGACGTCGCCCACCACGGTCAGGTAGTCGAGGCCGAAGCGCTCGGCCCTGACCCTGGCACGGCGGGCGGCGCCCTCGGAGATGTCGATGGCGACGACCCGCGCGCCCCGCCGGGCCAGGAACTCCGCCTCCATGCCGCTGCCGCAGCAGGCGTCCACCACCGTCGCCCCGCGCAGCGGCGGCAGGCGCCGCAGGCCGCGGCCGAGCTTGCTGGTCAGCAGCCAGCGGTGGGCGCGGGGAGTGCCGTGGGGACGGATGGTCTCGAACTCCTCGGCCACCGCGCGATCGAACCAGCCGGCCTGGCGACGCTTGTGCCCGGCCGCGTGGTCCAGCTCGTCGTGGGCCGCGCCCGGGTCGAGGCCTGGCGACAGCAGGATCGGGATGCCGCCCCGGACCGGGTACTCCGCGCCGCAGCCGCTGCAGGCCAGCGTCCGCTCCGGCTCCCGCCGGTCGAGCCCGAGCAGGTCGCCCTCCAGGCAGGCCGGGCAGGTCAGCAGGGCGAGCAGGTCATCCAACGGTCATCCCTCCGGTGCTCCAGCTCGTACAGCTTGGCGTTGATCGTCACCTCGTAGTAGGCCATCAGCAGGCAGAAGACGAACCCCGGCCGGCCGTCGAGGAAGCCCCGGCGCAGGACGTACCAGACGATGAACCGGAGCGCCGGCCGCATCGGCAGGCGCACCCAGATCCGGCGCAGCGCCCGCTTGCGGCGGAAGGGATCCAGTCGCAGCAGCCGCAGCGGTCCCACCCCGACGGGCCCGCTGCGGAACTTGCGGTACAGGTGCGCCTCCCAGGTCGCGTACTTGTTGTGCCGCTCGAGCCAGGCCGTCATGCCGCGGTCGTCGTCGTGGAGCAACGGGCTGTGCAGGAAGCCGAGGGTGCCATCCAGCACGACGTGCTCATGAATCTCGTTGTCCCCGGTGCCCGGCAGCTCGGTCAGCCCGAGGTCCTCGAACCGCCCCAGACGGTGGCGGAAGAGGCGGACGTTCCAGTTCGGGCGGAAGCACCGCAGCGGCCGGCCCATGAAGACCAGCTCCCGGTCCAGGCAGTAGCCGTCCGCCCGCGGGTCATCGACGCAGTCCTCGATCTCGCGTCTGAGCGCCGGCGTCACGCGCTCGTCGGCGTCCAGCAGCAGCACCCACTCGTTGCCCAGCTCCAGGTTGTCGAGCACCCAGTTCTTCTTCTTGGGCCCATGGCCGGGGTAGTCGAACTGGACGACCTCGGCGCCAGCGTCCTGCGCGATCCGGACCGTGCGGTCGGTGCTGTGCGAGTCGACCACGATGACCTGGTCGGCCCAGCTCACGCTCTGCAGGGCGGCGGCCAGGTTCCGCTCCTCGTTGCGGGTCGGGACGACCACCGAGAGCCCGGTCATGGTTTCCTCGCCCATACGAGCACTCCGGCCCAGAAGGGCCAATGGCGGCCGAAGTGCACCATCCGCTCTACCCGGAATCCGGCCTCCTCCAGCAGCCGCCGAAGCGCCTGGTCTGAGAAGAAGCGTATGTGCCCACCGTCGACGTCAAAGTGGCTGTCGAACGCGAGCAGCGCGAGCGCGAGGTTCTTCAGCAGCCCGTGCCAGGGTGTGGTGAGCGCCAGGTGGCCTCCTGACCTGAGCGATTGGTACGCGCCCCGCAGCAGCTCGCGTGGACATACCAGGTGCTCGATCACCTCGAACGCGGTCACCAGATCGAAGCTGCCCGCAGCGACCGGCCAAGGAAGATCCTCCACGGAATGGGACTGCAGAGCGAGCTGAGGGTGGGCACTGCGAGCTCGCTCGAGCGCCACCTCAGAGATCTCCATGCCGTGCGCCTCCAGGCCCAGGTCCGTCGCGGCCGCGACGAGATGACCCTCGCCGCTCCCGCAGTCGAGCATCCGGCGAGGCGCCTCCGGCAGGTCGTCGGCCAGCGACCACAGGATGCCCAGGCGCCGGGGGGTCAAGGGGTCGAGGGTCGGCGGTGGATGCGCCTTCGTCCAATAGGTGTCGTAGAACTCCTTCACTGAGCTCCCCCTCCCCCCGGGACGGGCCGGTCCGCCGATCTTCCGATCGCCAGGGCGTACATGCGTTCCAGTTGCGGTGCGATCGCGTTCCAGTCGAAGACCGATTCAGCCAGGGCGCGACCGTTCCTGCCCGTGGCGGTGGAAGCCGCTCGATCTTCGAGGAGGCGAAAGAGCGCCTCCGAGAGGGCGGGGCCTGCAGGCGGGACGATCAGCCCCGCTCCCGCGCCGGCGATCTCGCGATGGATGGCCACACCTTCGGTGACGACGACCGGGAGCCCGACTGCCATCGCCTCCACCACCGAGACGCCGAGGTTCTCGTCCTCGGACGGCAGGACGAACACCGAGGAGTGCTGCAGGAGAGCCGCCTTGAGCTCGCGGTTGACGAGCCCGGGCAGGGAGGCGCGCCCGCTGAGGCCGAGCTGGGCGAGCTGGGCCCGCAGTCGCGAGCCCTCGCGCTCGTCGTCGGGCCCGGCGATGACGAGATGGGCGTCGGGATGGGCGCGCGCCACCATGGCGAAGGCGTCCACCAGGAGGTCCAGGCGCTTCTTTCTGGCCAGACGGCCGACGTAGGTCACCAGGACCCGCCCGGCGAGCCGCGGGTGCCACTGGAAGAGCTGCTCGGCAGCGCGTGGGCGCTGCAGCTCGCCGGCGTCCACGCCGAGCGGGACCACGAATCCCGGCACGCCGAGGCGCAGCGGCTCGGCGTGCTCCCGCTCCATCGTGGAGGTGAAGTGCAGCCCGGCGGCTCCGGCGATGCTGCGCCGCTCCAGCAGGGTCGTGTAGACGGCCTTGCGCCAGCGGTGCCTGGCTCGGTGGTAGGGGTCCAGCACGCCGTGCGGGCGCAGGATATACGGCGTCGAGAGCCGGCGGCAGTAGTGCCCCGCGGCCTGTGTGTGGAACAGGTAGAGGCTGTGGACGTGCACGACGTCGAACTCCCTGACCCGCCGGCGCAGTGCCGCCGCCAGGCCGGTCGACGCCGCGTACGGGCGCGGCCAGTGCACCCGGAAGAACGTCGTGGCGGCCCCTCGCCATTCGACCTGCCGGGCCATCGGCACCTGCAGCCGCTGACTGCCGTCGACGTCGGTGGTGAGGATCTCGACGTGATGCCCCCGCGCCGTGAGCACGCGCGCCATCTCGGGAGCAACCGCGCTGGGGCCGCCGTAGCGCGGCGCAAGGCTCGCGATGACGTGGAGGATCCTCATGGGATCAGCCGCTCGGCAGCCGTCGCGGTCATGGCCTCCGTCCATACCTTGAGGGCATAGATGGACCATGGCCGGACCCACTCTGCCCTGCCATCCAGGAACCGGCGCCAGACCTCGGCGACCGCGGCCTGGTCCAGAAGCTCGGCGACCGGGCCACCGAACCCCGGGTCGAGCAGAGCGGACTCGACCTGCTCTCGCAGCACACCGCGGAGCCACAGCTCGAACGGCAGGGCAAACCCCATCTTGCGGCGGTTGACGACCTGCGCCGGCAGCAGATCCGCGAGCGCCTCGACCAGCAGCGGCTTGGGTGTCGGCCCGCGCGCCTTCAGCTCGCCGGGAAGGCCGGCCACCAGCTCGACCACCTCGTGGTCGAGAAACGGCACACGGACCTCCAAGCTGTGCGCCATGCTCATGATGTCGGTGTCCCGAAGCAGAATGTTGCGCATGTACTGGTCCAGCTCCAGGAAGCTCGTCCGGTTGGTCTGGTCGTCGCACGGCGCCGGCGGCTCGTGCTGCCCTGGACCCGGCCGGCCGCCCCCGAGCAGGCGGGCGACGGCACCGGGGCTGAACAGCTCGCGCCGCAGCCCCAGCGCCGACAGGCCGGGCTCCCGCGCCCGCAGCCACCTGGCCAGCTTGCGAGCCCGGTCGGTGTCGCGCATGGCCCGCAACGCCAGGCCGGATGCCAACGGGCGGGCGGGGACGGGCAGCAACCGCCGGAGCCGCTCGAGCCGGGAGACGATCCGGAAGGTGTCGTAGCCTGCGAACAGCTCGTCACCCCCGACGCCGGCCAGCGCCACGGTCACGCCGGCCGCTCGTGCTTGACCGCTCACGACATAGGTGTTGACGCCGTCGAAGGTCGGCTGGTCCATGGCCGACATGGCCGCAGGGACCTGCCTGAGCATCTCTGCCTGGTCGAGGACCACCTGGGTGTGCCTGGTACCGAAACGCTCGGCGACGAGACCGATGTGGCGCTCCTCGGAGTACCGCTGCTGCGGGAACACCACCGAGACGGTCTGCGGCGGCTGCTCGGCGACGCTGGCGACCAGCCCGACGAGCGCCGAGGAGTCGATCCCGCCGCTCAGAAAGACCCCGAGCGGGACATCACTAACCAGATGGAGGCGCACCACCTCCTCCAGCAGGTCACGGAGGTGGCCGACCAGCTCCGGGCGGGGCCGGGGGGCGGCCGTGCGCGCGAAGGCGTCGCCCAGCGACCAGTAGGGGGCCAGCTCGATCCCCGCTGCATCCACGAAGCCGAAATGACCCGGCGGGAGGACGTGGACTCCATCCACGATGGTCAGTGGCTCCTGCACCGCTCCAAAGGCGAGATAGGAGCCGAGCCCCTCTGGTGAGAGCGTTCGCGAGACGACGCCGGTGGCGAGCAGCGCCCGCAGCTCGGACGCGAACCAGAAGCCACCCCCCTGCCAGGTGTAGTAGAGCGGCTTGATGCCGAGCCGATCCCTGGCGAGGAACAACCGCCGCTGGGGGGCATCCCACACCGCGATCGCGTACATGCCCCGGAAGCGGTCGAGGCAGTCGGCCCCCCAGGCATCGTAGGCATGCAGAGCGACCTCGGTGTCGGAGCGCCCCTGGAACCGATGGCCCATCGCGTTCAGGGTGTGACGCAGCTCAGCCGCGTTGTACAGCTCGCCGTTGAAGCATATCCAGCTCTCCGTCCGGCGGCTCGCCATCGGCTGGTGCCCGAGAGGGGACAGATCCTGGATGGCGAGCCGCCGGACGCACAGGGCGACGGTCGCATCTGGCGTGTCCAGCAGCACGATGCCATCGTCATCCGGGCCGCGGTGCCGGAGCGCCACCGACAGTCGTTCCGCGGCACCTGCCAGCCAGGCCGGAGCACCTGGCTGGATCGCCCCGCCGATACCGCACACGAAAGCCCCCCCGCTTCAACCTCAGAGCTCGGATAGGTTCCGAACGCCGCCTGCCCCGACGGTCCTCGCCTCCTGCCGGTCCCAGTCGCGGCCGACCGCCCACAGGAACGCGGCGAGCCGCCGTGCCTGCGGTGGGAACGCGTACCGCTCCTCGGCCAGCCGGCGCCCGGTTCCGCCCAGCCTGGCCCGCAGGTCAGGATCCTCGATCAGCCGCACGATGTGGTCGACCCACTCCTGCTCAGTGCGAGCGAAGTAGCCGACCGTGCCATGCTTCATGACCTGCCGGTTGTGACCCACAGGAGAGCAGACCACCGGCAGGCCGGCAGCCATGTACTCCTTCAGCTTGTACGATTCCTTGCCCCGGTTGTACGGGGTATCGGCAAGCGGCATGATCCCGATGTCGAAGTCGGCGAAGAGCGCGAACCTGCGCTCCAGCGACCATGGCACCCATGTGAGCCGGTCCCCGAGCTCAGGGGCCTCGAAGGGCTGACCGCTGACGACCTTGACCCGTGCGGGCAGCCGTCGGCAGACGCAGGCGAGCGCGTCGAGCACCGGAGTGAGGTACTCCTCGGCGTAGTTGCCGACCCATCCGATGGTCACCGGGTAGGTGCCGCGATGCCGCTTGACCGGGTAGCGATCGATCTCGAGGGGCGCGTCGAACCGCCATACCCTGGGGTTCACCGTGCCGGCGAAGCGGGCGACCTCCTCGCTTCCGGTCATCACCCAGTCCGCCATGCGGAAGCGGGCCCGGTACCAGCCAGGCCGTGTCACCGTGTGGAGCGCGTCGTCGCAGTGGTAGACGATGCGCCGTCCGAGCAGACGACCGGCCAGCAGCCACAAGGCTGCCTCCAGGATCGGCGGGGAGTTGGACCGCAGCAGGCTCCGCTGGATGAAGACGACGTCGTAGCCGAGCACCCAGACGAGCTGACCCAGCCGTCGGGGCAGGACCACCAAGTACCAGTAGGCGGCGGCCAGCGGCAGCCGCCAGCGGCTGCCCGGACGCTGCAGCCAGCGGTAGGTCCGGTTGCCAGAGGGCTCGAACAGCCGGCCGGAGATACCAAAGGCGGCCAGGTAGTGCAGCGGCCGCTCGCAGAAGGCCCGGGTGGCGGCGTTGAGGCTGGGGAGCATGGGGAGCATGGCCACGCGCAGGGTGGGACGGCAGGCCGCGCGCCGGGGGGCCTCCCGGGCGCTCACGGCCGCCACCTCGGCCGTCTCGCCGCCGCCTGGCAGGCGCGGACGATGCCGTCGACCGCCAGACCGTAGTGCCAGCCGTCGATCAGCGCTCGCGAGCGCTTCCCGGCCAGGCGACGTCGCTCTGGGTCGGCGACCAGACAATCCAGAGCGCCCGCGAGGCGCCCAGCGTCCCAGTGGGGGACGACAAAGCCGTTCTCCCCCTCATGCACCAGGTCAGGCGCGCAGCCGACCATGTCGGAGACAATCACCGGGAGGGCGAAATTCATCGCCTCTGCCACCACCAGCCCGAAGGTCTCGTGCAGCCCGGACGGGAGCACGAGCAGATCGCTGGCGGCGTAGGCACGGGCGATGCGGCTGCGGTTCAGGAATCCCGCGAAGCGCACGTCAGGGATGCCTTCAGCCTTGACGCGGCGCCGCAGCGCCGGCTCGAGCGGTCCCTCTCCGACGAGCAGCAGGACGCACCGGTGGCGCTCACGGACCCGAGCGAACGCCTCGAGCGTCAGGAGGGGCTGCTTTTTGGGCTCAAGCTTGCCCACGAAAAGAATCACCGGTCCGGCACGGTCGTCGATGCCGAACTCCGCCCGCAACTCCGTCCGCCTGCCCTCGAGCTCCCGGGCCTGGCGCTGCAGCGACTCGTTGTCAACGCAATAGGGAGCGGGAAAGAGCCGGTGCTCCGGGGTGCCGTAATGGCGGAACCAGGCGTGGTTGCTCGACCCGATGAAGAGCCCGTACACCCGGCGACAGAGCAGCCGCAGCACCGCGTCACGGATCCAGCGCTTGGGCAAGGGTCGCAGGTGAAGCAGGGTCTGCTCCTCCCGGAGCAGGATGGGCAGGCCGCGAAACGTGGCCGCGGCCATGGCGAGCCACAGGCTGAGATATGCGTAGCCGTGCACCCAGAGCGCGTCGTACGGTCCGCGCAGCACCCTGCCGATCACGTCCCAGTCGCGCAGCGCGAGAAACCCAGCGGCCACGTTGTTGGTCTCGGCGGCGTCGAGGAACTCGGAGCGGTAGCCGCCCAGGAGATCCACGTCCCATACGACGAGCCGTCCCCCGAAGGACGCGTCGTAGGGGCGGACCCCGGCGTCGCTGGCGAACAGGACGGTGAGCTCGATGCGCGGATCGACGTGGAGCGCCTGGTACAGGGGCGTCTGGTAGAAGACCGGGCTGGCCGCCAGCAGCGCCAGCCGGAGCGGCGCCATCAGCGGTCGCCTCCCGGTTCCCCAGATTCGGGGGCGACCGCGTTCTCCACGGCTGGACGTGGATCGTCTCCCTCGAAGATCGCCGCGTACGCCGCACCGATCCGTTGTCGGTAATGCCGCCAGGTGTAGCGACGCTGGATCAGGTCGCGTCCCTGGGCGCCCATCTTCCGTCGCACCTCCGGATGGTCGTAGAGGAAGCGGATCCGCTCGCAGAGGCCGTCGACGTCACCTGGGCCGACGACGAGACCGTCGATGCCGTCCCTGACCACCGATCCGCTGTTCGGGGTGGTCACCAGCGGCAGCCCGCACGCCAACGCCTCGTAGGTGACCAGCGCGGATCCTTCGGCGAGGGAGGGGAACACGAAGACGTCGCTCTGCTGGTAGAAGCGATGGATCTCGTGCCTGGGATGTGGTCCGGCGAACCGGCAGATCCCTCTGTAGGGCTCGAGGAGCCGGCGGCCCTCGGCGTCGGCGGCTCCGACCACGAGCAGCTCCGCACGCGGGAGGGCCAGGCGCCGCCATGCCTCCAGCAGATACGACACACCCTTGCGGCGCTGGATCCTGCCGACGAACACGGCGCGGAAGACCTCGTCGGTGCGCATGCCCGCTTGGCGTCTGAACCTTGTGGGGTCAACGCCATAGGGGATCTTCAGGATCTGGTCTGCGGGAGCTCCCGCCTCCATCAGGCACGTCACCACGAAATCGGAAGGGGCGAGAAGGAGATCGGCGAGCAGGCGCTCCTGCCCGATCCGTGGGCGAGGGCTCTCGCCCACCACCTGCATGTAGCGTTCGTGAGCGCTGGGAACGTCCAGGATCGTCCGCTTCCCCATGCGCCTGGCGGCCTGGAAGGTCGCCAGCGCAGCGCCTTCGAAGGCATGGACCAGGTCGACCCCCGCAAGCTTCGCGAGTCTGCGACCGAGCTCAGCGTCGAACTGATGGTGCGCCCATTCCTCCAGGTCGAGCCGCCGGAGCTGCGAGAGCCGACCAACTGACCTGCTGAGGCCCATGGCGATCAGGTGATACCGCGGAATGGTGAGGATGCGTGCAGGATCCAGATCGGGATGGCGTCGCCGCCGCAGACCGCCGTCGATGCGACGCCCGGCTCGCGCCGGCAGCCAGGCCCGCAGCCGGGGATCGGCCAGACCCCGGGCGGTGTCGTACATGCCGGTCGCGAACCAGCGAAGCTGGCCGCCGTCCTGCGCCGCGAGCGCCGTCTCATAGGCATGCTGGTGAACCGGCTGGCTGATGAGCACGCCGTCGCTGGTGAGCCTAGCCGCGCACACTCCCGGCCCTCTCCTTGTCTGGTCTGGTCGCGCCGGGCGCGCCGGGCGGCGCGTCGAGCGTCGGAAGCTTGAACAGAAGCCCGAGCAGCAACCAGAAGTGGACGTTCATCGGGTCCATGTCCAGGTACTGCGCCTTCACGTTGAACACGAGGTTCCAGATCGTCAGCGCGAGCACGCTGGCCGAGATGGCCTTGAGGCCAGGGTCCCGCAGGCGACGGTGCTGCCTGACCAGGATCGTGACCAGCGTCCCGAACAGCAGCGCCACGATCACCAGACCGGCGACCCCGAGCTCGACGAGCACCTTGACGTACCAGCTCTCGTACCAGAAGCCGTTGACCGCGCCGAACTGGTCCGGCTGCACGAAGGCGTGCCGAGCGGCGTTGGTGTCGATCCCGGTGCCGAGCCCGCTGAGGGTGAGCGCGAAGCCTCGCCGGAAGCCGTTGACGAAGACGTCGCCGAACTCTCCCAGCCCCGTCTCGGCCGCGTGCAGCAGCAGGGCTCTGGCGCTCGAGCCGAAGGCCACCGCCGCCACGCAGAGGATCGCCGCCGCCGCGACCATCCGGGCGAGGGCGAGCGGGATTCTCGGAGTCTCCAGGACGAAGATCAGGACGACGAGGAAGGGGACGAACAGGAAGGCGGCGCGGGCTCCGGTGAGGAAGCTGGCCAGCAGCAGCAGCAGCCAGACGGCCCGCCCGAGCCTGGCCAGCGGTGTCCTGGCCAGGACTCCCCGCCACCAGGCGTAGGTGACCGCGACCATGCTGACCGTGAAGGCGAAGTACTGCGCCACGAACGCGAAGGTGCTCGGGACGCGACGCAGGGTTCCGCCTCCGGCGAGGGTGAACTCCGCGAAGTCCTGCGTCGCCGAGGCCGCCGCGGTCCCGTAGAGCCGGTAGACCAGCGCTCCGTGGCCGGCGTGGATGAGCAGCGCTTCGCCGATGCCGACGAGCGCGGGGACGACCGCCGCGACGCTCATGACCCCAAGGACGCGGTGCAGGTCCCGCCGATCGCGCACCAGGTGGTATCCGAGGAAGCACAACGGGATGTAGAAGAGCCACACCTTCGTTCCGATCGCCGTCGCGACGGCGATCGGCCGGCTCGGGTTGAGGGCCTGGCCGAGCACCAGCGCCGCGAACGAGGCGAGCAGCCAGGTCGGCGCGCCGCGGAACGACATCGGTCGCCTGGCGCTGACATGCTGCACGAGGAAGCCTGCGTACGCCGGGAGGACGAAGAGGAAGTCCTTGGCCAGGATCGGCCCAGCCGTCCTCGGGTACAGCAGGATGCTGGCGATGCCGGAGAAGGGCAGGTAGGCGAGCAGGCAGTAGACCGAGCGGCGCCAGTCGGCGAGCCCCAGCAGGAAGCCGGTGCTCAGCCCGGCCAGCACGACCAGCTGGCCGGCCAGGCCATGGCCGACGATCGCGCCGGTCAGGACGGCGATGGCGACCGCCACGGCCGCGACGGCCTTGTCAGCCACCAGGGCGTCTCCTGTCGCTCACCGTTGGGACCAGCAGCGCCGCCGGCGCCACATCCAGGGCGCGAGCCGCCCTCGAGATCATCCACACCGTGCTCGAGCAGTAGGCGAGCAGCGACGTCAGGCCGGCTCCCAGCAGCTCCAGCCGGGGCAGCAGGAACGCCAGGCCGGCGACCGTCACCACCAGGGACAGGCCCTCGGCCATGCCGGCGTCCAGCGGTCGGCCGACGCCCTTGAGCACGCCGCCGATGACCCGGTTGGCGCTCAGGAAGACGGAGGCGGCGAGCAGCACCCTGGTGACCGGCACCGCGCCCAGGAACCCCTCGCCGAAGAGGACACGGATCAGCAGGGGCGTGAACGCGATCATCGGGACCGCGACGCAGGTCGATCCGACCAGCACCCAGCCGATGTAGCGGGTCGCCGCGGCGACCCGCTCGGCGGGGTCGGAGAGCGAGGCCACCAGCGGGAGGATCGCCATTTCCGTCGCGGTCCCGATGATCGTGCTGGCGGCGGTCAGCGTCACCGCGATCACGTAGAGCCCGAGCTTGGCCGGGGCCAGCAGGACGGAGATGACCAGCTGGTCCAGTCGCTCGTTCAGCAGCAGGGCGACGTTGGTGGTGTGACTGCGCAGACCGAAGCCGAGCAGCCGGCGGATCGCCTGCTGGCGGCAGGTGAGCGAAAGCGCTCCCTGACTGCGCAGTGCGAGCAGGGCCACCACCGCGGTGAGCGCGTTGGCGACCAGATAGGTGGTGATCGCCGCCCGCACGGTGAGCGCGCGGTTCGCCGCCAGCAGCAGGAGGCCGGCCGCCATCAGCGCGATGACCATGAAGCGCAGCCCCTGGTAGGCGAGGAACTGCCGGAGGCCGTTCAGGACCCCCATGGCGTAGACCGCGATCAGGTTGAGCGGGATGTACGCCAGGAACAGGTAGGTCGAATCGGCGATCGCAGCGTCGTGCCCGCGGTGCACCGTCGCGACGACGACCACCCCGATGACGGCGAGCGCCGACGACTGCAGCGCCGCGAGGGCCAGGCTGCTCCCGGTCACGATCCTCACCGGCGTGAGGCCTTTCGCGGTCTCGTAGGTCACCGCCTCGGTCACGCCCAGGCTGCCGGCTGCGGCCAGGATGCTGGGCCACAGCAGGATCGCCGCCAGCTCTCCCCTCCCCGCCGGTCCGAGGGAGCGGGCCAGCAGGATCCCGGTCAGCGCGTTGCAGACCTGGATGGCCGCCGACGTCGCCAGGCTCAGCGTGACCGGGCGCCCCCGGCCTGCCTCGATGCGTTGGGTCACGTCGGTGCCAGGACCCAGTGACTCGCCCCGATGCTCGCGATCCGGTATGCGGGTGCGAGCTGGCGGATCTCGGCCAGCATGTCGCGGCTGGTCAGCTCGATGAGGACCGTGGGCCGGACGGTCGCAAGCATCCGGCCCGCTCCCCGAAGCACCTCCAGCTCCGCTCCTTCGGCGTCGATCTTGACCACGTCAGGCGCTGGGATCGACCTGATGGCGTCGTCGGCCCGGATGCACCGCACCGGCATCGAGGCGCTGCCGACCGCCGGCACCAGCGACCCCATGAGGCTCGAGGAGCCGGGATGGAATGCGGCGGTCGCGCTGGCCGCGGCCAGCGCGACGGGGTGGATGCTGACGGCTGTCGCCTGGTTGAGCTGGATCGACCGTCCCAGGCGGACCCGGTTGGGGGGGAATGGCTCGAAGGCCTCCACGTGGCCGGTGCTCCCCACCAGCCGGGCGGCGAGCAGGCTGAAGAACCCGATGTGCGCACCGACGTCCCAGAAGGTCATCCCAGGTCGCAGGAGATCGGCGAGCGTCTCCTGGACGTGCCGCTCGTGGACGCCGGTCCAGTAGTACTTCTCGGATCGGGGAAGGATCGGCAGCCGCAGTCCCGCTCCGAGCCCGGAGCGAACCCGGACGGCAACCTCTCGATCGGGCACGGCCGCGTTGACCACGGGACGGAGGAGACGGGTGGTCGGTGCGCTGCTGCGCAGCCATTGAGCGAGGAAACCTGGAGTTTGGTCCAGAACACCGACGAGACCCCGGTGCAGCGCGGTCATGCCGAGACCGTGCCGCGCTCGAACCATGGAGCGGCGGCCGCCTCGACCAGAGCCTCCAACCCAGCGAGAGCCTGGTCGGCGCTGAGGGCGGTGCGTGCGTACCTCCTGCCGGCTGCGCCGAGGCGCTCCTGCCGGGCCTGGTCGTGGGCCAGCTCGCGGACCGCCTGCAGCAGCAGGTCCGGCCGGTCCGGCGGCACGAGCACGCCGGTGCCGGTGTCGCGGATCTCCCTGGCCGTCTCACTACCCGGGGAGACGGCCGCCACCACGGGGCGGCCAGAGGCGAAGTAGGAGGTGAGCTTGCCGGGCAGGGACATGTTGGTCACCGCGGCGCGCTGGTTGACCAGCAGCACGTCGGCCGCGGCGAGCACGCTGGGGAACAGCTCGGCCGGCTGGATCGGCAGGAACCGGAGGTTGGGCAGGTGCTGACGCTGCGCCAGCTCGACCAGCAGCGGGCGCTGGCTGCCGTCACCCATCAGCACGAACAGCAGCCGGGGGTCGGCCCGCGCGGCAAGCCGGGCGCACTCGACCACGTTGGCGAGCCCCTGCTTGAGGCCCATGTTGCCGGCGTGCAGGCAGATGGTCGCGTCCCGGGGCAGGTCGAGGCGCCGGCGGACGGTGGCCCGGTCGAACCGGGCCTCGTCCACGTGCATCCAGTTGCGGACCCGCCGGATCCGGCCGGGCTCGACCCCGAGCGCCTCGAGGTGGGGCCGGAACCCCTCGGCGATGATGCCGATGGCGGCCGCCCTCCGCGCGACCCAGCCTTCGGCGACGGCGACCGGACCCGCCGCGCGGTCGCCGTTGTCGAGGCCGCTCTGGCTGGCGGCCGCCGAGGTCAGGTCCTGGAAGATCAGCGCGTAGGGGACACCGAACTGGCGTGCCACGAGGCGGGCGACGACCCCGCCGGCCAGGGCGGGGACAACCCCGACGATGACGTCGGGTCGCGGCACGGCGAGGGCGCTGAGGCTCCCGAGCAGGAAGCTCGCCTCGTACAGCCCGCGTCGCAGGACTGACTGCCGGCGGGAGACGTAGCCCCGCACGCGGCGCACCTCCACGCCGGCGTGCAGCTCCCGCGCGTGCCACCTGCCGCGGTACTCGGGACGGATCCGCCACTGCGGGTAGCTCGGCATGCCGGTGACCACCACCACCTGGTGACCGCGCGCAACCAGGTGCTCAGCGAGTCCGCTGGTGTAGGGCGCGATCCCGATCTCCTCGGGTGCGTAGGAGCTCCCGACGACCAGCAGCCTCATGCGCCCCGCCTTCCGTCGACCGACGGCGCGCCGGACGTGTCGCGCTCGGCGACCGAGCCGTCCGGCCGGCGGCTGCGCGGCGCCGTCGGCGGCCCGACCCGGTCGGCCGCTGCGGGATCCTCGTGGCGCTGGTAGTAGTAGCGGCCGTACTGGGTCGGCTGCTGCGCCTCGGATACGGCGCTCGCGTTGAAGATCGTGCCGAACAGCGCGACACCGGCCTTGTCGCACGCGGATCTGGCCGCTTCGACCTGGTCGGTGGTGGTCACCTCCGCGCGGGCGACCAGCAGCACACCGTCGGCGAACCGCGCCGCCACCATCGGGTCGGTGAAGGGCAGCAGCGGTGGGCAGTCGAGCAGGATGACGTCAGCCGTTCCGCGCAGCCACTGGATGAGCTCGGCCATGCGTCGCGAGGCCAGCAGCTCGGCCGGGTTGATCGGGAGCTGGCCAGCGGTGAGGACGGCGAGCGAGCCCGTGCCGACCTGCTGCAGCGCGTCGCGCACGTCGGCCCGCTGCAGCAGCACCGTGGTGGTGCCGACCTGCTCCTGCAGGCGGAAGATCTGATGCTGCGAAGGCCGGCGCAGGTCAGCGTCGACGATCACCACCCGGATACCGGTCTCGGCGAGCGCCAGGGCCAGGTTGGCCGTTATCGTCGACTTGCCGTCCCCTGTATCCGGCGAGGTGACCACGCAGCAGATGCTCTCGCGGTCCACGCCGAGGAAGGAGAAGTTGGTGCGCAGCTTGCGGAACGCCTCCGCCGCGGGGGAGCGCGGCTGCTCGATGACCGCGGTCGGCAACACGTCGGCGTTGAACGGCGGGATCGTGCCGACCACCGGCGCGCCCGCCGCCACCTCCAGCCGCTCGGGCGTCCTGACGGTACGGTCGAGGTGCTCACGCAGGAGCGCAAGCCCAGTCCCGACCATGACGCCGAGCAGCAGGCCGAGCGCCACGTTCAGGCGGGTGCGCGGCTTGACCGGCGTGTCCGGTCTCTCCGGCGGCTCCACCAGGCTCACCCGTACGGTGGCGCCGCTCTGGAACCTCTGCAGCTGCGCGATGAACGCGCGCGCCACGCCACCGGCGAGCAGCTGCGCCCCTGTCCTGCTGGTGTCCTCAACGCTCAGCTTGATGAGCAGTGTGTCGGGGACGGCCTCAGCGTGAGTCCGCCGCTGCAGCGTCGCCACGCTGATCGACCGCCCCCCGATCGCGCGCAGCGCCGCCTCCGCGACGGGCCGTGACTGCAGGACCTGCACGAACGAGTCGACCAGCTGCTGCGACAGCAGCGTCCCCTCGTATGCCGAGGCGGTGCCGCCGGCCGGGTCGCTCTTTGCGAGCACGAGCAGCTTGGCGTCCGCCTGGTAGACGGGGGTGACCGCCAGCGAGGTCACCAGCGCGGCCGTCGCGCAGAGCACGGCGATCGCAGCGATCAGCCTGACGTGCCTGCGGACGAGGCGGTGGTAGTCGCGAAGTCCCATGCGCCGACCTGGCGGGCCTACGCCGACGTCCCGGCGCGCCGGCGCCGGATCGCGAGCAGCAGGACCACGCCGACGAGGATCATGCCCAGGCCAAGACAGAGCTTCAGAAGCCCGTTGAAGCCGGTGAACGCGAGCAGGTCCTGGTCCTGTGCCTGTGCCTGCGCTTCCCGCTCCCGCTGCAGCTGCTCCTGGCTGGCGGGAAGCACGCGCACCGTCACGACGCCGAGCACCTCCCCGTTGGAGGTGGCCGTCACGGTGTGCTCCCCGGGCGTCGCATCGGCCGGGATCCGGAAGGTCGCGCTGAACCTCCCGTTGCCATCCGCGGTCGTCGTGGCCACGACCACCGGCTGGCTGGCGAACGTGAAGGTGACGGTCGCGCCCGGCTGTGCTCCCTCACCGGACACGGTGAGGGGCTGGCCCGCGACGGCGACCGAGGAGCTGATGGTGAGTGGGTTGGACACCGGCGGGTAGGTCTGAGCCACCGCCGCGGTGGCGGTGCCGATCAAGAATCCGAGCGCCAGCACGATCGTGCACACGGTTTTCCGCATGAGCCCCCCTGCCTGGTCGTGGCGGCGGCCACTGGTCGCTTGCCTGCGCATGCAATCCGAAATTCTCCACAAAAGGATGAAGACCCTCGAACTAGACTTGCGAGCAACCGGCACGTTAACGGATACCCATCGCCTGTTCAAGGACCTGTCGGAAAGGCTGCGAGGATGATCTGATCGTCCGGTTACGCGCCAGGGCCGAGGACGAACCGGAATGTCCAGGTGTGGTCGAGCACGCCCGACCACGACACCACCCCACCCTGCCGGCGGAAGCCCGGGGGCGTCTCCAGGAGCCGCCAGCCCGGAGGGGCCTGCAGCGACAGCTCCAGCCGGTCGGGATTGACGGTCGGCTGCGGACGGACCAGCAGCTGGTAGCTGGCACGCCTGCCGGTGACCTGCACCGCGTCCTGTCGCTCGAGGTCATAGGCCAGCGTCACCGACCTGCCCCGCGGGACCACGACGTTCTGCGAGATGGCCAGCCCGCCGAGCTCCGCCTGCGCCTCGGCGGCGACCGGACGGCCGTCGCGGGTGGCCTTGACGAAGCCGTACCCGCCGGCCACGTACAGCATCTGGAACTGGCTGTTCTCGCCGGCCCGGAAGCGCTCGTCGTAGGGGCCGACGATGTAGGGCGGCAGGCCGTGCGCGGGCGACTCGTTGCGCAGGGTGATCGAAGCATTCGCCCGCGCGCTCCCGTCCGGCCGCAGCGACACCCGGTAGCGGAGGGTCCGTCGCAGGAATGCGTCCAGCTTGTTCCCACCCGTGTTGATGGTGACCGGCATCAGGTAGTCGCCCGTCTCCGGCGCCGCCGTGCCGCCACCGACGCCAAGGTCGAGCAGGGACTGCTCGACGATCGGATCGCCCGAGTAGACCTGCAGGTGACGACCGCGGGCCGCGACGGCCAGGGCGCGCAGCAGCGCATCTGGACGCGCGGCGAGCGCGCGCTGGAACGCCGCGAAGGTGGCCAGCGCCGTCTTCGCGAGGAAGGCACGGCGGGCGTTGTTGTCCGCGGCGTAGCGAACGTAGGCGTCCACCAGCGTCACAGCGGCGACGTTGCCGGCGTCCAGGCGCATCCCCTCGACGGTGATCGGCCCGCTGACCCGCAGGATCTCCGCCACCGCCAAGGGGTCGACCGCGATCATCCCGTCGATCCGCGTGCCGGTCGTCTGCCAGTACAGGTCGGCGACGATCCGGCCCACCGTCGGCACGTCGGGCGGGATGTTCACCGCCGACCAGGCATGGTCGACGGAGAAGCGGCGGTAGCGTCGCGCCACCTCCTCCGGCAGCCACGCCCGCCCTCTGGTGCGCTGGTCCAGGGCGCTGTAGGACTCGACCCTGGTCAGGCGGGGGCCCCTCGGGCCCGACTCCAGGACGCCGTACTGCCCGATCAGACCACCCGTGCCGCGCAGCTCGGCCGGGTTCTGGAACGCGAGGAAGTAGCGGGCCGCGCCGGGCGGCCCGTACAGGGTGGCGGCCAGGGACAAGCCATCGCCCGCAGCGGTCGCGACGTGGCTGGCCCGCTCGGCCTCGCTGAGGAAGCGACTGCGCGCGGCCCCGCCGGCGACCAGCGGCCTGGCCGCCCGGACCTGGTCGGCGCCCCGGTCGAGGGCGTGGCCGAGCGCGAGCAGGGCGCTCGACGTCTGGGCGATCGTCGTCCCGCTCGGCGGCCCGGCCCGCAGCCTCTCCAGCGCACGGGCGACCCCATCTGTGGCGCGCACGACGTCGCCGGTGGAGGCGGTGATCGCACGGGCGACCCTGACGTCGCGCCCGGCCAGTGGCACAGCGGCGAGCTGGCGCAGCGGCCACCGGTCCAGCCGCGCCTGCGCTCCGCGGGCATGCGCGCCGGCGCGCTGGATCAGCTCGGAGCGCGCCGGCGACGACTCGGCGGTGAGGGTCGCCGCGCGGCCGAGCAGGTCCCGGGCGGCGAGCAGATCATCCTGGACTCCGGCCGCCTGGCCGACCGCCCACCCTGCGACGGACGCACCGCCGGCAACCACGACGAACCCAAGCAGCCACCACCGCCATCGCCGCACGTGCCCCCCTTACGCCCACGACGACCGGCGCTGCACCGCGCCGGGATCACGGTATGTTGCCAGCCGGCGGCGCAGCGGACACGCGGCCGTCCGAAATCCGCCACCCGTGGCAGGCTAGAGTGGTGCCCCGGTGGCGTGCCGGGCGGGGAGCGAGGGGGCGACGTGAGCGAGCGGGGCGGAACGGCGGGCGACGCCGTCGTTGTCGTCGGTGCCGGGCCGGCCGGCATGGCGACGGCGCTCGCGCTGCGGGCACGGCAGCTCGAGGCGCTGGTCGTGGAGGCCGAACCCGAGGACCACGTCCGACCCGGCAGCCGCGCGATCTACCTCCACCGCGAATCGCTGCAACTGCTGAACGGCTTCATGGCCGGCCTGGGCGACCGCATCGCCGCCGCCGGACTGGTGTGGCCGACCCGGCGCAGCACCTTCCGCGGCAGGAACGTCTACCTGCGGACCTACCCACCGCTGCCAGCGGGGACGCTGCCACCCTCCACCAGCCTGCCGCAGACGCGGACCGAGCGGCTGCTGCTGGCCGCCTGCCACCAGGCGGGCGTGCGGTTCCGCTGGCACGCGCCGGTCACCGACGCCAAGACCAGCTCCCGCGAGGCCGTGCTGACGCTGGAGTCGGGGGAGCAGATCCAGGCGCGGTACGTCGTCGCCGCCGACGGCGCCCGCTCCTCGGTCCGCTCCGCGCTGGGCATCGCCCTGAACGGGCCCCGCTCAGAGAGCCCCTTTGTGATCGTCGACGTCGACGAGCTGCCCACCCGGCCGTCGCCGCCCGAGCGGGTCTTCCACTACGAGCACCCGGCCGTGGCGGGCCGCAACGTGCTGCTGGCCGCATTCGCCGGGGGCTGGCGCGTGGACCTGCAGTGCCGTGCGGACGACGACACCGAGCGGCTCAGCAGTCCCGAGGGCGTGCGACGCTGGCTGGCCAAGGTGATGGACCCGCGCTACGCGGACCGGGTCGCCTGGGTCTCCACCTACCGCTTCCTGCAGGTGCTGGCCAGCCGGTTCACCGATCCGGAGCGGAGGGTGCTGCTGGTCGGCGAGGCAGCGCACCTGTTCTCGCCGTTTGGTGCGCGCGGGATGAACTCCGGCTTCGCCGACGCCGCCGCCGCGGCCGGTGCCATCTGGACCGCCCTTGGCAGCCCGGACCGAGAGACGGCACACGCCGCGATCGATCGTTTCGCCGGCGACCGCCGCGGCGCGGCCGAGCACAACCGCGCCGCCGCGCGCAGCGCGCTCTCGCACATGGAGGCCAAGGATGCCAGGACCAGGGTCAAGCGGCGCATCGCCGCGGCGCTGGCGCCGCGCCTCCAGCAGGCGGGGCGCTGGCTCGACGAGGCACCCTACGGCCCACGCGCCGGCCGCCGCGGCAAGCCGGGCAGGTACTGACAGGACGACCCGCCGGCCTGGCCGAGATCAGAAGACGACGCTCCATCCCTCGGCGTCGGCCTGCGCCTCGGTGTAGGCGACGCCGTCGACCTTCAGGCCATTGGGATCGAGCACCGTGATCAGCCCACCGCGGTTGCCGAGCTGGACAGGTGCGGAGACGCGCACGCGGATGCTGTCTCCGGGAGGCAGCGTCCCGGCATCCAGCGCCATCCGATGCTTCACGCGGTCCAGGACGGACCAGCCGCTGAGGTCGACCTCCTGCGGGCTGGCGTTGAGCAGCGTGACCGTCTCGGCCTCCGGCGCCGGTCCGGTCGGGTTGACCAGCGCGGCGACGATGCGCACGGTGTGATCCGGCTCTCCCGGCCCGGGCAGCGGCGCCGGCCCCGGCTCGGGTAGCTCGGCAACGGTGTGCCCGGTCTGGTCGTCGGTGTGCCACGCCTGCGACTGGAAGGCCAGGAAGACCCCGACCCACTGGTCCTGGCCGGGGAAGTGCAGCAGCAGCCCGCCGTCCTGCCAGACCCCGTCGTCGGAGCGGAAGCGCTGGCTGTTGCCCTGGTTCATGTGGATGTCGTGGACGCCGTTGCCGGGCGAGAAGCCGAAGACCTTGTCGGGGGTCGCCGGCTCCGGCCCCCAGCGCTGACCGAAGGCGTACAGGCGGGCGTCGGGGTCGGCGGCGGCGCGCCGCACGAAGTGGTCGAGCTTGTCCGCCAGGTCGTTGTCGGGCCCGGGCGCGGTGGCCGGCAGCAGCCGCATCGCCTGGCGGTCGAACAGGTTGGCGCGGATGTAGTCCAGCGCCACCCCGCCCGGCTTGCTGGCGAGCGGGCTGAACCCGGCCGGCAGGTCGGCCAGCTCCCGCAGCAGGGGATGCCGGAACACCTCGTCGGCCACGTACAGCAGCTCCGGGGGCTGCTGCTGCGACAGCACGTTGACCGCGACCCGATAGTCGACCTCGCCGCCACGGGCCTGGATCTGGTAGTGCGGCGTATCGCCGCCTCCCTCTGAGCGCCGGTCGACCACGCTGCCGGCCAGCACTCCGTACCTCGCCAGTGGCATCTCGTCCCCCTCACGCGCCGGAGCCGGCGCCGGTATCGCCCGCGAGCCGCTCCAGGACGCGCAGGACCACGCTGTGGTCATCCTCACCGAAGCCATTCCAGCACGCGGCGCCGAACAACTGGTCGACCAGGGCGGTCAGCGGCAGCGCCACGCCCTCGGCTCGAGCCGCGGCAAGCGCCAGGCCCAGGTCCTTGTGCTGGAAGGCGGCCGCACCGCCGCGCTCGAAGTCGTGGCCAAGGAGCTTGTCCCCCTTCACCTCCAGCACCCGGCTGGCCGCCAGCCCGCCGCCGAGGACCCCGAGCACCCGGCGCGGGTCCAGGCCGCCCCTGCGCGCCAGTACCAGCGCCTCCGACAGGGCTGTGAGGGTGGCGGCCACCACGATCTGGTTGCACGCCTTGGCGAGCTGCCCCGCGCCCAGCGGTCCCAGGTGCTCCACGGTGGTGCCCATCCCCTCGAGCAACGGCCGCACGCGGGCGGCGTCCTGTGGCCGGCCACCCACCATGATGCTCAGCGTGGCCTGCTCAGCCCCCACGTCTCCCCCGCTGACCGGGGCGTCGACCACCGATACGCCCCGCGGCTCGAGCCGCGTACCCAGGTCGCGGACACCGTCGGGCGACACCGTCCCCATCACCACCAGGACGCTCCCCCGGCGCATGCCGCCAAGCAACCCCTCCTCCCGGAACAGGACCTCCTCCACCTGGGCGAGGTCGGGCAGCATCGTCAGCACCACCGGCACGGCCCGTGCCAGCTCGGCGAGGCTGCGCGCCGCCCTGGCCCCCGCCGCGGCGAGCTGCGCGGCCGGGGCGGGGCTGCGGTTCCAGACCACGACCTGGTGCCCGGCCCGGACGAGGTTGCGGGCCATCGGGCGGCCCATAGCGCCCAGGCCGACGAAGCCGACCGCCTCCCGCTGGATCTGCCGATTGGTCATTCCTGTTGCTCCACGACGACGCCGACGACGCTCACCCGGCGCAGGGAGGCTACACTCTGCGGCGTGGATCCGGGTCGTAGGGGCCTCGATGCTCAACCTGACGCCGGACGAGCTGCTGGCGACGACCCGCAGCGTCCGTAAACGGCTCGACCTGGAACGACCGGTCGAGCGTGAGGTGCTGGAGGAGTGCCTGCGGCTGGCACAGCAGGCGCCGACCAGCAGCTACGCGCAGAACTGGCACTTCGTGCTGGTGACGGACGCCGGCAAGCGGGCGGCCCTTGGCGAGCTGTGGCGCGGCGTCGCCGGCCCCTACCTCGAGCGGCGCGCCGCGGCCGACGACCAGCGTGGCGCGCGCATCGGCGACGCCGTCCGGCACCTGGCCGCGCACATCCACGAGGTGCCGGTGCACGTCATCCCCTGTGTCGAGGGCAGGACGGAGGGGGCCCCGGTGGTGGTGCAGGCATCGCGCTGGGCGTCCATCATCCCGGCGGCGTGGAGCTTCATGCTGGCCGCCCGCGCCCGCGGCCTGGGCACCGTCTGGACGACCTTCCATCTGCGGCACGAGCGCGAGGCGGCCGAGATCCTCGGCATCCCCTTCGACACCGTGATGCAGGCGGCGCTCATCCCGGTCGCCTACACCATCGGCACCGATTTCCGCCCCGCGGCCCGCCGCCCGCTCGACACGCTGGCGCACTGGGACCAGTGGTAGGTGCCGCACGATACCGGGGGGGGCACCCCCTCAGGTGGTGACCGGGCGGTCCTCTTTGAGGGCGTTGAACAGAGCCAGAGCTTTCGAGCGGTCCCAGCGGACGACCGAGCCGGCGCCCGAGACGGTCCCGGTGCTGGCGATCGGGACCGTGGTGGCGACCCCCTTGCCGCCGCTCACCGCGCGCATCGCGAACGGGAACCGGATCAAGTGCTGCAGGTGGTCGCCGTTGTCCACCGTGATGGAGTCGGTGCCGTTCAGCGCCAGCGGGATGCTCTTGAAGGGGTTGAGCAGCACCCCGGGTCTGGTCGCCCGGTCGATCAGGGCACCGAGGAACTCGCGCTGGCGCTCGACCCGGTCCAGGTCGCCGCGGGCCGAGGCCCGGGTGCGGACGTAGCCGAGCGCCTTCCTCGAGTCGAGGACCTGGCAGCCGGCGCGGAGGTCGAGGCCCGCCTTGGGGTCGTGCATCGCGTGGTCCACGCAGAGCCGCACCCCGCCGACCGCGTCGACGGTGCTGGCGAAGCCGTCGAAGCCGACCTCCATGTAGTGGTCGATGCGGATCCCGGTGACGTTCTCGACCGTGTGGGCGAGCAGCTTCGGGCCGCCGAAGGCGTACGCGGCGTTGAGCTTGTTGGAGCCGTGACCGGGGATCGGGACGTAGGAATCGCGCGGCAGGCTCACCAGGGTCGGCGAGCCGCCGCCCCTCGAGAGATGCAGCAGCATCATGGTGTCGGTGCGCCGCCCGGCGGCATCGCCGGTCGCCAGCTGCCTCCTGCGCTCCCCGCTGAGCCCCTCACGGCTGTCGGAGCCGACGATGAGCCAGTCGGTTCCCGGAGTGACGGCGGGCCGGCCGTCGTAGTCGGTGAGCGCGTCGACCCGGTTGAGCCGCGTGTCCATCCAGACCAGCAGGCCCAGCAGCAGCACCAGCAGGACGGCGGCGGCCACGGCGATGCGCCGTCCCCAGCGGGGCCGGCGGCGCCCGACCCCGGCCACCGGCGCCGGCCGGTCAGGCGCGTCGACCGGGCGGCCGAGCTGGTTCAGCCGGTCCGACCACCCCTCGGGCAAGCCGCTCATCTCCACCTCCAACGCTGTTGAGCGACCTACGATACCGCCCGAGGGCGCGTTCAGCTTGACTCAGCGCTGGAAGGACCGCGCTCACTTGTCGCCGTGGCCGGGTCGGCGATCCTGCTCGTCAGCATCGCGGCGAGGTCGTCCGCGGGGACCGCCCGGCCGAGCAGGTAGCCCTGGCCGTAGTGGCAGCCGAGCTCGACCAGCGTGGAGAGCTGCTCGGGCGTTTCGATGCCCTCACCGGTGACCCGCACGCCGAGCGCGCTCGCCAGCGACATGATCGCGTACACCACCGCGCGGCCCTCGGCGTCGCGGTCGAGCCGGGCCACGAAGCTCCGGTCGATCTTGAGGATGTCCATCGAGAGCTGGCTCAGGCTGCTGAGCGAGGAATAGCCGGTGCCGAAATCGTCCATGGCGAGCTGGACCGACATCCAGTGCAGCGCCTGCAGCATCTCCGTCGCCGCCTCGAGGTTCATGGCGACCACGCTCTCGGTCAGCTCGAGGATCAGTGAGCCCGGGTCGAGGGCGGCGCCGTCCAGGGCGGACTTGACGTCGGCGATGAGATTCGGGTCCTGGAGCTGGTGGCCCGAGACGTTGACGCTCATCGACAGCCCGGCCGCCCGCGGCAGGCTGGCACGCCAGCCGGCGAGCTGCCGGCACGCCTCGTGCAGCACCCACCGGCCGATCGGGTGGATGAGCCCTGTCTCCTCGGCCACCGGGATGAACTCGGCCGGCAGCGTCAGCGTGCCGTCGGCCCGGCGCCAGCGCACCAGCGCCTCCACCCCCGCGATCTGCTCGCTCCGCAGGTCGACGATGGGCTGGTAGTGCAGCTCCAGCTCGCCGGCCTCGAGCGCCCAGCGCAGGTCGGTCTCGATGGCCAGCCGGCTGACGGCACGGGTGTGCATGGCGACGCGGAACACCGCGTGGCGGCCGCTACCGGCGGCCTTCGCCTCGTACATGGCCACGTCCGCGTCCCGCAGCAGCGTCTCGGGCAGGTCATGCCGGGCCACCCCGGTGGCGATGCCGATGCTGGCGCTGATCACGACCGCATGGCCCGCCACGTCGAAGGGCGGCTTGAGCTGGGCGTGGAGCCGCTCGGCGACCTCGACCGCCGCTTCCTCACCGGTGACCTCGGGCAGCAGCACGGTGAACTCGTCGCCGCCCAGGCGGGCGAGCGTGTCGCCCTCCCGCAGGCAGGCGGTCAGGCGCTTGGCCACGTCGCGCAGCAGCCGGTCGCCGGCGTCGTGCCCGAGGCTGTCGTTGATCACCTTGAAGCGGTCCAGGTCGATGAACAGCAGTGCGACCATGTGGCCGCGCTGCCGCAGGGCGTGCTCGAGCCGCTCGAAGAAGCGGGCCCGGTTGGCAAGGCCGGTCAGCGGGTCGTGGAACGCCTGCTGGGTCAGCCGCTCCTGGTAGAGCGCCCGCTCGGTGATGTCGCGGTAGTTGAGCACCAGGCCCTGCACAGTCGGGCTGTCGAGCAGGTCCGTGACGGTCATCTCGAAGCGCCGTGCCGCCCCGTCGTCCCGTGACCGCATGCGCACCTCACCGACGACGGGAGACCCATGGCGCCGCCGGGAGTCCTCGAACAGGCGCCGCACGAGCTCCCGGTCGTCAGGGTGGACCAGGTCGAGCATCGGCCTGCCGATCAGGTCCTCGGCGGGATAGGACAGGACCTGCTCGACGGCCGGGCTCTGGTAGCGGATGGTGCCATCGGCGTCGATCACCGTGAACACGTCGGAGGCGTTGTGCACCAGCGCGCGGAAGCGCTGCTCGCTCTGGCGCAGGGCCTGCTCGGCCGCCTCGCGCTCGTTGACCTCCTCGACCAGTCGCTGGTACGCGCGGGCGTCGGCGCGGCTGGCGCGCCGCCGCAGCGACAGGCCGAGCATCAGCGCGACGGCCAGTGTCAGCCCGGTCGCGCCCATGAGCACCCGCTGCAGGTTCGTGCGGGCGTGGAGCGCCTTCGCGACGGTGCTGGTGAACGAGATCTGGCTGGCGTCGTAGACCTCCTTCAGGCCCACAGCGACGCCGTCGGCCTGCCGGAGCAGGACGGGCCGGGAGCGGGCCAGGTGAGCGGGGGTGGGGTCGGCCTTCAGCCGCGCCAGCTCGGCGTCGAAGGAGGCGAGCCCCTGGCGAGCTCGCTGGAGCGCCGCCTGCTCGCTGCGTCCCGGCGGCGCCGCGTTCAGCGTGACCTCCAGCTGCTGTTCGAGCAGACCGCGGCGCAGGTCGACCGCGTCGAACCCGTCGCGCAGCCGCAGGCGCTGGACCTCGATCCCGAGCCTCAAGACCTCGAGCTGGAGGCGGGCGAGGCCGGCCGTGACGTCGGTGGCGGTGCCGAACGCGGCGGTGGTCCTGCCCAGGTTCTGGTAGGCCTGCACGATCATCACCTGGACGGTGACGATGAGCAGGCCCAGGACCGCGGCGAGGACCCGCTGGCCCAGGGACAGCCGAGGCCTCGCCGTTGGCTCGGACATCGTGGGTCAGTGGACCGCCATGGAGTCGATGCTCCAGATCCAGAGGTCCTTGTTCCTGCCGACGCTGGACTGGGGCGGGAACACCAGACGGATCGGCCCGCCCTTGGCGACCGGGATGGCCCTTCCGTCGGCCTTGACGGCCAAGAGCACCCCCGGCGCCGTCAGGTCGGCCACCTGGAAGTCGACCCTGTAGTCGTCGAGCGCGTGCATCCGCACCTTGGTCGCCGCCCGCGAGATCCCGGCCCGGCCGAGCAGGCTCGACATCGGGATGCCGGTGAAGCGGATGTCGTGCTTGACGAAGGGCTCGTAGAGCGTGGCCGAGGTGGTCGCCATCGCGTCGAGCGTCTTCTGGTCGAAGACGAGCAAGGCGCCCGCGTTGTGGTTGGAGAGCGTACCGCTCAGCTTCAGCACGACCTTGCCCTTCGGCGGCGGCACGGGCGTCGGCGGCGGCAGCGCGGCGGCCGACGTGGTGGCGGCCGGCGCACTGGAGCCGGCCGGAGTGCTCGAGCCGCACGCCGCCAGCACGACGGCGAGCGCAGCCGCGCCGACGGCGGCGCATGCCGTGCGCTTCATACGTGTCCCCCCTCCACCCCCGCCCAAGGCCCGGGGCAGCACGGTTGGCTGGGTCCTTCAGTACTGATCGGGAAATTTGAGCCACTTCCCAATAGCCCGCTCGTACTAGCAGTACTCCGTTAGCTCTTGCGGGAGTGCCGCTCGTGGGTGTACCTCTCAGGTGAGATCCCCGAGTCGAAAGGAGCCCGCCACCACCACTGGTGGCACCACCGTGACACCCGCACAACTTCGCCGCGTCCGAACCCGACTGCTCGCCTTCGCCCAAGACGTCTTCGCGTCCATTCCTCGCAAGGACCAGCGTCGCTGGGGCCAGACCTACCTGCGGGGCCTGCTGCTGGACGGCAAGCGCAAGTCCATCGAGCCGATGGCCACGCGGCTGGCCCGCGGTGACCCCGATGCGGACGCCTACGCGCTGGAGCAGGCGCTGCAGCAGTTTGTCAACCAGTCACCCTGGGATCCCGTGCTGGTGCGCCGCCGCCTCGCCGAGCGCATGACCGCGGCGATCCAGCCGGCGGCGTGGGTCATCGATGACACCGGCTTTCCGAAGTTTGGCCGCTACTCGGTAGGGGTCGCGGCGCAGTACTGCGGGGCGCTGGGCAAGGTGGCCAACTGCCAGGTCGGCGTCTCCATCCATGCAGTGACTGACCAGGCCTCTTGCCCGCTGGACTGGCGGCTGTTTTTGCCGGAGTCCTGGGATGCCGACGCCGAGCGGCGCCGCAAGGCGCACGTGCCCGACAGTGAGCGCCACCGGCCCAAGTGGCAGCTGGCCCTGGACATGCTCGACGAGCTGGCCGGCTGGGGTCTTGTGCCACCGGTGCTGTTGGCGGACGCCGCCTACGGCGAGGTCGCCGAGTTCCGGCTCGGCCTAGAGGCACGCGAGCTCGCCTACGTCGTGCAGGTCCCCGGCACCATCAGCGCCTATCCCCAGGACGTGGCGCCTGAGACCGTGGCGTACACCGGCCGCGGCCGCCCGCCCGTGCCCCGCTACCTGAAGCGGCGCTCGTCGCTGCGGCAGCTGGTGCTGGCCGCCGGCAAACATGCGGCCCGCACGGTCGCCTGGCGCCAAGGCGCCGACGGCGAACCGCTGGTCTCCCGGTTCGTCGCCCTGCGGGTGCGCCCGGCCGGGGTGCGGCTGCGGCGCGCCGCCCGCGGCGGGCAGCTGCCGGTGCGCCACCTGCTGGCCGAGTGGCCAGACGGTGAGCCCGAGCCGGTCAAGTACTGGCTGGCCGCCCTGCCCGAGACCACCCCCGTGCGGCAGCTCGTGTACCTGGCCAAGCTGCGGTGGCGGGTGGAGCACGATTATCGCGAGCTGAAGGACACGCTCGGCCTGGACCACTTCGAGGGCCGCTCCTGGCAGGGCTGGCACCATCACGTGACCCTGGTGTCGGTCGCCCATGGGTTCGTCACCCTGGAGCGGCTGGACCCAAAAGCGGCTGCGTCGGCCTGACCACCTTCCAGGCAGTAGCCGCTTCCCGTGCTGGGTGCTCGGAGGTGTCACAGCCGGGGCTGCTGTCTTGTCGTATGGGGTGTAGATGATCCCTCGATCAAGGCGTTGATGATGAGAGTGTTTGTGGCAGGTGCGACGGGAGCGATTGGAAAGCAGCTGGTGCCGCAGCTGGTTGCGGCGGGTCATGAGGTTCATGGCATGACGCGCCGCGAGGCAAGGCAGGCGATGCTCGGTGAGCTGGGCGCGGTGCCGGTGGTCGCGGACGCGCTTGATCCCGATCAGGTCGCGGAGGCCGTGGCGCGAGCCAAGCCGGACGTGATCGTCCATCAGCTGACCGCGATCGGTGCGCTCGACCTGCGTCATTTCGATCGCGATTTCGCGCCGACGAACCGGCTGCGGACCGAGGGGACGGATCACCTGTTGTCGGCCGGGCAGGCGGTGGGGGTGCGGCGGTTTGTGGCGCAGAGCAACGGCGCGTTCCCGTACGCACGTACCGGTGGGGCGGTGAAGGGCGAGGAGGACCCGCTCGACCCCTCGCCGGCGCGCGAGATGCGCGCGATGGTGGCCGCGATTCGCCATCTGGAGGCGGCGGTGCTGGGCGCCGACTGGACGGAGGGGATCGTGCTGCGCTACGGCGCGTTCTACGGGCCGGGCACATCGCTGGCGCCGGGCGAGGAGCAGTTCGAGCTGGTCCGCGAGCGCAAGTTCCCGCTGGTCGGCGGCGGCGGCGGCGTGTGGTCGTTCATCCACACCGCCGACGCGGCCGAGGCGACGGTCGCCGCGGTCGAGCGGGGCAGCCGGGGCGTCTACAACGTGGTCGACGACGATCCCGCGCCGGTCGCGGAGTGGCTGCCGGCGCTGGCACGGATGCTGGGCGCGGAGCAGCCGATGCAGGCGCCGCGGCTGGCCGCGGGCGAGGTGGGCGCGGTGCTGATGACCGAGCTTCGCGGTGCCTCCAATGCCAAGGCCAAGCGCGAGCTGGGGTGGCAGCCGAGGCATCCGAGCTGGCGGCAGGGGTTCGCGGCGGCATGAGCGATCGCGAGCGACTGCTTGACGAGCTGCGGCCGGTCGCGTTCGCGATCGCCTACCGGATGCTGGGCAGCGTCTCCGAGGCCGAGGACGTGGTGCAGGAAGCGCTGCTGCGGGTGCATCAGGCGCTGGAGGCCGGCGAGCAGATCGCATCGCCGCGCGCGTTCGTGGCGACCGTGACCACCCGGCTGGCGATCAACGAGCTGCGCTCCGCGCGCGTCCGTCGCGAGGAATACGTGGGCCAGTGGCTGCCGGAGCCGATCATCACCGACGGCCGCGATGATCCGGCCCGGCACGCGGAGACAGCCGACTGGCTGTCGCTGGCGATGCTGGTGCTGCTGGAGAGCCTCTCGCCTGAGCAGCGCGCGGTGCTGCTGCTGCACGACGTGTTCGACTACGGGTATCCGGAGATCGCGCAGGTCATCGGCAAGAGCCAGGACAACGTCCGGCAGCTCGCCACGCGAGCGCGACGCCACCTCCAGCAGCGCCGGCCCCGCTTCCAAACCACGCGCGAGCAGCGCGACGAGCTGGCACGACGGTTCATTCAGGCCGTCGAGGAGGGCGACCTGTCGGGGCTGGAGGCGCTGCTCGCCCACGACGTGGAGCTGACCGGCGACGGCGGTGGCAAGGTGCCGGCCTTGGCACGGTCGCTGCGCGGCCGCAGCCGTGTCGCGCGCATGCTGATCGACTGGGCCCGCCTGGCCGCGCGCGCTCCGGGGGGGTCGTTGCGCCCCGTCGAGGTCAACGGCGGCCCGGGCGCGCTCTATCTGGACGCACAGCAGCGGCTGATCGCCGTGGTGGCGCTCGAGATCGCCGGCGGTCAGATCACCAGCATCAGCGCGATCCTCAACCCCGACAAGCTGACGCGCCTCGGGCCAGTCGGCGACTTGACATCGCTGCTGGGGTCGGCGAGATGAGCTCCGGCGCTCTTGCCGCGTCGCCGCGCGCAGCTGTTCGGGGTCGCGCGCCCGGCCGCGCTCGTCTTCGCATCCGGGAAGGCTCAGGAGCCGCCCCTCGGCCGGCGCGCTGCGGCGCCAAGTGTGCGCCAACCAGGGTCAGGGTCCATGCGATCGACCAGCAGGTTCGATTTTTCGTCGCCACCCCAACGTTCACATCGCCCAGAGGAGAACCAAATGTCAACAGCCCAGGAAGCAACCAACAAGGCCACGGTCAGGCGTTTCGATGACGTCGTCAGCACCGGCGATGCGGAGGTCATCTCCAAGACGATCGACGAGCTCGTCGCGCCGGACGTGCTGATCCACATGCCATTGCCGATTCAAGCGACGGGGGCGCAAGCGCTTAAGCAAGTGTGGGCGATGCTCCTACGGGGCCTTCCCGACCTCCACGTTGCGATCGAGGATCTGATCGCGGAGGGGGACAAGGTCGTCAGCCGCAACACGGTTACCGGGACCCACCGGGGCGAGTACAGGGGCGTCCCGCCAACCGGCAAATCGATCACGTACAACGAGATCTTCATCTTCCGCTTCGCGGGCGGCCGAATCGTGGAGATGTGGGGGGTCGTCGACGTCTTCTCGCAGATGAGACAGCTCGGCGTGATTCCCGCCTAGTGCTACGTTCGTTAGATCCGGTCTGTGGGACGACTTCGTGCAAATCAGGCACGCGGGCACGATCCGGCTTGCGGGCGACACCGCGGTCGGCTGTGCCTACGTCGCGGAGTTCGGGCGCTTGCGCGATGGCAGCTCGTACCTGGGCTACGCCGTGGACCACGACCGCTACCAGCGCACCCCGGACGGCTGGAAGTTCACCAAGCGGGTCTACGAGGTCGGCTACCTCGACACCACACCGCTGGCGGGCTCGGCGCCCAGCGCAGCCAGGGCGTTCGCTGATGGCGACGCGCGCCGGGTGGGAGCGGTCGAGCGAGCGGGCCGGGAGGGCCGTCCGCCGCTGGCGGTCGGGCCGGTGGTTGCGGTCGCCGATGCCGGCCGCATCACCGAGGTCGACTTCGTGCTCGACCGCCACAAGCTCACACGCCTCAGCGCCCACCACAAGGAGGAGAACGCATGAGCCGGTACGAGCTGTGGCGGGCGCGGCATTGCGCTTTGGCCCGGCGCCCGTCCGCGGAGACACCGAGGCCCTTGTGACCCACCGATCATCGATCCGCAGGAGATCGTGACGAAGGAGGCGAAATGGCCGCAATCGTAGAGAGCATCGAGATCGCCCGTCGTCCCGAAGACGTCTTTGCCTACGCGACCGACTCTTCGCGCTTCCCCGAATGGCAGGCCAGCGTCGTGTCGGTCCGCCAGGAGGGTACTGGCCCGCTCGCCGTGGGCTCCAGCGCCGTCGTGACCCGGCGGCTCGGTCGCCGGGAGGTGCCGGGGACCGAGGAGATCACCGCGCTGCATCCGCCGAGGACCTGGGCGTGGCGGACGGGCGGCGGCCCGGTCGGAGGGACGGTCAACGGCGCGATCGAGCCGCTGGATGGCGGCAGGCGGTCGCGCGTCACGATCGCCCTTGAGTTCGAGGGGCACGGGATCGGCCGGCTGCTGGTTCCGCTGGTTGTCCGCCGGCAGGCGCGCAGGCAGCTGCCAAAAAACGAGCAAAAGCTGAAGGAAGTGCTCGAGCGTGAGCCAACTGCAGGGAACCCGGTTGGGCCGCCGGATGGCGCGCGGCAATCGAATCCCCAACCGTCTTTTTCGGCCGCTCGCCGGGTGGCTCCCCGGCTTCGGCGTTGTCATCCACACGGGGCGGAGGCCAGCCGTTGTCGCTGGCCTGGACCTCGGCCGTCTGGACGGGCAGCCGAGTGGTCGGCGTAGTAGAGAGGAATGAAGGCATGCGCCGTTGGGCTGAGTTCGTATTGAAACATCGCCGGTGGGTCGTGGGGTTGTGGCTGCTGGTGGTCGTCGGCGGGGGGACCGCGGCCGGCCCGGTCTCCGACCGGCTGACCTTCGACTGGTCGCTGCCGGGTGAGCCCGGCACCAAAACCGCCCAGCAGATCCGGCAGACGTTCGGCAACGGCGGCTACACCGCGCCGTACCTGATGTCGGTGACCTACCCCCAAGGGCAGGCAATCACCGGTCACCAGGCACAGGTCGCCGCCGCGTTCGATGCCGTGGCGACCAAGGTGCCGTCGGTGCGGGTGCTGGACGAGGCCAACACCGGCGACGCCGCGTTCCGGACCACCGACGGGCGCAGCGCGTACGCGCTGGTGTTCTACCGCTTCAACCCGTCGCCGACCGCGCAGCTGCCGACCGAGCGGATCCGCGCGGCGCTGGAGGCCGCCAAGCCACCCGGCAGCACCGTCGGCGTCACCGGACAAGACGCGCTGGCCGTCGGCTCGGACACGGAGGGTCCCGGGGTGTTCGCCGAGACCCTCCTCGGCGCGGTCGGGGCCCTTGGGGTGCTGGCGTTCGTGTTCGCGTCGCTGCTGGCGCTGCTGCCGCTGGTGGTGGCGGCGGCCTCGATCCTGGCCACCTTCGCGCTGCTGCTGCCGCTGACCTACCTGGGCGACTTCTCGGCCGTCGTGCAGTACCTGATCGCCCTGGTCGGCCTGGGGGTGGCCATCGACTACTCGCTGCTGCTGGTGACCCGCTGGCGCGAGGAACGCGGCCGCGGCCGCGACAACCACCACGCCGTGGTGGCGGCGATGCAGACCGCCGGGCACACCGTGCTGGTCAGCGGCGTGACCGTCACGATCGGCCTGCTCGCGCTGCTCGCGCTGCCGGTGCCGTGGATGCGCAGCATGGGCATCGGCGGCGCGCTGATCCCGCTGGCGAGCATTGCCGCCACGCTGAGCCTGACCCCGGCGATCCTGGGTGGCATCGGCCCGCGGGTCGACTGGCCCAGGATCCGCCGCGAGCAGGCCGCCAGCCGGGCCTGGAGCGGCTGGACCACCAGGGTCGTGCGGGCCCGCTGGCTGGCGGCCGGCCTGGCGATCGCGGCCCTGGTCGCGCTGGTGGTGGCGTTCCTGGGCATCAGGATCGGGCAGTCGTCCACCGAGTCGCTGGCCAACAGCGGGCCCGCGTACCAGGCGCTGCAGACGCTCAAGCGCGGCGGCGTCACCACCGGCAACACGACCCCGATCGAGGTGCTGGTGTCGACTGAGCAGGCCAGGGCGGCGGCCGCCGAGCTGGCCAAGGTCGACGGCATCCAGCGGGCGGTGGTGTCCAGCGACCAGGCCAGCAACCGTGGTGGCCGGACGGTGGTGGTGCTGGTGCCCGAGCGTGAGACGGTCAACTCCAAAACCGTCGACGTGGTCAGACGGGTGCGGGACCGGTCCGAGCAGCTGCCCGGCGTGCTTGGGATCACCGGCGTCGGCGCGGCCCAGGTCGACTTCCTGCACGCGGTCTACGGCAACTTCCCGCTGCTGCTGGCGCTGATCGCGCTGCTGACCTACGTGCTGCTGGTGCGGGCGTTCCGGTCGTTGCTGCTGCCGCTGAAGGCGGTGCTGCTCAACCTGCTGTCGCTGGCCGCCACCTACGGGCTGCTGGTGTTGTTCTGGCAGCGCGGCCTGGGCTCCCAGGCGGTGTTCGGCATCGCCGAGACCGGTGCGATCACCTTCTGGGTGCCGTTTATCGTGTTCGCGTTCCTGTTTGGGCTGTCGATGGACTACGAGGTGTTCATCCTGGCCCGCATGCGGGAGGACTACGATGCCACCGGCTCCACCGACCGTGCCGTCATCCAGGGCATGGCCCGCACCGGCCGGCTGGTGACCAGCGCCGCGCTGATCCTGTTCCTGGCGTTTGTGGCGCTGGCGTCCGGGCCGATCACCGACCTCAAGGTGATGGCCACCGGGCTGGGGTTGGGCATCCTGCTGGACGCCACGATCGTGCGGGCGCTGCTGGTGCCGTCGCTGGTGTCGCTGTTCGGCTCGTGGAACTGGTACCTGCCCGACCGCCTGGCCAGGATCCTGCGGGTCCAGCCCTCCCACGCGCTCCCCGAGCAGCCCCTGCCCGAACTGGCACGGGTCGACTAGCCGGCCCATGCCCGCGGCCGGCCGGCTGGTCTTCCTGCAAGAGACCGGCTTCGGCCTGGCGGTGGCGGTGCTGATCGACGCCACGCTGGTGCGCTCGGTGCTGGTCCCGGCGGCCACGCGCCTGCTGGGCGGGTGGAACTGGTACCTGCCGCGCTGGCTTGGCTGGCTGCCCAAGCTCCGCATCGAAGGGGCCGCCCCAGCCCCAGCCCGGGCAGAGCCCGAGCGCGAGCCGCAGCCGGCGCGGTAGCACCGACCCCGGCGAGGTTCGGGGGAGCACGCTCCCCCCGAACACTCCAGGGCAGGACGACCAGCCCAAACGGCGTCGCGCCGCGCGCGATACGTGATCGAACTTACGATACGCACCGAGGAAGGCCCTCGCCGTCGCCCACCGCGACCATGCGAGCGGCAGCCCGGAGAGGGAGTGGCTAGCGGCGCCGGGCCGGATGGCGGGCAGCCCGACAGTGCTTCCAGATTGCGGTTTCCCTCGTCGAGCCGCGCTGGGCTGCGAAGTCCGCGCAGCCAGGGGTGACAGTGGTCGCCAGATCCCCTTCTGGGCCTCGCTGCCAGCGCGACATAACGCAGTACTGCTAGAGGCGTGTCTGCGATGGACACCGTGCACGGCGAGTGCGCCTGATGGCGCCGCTCAGCCATGACGTCGGGACGGGGCGAAGTACCCGATGGCCGGTGCACGTCGTAGCGCTGCCCAGCGATGAGCGCGAGGAGGCGGGACTGCCCGAGGGCGTCCTTGGCCGCGTGGGTGCGGCTTGCCGCGCAGGGTGTCGCTCGGGCGCCTGGTTTGGGGGGTTGGTGGAGCGATCTGCGCGGCAGAGCTGCACTGGCGCGGCAAAGGACCACCACCCACCACCGTAAGGCCTCGGAAGTCGCCGACGATGGCCGCTGCAAGCGGCGAACCTACCCGATCCGGATACCCGTCCGGCTCTCTTAGGTGCGGGCGACCGCCGCGAGGACGGCGCAGGCGACCTCGTTCTTGCAGATGTCGCTGTGGTTGGCGATGAAGTCGTCGGCGTTCAGGTTGTGGAGCCTGCCGCCCCGCAGGTCATATGCCTGCCCCGCGGGCAGGAGGAAGGCATCGACCGCCTCTGGCGTGTGCTGCGCGCCGTTGCGGCCCAGGCCCCCGTAGGGGTCGTTCCTGTCCCCCAGCCCCTGCGCGGTCTGGCGCGCGATCCGGGAGGCGAGCGGATAGGCGACGCCGACCGCCTGGTCGTTGCGGGTGCAGGTGATCACGACCGGACCGGAGACCATGCCGTCGGTGACCATCCGGCGGAACAGCCCATCCCTGATGCCGTCCCAGTGCAGCGCGAAGCCGTTGTGGGAGAAGGCCCCCTGCAGCAGCGACATCGTGTCCACCCCAATGGCGGGCCGGCCCGCTGGGCCGACCACCATCGCGGTGACCAGGCGGGCACCGAAGCTGTGGCCGATCGGGTGCAGCTTCAACCCGGGCGCGGCCGCGCGCAGGCGCTGCAGGACCTCATGCGCGCCGCCCTCGCCCACGCGCCCCGCGCGGTCCTTCATCTGGTAGTAGGAGGTGAAGTTGAGCAGGTTGCGGGCTGCCGCCCTCGGACCGCCGCGGAAGAAGTCGAGGAAGCCCGCTGCCGCCAGCTCCCCGGCCTCCGCCGAGTCCCCCGCCGTCGCGCTGGTGTCGAAGACGGCCGCGCCGCCGCCATCGCCGGCGGTCGGGGCCAGATCGTCCGGAAGGAAGGTCTCGCCGAGCCGGTCCATCAGGTCCGCGGGCGGCAGGTCGAAGAAGGTCGTCGAGGCGTCCTCGTCGTCCCGCGCGACCGGCGACAGCAGCCCGCGGATGAGCTCGGCGAAGCGGCGCTGGCTCTCGGCGCTGTCCTCCAGCCGCGGGATGAGCTGCCTTGCCTCGTCGAGCTGGGCGCTCGCCCCCGGGTCGTCGAAGAGCTCGTCCAAGAGGTCCACCTGGCGCCCGAGCGCGTCGTCGCTGTCGGCCTCCTCGAGGCCGGCGGCGGCCCCGGCGGTGAGCTCCTGCTCGGCGAACCTCTTGGACGGCCACAGCAGGCCCAGCACGGCGTAGGTCCGTGTGGAGGCATCCGCCACCCTGCCGTCGTCGAGCATCTCGCGCATGCGCTGGAAAAAGGCCTCGTACATGCGGCGGGCGTCGTCCATGTCGTTGTTCCAGCCGTGCGCGATGACGAACACGTCGGTGGCCCCGCTCGTCGCCAGGAGCTGGACGGCCTCGTCGACCTCGCCGTTGTCGTGGATCGCGCCGTCCTTGGTGAACTGCACCTCGCCATATGGGAAGCCGGAGAGCTCTTTCATCGGGTCTCCTCTCAGACCGATTGAATCGCTCGCATCAGGTCCACCAGACCGTGTCCCTGGAAGTTGCGGTCACGCCGCAGGTCGGTCGCGGTGCCGAGGAAGATGTCCTTGACGGCCTCGGGCCTACCGATGTACTCACGCCGAACCGACAGGAACGCGGCGATGATCCCCGACACGTGCGGCGCGGCCATGCTGGTACCGCTGTCCTCGACGTAGTTGCAGTCGGCTCCCTTCGCCTTGGCCTCGTCGCGCTGCTTGCCCGCGGCGCAGGACAGGATCTTCTCGCCCGGGGCGATCACATCCGGTTTGAGGCGCCCGTCGCCGGTCGGTCCCTTCGACGAGAAGTAGGACACGCCGTAGACGTGTGGCATGTCCCGGTGCGTCGCGCCGACCGTGATCGCGAGGTCCGCGTTGCCGGGGTCGTTGATGGTGAGACCCATGCCCGCCGCGAACGCGGTCGCGCGACCCTCGGCCTTGTGGTAGCCGTAGCCGGTGTTGCCGGCGGCGACCACCACCACCACACCCGAGCGAACCAGCTGGTCGACCTCGACGCACAGGGGGCTCTGACCGCACGCGAACCACTCCGGCTCGAAGTCGTAGCCCACGCTGAGGTTGACCCCGTGCACCCGGAGGCGGCGCCCGTAGCCGTTGAGCTGCTGCACGTACTGGATCGCCGCGATCAGGCTGCTCGCCATCCCACGACCGCCGCCGTCGAGCACCTTGAGGCTGAGCAGCCTGCATCTGGGCGCCATGCCCGAGATGGCGCTCAGCTTCGCGATGTTGTAGGTCACCTCGCCGTGCTCGTCGCGATGCCGCGTGAACGCGCGGATCTCCTCGTCCTCGGAGCCCAGCTCGCCGGCGAGGATCCCGGCCACGTGCGTCCCGTGGCCGAAGTCGTCCTTGAGCGGGTCGCCACCGGTGGTGAAGTCGCAGTGCGCCAGCGCCGGCTCCAGCTTCAGGTTGGCGTGGCGCTTGAAGTGCGGATGGTCCTGGTCGATGCCTGAGTCGAGCACCGCCCAGACGATGTCGTCGCCCATCGCCGCAAACGAGATGCGAGCCGCGTCGGCCTTGACGGTGCTGACCGACTTGGAGATCAGCGGTCGCACCTCGAAGTCGGGCCAGATCCGGTAGATGGCCCGCTGTCTGACGGGGGCGCTGGGGTCGTCGGTGGTCTCGACAGGGTCTGCGCGGCTGTCGCGCTCGACCACCAGCCGTAGCACTTCTCCTTCGAGGCGGGCGAACAGGTACTGGTCCCCATAGCGGCTCTTGACGTGGTCGATGGCCTGGTGCTCGTCCCTCCCCGTCTCCCGGATGGCGTCGAGGATCAGCTCCTCCGCGCGGGTGCGGGCGGAGGAGCGGCCCTTGCTGTACTCGAGGTTCAGGTCGATGACGACGGCGTGAGCCTGCGGCTCGCGGCCGGGATCCCGCTCGAGCTGTTCCTTCTCCTCGTTGAGGATCTTGAGCAGCGGGATGGAGAGAACGCTCTTGTCGAGCACCTCAGGGGTGAAGCCGATGCGGTCCTCCCCCGAAGGATCGCTCTGCGGAAGCTCAGTCATGCTCGCTCCTTGACCGGCGGAGGACCGTCCGCGACACCATATCGTCCGAAACCATAAAGACAGACCCAGTCAGGAAACAACCCAACCAGGAATCCGTCAGTGATCCCCGTCACTCAGATGCCGTGACGTCCGGCACGGCTGAGGGTGAGCACGCGCGCCGTCCACCCTGCTCAGCCCTTGGCCTCCTCCCCCAGCTGCTCAGCGGCGGCCCGCAGGGCGCGCCCCTCCTCGGTCTTGGCGTCGGCACGGGCGAACTCGTCGAGCTCGTGGCTCAGCTCCTCGAGCTCCCGGCCGCCGGCCATCATCTGGACCAGATCCTCGCGGCTCAGCTCGGCCTTGGTGAAGGTGCCGTAGCTCTGGCCACGGTTGAGCAGGGTGAAGCGGTCGCCGACCGGGTAGGCGTGGTGCGGGTTGTGGGTGATGAAGATCACCCCGAGCCCGTGGGCGCGGGCCTGCACGATGTAGCGCAGCACCACGCCGGCCTGCTTGACCCCGAGCGCGGAGGTCGGCTCGTCGAGGATCAGCACCTTGGCCCCGAAGTAGACGGCGCGGGCGATCGCGACCGACTGGCGCTCGCCGCCCGACAGGGTACCGACCGGCTGAGCGGTGTCGCGCACGTCGATGCCCATCTTCAGGAGCTCGTCGCGGGCCGTGCGCATGGCGTAGTCGACGTCGAAGCGGCGCCACGGGCCCCAGCCCGTGGTCGGCTCCGAGCCGAGGAAGAAGTTCCGCCAGATGCTCATCAGCGGGATCATGGCCAGATCCTGGTAGACCGTGGCGATCCCGCGGGCGAGGGCGTCGCGCGGCGAGGTGAGGCGGACCTCCCGCCCCTCGATCAGGTAGCGCCCCTTGTCGGGCCGGTAGACGCCGGCGAGGGTCTTGATCAGGGTCGACTTGCCGGCCCCGTTGTCGCCGAGGACGCACATGACCTCGCCGGCCCGCACGCCCATCGAGATGTCCTTGAGCGCGATCACCGTGCCGAAGTACTTCGAGACGTTGTCGACCTCCAGCAGTGAGGCACCGCTGCGGGCATCGTCACTCATCGCTTCGCCTCCGCGGCCTTGCGGCGGATGTAGTTGTTGACGAGCACAGCCAGGATCAGCATGCCGCCGAGGAACACCTGGAACCAGTCGGCGTTGACCCCGGTGATCACGATGCCCTGCTGCACCATGCCGAAGACGAGCGCGCCGAACACCGCGCCGATCGCCGAGCCGTAGCCGCCGGTCAGCAGGGTGCCACCGATGACCACGGCGATGATCGCGATGAACTCCTGCTGGGTGCCGCGCAGCACGTCGGCGCTGGTGAACTTCACGACGTCGATGATGGCCACCAGGCAGGCGGCGAACGCGGTGGTCATGAACAGCCCGATCTTGAGCCGGTCGACCGGGACGCCGAGGTTGCGGGAGGCGTCAGGCGCGCCGCCGGCGCCGAAGATCCAGTTGCCCACCCTGGTCCGCAGCAGCACCCAGGTGGCCAGGGCGGCGAGCGCCAGCCACCAGAGGATCGAGACCGAGAACGAGCCGACGTGGCCGGCGAAGAGCTGCTCGATGAAGCCGATCTTGCTGGTGTCGATCCCGCCGAGCTGGGTGCGGCCGGTGAGCTGCCGCGTGACGCCGATGGTGACGCCGCGGAAGATGAACAGGCTGGCCAGGGTGACGATGAACGACGGCAGCCTGGTCCGGGTCACGACCAGGCCGTTCAGGAACCCGATGACCAGCGAGAAGGCGACCGCGGCCAGGATGGCGGCCCACAGCGGCCAGTTGTACTGCACGTTGAGCAGCGCGATCGCCATTCCGCTGGCGCCGACGATCGAGCCGACCGACAGGTCGAACTCACCCGCGATCATGAGCAGCGACACCGCCACGGCGAGGATGCCGAGCTCGGAGGCGACCTCGAGGTAGCTCGCGGTGCCGGCGGTGCTCAGGAACCCCTGATCGCCGGCGACGATCGCGAAGAAGATCCAGACGATGATCGCGCCGGCGACCGCGCCGAGCTCCGGTCGGCTGAAAAGGCGCCGGAGGAGCCCGGCGCGCCGCATGCGCTCGTCCGCGCGGGCGCCGGCGGGCGCTTCGGTGACGGTCATGATTTCCCGCTCCCTTCCCTGGGCGCGAGGGCCCGGTCCGGACCGGACCGGGCCCTCCGCCCTGGACTATCAGCGGATGCCCTTCTTACTGAGGTCGATGACCTGCGCCGCGTTGTCCTTGGTGACGAACGCCGGGCCGGTGGTGATGACGCCACCGGTGCCCGGGATGGTGCCGTACTTCTTGTAGAGCGTCAGGAACACGATGGGCAGATAGCCCTGAATGTACTGCTGCTGGTCGATGGCGAACAGCATCTTCCCGTCGCGCACGGCCACCAGCACCTCGGGTGAGAGGTCGAAGGTGGCCAGCTTGATCTTGTCGAGCTGGTTGCCGCGCTGCAGGGCCTGGAGGGCAGGGGCGGAACCGGTGGGCCCGAGCGCCAGGATCCCGTCGATGTTGCCCGACGAGCGGATGGCGCCCGCGATCCGGTTCTGGGCATCGGTCGGGTCGGCGAGGTTGACGGCGAGCACCTTCACCGCGCCACCGGTCTTCTTCATGGCGTCGGTGAAGCCCTTGCAGCGCAGGTCGAGCGCGGCGTTGCCGACCTCCTGGTTGACGCAGAGCGCGTTCTTGACCCCGGCCGCGGCCATGCGCTCACCGCCCTGGAGACCGGCCTCGTACTCGGTCTGGCCGATGTGGGTCAGGACGCCGAGGCTCCTGTAGACGTCGCTGCCGGAGTTGATCGAGACGACTGGGATGCCGGCCGCGACCGCTTTCTTGATCGAGGGCCCGAGGGCGTTGGCGTCGGGGATCGACACCACCAGGCCGTCCGGCTTGGAGGCGACCGCGGCGTCGATCAGCCGGCTCATCGCCACCATGTCGAAGGTACTGGGCGCCTGGTAGCTGACGGTGACGCCCTCGTCCTTGGCCGCCTGGTCGACGCCGTTCTTCACTACCGACCAGAACGGGTCGGAGGCCTGGCCGTGGGTCACCACGGCGAACTTGAAGCCGGTCGACTTGCTGGCACCGCCCGCGGTCGAGCTGCTCTTGTCGCTGCCGCAGCCGGCGGCGAGCAGGACGAGGACGATGGCCACGACGGGCCACAGCAAGCGCTTCCTCAGCATGGATACCTCCTGCGGTTAGTGGTTGCACGCTTCGCTCCGAGAACTCGTCAAGCCACCTCCTCCACGCGGACGGGCCGGTGCTCGGCGCGGGACCGGTCCGCGGCCACGGCGACGACCAGGCAGGCCCTGGCGTCCTCGCCGCTGCACGGGCTCTCCGCGCGGCCCTGGGCCACCTCGGCGAAGGTGGCCAGCTCAGCCCGGTAGGCGGGCTCGAACCGCTGCACGAAGTCGGAGTAGCCGGCGCCGCCGGTCGCCGGCGCGTCCGGTTCGACCGAGCGCAGCGGCGTCCGCTGGTCCAGGCCGACCGCGATGCTGTCCCCGTCGCCGAGCAGCTCCATGCGGACGTCATAGCCGAGGGGGTCGCGCCTGGCGCCGGACAGGATGGCGAGGGTGCCGTCCTCCAGGCGCAGGACAGCGACCGCCGTATCGACGTCACCGTACCTGGCGAATGCCTGGTCGTCGAGGACCGCGCCATCGGCGTAGACCTCGACGACCTCCTGCCCGGTCACCCACCGCAGCGCGTCGAAGTCGTGAATGTGCAGGTCGCGGAAGATCCCGCCGGACACCGCGATGTAGGCCTCGGGCGGCGGGGCCGGGTCGTGCGTGGCCATCCGCACCACCAGCAGCCGGCCCAGCTCGCCGCCGGCGACCTGGCGCCGGGCCTCCCGGTAGCCGGCGTCGAAACGGCGCTGGAAGCCGATCTGCAGAGCGATGCCAGCCTTGCGCACGTGCTCGATGACCGCGTCGGTGGTCTCCAGGTCGAGCGCGATCGGCTTCTCGCAGAACGTCGGCAGGCCCGCGTCGGCGCCGAGGTGGATCAGCTCGGCGTGCGCCGGGGTGGCGGCCGCGATGACGAGCGCATCGACGCCGCCGTCCACGAGCGCCCGGGGCGTCGGCGCCGGGGTGGCACTGACGTCGGCCGCGAGCTTGGCGGCCCGGTCCGGCTCGAGGTCGGCGATGGTCAGCTCGTCCACTGCCGGCAGCGCGCGGAGGATGCGGGCGTGGAGGGCGCCGATCCGCCCGGCTCCGACGAGTCCGACGTGCATGTCGCTATACCGCCGCGGGGAAGTGCGGGTGCTGGGTCGTCCTGGCCATATCTGTAGCCTTTCGACGTGGTCTCACAGGTAGGTCCGTTGCTGCCGCTTGCCCGCCAGGTAATCCTCCCGCGCCCGCCGCGTGGATTCGAGCGCCGACACCTCCGCCACCGGCACGTCCCACCACGACCGGGAGTCGGGCGCCGGGACCATCGGGTCGGTCTCGACGTGCACGACCGTGGTGCGGGAGGAGGCACGCGCCTTCTCGAGCGCGGCCCGCAGCTCGTCGATGGTGGTGGCCCGGAGCACGTCGGCCCCGAGGCTGGCCGCGTTGGCCGCCAGGTCGACCGGCAGCAGGTCGCCGTCGAGCTGGCCGGTGCGTGGGTTGCGGTAGCGGTAGCTCGTGCCGAAGCGCTGCGACCCGACCGACTCCGACAGCGCGCCGATGGACTGGAAGCCGTGGTTCTGCACCAGCACCACGTTGAGCTTGACGCCCTCCTGCACCGCCGTGACCAGCTCCTGGGCCATCATCAGGTAGGAGCCGTCGCCGACGAGCACGAACACCTCGCGCTCTGGCGCCGCCATCTTCACCCCGAGCCCACCGGCGATCTCGTAGCCCATGCACGAGTAGCCGTACTCCACGTGGTAGCCCTTGGGGTCGCGCGTGCGCCAGAGCTTGTGCAGGTCGCCGGGCATGCTGCCGGCGGCGCAGACGACCACGTCGCGCGGCCCGCTCACCGCGTTGACGGCGCCGATGACCTCCGACTGGGCCAGCGGAGGGCCATGGCCGAGCGAGTAGGCGCGCTCCACGGTGGCGTCCCAGTCGCGCGCCAGCTCGGCGGCGCGGCGCCGGTACCCGGGCTCGACGGTCCAGCCCTCCAGCGCCTCGCGCAGCGCGGTCAGCCCCGGGCGCGCGTCGGCGAGCAGCGCCACGCCGGCGTGCTTGACCGCGTCGACGGCGGCCACGTTGAGGTTGACGAAGCGCACGCCGGGGCCGGCGAACAGGCTGCGCGAGGCGGTGGTGAAGTCGCTCCAGCGGGTGCCGACGCCGATGACCACGTCGGCGTCGCGGGCGACCGCGTTGGCCGCCGTCGTGCCGCTGGCGCCGATCGCGCCAAGGGCGCTGGGGTGGTCCCAGGGAAGCGACCCCTTGCCGGCCTGCGTCTCGGCGACCGGGATGCCGGTGGCCTCGCACAGCTCGCGCAGCGCGCCGGTCGCCTCGGCGTAGATCGTCCCGCCGCCGGCGACCAGCAGCGGCCGCCGCGCCGAGCGGATCAGCGCCGCCGCCGCGGCCACCGCCCGTGCCTCCGGCGGCGGCCGGCGGACCGGCCACACCCGCTCGGCGAACAGCTCCTCGGGGAAGTCGAAGGCCTCCGCCTGGACGTCCTGCGGCAGCGCGAGCGTCACCGCGCCGGTGGCGGCCGGGTCGGTCAGCACGGCCATGGCCGCCAGCGCGGAGGGCATCAGCTGCTCGGGACGGTTGATCCGGTCCCAGAACCTCGACACCGGCTTGAGGCAGTCGTTGACCGACACGTCCAGGGAGCGCGGGTCCTCCAGCTCCTGCAGGACCGGGTTGGCGACGCGGGTGGCGAAGGCGTCGCCGGGCAGCAGCAGCACGGGCAGCCGGTTGATGGTGGCGCCCGCGGCGCCGCTGACCATGTTGGTCGCGCCGGGGCCGATCGAGGTGGTGCACGCGAAGGTGGACAGCCGGTTGCGCATCCGGGCGTAGCCGGCCGCGGCGTGGACCATCGCCTGCTCGTTGCGGGCCTGGTGGTAGCGCAGGTCGTCGCCGGCCTCCAGCAGCGCCTGGCCGATGCCGGCGAGGTTCCCGTGGCCGAAGATGCCGAAGCAGCCGGCGATCAGGCGCTGGGTCACGCCGTCGCGCTCGCTGTGCTGGCTGGCGAGGAACCGCAGCAGCGCCTGGGCGACGGTGAGGCGGCGGGTGCGGGCGGTCATGGCCGCCTCCTCGGGGACGCCAGCGGCAGCCGCTCGTCGACCGGCTGCCGCGCCCAGGTGGAGCGCACCCAGGCATGGGCCGGGTCGTCGCAGAAGCGCCAGACCCGCTCGCCGGGGCCGGCCATGACGTTGAGGTAGTAGAGGTCGTAGCCGGGAGCGGCCATCGACGGGCCGTGGTAGCCATACGGGATGAGCACGACGTCGCCGCTGCGCACCTCCGCGCACACGTCGATCCGCCGGTCGGGCCCGGAGCTGTAGACCCGCTGGTAGGCGAACCCGGGCCCGCCGGGCGCCGCGGGCCCCCCGGGTCCCCCGGCTCCCCGGGCGACCTCGAAGTAGTAGAGCTCCTCGAGGACCACCTCGCCGTCGCGCTGCTCGTCGTGCTTGTGCGGCGGGTAGGAGGACCAGTTGCCGGCGGGCGTCAGCACCTCCACCGCGATGAGCCGGTCGGCCTCGAACACCTCGGGCGAGCAGAAGTTGTTGACCTGCCTGCTGCTGCGCCCGGCGCCGCGCAGCTCGACGGGCACGCGGTCGGCGGCGCCGTAGCGTGGCGGCAGCCGGCGGGTCGCCCGCGCCGCCGGCAGCGCGAACCTGCCGCCCTTCTCCGAGACCACCTCGGCGCGGCTGTCGCGCGGGAGGTAGGCGAAGTCGGTCACGCTCGAGAACACGCTGTCGCGCCCGTCGAGCTGGAACCGCTGCCCGGCGCAGCTCACCGTGCAGCCGCCCGAAAGCGGCAGCACCAGCAGCTCGTCGTCGCCGGTGTCCAGGGCCTGGACGCCACCGGCCGGCAGCTCGAGCACGCGCAGGCCGCTGAACGACCAGCCGGCCAGCTCCGGGGTGACGGCCAGCGAGAACGGGCCGGCGGCGACGCTGCCGGCGGGCAGGACGTGGCGCTGCGTCATCGGGTCACCTCCTCTGCTCCAGCAGGCTCACGGCGGTGTCGACGGCGCCGGCGACGTCGCCGTCGGGTGGGAACAGCAGCGCCCGGCCGGCGACCAGCCCGCAGACGGTCGGCACTGCCAGCGCCTTGGCCCAGCCGCTGAAGGCGGCGTCCTGGTCGCCGGTGACGTCGCCACCCAGGATGAGCGCGGGGAGCGTGGTGGCCGCCATGACCCGCTCCATGTCCTCGACGAAGGGGACCTTGAGCCAGGTGTACGCCGAGGTCGTGCCGATGCCGGCGGCGACCGTCATGGCGCGGATCATGGCGTCGGCGGTCAGCTCGTTGCGCACCTTGCCCTGGACGCGGTGGGAGATGAACGGCTCGACCACGGCCAGCAGGCGCCGCTCGGCCAGCGCGCTCACCGCGTCCGCGCACGCCTCCAGCGTGGCCGCGGTCGCGTGGTCGTCCGGGTCGATCCGCAGCAGCATCTTGCCGCCCTCGTAGCCCATGCCCATGATGGCCCCCGCATCGTAGGCGGTGAAGCGGTCGTCCATCTCGAAGGCGGTCCCGGCCAGGCCGCCGCGGTTCATCGAGCCGATGACCACCTTGTCGTCGAGCGCGCCCAGCAGCAGCAGGTCCTCGATGACGTCCGGCGTGCCGAGCACGCCGTTGACGCCGGGCCGCGACAGCGCCAGGCAGATCCGGTCCAGCAGCTCGACCCGGCCGGCCATGGCGAACGGGTCGTCGCCGACTCGCAGCGCGCCGCGGGCCGGGTGATCGGCGGCGATGACCATGAGCCTGCCGTGCTCGTTGAGCAGCGAGCGCGAGCGCCGGCGGCGGCCCGCGGCCTCCGCGATCGCCTGCGGGCGGCGGGTGCGGGCGTCGAGGATGTCCTGGAGCTGGTCAGCGCGCACCGGCGGCCTCCTCGAGCAGCGCCTCGACCTCGGCCGCCACCGGCATGGCGTCGGCGCAGGCCAGGCGTGAGGCGACGATGGCGCCGGCGGCGTTGGCGAAGCGCAGCAGCCGCTCAAGGTCCCAGCCGGCCAGCAGCCCGTGGCACAGCGCCCCGCCGAAGGCGTCGCCGGCGCCGAGGCCGTTGACCACCTCGACGCTGAGCGGGGGCACCTGGACACCGGCGCCGCCGCCGTCCACCGCGAGCACTCCCCCGGGCCCCTGCTTGACGACGGCGAGGTCCACCCCGGCACCGCGCAGCGCCGCCGCGGCGGCCAGCGGGTCGCGCACGCCGACCGCGGTCTCGCACTCGTCGAGGTTGCCCACCGCCACGGTGGCGTGGCCGAGCGCCCGGGCGATCCAGGACCGCGCCTCCTCCCGCGAGCGCCAGAACATCGGCCGGTAGTCGAGGTCCAGCACGGTGACGCCGTTCCTCGCACGCGCCTCGAGGGCGGCGAGCGTGGCCGACCGGCTGGGCTCCTGGCACAGGCCGGTCCCCGTCACCCAGAAGACGCCCGCCGCGCGGATGGCCTCCAGGTCCAGCTCCGCGGCGCTGATCTCCAGGTCCGGGGCCTTCGGGAAGCGGTAGAAGTACAGCGGGAAGTGATCGGGCGGGAAGATCTCGCAGAAGGTCACCGGCGTCGGCAGCCCGGGCACGGCGCTGACGTAACGGTCGTCGACGCCGAAGCGCCGCAGAGCGTCGTGGAGGAACTGGCCGAAGGGGTCCTCTCCGGTGCGGGTGATGACCGCGACGCTGCGGCCGTAGCGCGCCGCGGCCACCGCGACGTTGCTGGGGCTGCCGCCGAGGTACTTGCCGAACGAGGTCACCTCACGCAGCGAGACGCCCACCTGCAGCGGGTAGACGTCCACCCCGATCCGGCCCATCGTCAGGACCTCGAACGGCGGGCCCACCGGGCTCGCGGAGCCGGCGGGGCTCACCGGCCGAGCTCCCGCAGGAACGCGAGGCTGGCGCGGACCTCCGCCGCGGGCCCCTCGCCGGGCGCCGGCTCGCGCGAGAGGATGGTGTCCTGCTCCATCACGTACCACCCCTGGTAGCCGGCCGCCTCGAGGCTGCGCACGACGCCGGCGATGTCGAGGTCGCCGTGGCCGAGCGGGCGGTACAGTCCCGCCGCGACCCCCTGCACGTAGGTCAGCTCACGGGACCGCACCCGGGCCGCGAGCGCCGCGTCCACGTCCTTGAGGTGCACGTGCCCGACGCGGGCGGGGACCTCGGCCGCGAGCCGGACCGGGTCAGCTCCACCGACGAGCAGGTGCCCGGTGTCCAGGCACAGCGGGATGGACGAGCCGTCGAGCACGCGCGCGATCTCGGCCGGGCGCTCCACCAGCGTGCCGACGTGCGGGTGCAGCGTGGCCGCGATCCCCCGCTCGGCCGCGGTGTCACGGATGCGGTCGAGGTTGCCGAGCAGCGCCCTCCACTGGTCGCCGTCCAGGCGGGCGCGGTGGTTGTAGCCATCCAGCCCGGTGCCCGCGGCGAGCACGAGCGTGGAGACCTCGGCCGCCGCGAAGGACTCGAGCACCGGCGCGATCCTGGCGACCACGTCGCGGTGCGGCTGGTGGAGGACCATCGGGACGAAGCCACCGACCGCCCGCAGGCCGTGGGCCGCGAGCATGCCGGCCATCTCCCGCGGGGCGGCGGGCAGGAAGCCGTCCGGACCGAGCTCCGTCGCGGCGAGCCCGACCTGGCGCATCTCGCTCAGGACCCGCTCGGGCCGGAGCTGGTGGCCCCAGCCGGGGACCTCGCACACGCCCCAGGAGATCGGCGCACCGGCGACGCGGTCCAGCAGGTCCGACCCCATCAGCGGACCTCGTCCAGGCGCACCGGGCGGCCCCGCGCCCGTGAGAGCACGGCCGCCTCGGCGACGTAGAGCGCCTCGAGCGCGTCCGCGTGGAGGATGCCGATCCGGTCCGTCCCGACCAGCCCGACTCGCATGCGCTGCCCCCTCGCCCGAACAGTGCAGATGACGACTTCTACGCCGCATGGGCACGACTGTCAAGAGTTGGTCCTGACATATTGACGTACTGTCTACCTGGCGTAAATATGACCGTAGTAACCGATCAGGAGACGAGCGCCCGTGGCGTACTCACCGGCATCCATCGGAGTCGACCGGACGAGCCCCGTCCCGCTCTACTACCAGGTGGCACAGGAGCTCGAGCGCGCCATCGAGGCGGGCAAGCTCAAGCCCGGGACACGGCTCGACAACGAGATCGCCCTGGCCGACAGCCTCGGCCTGTCACGGCCCACGGTGCGGCGCGCGATCGAGTACCTGGTCCAGCGCGGCCTGCTGGTCCGCAAGCGCGGTGTCGGCACCCAGGTCGTCCACCCCAAGGTGCGCCGCCCGATCGAGTTGACCAGCCTGTACGACGACCTCTCCAGCGCGGGCAAGCGCCCAACGACGAAGGTGCTCTCCCTCGAGGTCGCCCCCGCCCCCGACGCCGTGGCGCACGCGTTCGGCCTGGCGGAGGCCACACCGGTGATCGCGCTCGAGCGGATCCGCTTCGCGCGGGACGAGCCGCTCGCGCTGCTGCACAACTTCGTCCCCCGGGGGCTTGTCGACCTGACCGCCGAGGCGCTGGAGCGGACCGGGCTGTACCAGCTCATGCGAGCCGCCGGCGTGCGGCTGCACCTGGCCTCGCAGACGATCGGGGCCCGCGCCGCCACCGCCGCCGAGGCCGCGGCGCTCCAGGACCGCAGGGGCGCGTCAGTGCTGACGATGCAGCGCACCGTGTTCGACGACGCCGGCCGCGCGGTCGAGTACGGCACGCACCTGTACCGCGCGTCGATCTACTCCTTCGAGCTCGTCCTGGTCAGCCGCTGACGCCGTCAGCGGATTCGCCTCTGCCCCAGGTTCCGGACAAGACTTCAGCACATGCGCCAACGTCCTGATCGCGCCGCACTCGCCGCCAGCATCGCGGTGGGGCTCATCCTGATCGCCGTGCTGCTCCTGCTGGTGCCGACGTGGCTCATCCCCTTGACCGTCACGCCCGCGCGGTCGGAGGCCCTGCAGGCCCAGAACGACCTGCGGACGACCTTGCTGCAGGGCATCGGCGGCCTGTTCCTGATCGCCGGGGTGGTGGCGACCTGGCGGCAGGTCCAGCTCACCCGGCACCAGCTCGACATCCTGCGCGAGGGGCAGATCACCGAGCGCTTCACCCGGGCGATCGAGCAGCTCGGCAGCGACAACCTCGACATCCGCCTCGGCGGCATCTACGCGCTGGAGCGGATCGCCTCCAGCTCCGACGCCGAGCGCGGGCCGATCCTCGAGGTGCTGACCGCCTACGTCCGCGGGCACTCGCCGTGGCCGCCCGCGGGATGGGAGTACGGCGCGGTGACCCCGCCCGAGCCCGACGAGCGCCACCTCGCCTCGCTCCAGTTCCGCAAGCCGGACGTGCAGGCGGTCATGAGCATCCTGGGACGGCGCGAGGCCGGCGACGGGGACGACGAGCTCCTGCTCGCCAGGGTCGACCTGCGCAGGGCATACCTGCGGCGGGCAGGCCTCGAGCGCGCCAACCTCAGGAACTCGAGCCTCCGCGGCGTGCAGGGCCGCAACGCGCGCCTCCGGGGCGCCGTGCTGAAGCAGTCGGACCTGACCAAGGCGTTCCTCGATGGCGCCGATCTGCGTGGGGCCGAACTGCAGCGCGCCGACCTCACCGGTGCCAACCTCAGCGGGGCGGACCTGCGCGGCGCCGCCCTGGACGGAGCCATCCTGCAAGGCGTCGTGACCGACGAGCGGACCAGGTGGCCAGACGGCTTCACGCCACCCCGGCAGTGACGGGCGCTCTATCTACCAACCTCGGCCAGGGAGACCAGCTCGCGGGGACGCAGCAGGACGAGGAGGGTGCCGCCGCCCGGCTCGACCCGGACCCCGGCAAGCCCGCCCTTCTTGAGGTCGACGCGCCCGCCGGTGAGCTCGAAGACGGTCTGGGAGAAGTCTGGCTCGTGGCCGACCAGCAGCACGCGCTCGTCGGCGCCGTGCCGGCGCAGCAGGTCCAGCGCGTGGTCGCCACCGAAGCCGCCGCCGAGCGCCGCGTCCTGCTCGGGCTCGAGCTCGAGCGCCCGGCAGGCCAGCCGGGCGGTGTCCAGGGCGCGCACGCGCGGGCTGGTGTAGCAGGCCGCGAGGTCGATGCCGAGGCGCGCCAGAGCCGCCCCGGCGGCGGTCGCCTGCCGTTCACCCCTGTCGGTCAGCTTGCGGTCGAAGTCCGATCCGGAGCCTCGCTCCGCATCGCCATGACGCAGGAACCAGAGCTGCTGGACCATGGCCGCGAGGGTAGCACGTGCGACGCGCCGCTCCGGCCGGGCCCTGGAACCGGTAGCCTTGAGCGTCACGCCCACCTCACGCCCACCTGGTGAAGGGAGCAGAGAGGATGCCGCTCGTCGACGTCACGCTCGTGACCGGCCGCCCGCCCGAGAGGATCCGCGACCTGATCGACCGGCTCACCGACGCGGTCGAGCAGGCGCTCGACGCGCCGCGCCCCAGCGTCCGCGTGGTCGTCCGGGAGGTTCCCGCCACCCACTGGGCAGTGGGTGGCCAGACCATCGCCGAGCGGGACTCCCGGCCCGCTTGAGCCTGCTCAGGCGGCCGCCACGGTGCGCAGCACGGTCTTGGTGAGGCGATCGACCGAGGGGATGACCACGTCCTCGAGGTTGGTGGCGAACGGGAGCGGGACGCACTCGCTGGCCACCCGCCTGATGGGAGCATCGAGGTCGTAGAAACCCTCCTCGGCCACGATCGAGGCGACGGTGCCGCCCCAGCCGCCCTGATAGGGGTTCTCCTCGACGATCACCAGACGGCTGGTGCGCGCCACGCTGTCAAGCACGGTGCGCGCGTCCAGCGGGATCAGGCAGCGCAGGTCGATGACCTCCGCGGAGATGCCCTCGCCGGCGAGGCGCTCGGCCGCGTCGAGCGCGGTCGGGACGGTGGACGCGAGCGCGACGATGGTCACGTCGCCGCCCTGCCGGCGCACCGCGGCCCTGCCGAGCGGCACCACGTGCCCTTCGGCGGGCGGCTCGCCCTTGCTGGCGAGCAGGCCCTTGTGCTCGAAGACGATGACGGGGTCGTCGCTGCGGATGGCGCTGGCCATCAGGCCGACCACGTCGTCGGGCGTGGAGGGGGCGACGATCTTGAGGCCGGGGATGGCCAGGGGCCAGTTCTCGACGGCCTGCGAGTGCTGCGCGCCGAAGCCGAGTCCCCCACCGTTGGCGGTGCGGATGACCAGCGGCACGGTGACCTGCCCGCCGGTCATGTAGCGCATCTTGGGGATCTCGTTGGCCACGTAGTCGAAGCAGCAGGCGAGGAAGTCGGAGAACATGATCTCGGCGACCGGCCGCAGGCCGGTCATGGCGGCGCCCATGGCGGCGCCGGCGATCGCCTGCTCGCTGATGGGGGTGTCCCAGACCCGCTCGGCGCCGAACTCGGCGAACAGCCCCACGGTCGTCTTGAAGACACCCTCGGCGGCGCCGATGTCCTCGCCGAGGCACACCACGGTCGGGTCCCTGCGCATCTCCCGCGCGATGCCGACCGCCACCGCATCCCGGTAGGTGATCAGGTCCGCCACTGCGCACCTCCATCCGCCCAGACATCGGTGAGCGCGGTCGACTCGTCGGCCGGAGGGGCCGCCTTGGCCGCCTCGACCGCGGCGGCGACCAGGTCCCGTGCGCGGCCGCGGCGCTCCTCCACCGCCTGCTCAGAGACACCATCGGCCCTCAGCCTGCCGGCCAGCACGGTGAGCGGGTCGCGCTTCAGCCAGGCGTCGACCTCCTCCTCGGGCCGGTACTTGCCGGGGTCGGCGCGGGAGTGGCCGTACTGGCGGTAGGTGAGCGCCTCGATGATGGTCGGGCCGTCGCCGGCGCGGGCGCGGGCGGCCGCGCGTGAGGTGGCCTGCATCACGGCGACGACGTCGTTGCCGTCCACCACTTCCGCGGGAAGGCCGTACGCGGGCGCCCGGCCGGCGGCCGGCTGCTCGACGGCCGTGACGGTCTGGATCGGGGTGTACTCCATGTAGAGGTTGTTCTCGCAGATGAACAGCACCGGCAGGCGCCAGACGGCGGCGAGGTTGAGCGCCTCGTGGAAGGCGCCGATGTTGGTGGCGCCGTCGCCGAAGAAGGCGACGGCGACCTGCCCGGTGCCGCGGAGCTTGGCGGACCATCCCGCCCCGCAGGCGATCGGGAGATGGGCGCCGACGATCGCGTAGGACCCGAGCATGCTGCCGGACGCCACCGTGAGGTGCATCGAGCCGCCCTTTGCGGCGCACAGGCCGGTGGCGCGGCTCATCAGCTCGGCGAGGCAGGCCTCAGGGGTCGCGCCGCGGGCGATGGCGTGGTGGTGGCCCCGGTAGGTGGCGAAGACGTAGTCGTCGGGGCGCAGCGCGGCGCTGGCACCGACGGCGACGGCCTCCTGCCCCGCGGCAAGGTGGGTGGTGCCCTTGACGAGGCCACTCATGAACAGGTCATACGCGGCCTTCTCGGTGGCGCGGATCACCGCCATGCGCTCGAAAAGCTCCAGCAGCGCAGCGGCGGGCGGGGCGTCCCGCTCGGTGCCGGCCCCTGCCTCCGGCACAGCGCCAGCGTTCATAGGACACGGCTCCTCTCGTCCTAATACTCGTTCGCGATCGGCAGGTCCTCGGCTGGGTACAGGGTGATCACCTTGGCGCCCTGCGTGGTCACCACCACCTCCTCCTCGATGCGCGCGGCCGAGTACCCGTCCGCCGCCGGGCAGTAGGTCTCCAGCGCGAAGACCATGCCCTCCCGGATCTCCACCGGGTGCTCCAGCGAGTGCAGCCGGCTGATGACGGGCCGCTCGTGCAGCCCGAGCCCGAGCCCGTGGCCGAACTGCAACCCGAACGCCTCCATCTCGCTCGAGAACCCGAACTCCTCTGCCCTGGGCCACAGCCGGGCGATCTGATCGCTGCTCACGCCCGGCTCGACCATCTCGATCGCCGCGTCCATCCACTCCCTGGCCTGGCGGTAGGCGTCGCGCTGGGCCTCGGTCGCCCGCCCCACGTTGAAGGTACGGTAGTAGCAGGTCCGGTAGCCGTTGAACGCCTGGATGACGTCGAAGAAGGCCTGGTCCCCCGGGCGGATCAGGCGGTCCGAGAAATTGTGCGGATGCGGGCTGCAGCGCTCGCCGGAGATGGCGTTGATCGCCTCGACGTCGTCCGAGCCCAGCTCGTACAGCCGCCCGGTGGCCAGCGCGACGATCTCGGCCTCCCGCACCCCCGGCTTGAGCGCCTCGGCGATCCTCTGGTAGACGCCGTCGACCATGGACGCCGCCATGGTCAGCAGCATGATCTCGTCACGGGACTTGATCTCGCGGGCGTCCAGCATCACCTGCTGGCCGTCGCGCACCTGGACGCCGGCGGCCTGCAGCTCGAAGAGCATGGGCAGCTCGGTCATGTCGAGCCCGACGGGCATGCCCGCCACGCCAGCCTCCTCGAGCACGGCCTTGACCTCCAGCGCCGCTCCCCGGAACAGCCCGGCCTCGGGCGCGATCGCCCCCCGCAGGCCGGTCAGGCCGGCGCGGGAGTTGGCGGGATCCAGCCACGGGCAGTACAGGCGGTGGTGCTTGGCGGCCGAGCCGAAGTCCCACACGATCGGCTCCCCGCCGCGGGTGAGCAGCGCGAACGTGAGCAGCTTGTCGCGCGCCCACTCGCCAATGTGCGTGCTGGTGAGATAGCGCACGTTGTTCATGTCGAAGGCCAGCAGGGCGCCCAGCTCCGAGGCGTCCAGCGCCTCGCGCGCGCGCCGCAGCCGGTGCTCGCGCAGGCGCCCGAAGTCGACGCGCTCCTCCCAGTCCACACCCATCGAACCAGGAGCCGGGATCACCGCACCGAAGGACTCAGCCATGCCTGCTCCTCTCAATGAATACTGAACGGCAGTCCCGCCCGGGCCCAGGCGGGAGCGGCCGCCCGTCAGCGACGGTAGACCACACAGGCCACGAAGTGGACGGACTCATCGCCGGCGTTGGCGTAGCGGTGCGGCGTGGTGGAGTCGAACGAGATCGAGTCACCTGGTCCCAGCTGGTAGCGGTCGAAGCCGGCGACCGCCTCGAGGCGCCCGCTGATGACCAGCCCGTACTCCTTGCCGGGATGGCGCATCAACGTGCCGTTCTTGCTCGAGGCGCCGCCCACGTCGTAGGTGCAGTAGAGGAAGTCGACGTCGGGGTCGTGGGTGGCGGTGAGGCGCTCCCAGCGCACGCCGGAGTCGAGGTCGATGACCTTGCGGCTGCCGGCGCGCTGCACCGGCGGCTGGCCTCGCTCCCGGACACGGGCGCCGTGCCACTCGATCTGCCCGCCCACGGCCTGGGCGCCGTCGCCGAACAGCAGGTCGTCCAGGGACAGCCCGAGCTCGCTGGCGATGCCGTACAGCGTGCTGACCGAGGGCTTGGACTTGCCCGTCTCGATCTGGGAGATGAGGCTGGCCGTCACGCCGAGGCGGCGGGCCAGCTCGCGCAGGCCGATCTTGCGGCGCTCGCGCTCCACCCGCAGGCGCGCGCCGATCACCTCGCCGGGCTGCAGCGCGGCTCGGCGCGGCATGGCACCCATCCGAGGAGCCTACTGGCGAGGTCGGAGAGCGTCAAGCAATGCTGAACACGGCTACTGGGACCGGGGGGCGCCGAGCACGGCGAAGGTCTTCAGGGCGCCGGCGGACACATTCCACCTGGACAGCACGCTGTCGTAGCTGCCGTCGGCGATGAGCTGGCGCAGCGCGTTGCGCAGCGTGTCGCGCAGGGCGGTGTCCTCCTTGCGCACGCCGATGCCGAACGGACCCGGGTCGATCTGCTCGCCGACCACCTCGAAATCCTTGCCGTCGTTGGACACCTTGGCGTTGTAGGCGGCGACCGGGAAGTCGGTCAGGCCGACGTCCGCGTTGCCGTACTTGACCTCGAGCAGCGCCTGGCTGCCGCTGTCGAGTGGGTGCAGCCGCAGCGGCTGGTCCGCGGGGCAGCGGCGCTGCTGCGCCTTGGCGAGGTCCTCCTGGGTGGTGCCCCCCTGCATCGTCACCGTCTTGCCGCACAGGTCACCCAGCACGTGGATGCCCTTCGGGTTGCCCTTGGCGACCAGCAGCGAGGTGCCCGAGCGGAAATACTCGAGGAACGAGATCGCCTCGGCGCGCTCGGGGGTCGCGCTCATCCCCGAGATGATGACGTCGATCCGGCCATTCTTGAGCGCATCCACGAGCCCGTCGAAATTGACGTTGACGAAGCTGAATCGAACGCCGAGCTTGCGCCCGAGCTCGGTGGCGAGGTCCGGGTCGATTCCCTGCACCTGCGGCGCGGGCTCACCTGTCGGCCTGTCAAGGACGTCTGGAGCGAGCGCGTCATAAAATTCGAGCGGTGCGTACGAGATATCGGACCCGACTCGGATTTCCCGGGCATTCCGTATCTTTGGGGGAAGCTGCTTGCCGAGCGGGGTCAGCCCTTCGGCGACCGGCCGCTCGTCCAGCACGTCGCGCCTGCCGGTGGCGCGGTCGCAGGCGGAGGCCACCAGCACGATGGCCAGCGCAAGCAGCAGGAACAGCGCGAACGGCCGGCGCTGGGGGTTGCGACTCCGCTTCATGATCAGCGCACCCTACCTCGATGCTCCCCCCGGGCGCCAGTTCGGGCGAATTGTGTGAGCCACCCGTCCCCTTTGCCCTTGAATTTCATTTGTGGGACCTTTCGGGACAGCCTTGCGGCTTCTGCCATCGAGGAAGGACAATACCTCCTCGCTCCCGTGTACCCCCGCGTACGTAGCCTCGAGCCCGAACCACCAGGCCTTTGAAGAATGCACCGCGCTCGTGCGAGCACGCTCCCCCGGCACGCACGGGCCACCTGGGGAGATGGATGGTGTGCTGGACAGACTTTCGATCCGGTCGAAAATTGCGGTGATCCTGATCGTGCCGGTGCTCGCCTGCGCCGTGCTCGGTGCGCTGCGCGTCAGCTCCACTATCTCCACCAGCCGTCAGGCCGACCGGGTGACCAGGCTCACCGAGTTCTCGCTGCGTGGCACGGCGCTCGCCCACGAGCTGCAGCGCGAGCGCGGGCTTTCCGGCCGCTACCTCGAGTCGCCCAAGAACGGCGTCTCGCTGCAGTCGCTGGCGACCCAGCAGGCCGCCGGCGACCGGGCGGTCGCCGCCTACCGGGGCAGCGTCGTGGATCTCGACGTCAGCTCGCTCACTGCTCCCACAAGGGTCAAGCTGACCGCGGCGCTCGGCAGGCTCAGCTCGCTGCCGAGCCTGCGGCACGACGTCAACGAGCGGGCGATCAACACCTCCGGGACGCTGGAGTTCTACAACGCCGTCATCGCGGACCTGCTGAACACCAACCGCGAGCTGGTCGAGCGGACCGCCGACCGCGAGCTCGCCTCGAGCGTGGGAGCGTTCGTGGCGGTCTCCCGCGTCAAGGAGCTGGCGGCGCTCGAGCGGGAGCAGGTCAGCGGCGTGCTCGCCCAGGGCCAGTTCCTGCCCGGGCAGTACCGGCGCTTCACCTCGACGCTCGCGACCCGCGCGGTGCTGCTCTCGGAGTTCCAGGCGACCGCGACCCCGGCCCAGCGCGACCTGTACGTCCAGACCATGGTCGGACCGGAGGTCCAGCGCGCAACGGAGCTGCAGGCCGCGGTGGTCGCCACCGAGGGCAACGGCAAGGTCGGCGTCGACGCCGACCAGTGGTGGAACGTGGCCAGCGCCGAGATCGACCTGCTGCGCCAGGTGGAGCAGCGCTTCGGCGCCGCGGCGGTCGCCCGCAGCCAGGTGATCGAGCGCAACGCCAACTCGAGCGCGGTCGGCGACAGCCTTGTCGTGCTGGCGGCGCTGGCGCTGGCGATCAGCCTGTCGCTGCTGGTCGCCCGCTCGATGCTGCGGCCGCTGCGGCTGCTCGAGGCGACCGCCAAGGACGTTGCCATCAACCGCCTGCCCGGCGTGGTGGCAAAGCTGCAGCGCTCCCCCACGCAGCAGTCGCTGCACCTGGCCGAGGAGCTCGAGCCGGTGGATATCCCCTCCCGCGACGAGATCGGCGAGGTCGCCGCCGCGTTCAACGCCGTCAACCAGGTCGCCATCCAGGTCGCCGCCGAGCAGGCGGCCCTGCGGACCTCGATCGGTGAGATGTTCCTCAACCTCGCGCGCCGCTCGCAGAGCCTGATCGACCGCCAGATCGAGCTGATCGACGATCTCGAGGAGGAGGCGGACTCCCGCACGCTCGGGAACCTCTTCCAGCTCGACCACCTGGCCACCCGCATGCGGCGCAACGCCGAGAACCTGATCGTGCTGTCGGGTGCGGAGCCGCCGCGGCGCTGGGCCGACCCGATCCCGCTCCCCGAGATCGTCCGCGGCTCGGTCGCGGAGGTCGAGGACTACCAGCGCGTGGCACTGCTGCCGATCGAGGCGCTCGGCGTCCCGGGTCATGCCGTGGCGGACGTCATCCACCTGCTGGCGGAGCTGATCGAGAACGCCATCTCGTTCTCGCCGCCCGGCACCGCCGTGCGGATCGGCGGCCAGCGCGCCGCCAACGGCTACGTGCTCGAAGTCGAGGACCGCGGCCTGGGCATGACCGACGACGAGCTGCTGGAGGCCAACCAGCGCCTCGCCAGCCCGCCCGCGATCGACTTCGCGGTCTCGCGCATGCTCGGCCTGTTCGTGGTCGGTCGCCTGGCGCAGCGCTACAGCATCCGCGTGCAGCTCCGCCACTCCTCCTTCGGCGGCGTGACCGCGCTGGTCCTGCTCCCGCCGAGCATCCTCATCCAGCTCAGCCCGGAGCCGGCGGCACTGCCCTCCGAGCCGTCGCAGCTCGCCGTCCCGGCCCCATCGATGCCATCGATGCCGCGGCCGGCGCCAGTGCCGCCGCCCCCCGCGCCGCCCCCCGCGCCGGCGCCCAGGCAGGCTCCGGCCGCATCGACGGAGCCTGCCGCTCCATCGGCTCCGCCGGAGCCGATGCCGATGCCGATGCCGGAGCCAGAGCCGGAGCCGGTCCCCGCGGAGCGGCTGCCCATCTTCGAGCAGGCGCGCTCGGACTGGTTCGAGTCCGGCATCAGCGCGGAGCACGGGCCCCCGCGGCACCACGGCGCCTACCCGCCGCTCGCCGCCCGGTTCCACACGCCCGCACAGCAATCGCCGGTGGGCCAGGGACCGGCCGGCCCGCCAGTCTGGGCGCCCTCCCCGACCCCGACCCCGGCGCCGCGACCCAGCCGAGCAGTCGAGGAGGCACCGGCGGCGGACTCGCGATGGCGGCTTCGGAACGCGTTCGCCTCGGTGTCGGTCCCGCCCGAGCGACTCAGGCCCCACCCGACCGAGCCCGGCCCGACCTCCGGGCCGCCCCGGGCGCCGGAGACGCCCGCGCCACCGCCCCCGGCGCCCGGGCGAGAGCCCGCACCGAACCTGGACGCCGAGGCGGACGAGGTCACGCCGCTGCCGCCACTCCCCCGGGTGCCGCCCGCGGCAGCGGGCCCGCCGTGGGCAGGAGGGGTGCCGCAGGGACCTGGGGTGCCGCGGGGACCTGGGGTGCCGCGGGGACCCGCGGCCGGGGTACAGGAGACACGCGCGGGACTGCCACGCCGGGTCCCGCGTGCCAACCTGGCACCTGGCATTTTGGAGCAGCGCCAGCAGACGGCGAGCAGTCAGCCCACGGAGCCGAGGCAGCGCCTGCGCTCGCCCGAGGAGGTCCGCAGCCTGCTGGCAACCTACCGCGCCGGCCTGGAGCGCGGCCGGCGCTCGGCGACCTCGGGCGAGGCCGCCGAGTGGCCGCCGCCGGCAGGCGAGAGCCCGACCGGCCTTGGGGGTGAGGATGACGAGGCTCGCTGAGCAGCGACCGGAGCCTCGAGCGGATGGCACGCGCGTGCGATGAGCAGGGACCGCGGGGGCAGAACGAGCCGCGTGGTGCGGCCATACGCCATCACGGGCGGCCGCACCCGCGAGGACCAGGACGAGCTCGAGGTGGAGGCGCTCGTGACCACCACCTCGTTCGGCGTCACCAGTCCTGGCCTGAGCTTCGAGTGGCGCACGATCGCGCTGCTCTGCCGTGACGTGCTGTCGATCGCTGAGATCTCGGCGAAGCTCCAGCTCCCCCTCGGCGTCATCCGCCTGCTGGTCGCCGACATGGCCGACCAGGGCCTGCTGGAGCTCCACCGTCCGGCGCAGTTCGGTGACCGCCCCGACCTCGCCCTGCTCGAGCGCGTCCTCTACGGCCTCCGCCAGATCTGATCGCTCCCCTCGCCGCCCGCCGCTCCGCACGCGGGTGCTCTGCCGCGCCGCGGCGGACACACCCCGATGTACGACGATGTCTTTACGTTGGTCTGGAATTTGTAGCAGAATGCACGGGTGCCGGCCTGAGCGTGGGCGCTCGGGCCGCCCGGTCTGACGAAGAGGCGGGCCATGACCATGGTGGAGACCACGACGGCCGCCGGTCCCGGACAGCGCGCCTGGATCAGCTTCGACGCCGACCCCGGCCACTACCGCCACTGGCGCCTGCGGGTTGACGGCCCGGTGGCGACGCTGGCGCTCGACACCGACGAGGACGGCGGGCTGCACTCCGGCTATGCCCTCAAGCTGAACTCCTACGACCTCGGCGTGGACATCGAGCTGCACGACGCCGTGCGGCGCCTGCGCTTCGAGCATCCCGAGGTCGGCGCGGTGATCCTCACCAGTGCCAAGGAGGGGGTGTTCTGCGCCGGCGCGAACATCAAGATGCTCGCCCAGTCCTCGCATCCCCTGAAGGTCAACTTCTGCAAGTTCACCAACGAGACCAGGCTCGCCATCGAGGAGGCCAGCGCCTGCTCCGGCCAGGTCTACCTGGCCGCGGTCAACGGCACCGCCTCCGGCGGCGGCTACGAGATCGCGCTCGCGGCCGAGCACATCCTGCTGGTCGACGACGGCTCCAGCGCGGTCTCGCTGCCTGAGGTGCCGCTGCTCGGCGTGCTGCCGGGGACCGGCGGGCTCACCCGCCTGACCGACAAGCGCAAGGTCCGCCGCGACCACGCCGACTTCGTCTGCACCGTGGCCGAGGGCGTGCGCGGCCGCCGGGCGGTCGAGTGGGGACTGGTGGACGAGCTGGTGCCGCGCAGCCGCCTGGCGCAGGTCGCCAGGGAGCGGGCCGAGGAGCTGGCGGCCCGCTCGGAGCGGCCAGCCGGCGCCGAGGGCGTCGCGCTGACGCCGCTCGAGCGCGACCTCGGTCCGGACCGGATCGCCTACCCGCACCTGACCGTCGAGCTCGACCGCTCGCTGGGCGTGGCGACCTTCACCGCGCGAGGGCCCGAGCCGGACCAGCCGGACGACCCCGAGGCCATCCAGGCGCTCGGCGCGCGCTGGTGGCCGCTGGCGATCGCCCGCGAGCTGGACGACGCCATCCTGCTGCTGCGCTTCAACGAGCTGGAGCTCGGCACCTGGGTGCTGCGCACCGAGGGCGACCCCGCGGCGGTCGCCGCGGTCGACGCCGTGCTGCTCGCGAACGCCGGCCACTGGCTGGTGCGCGAGGTGACCCTCCACCTCAGGCGCACGCTGAAGCGCCTGGACCTCTCCTCGCGCAGCCTGGTCGCGCTGGTCGAGCCGGGGAGCTGCTTCGCCGGCACGCTGCTGGAGCTGGTGCTGGCCGCGGACCGCAGCTTCATGCTCGACGGCGAGCTCGAAGGGGTCGAGCAACCGCCCGCATCCGTCCTGCTCACGGGCATGAACCTCGGCCCCCTGCCGGCGGCGGGCGGGTGCTCCCGCCTGGAGAGCCGCTTCCTCGACCACCCGGAGCTGCTCGCGGCGGCCGCCGCCCGGCGGGACGAGCCGCTCCATGCCGCCGAGGCAGAGCGGCTCGGCCTGGTGACCTTCGTCTACGACGAGATCGACTGGGAGGACGAGGTGCGCCTGGCGCTCGAGGAGCGCGCCAGCCTGTCGCCCGACGCGCTCACCGGCATGGAGGCGAGCCTGCGCTTCGGCGGCCCGGAGACGCTCGAGACCAAGATCTTCGGCCGCCTCACCGCCTGGCAGAACTGGCTGTTCCAACGGCCCAACGCCGCCGGCGAGGAGGGTGCGCTGCGCCGCTTCGGCACAGGCCAGCGCCCGCAATTCGACCGGAGGAGGGTTTGACCCTGTGTCGAAGATCGACTATTCGCAGCAGATTCCCAACAACATCAACCTCTCCGACAACCGCCGCCTGCTCAAGGCGCTCGAGTCCTGGCAGCCGAAGTTCATGCGCTGGTGGCACGAGCTGGGCCCGCTCGGTTTCCAGGGCGACGACGTCTACCTGCGCACGGCCCTCACCACCGACATCAAGCGGGACTCGTCCTGGGGCTACGTGCGCCTGCCCGACTACCGCTGGGGCATCTTCCTGCTCGACCCCGACCCCGATCGCCGCATCAGCCACGGCGAGTTCAAGGGCCGGCCGGTGTGGCAGGAGGTGCCCGGCGAGTTCCGCAACCCCCTGCGCCGCCTGATCGTCGTCCAGGGCGACACCGAGCCCGCCTCGGTGGAGCAGCAGCGCCACCTCGGGCACACCTGCCCGAGCCTGTACGACCTGCGGAACCTCTTCCAGGTCAACGTGGAGGAGGGCAGGCACCTGTGGGCGATGGTGCACCTGCTCGACGCCTACTTCGGACGGGACGGCCGGGACGAGGCCGAGGCACTGCTGGAGCGCCACTCCGGGGACTCCGACAAGCCCCGGATCCTCGGCGCGTTCAACGAGCCGACGCCGGACTGGCTGTCGTTCTTCATGTTCACGTTCTTCACCGACCGCGACGGCAAGTACCAGCTCGCCTCGCTGGCGGAGAGCGCCTTCGACCCGCTCTCGCGCACGGTCCAGTTCATGCTGCGCGAGGAGGCGCACCACATGTTCATCGGCACCACCGGCATCGCCCGCGTGGTGCAGCGCACCTGCGAGCTGACAGGCCGGCAGCCGGCCGCGGACGTTCGCCGCTCCGGCGGCATCGACCTCGACCTGATTCAGAAATACGTCAACCTCCACTACAGCGTGTCGCTCGACCTGTTCGGCAGCGAGCTGTCGAGCAACGCGGCCACCTATTTCTCGAACGGCCTCAAGGGCCGCCACCAGGAGACCAGGCGCGACGACGACCATCGGCTGGTGGAGGCGACCTACCCTGTGCCCACCGTGGAGGACGGGCGCGTGCGGACCGTGGAGGCACCGGCGCTGAACGCCATGAACGAGTGCCTGCGCGACGACTACATCGTCGACTGCCAGCGCGGCGTCAACGGCTGGAACAAGATCATCGCCAGGGCCGGGCTCGATTTCGAGCTGAAGCTGCCGCACCGGGGCTTCAACCGGCGGGTCGGGGTGTTCGCGGGCACGCGCGTGTCGCCCGAGGGCCGCGTGGTCGGCGAGGAGGAGTGGGCCCGGCGGGCCGGCGAGTGGCTGCCGACCGACGAGGACGCGGAGTACGTGAAGTCGCTGATGGTCCCGGTCACCGTGCCGGGCAAGATGGCCAACTGGATCGCGCCGCCCGCGACCGGCATCAACGGCAAGCCGGTGAGCTACGAGTACGTGCGCTTCGCGCAGCGGCGCAATTGAGGCGACTATGGCACAGGCGCTCTTGGGAGCCGTGGGCGGAATGGAGGGTCAGGGTGGGGGACCGGTTGAACGCGAGCCAATACCTGCTGGACCGGCGCCTGGAGGCCGGCGAGGGGGACCGGGTCGCGCTGGAGCAGGGCGGGGAGCAGGTGACCTACGCGGAGCTGGCCGGACGCGTGGGCCAGGCCGCCAACGCGCTGCGCGCCCTCGGCGTGCGGCCCGAGGAGCGGGTGCCGCTGGTGCTGCTCGACGGCGTCGAGCTCGTGGCGAGCTTCCTCGGCGCGCTGCGCATCGGCGCGGTGCCGGTGCCGATGTCGACCATGCTCACCGGCGGCGAGCTGGCGTTCCAGTGCAACGACGCGCGCGCCCGGGTGGCCATCGCCTCAGCGGCGCTCGCCCCGGTCATCAAGGACGTGGTCGCCGAGTCCGAGGAGCTGACCGACCTGGTGATCGCGGACAGCGGGGAGGCCGAGGTGGGACTCGCCGGGCCGCCGCGGGTGCACGGCTACGAGCAGTTGACCGGCGACCAGCCCACGCAGGCGGACCCCTTCCCCACCTGGCCGGACTCACCCGCCTTCTGGCTGTACACCTCCGGGACCACCGGCAGGCCCAAGGCGGCCATGCACCGCCACGCGGACCTGCCCTACACCGCGGAGACCTACGGCCGGCAGGTGCTCGGCATCACCCCGGAGGACCGCTGCTACTCGGTGGCCAAGCTGTTCTTCGCCTACGGCCTGGGCAACTCGCTGACCTTCCCGCTGTCGCTGGGCGCGTGCGCCATCCTCGACCCCGCCAGGCCCACCCCACCGGGGGTGGCCGCGGCAGTGCGCGAGCGGCGGCCGACGCTGTTCTTCGCCGTGCCGACCTTCTACGCGGCCGTGCTCGCCGCCGACCTGCCACGCGACACCTTCGCCTCGGTGCGGCTGGCCGTCTCGGCCGGCGAGCCGCTGCCGGCCGGGATCTTCGACCGCTTCAGGCAGCGCTTCGGGGTCGACATCCTCGACGGCCTCGGCACCACCGAGGCGCTGCACATCTTCATCTCCAACCGGCCCAGGGACATCCGCCCGGGGACCACCGGCTTCGTCGTCCCCGGCTACCAGGTGCGGCTGGTGGACGACGAGGGCGGCACCGTGCCGCCCGGCGAGACCGGCCACCTGCTGGTCGCCGGCGAGTCCGTGGCGACCGGCTACTGGTGCCGCACCGAGGTGACCCGGCGCGCGTTCCAGGGCGAGTGGCTGCGCACCGGGGACGTCTACTCCAGCTCGGAGGACGGGGTGTTCACCTACGCCGGCCGCTCCGACGACATGATCAAGGCCGGCGGGATCTGGGTCTCCCCCGCCGAGGTGGAGGCGACCCTGGTCCAGCACCCCGACGTGCTCGAGGCCGCCGTGGTCGGCCGCCGCACCCCAGAGGGCCTGCACGAGCCCGCCGCCTACGTCGTCAGGATGCCAGGGCGCAGCCCACGGCCCGAGGAGCTGGTCGAGTTCTGCCGCGAGCGGCTGGCCGCCTTCAAACGGCCCCGCCAGGTGGTGTTCCTCGACGACCTGCCCAAGACCGCCACCGGCAAGATCCAGCGCTACAAGCTGCGGGATGGCTGACAAGCTGCTGTCGATGTCCGAGGCGGTCGAGCGCTTCGTGCCGGACGGCAGCAGGATCGCCTGCGGGCTGGCGCTGGAGGCGGCGATCCCGTTCGCCTTCGCCCACGAGCTCATCCGCCGCCGGCGCCGCGAGCTGCACCTGGTCGGTCCGATCGCCGACACCATCTTCGACCAGCTCATCGGCGCGGGCTGCGTGGCGGTGATCGAGGCGGCCTGGGTCGGCAATGTCACGACCGGGACCGGGTACTGCTTCCGCCGCGCGGTCGAGCGCGGCCGCCCGCGCCCACTCACCGTGCGGCAGCACTCCAACCTCACCGTCTCGCTCGCGCTCCAGGCGGCCGCCTCTGGCGTGGGGTTCCTGCCCACCCGCACAGCGCTCGGCTCGGACATCGCCAGCGACCACGACGGCTTCCAGCCGGTCACCTGCCCCTTCAGCGGACAGCGTCTGCTGGCCGTCCGCGCGCTGCGGCCCGACGTCGCCGTGGTGCACGTGCAGCAGGCCGACCGCGCGGGCAACGCCCAGGCGTGGGGCAACCTCGGCATCTCGCAGGAGGCGGTGGGCGCGGCGGCGACCGTGATCGTGGTGGCCGAGGAGCTGGTCCCGACCCGGGTCATCCGCGAGCGACCGGAGCTGACGCTGCTGCCCGGCGCGCTGGTCGCGGCGGTGGTGCACGAGCCGGGCGGCACCCACCCCGCGCCGCTGCGGGGCTTCCGCGGCCACGATGCCGCCGCCTACCGGGAGTACGCCGGCGCCAGCGCCACCGAGGAGGGCTTCGGTGCCTGGCTGGAGCGCTGGGTGCTGGGCGTGGCCGACCGCTCGGAGTACCTGAAGAGGCTTGGCGATGGCCGGCGCTGAGCCCGCCTGGACGCGGCGCGAGCTGATGGTCGCCTGCGCCGCCCGCGAGATCCGCGACGGCGACGTGGTGTTTGTGGGCATGCGGTTGCCGCTGCTCGCCTTCGCGCTGGCCGTCTCGACCCACGCGCCCGCGGCGGTCGGCGTGTTCGAGAACGGGGTGATGCGCGACACGCCCCCGCGGGGCCCTGTGGTGACCATGAGCGACCCGCCGAACCTGGACGGGGCGCTGTGGGCAGGGCCGCTGCCCCGGGCCATGGGCCTGCTCGCGGGCGGGCACGTGGACCTCGGCTTCATCGGCGGCGCCCAGATCGACCGCAACGCCAACCTCAACACCACCAGGATCGGCCCGGCGGGAGCCCATGAGCCCAGACGCTTCGTGGCGCGGGTCGACCACCGCACCAGCCCGGGCTACGGCGACGGGCCCGGCTGGCGCGCGCGGGTCGGCCTGCCGGCCTGCGAGTCGGTGACCCTGATCACCACGCGCGCGGTGCTCCGCGCCGGCGAGGCCACCGGCGGCTTCGAGCTGGTCTCGATCCACCAGGGGGAGACAGCGGCGGCGGTGGTCGCCGACACACCATGGGGCTGGCCCGACCCGCCCGGCACCGCGCCGGCCACCGAGCCGCCGGCCGCCGAGGCCCTGCGGACCTTGCGCGCGCTCGACCCCGACCGGGTCTGGACAGCCGGTGCGTAGCCAGGCGATGCACGAGCCGGCGCTGCCGCGGCGCTCGCTGGGCGCGCCCGCCGCGCGCTCACTGCTGCTCACGCTGCTTGGCGAGTTCGTGCTCGACCACGCCGAGCCGGTCTGGAACCAGGGTCTGACCCGGGCGCTCGTCGCCCTCGGGATCCGCGAGGTCACCGCGCGCCAGGCGATCACCCGCAGCGCGGGCCAGGGGTGGCTGCAGCCCGACCGGGTCGGCCGCCAGACCCGCTGGGGCCTGTCGGCGCCGACACGCGAGCTGCTGGTGCGCGGCCGCGAGCGCATCTACGGGTTCGAGGGGGTCGCCAAGGGGTGGGACGGCCGCTGGCTGGTGGTGATGGTGCGCGTCCCGGAGGGCCGGCGGGAGCACCGGCATCGGGTCCGGACCCGGCTGGCGTGGGCCGGCTTCGGCTCGCTCGGCCAGGGCGTCTGGATCACGCCGCATCTGGAGCGCGAGCGGGAGGCGCTGGAGGCCCTGCGCGACCTCGGCCCCTCCGCGTCCGCGCAGGCGACCTCCTTCGTCGCCCGCCATGGCAGCATCGGCGGCGAGCAGGAGCTGGTGGTCGCCGCCTGGGGCGGCCTGGACCGCCTGGACGGCCACTACCGGGCATTCATCGACACCTTCGCGCGGCTGCGCCCGCGGCAACCCGAGGAGGTGTTCGTGGCGCAGGCGCGCCTGGTCCACGAGTGGCGCAGGTTCCCCTTCCTCGACCCTGGCCTGCCCGAGGCCCTCCTGCCGCCTGGCTGGAGCGGTGTGGAGGCCCGCGAGGTCTTCCGCTGCCACCACGAGCGCTGGGCCGCCCCCGCCCGCGCCTGGTTCGGGGAATCCTGAAGGACCGCGGCAACCACGGCGCAGCATCTCACAGGCTGGCGATCAGCACGGCGAGGAGCCCCGACAGAAATATTCCGTCGAAGGTCCCGGCGCCGCCGATCGAGGCGACCGGGGCGCCCAGTCGCCGGATACGCGGCAGGTTCAGCAGGTCGGCGCCGACGAGGGTGCCGAGCACTCCGGCGACGTAGGCGAGCGCCGGCGCCACCGGCTCGTCGATCACCAGGGCGGCGAGCGCGGCCACGATCGGTGGGACCAGGCCGGGAAGGACGATCCCGACCCCGCGCACCGGCCGCGCCAGCAGGAAGCAGACCGCGCCCACGATCCCGACGGCGACCAGCGCGTGCATGCCGAGACCGCCCCGCACGACGAGGTAGGCGGCCAGCCCCGCCGGGACCAGCAGGAACGGCAGGGTCAGCGGCCAGAGCACCGGCGGGCGTCGCATCCCCCAAGCGTAGCGGCAGCGGCCGGCTC
>WNFV01000161.1_pt1 | contig 80064 bp, 66 predicted proteins | sample 5400101 | NCBI WGS metagenome assembly WNFV01 (sample SAMN13153361, study PRJNA577476) | soil metagenome | isolation source: 115 cm soil or saprolite under grassland replicate 1 | place: USA:California | collected 2016-06-15
TACACCGCGAAGCTGCAGGTGACCGACAACCACGGGCTGGCCAGCGACCCGGCCACGGTGACGGTCAGCGCGGGCAACTCCGCGCCGGTGGCCACCATCGACGGCCCGGCCGCGACCTTCAAGTGGCAGGTCGGCGACCTGGTCGACTTCTCCGGCCATGCCACCGACCCACAGGAAGGCGACCTGCCGGCCACCGAGCTGAGCTGGTCGGCGGCGCTGCACCACTGCGACGCGCCCGACGACTGCCACATCCACCCGATCGAGGAGTTCACGGGGGTCGCAGGCGGCTCGTTCACGGCGCCGGACCACGAGCCCGGCTCGTGGATCGAGCTCACCCTGACCGCGACCGACTCCGGCGGGCTGACCGGCACCAAGAGCGTGCGGCTGGACCCGCAGACGGTGGCGCTGACCTTCGCGTCGAGCCCGACCGGGCTGCAGCTCACCGTGGGCGGGACGGAGAGCACCACCGAGTTCACCCGCACGGTGATCGTCGGCTCGCAGAACGGCATCCAGGCACCGACCCCCCAGACCCTCGACGGCGCCGTCTACAACTTCGCCTCCTGGTCGGACGGGGGCGACGCCCAGCATGACATCACCGCGCCGGCCACCCCGGCCACCTACACCGCCACCTACACGGCGGCCCCGGCCGGCTGCCCGAGCGGGCAGTGGCAGGCGGCCTACTACGCCAACCAGACCCTCACCGGCCCTGCCACCACCGAGCGGTGCGAGGCCGGCATCGACTACGACTGGGGCACCGGGAGCCCGCCAGGCTCTGGCGTCGGCCCCGACAACTTCTCGGTCCGCTGGGTGAGGTCGCAGACGTTCGCGGCCGGCGACTACACCTTCACGGCCACCGCCGACGACGGGGTGCGGGTCTACCTCGACAACACGCTGCTGATCGACCACTGGAACGACCAGGCCCCCACCACCTTCACGGTCACCAGGGCGGTGACCGCCGGCGACCACCAGCTCACGGTCGAGCACTACGAGAACGGCGGTGGCGCGGTGGCCAGGTTCAGCGTCGCCGAGGCGGTGCCGCCCCCGACCTCCTGCCCGAACGGCCAGTACCTGGCCAGCTACTACGCCAACAAGACGGGCACCCCGCCGGCGGCCACGGTGCGCTGCGAGACCGACATCAACAACGAATGGGCCGCCGGTGGCCCGGCCGGCGCCGGCGTCGGCCCCGACAACTTCTCGGCCCGCTGGGTCGGCACGAAGACGTTCGCGGCCGGCACCTACACCTTCACCGCCACCGGTGACGACGGCATCCGCGTCTGGGTCGACGGCACGCTCCTGATCGACCAGTGGAAGCTGCAGAGCGCCACGAGCTACTCGGCGACGAGGACGCTCACCGCCGGCGACCACGAGATCAAGATGGAGTACTACGAGAACCAGGGGTACGCGGTCGCCAAGCTCCACGTGGCGGCGTCGTCCCCGCCGCCCACCTCCTGCCCGGTCGGCCACTACCTGGCCAGCTACTACCCGAACAAGACCCTGACCAGCCCGCCCACGACCGCCCGCTGCGAGGGCGCCATCAACAACAACTGGGGCTTGGGCAGCCCGCCGGGCACCGGCGTCGGCCCCGACCGCTTCTCGGTCCGCTGGGTCGGCACCCGCAGCTTCGCGGCGGGCAACTTCACCTTCACGGTCACCGCTGACGACGGGGCCCGCGTGTACGTCGACGGCGTCCTGGTCATCAACCAGTGGAAGGACCAGCCGGCCACCACCTACAAGGTCACCCGGAACATGACGGCCGGCAACCACCAGGTGAGGATGGAGTACTACGAGAACGGCGGGGCCGCGCTGGCAAGGCTCACGGTCAGCCCGTAAACCGCAACCGTCACCACCAGGCGAAAGGGGCCCGGGCGTCGCCCGGGCCCTTTCGCGACCCGTGCCCCTGAGCCCCGCCCGGGCCCTGGGTCAGGCCTGCCCGGCGGAGGGAGGCTCCTGGAGCCGGCTGCCCTGGACGAACACGATCCAGTCCACGCTTTGCCGGGCGGGAGCGAAGTCCTCGAAGCTGATGGCGACCTGGGTGCCCTCCGGGAGGTCGCCCCCCTGCCAGCGGTAGGTGCGGGTGGCCCGGTGGGTGGTGGTGACCGGGCCGGCCGGGAGCTGCTCGTAGGGCCCGGAGGGGCAGCCGAGCTGCTCGTAGTACTGCGCGCCGGCGCTGTCGATGGGCCCGGGGTCCGGGGCCAGCTCCACGGTCTCCCTGAGCAGCTCTTGCTGGTCGGCGCCGGGCTGGCGCAGCTTCGGCGTGTTCTGCGGGGCGTGCCACCAGATGACGTCGCCGGGCTGGGCGGGGTCCATCGCCTCGTCCCAGGCGGTGGCGTCGGTGCGCAGCGGCGGCGGTGTCACCGCCACGATCGGCTGGCCGGCGGCGGTGGTGGGGTCGTAGCCGCCAGCCCCGCCGCCGGCGGCCGAGGGCCGCTCGGCTGAGACGGCCAGCTCGAACTCGATACCATCCACACAGGCTTGCCTGACTTCGATGCCCAGGCCGGCCGACCACTGTACGGGCATGGCGCGCACCTCCGAGGGGTCGGTCCGGGTAGGGATGTTCACGCGAGCTGTCGGCCTCTACTACGCACCATCAACCGCTCACTGACAAATAGGGATAACTGCGTAGGACGGACGGCTTTCATGAACGGGACGGGCCCCTCCCTCCCCGCAGCGCCCCCCGGCGCCGGGGCAGCCCGAGCCCCGAGGCGGGGCGCATGAGCTCCGCATGGCGCTCGTTCGTGCCTGACTACGTCGCCCGGGCCCTGCTCGAGCACCCGGACGAGCTGCCCCTGGCCCGGACCGAGCGGGTCGAGTGTGTCGTGCTGTTCGCCGACATCGCCGGGTTCACCGCCATGAGCGAGGCGCTCGCCCGGCTCGGCAGATACGGCACCGAGCAGCTCACCGGCATCCTGAACGGCTGCTTCGGGTCGATGATCGAGCGCGTCACCCGGTACGGCGGGAGTGTGGCGAAGTTCGCCGGCGACGCGATCACCGCGGTGTTCGTGTACGACCGGCGCAGCCGCCGGGCGACGGTGCGACGGGCGATCCGCTGCGCGCTCGACATGCAGGCGGCCATGGCCGGCTTCGAGGCCGTCGACACCCGGGCCGGCAGGTTCAGCCTGGCGATGCGGGCGGGGCTCGCGGCCGGCCCGGTGCTCCCCACGATCATGGGCGACCCCGCCATCCGGCTCGAGTACGTGCTCGCGGGCCAGGCGCTGGACCGGGCGGCGGCGGCCGAGCGCCACGCCGCCAAGGGCGAGGTGGTCGTGGACGGCGGGCTGGTCGAGGAGGGCCTCGGCGTCCGGGTCGTGGGCCGGCGCGGCGACTGCCACCTCGTGGGCGGCCTGACCCGGCGGGTGCCGCCCCGGCCGCTGCCGGCCGTCGACGGCGTCCCCACGGCCCGCCTGGTGCCCTTCCTGCACCCCGACATCGCCGAGCGCCTGCGGGCCGGGCGGCGGGGCCTGGTGAACGAGCACCGCAAGGTCACCGTCGCCTTCGTCGGGCTCCCCGACCTCGCCGACCACGACCCGGCCGCGGTGGCTCGCCTGCAGTGCTACATGGCCGCGGCCGTGCGCACGATCGACCGCTACGGCGGCTACCTCCGCCAGGTCGACACCGGCGACAAGGGCAGCCTGCTTGTCGTGCTGTTCGGCGCGCCCAAGAGCCACGAGGACGACGAGGAGCGCGCGGTGGCCTGCTGCCTGGAGCTGCTCGGGCTGCCGGACGGGGCGGTCGCCGCCGGGGTCGCCACCGGCCACGCCTACTGCGGCGAGGTCGGCTCCGACACCCGGCGGGAGTACGCCGCCATCGGCGACTCGGTGAACCTGGCCGCGCGCCTGCTCGAGGCCGCCCGGCCAGGCCAGCTCCTCATCGACGCGCCCTCCCACGAGCGGGTCGCCGACACCGCCATCCAGGACCGCCTCGAGCCGGTCACGGTCAAGGGCAAGGCCGGCCCGATCGACGTCTGGGCGGTCCGGGCGGTGCACGACCCGCCCGAGCCTAGGGCGCGACGGTCGGGGTCGGTAGCGCGCCTGGTGGGCCGCGCAGCCGAGGCCGCCGCCGCCCGCGCCCTGGTCGAGCGGGCGCTCGCCGGGGAGGGGCAGGTCCTCAGCCTCACCGGTGAGGCCGGGATCGGCAAGTCCCGCCTCGGCACCGAGGTCGTCCGCATCGCCGTGGGGCTCGGGTTCGCCGCCTACGGCGGTGCCTGCCGCTCCCACGGCACCACCACCAGCTACCTGGTCTGGCGGTCGGTCTGGCGCGGCCTGCTCGAGCTCGACACCACGCTGCCCATCGCCGAGCAGCAGGCGCAGCTCACCGCCTGGGTCGCCCGGCGCGCCAGCGGCCGGCCCGAGCGTGCGCCGCTGCTGGCGCCGGTCGTGAACCTCCCCATGCCCGACAGCGAGCTGACCGCCTCGCTGGACCCGCAGCTCCGCGACGAGCTGCTGCGGTCGCTGCTGCTCGGCTGCTTGCGCAGCCGGGCCGAGGCCGGGCCGCTCGTCCTGGTCCTCGAGGACTGCCACTGGATCGACCCGGCCTCGCTTGCCCTGCTCGAACTCCTCGCCCGCAACGTCGCCGACCTGCCGGTGCTGGTCCTCGCCGTCGCGCGCGTCACCGCCTCCGACCCGTCCCCGCTCGCGCGGCTCGCCCGGCTCCCCCACCTCACGGAGCTGCGCGTGGCCGAGCTGCCCGCCGCCGACGCCGAGCGGCTGGTCGGCCGGCAGCTCCAGCGGCGCTACGGACCAGGTGCCGTCCTCGCCCCGGAGATCGTCCGCCGGATCGCCGCCCGAGGCGAGGGCAACCCGTTCTACCTCGAGGAGCTGGTCAGCTTCGTCCACGCCCGGGGCACCGACCCGCGCGACACCCACGCCTTCGCAACCCTCGACCTGCCCGACGGCCTGCACCGCCTGGTGATGGCCCGCATCGACCAGCTCACCGAAGGCCAGAAGGCCACCATCAAGGTCGCCAGCGTGATCGGGCGGCGGTTCCAGGCCGGCTGGATCTCGGGCGGCTACCCGGCGGCGGGCGGGCCGCACGACGTCGCCCGCCACCTGGAGCGCCTCGACCAGCTCGACCTGACCCCGCTGCGGGCGGCCGGGCCCGAGCCCGAGTACGGCTTCAAGCACGCGATCACCCAGGAGGTCGCCTACCAGAGCCTCACCTTCGAGATGCGCAAGCTGCTCCACGAGCGGGTCGGCGAGTTCCTGGAGGCGACCTACCCGGACCGCCTGGCCCAGCTCGTCGACGTGCTCGCCTACCACTACGGCCGCACCCGGCGGGTGGACAAGCAGCGGCGGTGGTTCCGGGCCGCCGGCGACGCGGCCAAGGCCGCCTTCGCCAACGAAGCCGCGATCGAGTACTACCAGCGGCTGCTGCCGCTGCTGCCCGAGCACGAGCGCGGCGAGGTGCTGGTCGAGCTCGGCGCGGTGTGGCAGCTCACCGGCAGGTGGGTGGAGGCCGAGCAGGCCTACCGGCGGGCGATGCAGGCCGCCGAGCCGGCCGGGGACCGCACCGTCCTGGCCGCGAGCCAGCGGGAGCTGGGCGACCTGTTCATGTACACCCACTCCTACGAGGAGGCGGCCCGCTGGCTCAGGCGGGCGGTCGAGGAGTTCGAGCGGCTCGGGGACCGCCAGGGGCTGTCGCGGGCGCTGTTCCGGCTGGCCTACACGCTCATCCACCAGAGCGCCTACGACCAGGCGCTGGCCGTTGCCGGCCGACAGCTCGCCATCGCGAGAGATGCCGACGACCTGGCCGGAGTCACCTCCGCCCTCACCAACCTGGGCCTGGTGCGCTGGAACACCGGGGAGACCACCCTGGCACTCGCGCTGCTGCGGCAGGCGCTGGACGCTGCGACCGGCGCCGGCGACCGGCGCGGCCTGATCCATGCGGCCAACAACCTGGCGTCGGTGCACTTCGCGGGCGGGGGCCATGCCCAGGCGGTGGCCTCCTGGCTGCGGGCGCTGGCCACCGCCGAGGAGATCGGCTACCGGCAGGTCGCCGCGCTGGTCGTCGGCAACCTCGGCGAGGTCTACCTGCTGCAGGGCGACCATGCCCGCGCCACGAGCTGCTTCGTCCACGCGTTCCAGGTCGCCGCCGAGCTGGGCGACTGGACCAGCATGGCCAACCGGGTGGCGAGCCTGGCCGCGGTCGCGGCCGCCGGGGGGCGCGAGCACGACGCCCGGCGGCTGTTCGCGCGCGCGACCGCGCTCACACGCATGCTGGACGCCTCCTTCTACCTCTGCTACTGCCTGCACCACCAGGCCCGCCTGCACGCCGGGCGGGGCCGGCTGCGGCGGGCGGAGCGCCTGAACTCCGAGGCGCTCGAGATCGCGGGCCGCTGCAAGAACCGCGAGATCCAGCTGCGCGCCTGCCTGCTGGCGCTCCGCCTCGAGGTCGCCCTCGGGCGCTCGGCCCCGGCTGCGGCCGTCCGGCGGGCATGGGTCCTGCAGGCTTCCTGGACCGAGCCGCACCAGCGGGCCGCCCTGCTCGACACGGTCTGGCGGCTCGACCCGACCCAGGAGGCGGCCCGCGCCGAAGCCGCCGACCTGTACCGCGCCCTCTACGAGCAGGCGCCGATCCTCGAGCACAGGGACGCGTACGAACGGCTGACCGGGCTGCGGCTGCCCCCCGGCCTTCCCCTCCCGCCGCTCCCGGACACGGTCGGCCAGGAGGCCCTCGACATCGACGCGCTGCTGCGCCAGACCGACCTGGTCGCCGGCCAGCTCGGCCCGGCATAGAGCGCCGCCTGGCGGCGCTCGTGGCCCCTGTCGTTCGCGGCGGCTGGAACCGACCCGCGGTCCTCTGTCCATGTGGGGGGAGCTTGCTCCCCCCACGGCCCCCCAAGAGCGCCTGTGCCATGGCCGGGCGGATCCCACAGCCAAGGTCTGTCCGGAGATGCCACCGAGGTCGGGACGACCCGCGGTCCTCTGTCCATGTGGGGGGAGCTTGCTCCCCCCACGGCCCCCCAAGAGCGCCTGTGCCATGGCCGGGCGGATCCCGTTGCTCCTAGGGTGGGGGTGTGCCTTCCTAGGCGCGGCGTGATCGGGGTGTGCCTTCGGCGAGCCAGGCGAGGGCCGGGACCGACGGCGCGAACGCGTAGACCGCGCCGGTGGTGCGCACGAAGCGGCGCAGGTCCAGCTCCAGCCGCTCGGCCGGCGGGCCCGGCCGGCGCAACAGGCAGGGGCCGGCGCTGGGGCTGATCACCGGGTCGGCCCCGTCGCTGGTCGTCGAGCCGGGCGGGTCCAGCTTGCCCGCGGGGAACCGCGGGTCGTTCGCCCAGCGCCACTGGATGTACTCGAACTGGCGCTTGATGTTGGCCATGTAGGCGTTGAACAGCAGCCCGCGCTCGGGGGGGTCGTCGAAGGGGATGCCGCGGCGGAGGATCCGGTGGCTGTCGGCGCCGGGGTCGTCGTCGCGTGGGTTGGTCTTGCGGGTGTGGGCGAAGCGGGGGGTCTTGAAGCCCTCGCGGTCGTCGGCGTAGCCGAAGTCGTTGCGCGGGCCGCCGCGCGGGCGCTCCGGCTCGAGGGCGAGCGGGGCGCCGCTCCGCCAGCGACCGACCGCCTTGGCCGCCACCACGTCGTCGGGCCCGGCCGGGAAGTGCCGGCCGGCAAGCTCGCGCGTGTGCGCCAGCCAGCCGTCCACGTCCTGGGTCAGGCGGCGGAAGACCTGGAACGACCCGTGCTGCATCCACGGCGGAGGCTCGGGCGGGCCGTCGGGTGGGTCGGCCGGCCCCGGCTGGGGCTCCATGCCGAGCACGAACTCGCCGGCCGCCACGATCCTGGTGCCCGGGTGCCCGGCGTCCTCCTCGCGGCCGTCGCGGACGGTCGCCGGGGTGAAGCCGCGGATGCCCGGCTGCGAGATGCCGTCGGCGAACCCGAACGGCTCCCGGCTCGTGGTCGGGTCGTCGGGGCCCACGAGCCTGCGCCCGCGTTGCTCCCAGGCCACGCTGACCCGCAGCGCCGCGGCGGCGGCGCGCAGCTCCCCGAGCATGGCGTCAAGGCCGGCCTCGTCGTCGGCCGCAACCGTCAGCAGCGCGTCGACCGCCTGCGTGTTACGGCCCCCGACGACCCAGTTCGCCGGCCCGTCGCCGCCCGCGTCACCGAGCAGCGCCCAGGTCGGCCGGAAGGCCTCGTCGGGCCGGTTGCCGGTCGGGCCGGCCCAGAACGCCCGGTAGCTCCGCAGGCTGGCCGCGAGGCCCGGGTCCCGGCCCAGGTCGAGCAGGATCCGCAGCCCCGACGCGGTCAGGCCGAGGTTCACCCAGACCGCGGACGGGGCCTGACCGGGCGCGGCGGCGCGCCGCCGCGCCCGGAAGTCGGCCACGTCGGCGGTCGAGGTGACCTGGGGCGCGAGCCCGGCCAGCCACTGCCTGGCGCGGTCGCGGCCGTCGAAGGTGAGGAACACGAACGCCTGGTGGGGCTTGTTGAAGCCGGCCAGGACATTGCCCTGGATGGTGCTCGAGCGCCTGAGCGGGAACCGGTGGCTCGTCATGGGCGCGCACCTCCGCGTCGGGGTTGGTCGGTTCGTCGCGCTGGCATCCTAGTCCGACTGGCAGCGCCGTCAACCCACCGCGGTGCCCGGGCACGCCGCGGCGTGCCCGGGCACCGTTGTCGTCGCCGGCAGGGTTGGCGCAAGCTCTGGGCATGGACTGGCCGATGCTGCGGGCGCTTGGGGAGCCGGAGCGCCGCGAGCTGCTGCGGCGCACCCGGCGCCGCCGGTTCGCGCGCAACGAGGTGCTGTTCCACGAGGGCGACCCGGCCGACACCCTGCACCTGCTCGCCAAGGGGCGGGTGAGCGTCCGGGCGACCACGCCGTCCGGGGAGGTGGCGACGTTCGCCGTGTACGGCGCCGGGTCCGTGCTTGGAGAGCTGGCGCTGGTGTCCGCGCCGCACCGGCGCACCGCCACGGTCACGGCGCTGGAGCCGGTGGAGACCCTGAGCCTGCACCAGGTCGAGTTCGAGGAGCTGCGCCGCAGGCACCCGTCGGTCGACCGGTTCCTGATCGAGCTCCTCGTCGAGCAGGTCCAGCGGCTCCACGCCCGCCTGCTCGAGGCGTTGTTCGTCCCGGCGGAGACCAGGGTCCTGCGCCGGCTCGTCGACCTGGCCGACGCCTACGGCAGCGGCAGCCCGGCGTCCCCGCCCACGGTCATCCCCCTCAACCAGGAGATGCTGGCCAGCCTCGCCGGCACGTCCCGGGCGACCACCAACCAGGTGCTGCGCGCGGCCGAGCTGGCCGGGGTGGTCACCGTCGGGCGCTCCAGGGTCGAGATCGTCGACCTCGACGCCCTGGTCAGGCGGGCCCGCTGAGCTGGCCCGCCGGCAGTGTCGCTCGCTTGACAGTGCCACCGTCATGCCCGCGCACGAACGGGCGCGCGTTCCCCGCTACCCTGGTCGGGGACGACCGTGCCCTACGATGCGCGTACGACGGCTGTGCCGTTCGGGTCCCCGCGCGACAACCTGGACGTTCCAGGAGGGGCACGCCCAGGTGGGGAGTACTCGACATGGCCAGGTAGTCAGGCGGGGGCCCTTACGGTGCCTGCCCGACACGCTTGCGAAGGGGGCGGCTGATGGAGCAGACCGGCGATCTCGTCCGGGCCGCTGCAGCGGGAGACCAGCGGTCATGGGACGCGCTCGTCGAGCGGTTCAGCGGGCTGCTTTGGGCGGTGGCGCGGGCGCATCGGCTGCGGGAGGCCGACGCCGCGGACGTCGTCCAGACCGCCTGGCTCAACCTCGTGCAGCACCTCGGCAGCATCCGCGAGCCTGAGCACGTCGGCGCGTGGCTGGCGACCACCGCGCGCCGTGAGTGCCTGCGGGCCCTCAACCGCGACCACCGTCACGTCCTCACCGACGACGAGGCCGGCCTGCAGGCCCACGAGCCGGCGCTGCCCACGCCCGAGGACGGCATGCTGGAGGCAGAGCGCCTGGCGCTGCTCCGGGCTGCCCTCGAGGAGCTGCCGCCGCGCTGCCAGCAGCTCCTGCGCGTCCTCACCGCCGACCCGGCGCCCACCTACGAGCAGGTGAGCGCGGCCCTGGGCATGCCGGTCGGCAGCATCGGGCCGACCCGCGCGCGCTGCCTGGAGCGGCTGCGGCACCGCGCCCGGCTGGCCGGCATCGTGCCCCCCACCGGCGCTTCTGTGCGGTGACCGGCGCGGGCCGCCGGGACGGCCCCGGGCCAGGCCGGTTTACGGCAGCTTGACCCCGGTGGCGCTACCATCGTCGGTGAAGGGGAGTATCCCAATCGTTCACGGCACATCGTCATCACGGCCTCAGCCCGGTGCGCCGGCCCTTCGGGGCGGGAGAGACCTTCGGCGCTGCAGCAAGCAGCTGGTCGAGCCGAAGGGACACGTTGATGGACCGCCACACCACCTCCACCTCCCGGCGCTCGGGCCGGGGCCCGCAGGCAGGCCTCACGGTCGCCGGGTTCCGGGTCCGGGTCGGCTGGGGCGCCGCCGCCATCATCGCGCTGCTCGGCTGGTCGCTGGCCACCGGCGTGTTCCCGGCCGCCTTCCCCGGCTACGCGGGCGCCGCCTACTGGGCCGCGGGGCTGGCCACCGCCGGGCTGTTCCTCGCCTCGGTGCTGGCCCACGAGCTCGGCCACGCGCTGGTGGCCAGGCAGGCAGGCCTCCGGGTGGAGGACATCACCCTGTGGGTCTTTGGCGGGGTGGCACGCATCCACGGCGACGCGCCGAGCCCGGCCACGGCGCTGCGCATCGCCGCGGTCGGACCGCTCACCAGCTTCGTGCTCGCCCTCGGGTTCGGGCTGGCGTCGGCCGCCCTCCCCGTGGCCGGCCTGGGTGGGCTGCCCGCCGCGGTCGCGCTCTGGCTTGCCGGGATGAACGCCGTGCTGGCCGTGTTCAACCTGCTCCCGGGCGCCCCGCTCGACGGCGGGCGGATCCTGCGCGCCCTGCTGTGGCGCCGGCACGGCGACCGCGTCCGGGCCGCGGTGACCGCGGCGAGGGCCGGGCAGGTGATCGGCGTCGGGCTCGTGGCGCTCGGCGTGGTCCAGCTGTTCCTCGGCAGCGCCAGCGGGGTCTGGAACGCCCTCGTCGGCTGGTTCGTCTACGTCGCGGCCCGGGCAGAGGGCGGCCAGGCGGACCTGGAGCGCGGGTTCGGGCACCTGCGGGTCGGCGACGTGATGCTCCCCGACCCGCCGGTGGGGCCGGCCTGGTTCACGGTCGAGGCGTTCCTGGGCGCCCACGCCGCGCGCCACCGCCTGCGCGCGTTCCCCCTGCAGGATTTCGACGGCCGCCCGGCCGGGCTGGTCACGCTGGCCGCGCTGCTGCGGGTGCCGGCGGAGCAGCGGACGGCGGTCCGTGTGGGCGCTGTTGCCACCCCGGCCGCGCAGGTCGTGACCAGCCGTCCGGGCGAGCCGGTGGTGGAGCTGCTGCGGCGCCTTGGCGCGGCCGGGCAGGAAACCGCGCTGGTGGTGGACGACGGCGGCCGCCTGGCCGGCGTGGTGTCCCCCGACGAGCTCGCCCGGGCCGCCGAGCTGGCCCGCGCCGGCGTCCGTGCCGGGCCCGGCCCGGGCCCGCTCAGGAGGTGAGCCGTTGACGTCGAAGCCGAACTCGACGATCGCCCGGGCCCTGGTCAAGGGGGCCAGGCTGGTGAGCGTCACCGTGGTCGGCTTCGCGCTCGTCATCGCCGGGATCGTGCTGCTGTTCCTGCCCGGCCCGGGCCTGCTGGTCGTCATCGCCGGGCTCGCGCTGCTGGCCACCGAGTTCGCCTGGGCCCGGCGCCTGCTCACGCTCGCCCGCGGGCAGGCCCGGCGGATCAACGACCGGGTGCGCCGCCGGTAGGCAGCCGTGGCTGACCCGAGCGGCCGTCCCGCCACCACCCCGGTCGAGGTCGCCGACTGGCTCGCCGACGCCGTGGCCCCCTTCTCCAGACCGGGCTGACACCACCGGTGGTGTCGCCGAGGCGACACCACCGGTGTGCCCGATCACACAGAAGTTCGCCCCCTGGTCCCGTCACTATGGCGGAGCAGGGCTGAGCTGGGAGCGCGGCTCCCGGGCGGGAGGAGCGGGGCATGGACGACACCATCGCGACCGGCGTAGCAGGCCTCTTCCAGGTGTTCGACCGCGCCGTCGCACTCACCGGCGCGCTGGCCCTGGGACTGGGTCTGCTCACCGGCTTGGTCTGGATGAGCTGGCGGGCCTGGCGGGCCTGGCGCGCACCCAGCACCCTCGGCGCGGAGGGGCTGGTCGGGCGGCGGGCCACCGTCCGGCGGGCCGTCGGCCGGACTGGCTGGGTGCTGCTCGACGGCGCGCTGTGGCGGGCGCGCACCAACGGCAGGCCGATGCGGGTCGACCAGGCCGTGCGGGTCCTGGCCGTGGAGGGCCTCGAGCTGCTCGTCGCCCCGGAGGAATGGGAGGGCGGCGGGGCGGTCGTCACCGCGCTCCGGGGCCACTGGTGGTGAGGCCAGGTGGGCCGGGGGGACGAGCGGGCCGGACCGGGCCGGCCCGCCCGGTCCACCGCAGGCCGGGTGGCCCGCGGCGCCGTCGAGGTCACCCCGTGGCCGCCTCGACCGCTGCGGCGGTCGTGGCGGCCATCTCCTCGACCTCGGCGTCGGTCACGACCAGGGGCGGGCCGAGCATCACCAGGTCGCCTTGGGTGCCGTCGGCGCAGCCGGTCGACGAGTACAGCAGCAGCCCCCGGTCGCGGGCGGCGGCCACGACCCGCTCGGCGACCCGCGCCGAGCGCGGGAACGGCGCCCTGCTGGCCCGCTCGGCGACCAGCTCGACCGCGACCATGAGGCCGAGGCCGCGCACGTCCCCGACCTGCCGGTGGCCGGCCAGCCGGGCTTCCAGCTCGGCCAGCAGCCGCTTGCCCTTGCCGGCGGCCGCCTCCACCAGCCCGTCCTGGCGCAGGATGCGCAGCACCTCCCGGCCGGCGGCCGCCCCGACCACGTGGTGGGAGTAGGTGAGGCCGTGGGTGAAGCCGGTCCCGGCGATGGTGTCGTGGACCGGGCCGCTGGCCACCGCCAGCCCGAGCGGCCAGTAGCCCGACGCGGCGCCCTTGGCCGCGGCCAGGATGTCGGGACGGACGCCCCAGTGGTCGCAGCCGAACCAGCGCCCGGTGCGGCCGAACCCGGTCATCACCTCGTCGGCCACGAGCAGCACGCCGTGACGCCGGCACACCTCGGCCACGGCCGGCCAGTAGTCGTCGGGCGGCACCGCAGCGCCCAGGGCGGCCCCGGCGACCGGCTCGGCCACGAACGCGGCCACCGTCCCTGGACCGGCCCGGGCGATGGCCGCCTCGAGCGCGTCGGCGTAGCGCCGCCCGCAGCCGTTCGGGTGGGTGGCCGGGAATGGGCAGCGGTACTCGTAGGCGGCCAGGGTGTGGCTGGCCTGCCCGAGCCAGGGCAGGTAGGGCCGGCGCAGCGGCGCCCGCCCGGACGCGTCGAGCGCGCCGCGGGTGTTGCCGTGGTAGGAGCCCCACCGGGCGATCACCCTGTGGCGGTCCTCCCCACGGGCCAGGTGGTAGGCGCGGGCCATCTTCAGCGCGGTCTCGATCGCCTCGCTCCCCCCCGACACCGGGTAGACGCGGGCGTCGTCGACCGGGACCACCTCGGCCAGCTCGGCGGCGTAGGCCTCGAGCGCGTCGGAGGTGAACATCGTGCCGTGGGCGTAGGCCACCGCCAGCGCCTGCGCGCGGATCGCCTCGACGACCCGCTCGTCGCCGTGGCCCACGCCGACCACGACCGCGCCGCCGGCCCCGTCGAGGTAGCGGCGGCCGTCGGTGTCCCACACCTGCGCGCCCTTGGCCCTGGCCACCCTGGGCAGGCCGGGCCCGGCCCGGGAGAAGACGTGGCTACTTGACATAGATGCGCCCGGGGTCGAGCTCCTCGCGGATCAGGCGGAGCTCCTCGGTGGTCGGGGCCGGCGTGGCGGCCAGGTCGCCCGCCACCCGCACGTCCCAGCCGGTCGCCGCCCGCACCTCGTCGAGGGTGACGCCGGGGTGCACGGCGCCCAGGACCATCTCGCCGCTGTCGGCGTCGAACCGGTAGGTGCCGAGGTCGGTCACGACCACCGACGGCCCCCGGCCCCAGCCCTGGGCGGCCCGCAGGGCGCCGCCGAGGCTGCCCGGGCTGGTGCGGAAGTCGATCCGCTCCACGAACGAGCGGGCCGACTGGCGCATCAGCACGAACACCTCGCGCGCGTTGATGGCGATCTCGCAGGCCCCGCCGGAGCCGGGCAGGCGCACCTTGGGGCGGTCGTAGGGGCCGATCACGGTGGTGTTGATGTTGCCGTACCGGTCGAGCTGGGCCGCGCCGAGGAAGCCGACGTCGATCAGCCCGCCCTGCAGGTAGTACTGGAACAGCTCCACCATGCTCATCGCCGCGGTCGCGCCGGTGACCAGGCAGGGGTCGCCGATGGACAGCGGCAGGCGGGCGGGCCGGGCGCCGTACACGCCCGACTCGTAGACCAGCTCGACGTCGGGGGCGACGGTCCGCTGGGCGAGGGCGACCGCGATGTTGGGCAGCCCGATACCGACGAAGCAGACGCGCCGGCCGGCCAGGGCGCGCGCTCCGGCGACGACCAGCATCTCCGACCGGGACCAGCCCGGCGCCCCACCACCGGCGGTGCCGCTCATCGGTAGTCCCCGTAGTCGACCGGGCCGGCCAGGGCCGGGCCCGGGGTGAGCTCCCGCCAGCGCGCCTCGCCGAGCTTGTCGACGTACTCGGCGTGGGTCGCTGTGCCGTGGACCCACTCCTTCAGCCACGCCTCGAGCAGCACGTGGTCGCGGCTGATCCTGTCCCACTCCAGGTAGAAGCGGTTGTCGCGGTCGTAGTAGCCCTGCGCGTAGGAGGGGTGGGCGCCCCGGGGGCAGACGACCACGGCGTCCACCTTCAAGCCCGGGACCAGGGTGCGGTTCGGGTCGGCGCGTACCACCTCCTCCCCCACCAGCTCCTCGACCACCACGATGACCCGCCGGGCGGCGAACGCCGCCTCCTTCTGGCAGCCGGTCAGCCCCCAGACCTGGGCGTTGCCGCCCGCATCGGCCCGCTGGGCGTGGACGATGGCCACGTCGGGGGTGAGGGGCGGCACCGCATACACCGTCTCCCCGCCGAACGGCGAGGCAACCGGCCGGATGTTGGGGTTCACCACGGGCAGGTCGGTCTCGAAGTAGGAGCGTAGCGGGTAGAACGGCAGCTTGGCCGCACCCGCGGTGTAGCGCCCGACCATGCCGAAGTGGGAGTACTCCTCGAGCTCGAGCGGGGCAGGGTCGGCGTGCTCGACCCGGCGGCGGATCGCGTGCAGCGACCCGACGCCCGGGTTGCCGAGCCAGGAGAACACCAGCTTGCGGGCGACTCCGGCGCCGACCATCTGGTCGTAGACAACGTCAGGGGTGAGCCGGCACAGCACCAGATCGCGCTTGCGCTGGCGGATCACCTCGTGGCCGGCGGCGAACGAGATCAGGTGGGTGAACCCCTCGATGGCCACGGTGTCGCCGTCGCGCACCAGCTCGCGGACGGCGTCGGCCATGGTGGTCACCTTGCCGCTCATGCCGCTCCGCTCCCCTTCGTCACCGGGCCAGGCACCCGCCGCTGGCACGGGTGGGGACACGATACCGTACGCCCGACCGGCCGCGGGCCATGCCCACCACGGATGGTCTGGTTCTCGACGGCCGGGAGGGCTGAGCAGGTCACCAGAAGTCCTGCCCGTAACCCCACGGATCCTTCCTGGTCGCCGCCTCAAGGTACGTGCAGGACTTCTGAGCTGCTGCTTAGCCCTCGCCCAGCCGGTCAGGGCTCCAGGACCGACCTGCGCTGGCGGAGGAAGGACAGGCAGGCCGCGCGCTGGTCAGCCGCGTCGACGAACTCGTCCAGCGGCAGGATGGCACCCCGGAAGCTGTCGGCGTTCCACAGCTCGCTCGGCGCCACCGCGTCGCCGTGCGGCGGGAGCACGTACAGGTACGGCTCGCTCACGGCCGCGTCGCCTGGGGACGCCCCGAAGGTGGCCCGGCGCCCGGCCGGGAAGCACTCGAAGGCGGCGTCGAAGTGCTCCGGCCAGAGCTGCACCCGGCTGGCCTCCACGGACGCTGCGTCGGCCCGCAGCTCCTCGAGCACCGACCAGGCGAAGCCGTACCAGTCGCCGAGGAAGGCAGCCGCGACGGGGTCGACCGGGAGCGCCGCGTCGGGGTCGCCTGGCGCGGGCACGTCGAACTGCTCGGCCCAGGCGGTGTCGGCCGGCCCACCGAGCACGAAGCGGGCGGCCCGGCTGAGGGTGGTGATCTCGTCGGCGTCGGCGTCGCCGCCCCGCTGTCGGACGAGCCAGGTGCCGGCGACCCGCACCTGCTCGTCGGCGCCGAAGAACGGCGTGCCCAGCCCGCCGAAGGTCCAGCGCAGCGCCATCTTGCCGTTGGCCCGCTGGCGCGCGGGGGAGATCACGTAGGCCGTGAGGCGGTGCACCGCCAGGCGCGTCTCGGGCAGGGTGGATGGTGGGGGTGGCAGCCGCCGGTAGGCGCCAAGCCACCGCGCGGCCGCCCAGGAGCGGTGCTCGGGCCGGTCGGCCAGCCACTGGTCCCAGGTGACAGCGCCGGTGCCGGGGACGGGGGCCAGGACCGGCCGGCCGGTGGCCGCGGTCCCGACCGCGGGCGGGTCGTCGGCGAACCACTCGCCGTCGAGCACGGCCGGCGGCGACGGCTCGAGGACGCGGGCGTCGAAGCGGTCGCCGGCCACGTGCTGGGCCTCGGCCCGGGGGTCGCGGGCGACCGGGGCGGCTGGGTCGCCGGCGGCGCGCGGGGTGGAGGGGGTGTGGTCGTGTGCGCTCATACCCGTCAGTCTGGCGCCTGGGACCGCCGTTGCACCAGCGCGCCGTGGAACGCCGGCCTTGCGCACCCAGACGATGCTCTCCCGTCGTTCGAGACGGCCACGACCCGACGCCTCGACGGTAACCCGGCGGCCCCGCGCCCGCCCGGGGTCACCGCAGCGGCGCCGCCCCGAACGCGTAGGTGAAGCGCTTGCACCAGATCACCACGCTCCGGTACCGCGCAACTCCCACGAGCTTCACGGTCCGCTCCTCCTCGTTCCTACGAAGCCGGCCCCGCCGGTGACGAGCACGCGCATGGCCCCCGAGCCTGCCCCTGGTGGTCGCGCGCGTCAACCAGCCTGGCCTTACGATGTGGTGACGGCCTGCGCGCCAGCCTGGAAGGCAGGGTCCTGGGTGTGCCACCGTCGAGCAGGTCGAGCGGGCCGGAGCCCGGGTGCCGGCCGGCACCCGGCCCGACCGTAGCGAGGGGGTGTGGCGTGGCCGGGGAGCGGGTCCTGGTGGTCGACGACGAGCCCACCGTCCGCGAGGTCGTCCAGCACTACCTCGAGCGCGAGGGCTACCGGGTCGAGGTGGCCAAGGACGGGCCCCAGGCGCTCGGGGCGGTCGCCGCCCACCCCCCCGACCTGGTCATCCTCGATCTCATGCTCCCCACCGTGGACGGGCTCGACGTCTGCCGCCAGATCCGGGCGAGCAGCGCGACGCCGGTCATCATGCTGACCGCCAAGGGCGGCGAGGCCGACCGGGTCCTCGGCCTCGAGCTCGGCGCCGACGATTACGTGGTCAAGCCGTTCAGCCCGCGCGAGCTGGTCGCCCGCGTCCGCAGCGTGCTGCGCCGGGCCCGGGCCACCGACGGTCCCAGGCCGCTGCCGGTCCGGGCCGGCGACGTCCTCGTCGACCCGGTCACCCGCGAGGTCGAGGTCGCCGGCCGGCCGGTCGCGCTCACCGTGCGCGAGTTCGACCTGCTGCTGTTCCTGGCCCGCCACCCCCGGCAGGTCTTCACGCGCGGCCAGCTCCTCCAGCAGGTCTGGGAGTACACCTGGCTCGGGGACACCTCCACGGTGACCGTGCACGTCCGGCGGTTGCGCGAGAAGGTCGAGGAGGACTCGTCCAACCCGCTACGGGTCCAGACCGTGTACGGCGTCGGCTACCGGCTCGTGCCCGCCGAGCCCACCGGGGAGGGTGGGCTGGCGTGAGGCACCGGCTCGTGCCCGCCGGGCCCACCGGGGAGGGTGGGCTGGCGTGAGGCACCGGCGCGCGCTCCAGCCGGCGTTGTGGTTCGCGGCCGGCATGGCGGGCACCGCCGTGGTCGGCGTGGTCGCCCGTATCCCTGCGCCCGACCTCGCCGTGCTGCTCGGCCTCACCGCCACGGGGGCGCTCGTGGTCGCCCTGGGCGGGCTCGGCCTGCAGCGCGGGCTGCGCCGCCGCCGGGCCGGCATGGCCAGGCAGGCCGCGCTCACCGCGGCGGTCACCGCGGCCGCGGCCCTCGCCGCCCTCGGCGTGGTGGCCACCAGCATGCTCGCCAGCCCCCACGACCTCGCCGTGGTGGTCGCGTCGCTGCCGATGGCCGCCGGCGCCGGGGTCGCCTACGGCATCGTCAGCTCCCGGCGCACCGCGGCCGACCTGGAGACCCTGGCCGAGGTGGCGGGTCGCCTGGAGGCCGGCGACCTGTCGGCCAGGGCCCGCCTCGGCGGGACCGCCGAGGTCGCCGCGGTGGCCGAGACCCTGAACGCGGCCGCGGCCAGGCTGGCCGCCAGCCGCGAGCGCGAGCGCGCCATGGAGGCGAGCCGGCGCGACCTGGTCGCGTGGGCCTCGCACGACCTGCGCACTCCGCTGGCCAGCCTCCGGCTGGTCGCCGAGGCGCTGGCCGACGACGTCGCCCCCGACGAGGCCACCCGCCGCCGCTACCTGGCCAGCCTGGCCGGACACGTCGACCGGCTCTCGAGCCTCGTCGACGACCTGTTCGAGCTGTCGGCGATCCAGGCAGGCGCGGTGACCCTGCAGCTCGAACCGACCTCCCTGCCCGACCTGGTCGGCGAGGTCCTGGCCCGTTTCGAGCCCGAGGCGGCCGCGGCAGGGGTGCGCCTGGAGGCCGACCTGGCCGCACCGGCCAGGCCCGTGCTCGCCGGGCGCGACCAGCTCAGCCGGGTCCTCGCCAACCTGGTCGTCAACGGCATCCGCCACACCCGGCCCACCGGCCGGCTGGTGGTCGCGGTCGCCGAGCACGACGGCGCGGCCGTGCTACGCGTCCGCGACGGCTGCGGCGGGATCCCCCCGGCCGACCTGCCTCGGGTGTTCGAGCAGCTCTGGCGGGGCGACCCCGCCCGCAGCACCAGCGGGGCCGGGCTCGGCCTGGCCATCGCGCGCGGGCTGGTCGAGGCCCACGGCGGCACGATCGAGGTCGCCAACGTCCCAGACGGCTGCGAGTTCAGCGTCCGCCTGCCAGCCGCCGACACCCGCGGGAACGGCCACCACCAGGTCACAGGCGCCCGCGAGACCGCCTGACAGCCCGCCGCGGCGGCAGGTGGCAGCAGCTCTTCCAGCGCCAGTCCCACGTCCTGTGGGAGAGCGCCAGGGTGGCCGCGGCGAAGGACGGCTTCCAACCCGCCTCGGCTGGCTCAGCCGCCCACCGGCGTCCCCTGGGGCGCCGGCACCGGGCCATGGCCGGCGGCGACCTCCTCGACCGCCTCGCCGAACAGGCGCAGCGCGGTGCGGCACTGCTCGGCCGTGACGACCAGCGGGGGCGAGATGCGCACCGCGCTCTCGCCCGCCTCCAGCACCAGCAGGCCGCGGCGGAACGCGGCCAGCGCGACCGCCTCGGCCAGCCGCGCGTCCGGGAGCTCCACCCCGATCATCAGGCCGACGCCGCGCACGTCCTCGACCAGCCAGGGCATCCGCTCGCGGATCGCGGCCAGCCCGGCCAGCAGCAGCTCCCCCTGCACGGCGGCGTTGTCGAGCAGCCGCTCCTCGCGGAGCACCTCCAGGGTGGCCAGCCCCGCGGCGCACGGCACCGGGCTGCCGCCGTAGGTGGACCCGTGCGCCCCGGCCGACCAGCGCTCCATCAGCTCGGCGCGGGCCATGAACGCCCCCAGCGGCAGGCCCGACGCGAGCCCCTTGGCCGACACCACCACGTCCGGCTCGATCCCGGCGTGCTCGATCGCCCACATCCGCCCGGTCCGGCCCATGCCCGACTGCACCTCGTCGGCCACCAGCAGGATGCCGTGCCGGTCGCAGACGCTCTTGAGCTTCGCGAGCCACCCTGGCGGCGGCACCACGTAGCCGCCCTCCCCCTGGATCGGCTCGACGAACACCGCCGCCACCTCCGACGGGTCCACCTCGTACTTGAACACCACCTGCTCCAGGTGGTCGACGGTGGCGTTGTCGCAGGCCGGCCAGGTGAGGTTGATCGGGCAGCGGTGGCAGTAGGCGTACGGCGCGTGGATCACCCCTGGCAGCAGCGGCCCGAAGCCCGCGTGGTACTTGGCCTTGGACGCGGTCAGGCTCACCGAGCCGTAGGTGCGCCCGTGGAACGCGCCCAGGAACGAGATCGCGTACGGCCGGCCGGTCGCCGCCCTGGCCAGCTTCAACGCGCCCTCCACCGCCTCGGTGCCCGAGTTGGTCAGGAACGTGCGCACCCGACCGGAGATCGGCGCGGCCGCGGCCAGCGCCTCGCACATCTCCGAGTAGATCGGCAGGTAGAAGTCGCTCGCCGAGTAGTGCAGCAGGTCCCCGGCCTGGCGGCGGACCGCCTCCACCACCCGCGGGTGGGCGTGCCCGGTCGAGGTCACCGCGATGCCGGCGTTGAAGTCCAGGAACAGGTTGCCGTCGACGTCCTCGAGCACCGCGCCCGCACCGCGCCGCGGCGTCATCGGGTAGGCGCGCGGCAGCGACGGGCTGGTCACGCGGGCGTCGCGCTCGAGCACCCGCCGACCCTCCGGGCCCGGCAGCTCGGTGCGCACGTCCGGCACTGGCCGGGCCGGGTCGAGCCAGCCCTGGTCGCCTGAAGCGCGCGAGGCCGGCCCGTCGGGGCGGGCGCCCGGCGCGGCCCCGTCCTCACCGTCGCGCCCGGCCCCGGACAGGGTCCGGGCGCCGCTCACGACGACACCACCGTCTGCGACTGCTCCCGCAGGAACTGTTGCACGTAGTAGAGGCCACCGCCCGCCTTGCCCGAGCTCCCCGAGCCCTTCCAGCCCCCGAACGGCTGCACGCCCGGCCAGGCGCCGGTGGTCGCCCCGGCCCGCCGGTTCACGTACACCACCCCAGCCTCGATCTCGTCCAGGAAGCGCCGCACCTCGGCGCCGTCGGACGAGTAGAACCCGGCCGTCAGGCCGTACTCGGTGTCGTTGGCCAGCTTCAGGCCCTCGTCCAGGGAGTCGACCGGGCTGACGGCCACCAGCGGCACGAACAGCTCCTCCTTGAACAGCCGGTGGTCGGCGGGCAGGCCGGTGACCACCGTCGGGGCGACGTAGTTGCCCTCGGGCAGCCCCTCGCCCCGGAGCACCTCGCCGCCGGCCAGCACCTGGCCGTCCTTGCGGGCCTCCTTCACCGCCTGCTCGAACCGCTCCACCGCGTCCGCGTCGATCACCGGCCCCATGTACACGGCCCGGTCCACCGGGTCGCCCACGGCCACCTTGACGGCCCGGTCGGCCAGCTTGCCGGCGAACTCGTCCGCGACCACGCGCTCCACGTACACCCGCGAGCAGGCCGAGCACTTCTGCCCGGAGAACCCGAACGCCGACCGCATCACCCCGTCGGCGGCCAGGTCCAGGTCGGCCTTGGCCGACACGATGGCCGGGTTCTTGCCGCCCATCTCGCACACGGCAGGGCGCGGGAAGCCCTTGGAGAACTTCCTGTAGATCTTCATCCCGACCTCGTAGGAGCCGGTGAAGGTGATCCCGTCGACCCCGTCGTGGTCCACGACCTCCTTGCCCACGTCGTCCCCGCCCGGCAGGTAGTGGAACGCCCCCGCCGGCAGCCCGGCGTCCCGCAGGCATTCGTACAGCTTCACCCCGGTGAACGAGCCCTGCGGCGACGGCTTGAACACCACCGTGTTCCCGGCCACGAGCGCACCGCCGGCCGGGCCGGCGGCCAGCGCCATCGGGAAGTTGAACGGGCTGATCACCGCCCACACCCCGTAGGGCCGCAGCACGCTGCGGGTGTGCTCGGTGGCCGACAGCTGCCCCATCTTCCGGTCGAACCCATCGTTCGCCTCGAGCTGGTCGCCGTAGTAGCGGATCAGGTCGGCCGACTCCTCCACGTCCCCGAGCGCCTCCAGCCGGTTCTTGCCCACCTCCATCGACATCAGCGCGGCCAGCTCGTTGGAGCGCCCGCTGATCAGGTCCGCGGCCCGCCGCAGCAGCGCCACCCGCTCCTGCCACGGCGTCCGCGACCAGCCCGGGAACGCCGCCTTGGCCGCGGCCACCGCGTCGTCAACGTCCCGCCTGCTCGCCTCGTGGAAGGTGCCGAGCCGCAGCCCGGTGTCGTTTGGGCTGGCCACGTCGAACGTGGGCCCGTCGGTGCGCGCCTCGCCGCTGACATACACCGGGAACGCCGCCCCCAGCCAGGAGCGGGCCGTCCGCACTCCCTCCTCGTAGGCGGCGTGCAGCTCCTCGTTGTCGGCCGACAGGGTCGCGTAGGTGACGCGGAACTTGGACTTGGCCATGACGTCGCTCCGTTGCGTGGACACCAGATGCCCTACGGATGATAGGTGCTCCCGGGCAGCCGAGCCGGCAGCCGCCGGGACGCCGGGTCGCGCCGGCGGACCCGTCCGCGCAGGCCGTCGGCGCTCTGCGCCCAGGTCCGCTCCCCCATGACCCACAGCCACAGCTCCCTGCGGTAGCCGGTCACGATCGCGAGGAACCGCTCCCGGTCCATCCCGGCGGATTCCAGCGCCGGTCCCCAGCGCTCCCAGAGCGGGTCGGCGATCCAGGATGCGGCATCGAGCAGTGCACTGCCCTGCTCGGGGGCCTGCTCGACGAGCGCCCGGGTGCGCGCGCGCAGCTCCACCGGCTCCTCGGGGAGGGGCAGGTCCGGCGGCCCGGTCACCGGTCGCGCACCACCGGTGCGCGACCGGACCCGGCGTAGCGGTCCACGTGCTCGGCGAAATCGATGAAGAGCGGCGCCGACGGGTCGAAGGGTCGCTGCAGGCTGCGCACGGCGATCTTGCGGTCCAGCGCGTCGAGCTTGTGGAGCGCCTCGACGCGGTCGAGGTCGCGCAGCTCCAGGCGGCCGCGGACGCGGTCGAACGCGGCCTGGCCGGCCGGCGTGCGCACCAGCACGCTCGAGTAGCCGTCCTCGCTGCCGACGCTCCCGACCGAGATGTCGGCGCCGTGGCCGAGGAAGTCGGCGCACTCGTCGCAGCCCTTCAGCGCGGCGCCGTGGAAGTCGCGGACCGGCTCGGAGACCAGGACCGTGCCGTCGTGGTCCTCGACGATCATCTTGCCGTGGATCACGTCGACCTTGCCGACCTGCTGCAGCGGGATGCCGCGCTGGCGCTGGATCTCCTCGACCATCAGCTTCTCGTAGTTGAAGCTCTTGGTGCACAGCAGCGCCACGGTGAGCACCACGGCGTCCACCCGCGACGCGCCCCACGTCCAGGGCCGCGCCTGCATCGCCCGGATCGCCTCGACCTCGCACGGGGTGCCGACCACCGCCACGCGCGGCTGCGCGGGCAGGTCGTGGCCGGCGAGGTCCAGCGCGGCCAGCGCGAGGGTCTGGTTGTAGAAGCTGCCGGCGCACTCGACGACCTCGGCGGGTGTCCGGGCCAGGAACGGCTCGCCCTTCCACGGCTCGGACCGGCTCTCCCGGGCGAGCAGCGCGCCGTCGAGGTCGCCCGCCTCCAGCAGCGCGGTCAGCAGCGCGCTGACCACCCCGCCGTCCTGCGCTCCAGGCACCTTCGGCCGCACCCTGGCGGTGTAGGTGGCGCGCACCCGCCCGAGCCCCTGGCCGGCCGGCCCGGCCGCGCCGGTGATCTTCCAGTCGGCCCCGTCCGTGCCGGGCCCTTCCGGGCCTGACCCGCCCGGGCCGGGCCGGCCGGCCAGCCCGTTGCCCGCCTGAGCGGCCTCGGGGCCGGCCGGGGCCAGCGACCAGGTGGCCTCGTGGCGCATGCCGCCTCGGGGGCAGAAGTCCCAGCACAGCGAGCAGCCGGTGCACATCTTGACCAGCACGGGCAGGCCGTTGGCGCCCACCGCGATCGAGTCGCTCGGGCAGGCGGCCACGCACGCCCCGCACTGCACGCAGCGGTCGGCGTCGATGACGGCCTGCTCGAGCTCCCAGAACCAGGTCTTGCCCGGGGCCTCGTCGATGTCGTTCATCTCGTCGCGGATCTTGAACCCGGCCATCAGGGTCGGCCTCCTTGCAGGGTTGCCCGCAGCTCGGCGTTGGGCAGCCGCCGGCACCACTGGTGGAACGCCTCGCCGTCGCGGCGCTCGGCGCGGTAGCGGGTGAGCAGGCCCACCAGCGCGTCGGGCACCTCGCTCACCGGCTTGGCCCCCTCGACGAAGTCGATGAACGCCGCGTCGGTGCCGAGGCTGCCGCCGAGCCCGATGTCGACCGCCTCGACGATCGCGCCGTCGCGGTGCGCGGTCTCGCCGCGGAAGCCGATGTCGGCGATCTGTGGTTGCGCGCACGAGGCCGGGCACCCCGAGAAGTGCATGCGCACCACGCCCTGACCGGCCGTGTCCGGCTTGCCTTCCGCGCGCGAGTCCGGGCCGAGGCGGCGGTCCAGCTCGCGGGCCCACTGGGCGGCCCTGGCCTTGGTCTCCACGATCGCGAAGCGGCAGAACTCGCTGCCGGTGCAGGCCACCACCCCCCGCTCGAACGCGCCCGGGTCGGGCGAGTGCTCGGCCAGCAGCGGCTCGGCCAGGAGCGCGCCGAGCCGCGCCTCGGGCACGCCGGTGAGGATCAGGTTCTGGTCGGTTGCCAGCCGCAGCTCGCCGTCGCCGTGCTCGCCGGCGAGGCGGGCCGCCTCGACCAGGTTCCGCCCGGGCATGCGGCCCACGGTCACGTTGAGGCCGACGTAGCAGCGGCCGGGCTGCTTCTGGGCGTGCACGCCGAGGTGGTCGCCGCGGTAGCCGCGGGTAAGGGCCTCGCCCGCCGGCGGCAGGTCCACGGCGGCGCGCTCGGCCAGCTCCGCGCGGAAGCGCTCGGGGCCGAGCTCCTGCACCAGGTAGCGCATCCGGGCCAGCCCGCGGTTCTCCCGGTTGCCCAGCTCGCCGAAGAGCTGGGCGACCGCCCGGAACAGCTCGACCACCCGGTCGGGGTCGGGGGGGACGAACACGTCGATGTCGGAGGCCATGCGGGGGCCGTCCGACAGCCCGCCGCCGACGAGCACGTTGAAGCCCACCGTGCCGCCGTCCAGCCGTGCCGGCCACAGGCCGATGTCGTTGATCTCGGCCTGCGCGCAGTCCTCCCGGCAGCCGGTGACGCTCAGCTTGAACTTCCGGGGGAGGTTGGCGTACTCGCGGTTGCCGGTGAAGTAGGCCGAGATCGCCGCGGCCACCGGGTAGGCGTCCAGCACCTCGTCGGCGTCCAGGCCCGACACCGGGCAGCAGAGCACGTTGCGGGCCGAGTCGCCGCACGCCTGGACGGTGGTCATGCCCGCCGCCTCCAGGCGGCGCCAGATCTCGGGGACGGCGCCGATCTTGACCCAGTGGAGCTGGATGTCCTGGCGGGTGGTGATGTCCAGGTAGGCGTCGCCGAACAGCGGGTTCGGGGCCGGGCCGAGGGCGAACTCGTCGGCGACCTCGCCGATGGCCCGCGCCTGCGCGGCGGTCAGGCGGCCCCCTGGGACCTTGATGCGGAGCATGAACGCGTCCCCGCCCTGGCGCTGCGGGTACAGGCCGACCCACTTGAGGCGCTCGACCTCGCCCGGGACGGCCTTGATGGCCTCGGCGCCCTCATGGGCGTAGCGGTCGAGGACCGCGTCGCGCACGTCGAGCGGGTGACGCTCCAGCTTCCACTTCTCGACCTGGTTCAGCTCCTTGATGTCCCTGAGGTAGCGCATCTCAACCCTCCGAGGTCACCGGCCGCCCGCCGGCGGCGACGTCCGCCCGCAGCTCGGCCAGGGCCAGGTCGAAGCGCGCCGACGGGGTGGTGTGGTGGAGGCCGCACTCCCGGTCAGGGCCGGCCTCCCACCACCAGCGGCCCGCCCGCTCCTCCTCGCCGGGCAGCACCGCCCGGGTGCACGGCGCGCAGCCGATGCTGGTGTAGCCCTGCTGGTACAGCGGATGGATCGGCACCCGGTTGGCGTGCGCGTACGTCCACACCTGCTCGCGGGCCCAGTCGGCCAGCGGGTTCAGCTTCACCAGCCCGTCGTGGGCCGGGTCGGGCTCGACCTTGGCGATCCCCGCCCGCGCGGGCCCGCTGTCGCGGCGCCGCCCGGTCGACCAGGCGTCCAGCCCGGCCAGCGCGCGGCCGAGCGGGTCGACCTTGCGGACCTGGCAGCACAGGCGGCGCAGCGCCTGGTCGCGCTTGAACAGGTTCGGCCCGTGCCTGGTGACCATTGCCGTGACCGCCGCCGGGTCGGGGGCGACCATCTCGACCCTGACGCCGAACCGGGCGCGGACGGTCTCGACGACCTCGTAGGTCTCCTGGGGCAGCCGCCCGGTGTCCAGGGTGAGGACCCTGACGGCCGGGTCGAGCCGGCGGGCCAGGTCGAGCACGACCATGCCCTCGACCTGGAAGGAGGTGACGATCGCGAAGCGGTCGCCGAACTCGCCGAGCGCCCAGGCCAGGACCTCCTCGGCGGGCCGGTGCTCCAGCCGGGCGGCCGCCGCGGCGATCCCGGACGTGGTCAGCACGGACATCAGCGGGCCTCCTGGCGCGTCCGGTAGCCGTCGGCGAGCACGCGGGCGACCTCGGGCCGGGAGAACTCGGGCGGGGGCAGCTGGCCGTCGCCGAGCATGGCGCGGACCGCCGTGCCGGACAGGTGCACCCGCGTCTTGGGCGGGTGCGGGCAGGTCCGGCTCGTCGCCATGCCGTCGCAGCGGCGGCAGAAGAAGGCGTGCTCGAACCTGAGCGGCTGGATCCCGAGCTCGCCGGGGTCGTAGGCGTCGAACGCCTCCTGGGCGGCGTAGGTGCCGTAGTAGCTGCCCACGCCGGCGTGGTCGCGGCCGACGATGAAGTGGGTGCAGCCATAGTTCTTGCGCGCGATCGCATGGAAGACCGCCTCCCGCGGCCCTGCGTAGCGCATCGCGGCCGGGAACGCGCTGAGCAGCACCCGCGCCGCCGGGTAGTAGCCGTCCAGCAGCGCCCGGTAGCAGGCCATCCGCAGCGCGGCCGGCACGTCGTCGTCCTTGGTCTCGCCGACCAGCGGGTGCAGCAGCAGCCCGTCGACGTGCTCGAGCGCGACCTTGTGGAGGTACTCATGGGCCCGGTGGACCGGGTTGCGGGTCTGGAAGCCGGCCATCGTGCGCCAGCCCCTTGCCGCCGCCTCGGCGCGCGCCTGGGCGGGGGTCAACCTCGGTCCAAGCTCGACCGGGGCCGCCGGCAGCCGCAGGACGTGCACCGCCCCGCCGACCAGCGGGCCGGGGCGGGCGAGCGTCGCCGCCACCCCGGGGTGGGCCGGGTCGTCGGTCTCGAACACGTGCTTGGCCTCGGCCACCGGGTCCGGGTCGTACACCTCGGCCACGTCGACGACGGCGAGCACCGTCGCCGCCTGGTCGGTGAGGGCCAGCCGCTCGACTCCGGGCCCCAGCGCCTCGGCCGGGACCGGGAGCACCACAGGGAGTGTCCAGACCTGCCCGTTGGCGAGCCGCCCGTGCTCCACCACGGCGGCGTGGTCAGCGGCGCCGAGGAACCCGGTCAGCGGCGAGAACGCGCCGACCGCGAGGCATTCGAGGTCGGCAAGGCCACGGCCGTCCAGGCGCACCGCGGGCAACCGGGCCGCCTCCGAGGCGAGCGTCTCGGCCCGGCCGGCGGGGACGAGCCGGTCGACCAGGCGCCCGCCGTGCGGGGCCGGCGGCGCCACCGTGCCGCTCGGCGTCCCGCTCACGACCCGCCCCCCGTCCTACCCGGGGCTCCCGCTTGGCTCCATGCGCGCCCCGGACCCCTCGTCCACCGGGGGGCTCCCGCTTGGCTCCACGCGTCGCCAGTCCCCCCCGACCAGCCAGGGGCTCCCGCTTGGCTCCACGCGCGCCCCGTCTCCCCCACCAGCGCCGGGGCGGGGCGACCGCCGAGCAGGGCGAGCACGCGGGCGGCCGACTCCTCCGGGTGCTCGGCGGTGTCGAGCACCAGCTCGGGGGTGAGCGGCGCCTCGTACGGGTCGTCGACCCCCGTGAGGCCGCGAAGCTCCCCCCGCGCCTGCCTGGCGTACAGCCCCTTCACGTCGCGGGCCCGGCAGGTGGCCACGTCGGTGGCGACGTACACCTCGACGAAGCCGCCGACGCCGCCGATGGCGGCGCGGACCTCGTCGCGGACCGCACGGTAGGGCGAGATGGCCGAGACCAGCACGGTGACCCCGTGGCCGGCCAGCAGCTCGGCGACGTAGCCGATACGGCGGATGTTCTCGTCCCGGTCGGCCTTGGAGAACCCGAGCCCCTTCGACAGCCGGGTGCGGACCACGTCGCCGTCCAGCACCTCGACCCGGCGGCCCTGCTCGGCGAGCCGCCGCCCGACCAGGTTCGCGATGGTGGTCTTGCCGGCCGACGGCAGGCCGGTGAACCAGACGGTGACTCCCTCGGGCGCCGATCCCCTCCCGGTCTGCTGGCTCATGCCGCGGCCTCCGGGAACGCGTGCGCCGGTGCGACGGCGCCACCACGGCGGGCGGCGAGGCCTCGGCGGGGAGGGCGGGCGGCGGGGCCTCGGCGGGGAGGGCGGGCGGCGGGGCCTCGACGGGGAGGGCGGGCGGTTGGGGTTGGGCGCAGCGACGCGATGGGAACGAAAGCCACGGGTGGATTCCTCTCGACACGCACGGGAGCGTGGTCCGGGTGGTCGGGCGGCGGCCCGGGCGGTCGGAGGGGGGTGCGCGCTACGGTGCGCGGCGTGACCGCCGGGCCTCGATACACGCGCAACGCACGACACGCCCGTAGTCGAGCGCGCGGTTGCGGGTGAGGTGAACGCCGGTCATAGGGCCACACCTTGCCGGAACGCTCCCGAGTCTGTCAACGACCGCCGCGCCGAGGCGGCTCGGGGCTGCCACGTCGTCGGCCGAGGCGGAGGACGTGCAGGTTCACCACGAGGCTGGACGGTGCCAAGATGGCGCGGGCGGCCCAGGCGGCCGGCCCGGTCGGCAGGTGACGGTCCGGGAGGTCTGGATGGCGGACGAGCTGCGCACCCCCTTGCCGACGCGGGAGGAGCGCCACGCGGCCGGGCGCGCGTTGCGGGACCGCGTCTCCCGCCGCGACCTGCGCCGCTGGCGGCCGCCGGAGGACCGGCCGGACCCGGTGGACCTCGTCGAGGAGGCGCACGCCGGTCGTCTCCAGCGGCTGGTCCCGCTGCGGGTCGGCCGCATGGCGGCGTCGCCGTACGCCTTCCTGCGCGGCACCGCCAACCTGATGGCAGAGGACTTCGCGCACCTGCCACGGACCGGGATCGAGCCGGTGATCTGCGGGGACGCCCATCTGGGCAACTTCGGGTTCTACGCCTCGCCAGAGCGGGACCTGGTGTTCGACCTCAACGACTTCGACGAGGCCCATCCCGGCCCCTGGGAGTGGGACCTGCGGCGGCTGACCACCAGCGTGTGGGTGGCCGGCCGGCAGAACGGCCTGGCCGAGAGCACCTGCGAGGACACGGTGTTGTGGTGCGCGGCGGCGTACCGGCGGCAGCTCGGCCGGCTGGCCGGCCAGCCGCTGCTGTCCCGCTCGTACGAGCGGCTGGACATCGACCGGATGCGGCAGGAGATGGCCGACTGGTCGCTGCGCGGGGAGATCGAGCGGGCAGCCAGCCTCGCCCGCGGCCGCACCAGCGACCGGGCCCTGCCCAAGCTGACCCGCGAGCGGGATGGCGTGCGCCGCATCGTGGACCAGCCGCCCACGGTGATGCACGTGCCCGACGAGGAGACCGACCGGCTCGTCGCCGGGCTGGACGCCTACCTCGAGACGCTGCGGCCCCACTGGCGCCGGGTGCTCGGCTACTACATGGTCGTCGACCTGGCCCACAAGGTCGTCGGCGTGGGCTCGGTCGGCCTGCGCGCGTTCGTCGCGCTGCTTGAGGGCAACGGCCCCCACGACATGGTCTTCCTCCAGCTCAAGCAGGCCAGGCGGTCGTGCGTGGCCCGGTTCGTGCACGGCGACACCGCCTGGCACGCCCATCAGGGACAGCGGGTCGTGGAGTACCAGCAGACCCTGCAGACCGTCAGCGACCCGTTGCTCGGCTGGACCACGGTGGACGGGCGTGACTACTACGTCCGCCAGTTCCGCGACATGAAGGGCGCGGTCACCGTGGACGGCATGGACGGCTCCGCGCTCATGGACTACGCCCGGGTCTGCGGCACCCTGCTCGCCAAGGGCCACGCCCGCTCGACCGGCGCCACCGTCCTGTCCGGCTATCTCGGCAAGGGCGACGCCGCCGACCGGGCCTTCGCGCGCTTCGCGCGCGCCTACGCCGACCAGACCGAAGCCGACCACCACTCGCTGCTGCAGGCGGTCAAGTCTGGCCGGCTCCCCGCCGAGCACGGCCTGTAGGCGGGCTCAGGCGCCGGGGCGCCCGGCGGTCAAGTCCGGCCGGCTCCCGCCGAGCACGGCCTGTAGGCGGGCTCAGGCGCCGGGGCGCCCGGCGGTCTCCACCGCCGCCTCGGCCGGCCCGTGGGCCAGCCGGCCGGCGACCAGGGTCAGCAGCGCCTCCGAGCAGACCCGCTTGCGCGGGTCGCCGGCCAGCACGTCCCCGGGGAACGCGGTGAGGTCGGCGCGCTGACCCGGTTGGATCCGCCCGGTGACCCGCTCCTGCCTGGCCAGCACCCGTCCACCCAAGGTGAACAGCTCGAGCGCGACCGGCAGCCCGAGGCGCTGGTGCGGGCGGTGGTGGTGGACGCAGGCCGCGACCCCGTGCCACGGGTCGAGCGGGGTCACGCACGAGTCCGACCCCCCGCCGGTCGGCACCCCCCGCCGCCAAAGCTCGGCCAGCGGGTTCATGCTCTTGGTCCGCCGCGGCCCCAGCCGCCGCTCGTACATCCCCTCCGGCCCGCCCCAGGCCGCGTCGAACCCCGGCTGCACGCTTGCGGCCAGGCCGAGCTCGGCCATGCGGTCGGCCCCGTCGGCCCCGAGCAGCTCGGCATGCTCGATGCGGTGCCGGCAGGCCGCCAGCGGGCCCCGCCCCACCGCCTTGGCCGCGCGCCTGGCGCAGCGCAGCGCCTGCCCGATCGCCACGTCCCCGATCGCGTGCACCCCGACCTGGATCCCGGCCAGGGTCGCCCGCACGTACAGGTCGGTCAGGTCGGCGTCGTCGTGGTACAGCGTGCCGGTGGTCTTCGGGGCGTCCTCGTACGGCGTGGACAGCGCCGCCGTGTGCGACCCGAGCGAGCCGTCCAGGAACAGGTCGCCGCCGACCTGGGCGAGCTTGCGCTCGGCCACGTACTCGAGGTCGAGGTCGCCCCAGTAACAGACCACCTCCACCGGCAGCGACTCCTGCCGGTCCAGCAGCAGCTCGAAGTCGCGCCGGCCGGCCACGTCCGGCCCACCCATCTCGTGCACCGAGGTGACCCCGTGCCTGGCCGCCGCCGCCAGCGCGCGGTCCTGGGCGGCGACCACCGCCTGGGCGGGCAGCGCGCCCAGCGCGTGCCGGCGGGCGAGGTGGTTGGCGTGATGGCGCACCACCCCGGTCAGCCTGCCGTCGGCGTCGCGCTCACAGCCGACCGCCTCCATCGCGTCCGACTCGGCCAGCAGGTCGAGCGTTGCCAGCCCCTGGTGGCCGTCCACCCGCGAGAGGTACACCGGCCGGCCCGCGGCCGCCTCAGCCAGCGCGTCCGGGGTCGGCAGCCCCTCGGGCCGGAAGGTCGTCTCGTCGAAGCCGTCGCCCCACACCACCCCCGGCGAGGCCGCCGCGGCGATCCGGACCCGGCCGAGCAGCTCGGCCGCGGACGTCGCCCCCCGCAGGTCGGCACCGCCGACGGCCAGGCCCGTCGGGGTCAGGTGGACGTGGGCGTCCACGAACCCCGGCAGCAGCGTGGCGTCGCCGAGGTCGACCACCCGGTCGGCGCCAAGGCTCGCCACCTCCACGGCGGGGACCAGCCCGGTGATCTGCCCATCCACCACGCCCACGGCGAGGTCGTGGCGGCGGCCCAGCGCGTCGGTCGGCCCCGTCGTACCCCAGACGGTGCGTGCGACCAGCGCGAGACCTGGCAGAGAGCACCTCCTCAGGGCGGAACCGCCCGCCCAGGCCCGGCGCGACGGGCAGCGCGGGCATGTCGGGCGAACGAGCCGACCGGTACTGGCGCAGTCTACGGAACCAGCGGGTCAGGCACCAGCGATGAACCGCCGGGCCCACGGGTACGGATGACGGACCAAGGATCACGGAGCATACTTGCAGGCAGGATAGAACGGCCCGCATCGGGTCAGGAAGGCGGCTCTCTTGTCACCACCTGTGCGCTACGTCTTCAAGAAGACGCTCAGAATCCTGATGTGGACCGCCGTGCTCTACCTCCTGGCGCTCCCGATCCTCTACTGGATGTACAAGTCGAACCGGGGCATGGACTGGTGGGGCATCCTGGGCGGCGACCCGCGGATCCCGCCCGAGTACCGCAGCTACCTGATCAAGACCAACAGCCAGTTCGCGCCCGACTTCGACCTGTGGGCGGTCACGAGGGCGCTGCCCTTCTCCATCATCAGCTCACTGATGATGATGCTGATGCTGATGCTGTTCATGGTGGTGCAGTTCGTGGCGCTCTTCTGGTTCCTGTCGCGTGGGCGCACCTACGTGATCTACCCGCGCGAGTACGACGTGACCTTCGACGACGTGCGCGGCCAGCCCGAGATCGTGGCGTCGACCAAGGAGGCCCTGACCCTGTTCCAGGGCTTCAAGAAGTTCCGGGAGGCGGGCGGCTACCCGCCCCACGGGATCTTGTTCGAGGGGCCGCCAGGCACCGGCAAGACGTTGCTCGGCAAGGCGATCGCGGGCTCGGCCAGGGTGCCGTTCGTGTACGCGTCCGGCACGAGCTTCAACAACATGTTCATGGGCATCGGCAACCTGCGCGTCGCGCGGCTGTTCAAGCAGGCCAGGCGGCTGTCCAACAAGCACGGCGGCTCGGTCATCTTCCTGGACGAGCTGGACGCGGTCGGCGGCTCGCGCGGGTCGGTGTCGCAGGCGATGGCCGACGCGCCGCCGGTCCGGGGCCCGCTGCGGTTCATCATGGCGCCCGGCGGTCAGGGCGGCGGCATGCTCGTCAACGAGCTGCTCATCCAGATGGACGGCATGGTGATGCCGAAGGGGCTGATACGCCACGTGAAGCGGATCCTGCACCTCGGCAAGCCGAAGATCCCCCAGTACAACGTGATGGTGATCGGGGCCACCAACCAGGCCTCGACGCTGGACCCGGCGCTGCTGCGGCCGGGCCGGTTCGACCGCAAGCTGCACGTCGGCCTGCCTTCGGGGGCGGGGCGCGAGGACATCCTGCAGTACTACCTCGACAAGGTGCCCCACGACCCGGTCGACGTGGGCCGGCTGGGCCGGGCGACCTACGGGTTCTCGCCCGCGCAGATCAAGAACCTGGTCAACGAGGCGCTGATCTTCGCGCTGGTGGACGGGCGCGAGAAGCTCAACTTCAACGACCTGTGGACCGCGAAGGTGACCGAGGAGATCGGCTTGAAGGAGCCGACCAAGACCTCGGCGCGCGACCGCCAGATGACCGCGTTCCACGAGGCCGGGCACGCGGTGCTCGGCTACATCCTGGAGCTGGACGACCAGATCCAGGTCGCGTCGATCATCAAGCGCCGCGACACCCTCGGGGTGGTGTACCGCACCCCGCTCGAGGAGCGCCACACCGAGCTGCGCGAGGACATGCGGCGCGACATCGTGGTGTCGCTGGGCGGGCTGGCCGCCGAGGAGATCTGGTTCGGCGACACCACCGGCGGGCCGTCCTCCGACCTCCAGATGGCGACCTACCGCGCCGCGATCATGCTCGGGATGCTTGGCATGGGCGACAGCCTGATCTCCTACGGGGTGCTCAACGAGAACCCCTACGCGGGCGGGCCGATGAGCGCGATCCTCGGCAACCCCGACAACCGCAAGGCCATCGGGGAGCTGCTCGCGTCGTGCAAGCGGGAGGCCGTGGAGCTGCTGCGCCGCAACGAGCCGGCGATGCGGGCGCTGGCCGAGAAGCTGCTCGAGAAGGACGAGGTCGGCGGCGAGGAGATCGAGGACCTGATGCAGGCCAAGGCGGTTGCCCGGGCCACGCCGTCGTTCCGTCCGGTGCTCGAGCTGGTCGGCGAGAGCTGGCACGCGCCGATGCTGGTGGAGGCCAACCGCAGGGAGGGCAAGCCCGAGGAGCGGATGGCGCCGGCGCCGCCCTCGCCCGCGCCGCCGCAGTGGTCGCCGTCCAGCCCGCCGCCGGCGAACGCCCCGGTCGCCGACCAGTCGTCGTCGGGCCGGGAGTTCGAGTGGTGACCGCCACGGGCGGCTGAGCCCACCGCGGTGAGCGTCCAGCTCCAAGGCGTCGGGGTCAGCCCGGGGGTTGTTGTCGGGCCGGTCGCCCGCATGGGCGGCGACGTGCCCGTGCCCCCCGAAGGCGGCACCGGCGCGGGCCCCGCCGCCGAGGCCGAGGCGGGCCGCGCAGCGCTCGAGGCGGTCGCGGCCGACCTCGAGGCCCGCGCGCAGCTCGCCGGCGGCGAGGCCGGGGAGGTGCTCGAGGCCCAGGCGATGATGGCACGCGACCCCGGGCTGGACGGGCAGGTCGGCATGCTCGTCCACGAGGGCCGCAGCGCCGCCCGGGCGGTGTACGAGGCCTTCGGGACCTACCGGGAGCTGCTCGGCGGGGCCGGCGAGTACATGGCGGCCCGGGTCGCCGACCTGGACGACCTCCGGGACCGGACCGTGGCCCACCTGCTCGGGGTGGCGCTGCCCGGGGTGCCCGACCCCGGGCATCCGTTCGTGCTCGTCGCCCGCGACCTCGCCCCGGCGGACACGGCCATGCTCCGCCGGGACCGGGTCCTTGCCCTGGTCACCGAGGAGGGCGGCCCCACCAGCCACACCGCCATCCTGGCCAAGGCGATGGAGGTCCCGGCGGTGGTCGCCTGCGCCGGCGCGACCGGGCTGGCCGACGGGCTCCCGGTGCTGGTCGACGGCGGCAGTGGCCAGGTCGTCGCGGCGCCGGACGACCGCCAGGTGACCGCCGCGCGGGCGCGGGCCGAAGCCCGGCAGGCAGCCCGTCGCGCCGCCGCGGGGCCCGGCGCCACCGCGGACGGGCAGCTCGTCGGCCTGCTCGCCAACGTGGGTGGCGCCGCTGATGCCGCCGCCGCGGCCGCCGCCGGCGCAGAGGGCGTCGGGCTGTTCCGCACCGAGCTCCTGTTCCTGGGCCGCACCGACCCGCCCACCAGGGACGAGCAGGCGGCCGCCTACCAGGCCGTGTTCGATGCCTTTCCCCGCGGCAGGGTGGTCGTGCGGACGCTGGACGCCGGCGCGGACAAGCCGCTCGCGTTCCTGGATCTGGGGCAGGAGGCGAACCCCGCCCTGGGGATCCGCGGGCTGCGGGCAACCCGCAGGCACCCCGACCTCCTGGCCACCCAGCTGGACGCGATCGCGCAGGCGGCGGCCGGGAGCGAGGCCGAGGTCTGGGTGATGGCGCCGATGGTCGCCACCGCCGAGGAGACGGCGTGGTTCTGCGCGCAGGTGCACGAACGGCCCGTGCAGCGGGCCGGGGTGATGATCGAGGTCCCGGCCGCCGCGCTCATGGCCGAGGCGATCCTGGCCAGCGCCGACTTCGTGAGCCTTGGCACCAACGACCTCGCGCAGTACACCTTCGCTGCCGACCGGCTCGTCGGCGCCCTGGCCGGCCTGCAGAGCCCCTGGCAGCCGGCGCTGCTGAAGCTCGTCGCGGCGGTCGCACAGGCCGGGCAGGCGCTCGGCAAGCCGGTCGGCGTGTGCGGGGAGGCGGCTGGTGACCCGGTCCTGGCGCTCGTGCTCGTGGGCGCCGGCGTGACCAGCCTCTCGATGGCGCCGGTGAGCCTGGCCGACGTGCGCATGCTGCTCGGCCGTCACACCTTGCAGGAGTGCAGGCGGCTGGCCGGGCTCGCCCTGGCGGCACCGGATGCCGAAGCGGCACGGGCACGGGTCCGGATGGCAACGCCGCTGCCGGACGAGCTGGGGCTGTAGCGATGCGGATCATGCTGCCGTCGGCACCGTCGACGCGGTCACCCGGCGCATCCTGGCTGTCCCCGAGGAGGCCCCCGCTCGAGCTGGTGAAGGCGACCGGGCGGGATCATGGCTGCAGCGAGCAACCGCTCGACCACGAAGAGGTCGCCGGCGTAGGTCACCTTGAGGTTGCGCGGGTGGCCGGGCACGACACACACGGGGAGGTCTCCGTAGCGCTCGACGCACGCGGCCGTGTCGGGCCCGGTGAAGCCGTCGCGCGCGGCCGCCTCGTGCGCGGCCAGCAGCAGGGCGCCGCGGAAGGCCTGCGGCGTCTGGACGCTGACCAGGCCGTCGGAGCCCGAAGCGGCCAGGAGCCCGGCGTCGTCGACGCGGACCACGCCTTCCAGCGGGAGCCCTGGCACGGCTGCGCCGGTCCGCCGGGCGGCCGCCAGCACCTCCTCGACCACCGCCCTCGGCGTGAGGGGCCGGGCGGCGTCGTGGACGAGCACGACGTCGATCTCGTCGCGCCGTATCTCGTCGGCGAGGTGGCGCACGGCCCGGTACTCCGACTCGTGGCGGGTCGTGCCGCCGACGACCACGTCGACCGGCACCCCGGGGAGCTCCCGGTCGAGCACCGCCTCGGCCAGCTCGAGGTCGTCGGCGCGGACCACCAGCACCAGCCGGCCGGCGCCGGAGACCGTGCGGAACAGCTCGAGCGACCAGGCGACGACGGGCCGGCCGGCCAGGGGCAGGTAGACCTTGTTGCGGCGGTTGCCGACCCTGGCACCCGTCCCGGCGGCCAGCACCACGCCAGCGTGCGTCGTGCCTGGCCGCGGCGTGGTGGTCATGCGGGGATGGTAGCAAGCCGGACCGCCCGCTCCGCCGACCGGGCCGGTGCGGTCAGCCGCTGGCCGACCGGGCCGGGGCGGTCAGCCGATGGCCGACCGGGCCGGGGCGGTCAACCGATGGCCGACCGGGCCGGGGCGGTCAACCGCTGGTGGTGGTGGTGGCGCCCGGCTGGGCGAGGGTGGACTCCATCGGGATCGCCTGGACGCCGGTGCCGAGGCGCACGGTGAGCCGGCCGGTCGGGGTGGCCGGGCAGCTCACCACCAGGCCGTCCCCGGGCAAGACCTGGGTGCCGCTCACCATCTCGGTCTGCCGGCACAGGGCGCGGCCGCCTGCCCGCAGCTCGGCCGTGACCGGCAGGATCCCGGTGACGGACTGGCCTGGCCGGGTCGGCTTGACCGCGATCACCGCGGTGGCCCGGCCGGCGCCGACGAAGGCGGCGGTCACCTCGAGCCGGAGCCGGCCGTCGAGGGAGGGGTCGGGCTCGACCTCGACGAAGTCCTGGCTGAGGGGGACCGGCGCTGCGCGGGCCGGCCACGGGGTGGGCGTGTCGAGCCGGACCTCGCCGTCGTCGGTCCTGCCGACCACCAGGCCGCCGACCTCGACCGTGGCGAGCTGCGACAGCGGCGGGACCGGGCCGAGCAGCACCAGGTACTCGGCGTCGGTCCCGGGCAGGGCCTCGGTGCCGTCGGTGCCGGCCAGGTCGTTGCGTTCCGGGCTGGCGAACAGCCCCCTGGCGGTGTCGCGCAGCCGCAGGCCGGCGAAGGCCAGCACCCGCTGGCCGCGGGCGAGGCCGTCGACGCGCAGGATTAGCTCGCCGGTGGTCTCCTCCTCGCCGGGCGCCTGGGCCCGCTCGACCGCCACGGCGGTCAGCGTGACCCCGCCCCGCGAGGCCGACCAGCCGAGCCGGCGGCGCTGCTCGGCCGGCTCGGCCGGGGTGGTGGTGGCCGGGGCGGTGGCCGCCGGCGCGGGCAGGGGGGCCGCCTGCCCGCCGGCCCGCCCGGCCACGAACGCGATGCCGGCCAGGACCACCGCGGCCAGGGCGAGCGCGGCCCGGATGCGGGGCGGGGCTGGGGGCGGCTCGGGTGGGCCGGCGGCGGGCTGCGGGGTGGGGGCCGGGGCGGCTGGCGCGGCGTCCAGCACGGCCAGGGGGGTGCCGCAGACCGGGCAGGCGGTCGCGCGCTCGCGGACCGCGTCACAGCGGGGGCACCAGCCGGTCACGGCGGGCCGCGCATGCGCCATGGCCCGACGACCTGGTGTTCCAGATGGCTCTGGACGCTGACCAGGAAGTCGTGCCGGCCGCCGCCGCCGTCGCTGGCCAGCGCCTCCGCGGGGAAGCGGACCGCGGTGGTGCCGTCGGGCCCGGTGCTGACCGTCGGCTGGATGTCGGTGGTGGCGTTGACGATCGTCACCTCGACGACGTCGGGGCCGAGGACCGACTGGGCCCGGGGCCCCTTCGGGGTGAGCAGGATGACGACGTCGCGGCGGCGGTAGTCGGACGCGGCCACCTGCATGGTCCGGCAGCGCGTGCAGCGGACCGAGACCCGGCAGCCCGGGCAGCTGACCGGCGGGGTCTCCGGCCGGATGGGCTCGTCGGAGGGCCGCAGCCCGGGGTGGACCAGCGTGCCCTCGGCCTCCTCGGCGGTCTGGTCGGTCACGAAGACGCCCTGGACGGTCACGGCTGCGACGGCGGCCAGGGGCTCCACCGGGCTGCGGAGGATCACCTCGGTCGCGCCGCCGTCGGTCCCGCTGTCGGTGGTGGGGGCGTAGTCGATCGGCCCGCCGCGCAGGAGCTGCCCGCCGTCCTTGTCGGTGATGCTGACGCCGCGCAGGCCCATGACCGCCTCGCCGGGGGCCAGGCCGTCCACGTCGACGGTGAGGGTGCTGCCCTGCTCCCTGACCTGGATGCGCTCCAAGGTCAGGGTGAGCTTGCCCTGCTGGCGGCTGGTCCATCGGTAGACGCTGTCCCCACCGGTCGGCGGACCGCTGTCGTCGCTGGCGGTCTCGGTCGGGACGGACGCCACCGGGCCGGCCGACGGGGTCGTCCTGGTAACGCGGCCGGCCGCGAACGCGCCCGCCACCACGGCGACGACCGCGAGCCCGACGGCGAGCGTCGTGGCGGCCGGGAGCAGGGCCCGCAGGCGGCCGGTGGCGGCGGCCTGCCAGCCGGCCGGGGTGGGCCGGCGCTCGGCGGACGGCAGCCGCAGCAGCGTGCTCGAGCAGGCCGGGCAGGGCGAGCCGGCGCGAGCGGACCGGAGCTCGTCGCACCGGGGGCACCAGGCCTGCCGCCCTGCCATGGCGGCTAGGCGTCGACCACCCGCAGGTCGCGGGCGGTGGTGTTGAGCCGGCGGGCGCCGGTCTCGGCGCAGACCACGATGTCCTCGGTCCGGGCGCCGAAGCGGCCGGGCAGGTAGATGCCGGGCTCGACCGAGAACGCCATGCCGGCCACCAGCGGCTCGTCGTTGCCCTCGACGATGTAGGGGTCCTCGTGCACCTCGAGCCCGATCCCGTGGCCGGTGCGGTGGATGAAGTGCCCGCCGTGGCCGGCCGCCGCGATCCGGTCGCGGCAGGCGGCGTCGACCGCGGCGGCCCGCACCCCGGGCGCGACCGCCTGGCAGCCGGCCTCCTGGGCGTCCTGGAGCACCTCGTACAGCTCGGTGAAGCCGTCGGGCGGCTCCCCGACCACCAGCGTGCGGGTGGTGTCGGAGCAGTAGCCGGCCAGGCGCCCGCCGATGTCGACCACGACGGCGTCGCGTGGCCGGATGACCCGCTGCCCGGCCACGTGGTGGGGGCTGGCCGCGTTCGGGCCGGAGCCGACGATCACGAAGCAGGTCTGGTCGTGGCCGGCGTCGCGGATCGCCCGGTCCAGGTCGCGGGCCACGTCCTGCTCGGTGCGGCCGGCCCAGCGGAGCTCGCCGAGCCCGTCGACCACCCGGTCGACGGCGGCGGCCACACGGGCCAGCGCCTCGACCTCGGCGGCGTCCTTCACCATCCGCAGGGCGCGGGTGACCGACGAGGCGGCCAGGAACTCGGCGCCGGGCAGCCCGGCCTCGAGCCGAAGGAGGAACGCGCTCCACAGCTGGTCCCCGACCCCGAGCCGGCCGGCGGCCACCCCGGCTGCGGCCAGTGCCTGGCGGACCAGGACGACGGGGTCTTCGGTCTCGTCCCAGGGCGTGACCTCGACGTCGAGGTCGCCCAGATGCCCGCGGGCCAGGGGGGCCTCGAGGGCGGGCACGACCAGCCGGGCGTCGCCCTGGGCGGGGACCACGAGCAGGGTCATCCGCTCGAGTGCCGGCGCGTCGTAGCCGGTCAGGTAGAACAGGTCAGCCGACGGTCCGAGCAGGAGCGCGTCGGCCCCGCGGCCGGCGAGCTCCTTGCCCACCCGGACCAGCCGTTCAGCGTGTGGGTTGGTGGCCATGCCAGAGATCCTACCGGGTCAGACCTTGACCCGGAGGGCGCCGGCGAGGACGTCGACGGCGACCGGCGGGCCGCCGGGCACGAGACAGCCGTCCAGGCTGAGGGCGAGCGGCTCGGCCGTGTCGACCTCGACCCGGCGGGACTGGTACTCCCGCACCGACGGGTGGGGGATGTGGTCGCCGTAGTAGAGCTGCTTGGAGCGCGAGTAGATGGCGAGCGGCTCACCCTCGAAGGCGATGACCGAGACGCGGCCGTCGTCGGGGAGGGCGCGCGGGGCGACCTTCATGCGGCCCATGGAGAACTGGCCGTTCGCGATGGTGACCCCGGCCAGGCGGAGGTCGACCGCGGCGCGGTCGAGGCCGATGCGGGCGGGGGTGCTCCGGCTCCTTGCCAGGCCGCGCAGGGCGGCGGCGAACCGGGCCAGCCGCGCGGTCCGGTCCCGCCCGGCCATGCGGGCCGACACCAGCGCCGGGTAGCCGAGCTCGGCGGCGTTGGCGAACACCGCGGTCTGCTCGACGCCGGCCGGGCCGCGCCAGCGGGCGCGGCCGAGGTCGGCCAGGAACACGGTGTCCCCGAGGAGATGGCGGGCTGCCCGCTCGGGGTCGTCGGGGAGCCCGAAGGTGGCCGAGAGGTCCTGGCGGCCCAGCCCGACCAGGCCGAGCACCGCGTCGGGCACGCGCGGGCCGTCCGGCCCGACGAGCGTCTCGAGCAGCGCATGGGCGATCTCGTCGGAGCCGACCGCGACCAGCAGGCGCGCGCCCCGGTCCAGCGCCCGGGCCGCCAGCGCGCCCGCCCGCCCTGGTGGCCGGGCGACGGCCGCCTCGGCCACCACCCCGGCCCTGGCCAGGTGCTGGCGCAGCTCGGTCAGGCCGGTGCGGCCGGCAGCCGGGTCGCCGATGAGGTAGGGCGCGCCCCAGGGCAGCCGCCGGTCCAGCGCGACGGCATGGTCGGCGGTTGACGCCACAGGGGACGCTCCTCGGGTCGGACGGCGGTGGACGGGGGAACGATAGCGGATCGCGACGATCGCACGAAGGCTCTCAGGCATGCAGGTAGGGTGCGAGCCGGCGATCTCGGCTAGGCTGGCGTGACGGCAGCCATTGCGCAGAGGTGGATCGTGGTCCTGGACCGGAAGGCGAGCATCGGCGAGCGGATCGCCTTCTACCGCAAGCAGCGTGGCCTGACTCAGCAGGGCCTGGCGATGCGGCTCAACCGCTCACCGAGTTGGCTGCGCAAGATCGAGCAGGGCTCCCGGCCCCTGACTGATGTGAACGTCATCGCCCAGGTCGCCCAGAACCTCGGCGTCAAGGTCGCCGACCTGCTCGGCAAGCCGATCTTCCCTGAGCCTGTCGGCGACCGGCACGAGCCCGGCCCGGTCGTTCCCCAGCTCCGCCGGGTGCTACTGCACTACGACACCATCCACGGGTTCGCCGAGGACTTCGGCGACGACCCGCCCCGGCCGGTCGAGGAGCTGGAGCGCGACTACGACCACGCCCAGTGGTTGCACGAGCGGAGCCGCCACAACTTCTCCGATGTGGCCTGGCGGCTGCCTGGCCTGCTGACCGAGGCACGCCGTGCCATCCACCTCGCTGGCAGTGACGCGGAGCGGCGCGCGGCCCGGCGGGTGCTGGCGAACCTGTACCGGCTGGCGTCGATCACGCTGTGGCAGTACGGCGACGATGACCTCGGCTGGGTCGCTGCTGACCGTGCCATCGCCGTTGCCGAGCAGGTGGAGGAGCCCCTGCTGGTCGCGGCCGGCGCCCGCGACCTTCAGCAACTGCTGCTCGCCCAAGGCCACTACGGCGACGTGATGGAGCTTGCCGATGCCGCCGGCTCTCGCATCGCCCCAGGCCGTGACGCCACGCGCGAGCAGCTCACGGTCTGGGGTTCGATCCAGCTCATCGCCGCGTTCGCTGCCGCCCGCGGCAAGGACCGCGCCGAGCACCAGCGGCTGCTTGCCGTCTCCACCCGGGCCGCTGAGCGGCTCGGCGAGGACCGCAAGGACTTCGGGCTGGACTTCGGGCCGACCAACCTCGCTATCCAGCACGCCGGCATGCTGGTGGAGTGGCAGGACCCAACGGCCGCTGTCCGGTTCGGCGAGACCGTGGCTGCTGACCGGCTGCCGGCGGTGGATCGCCGCTGCTTCCATCGCGTGCATCTGGCCCGTGCGCAGTTCATGCGCCGCAAGGACCCGGAGGCTGTCGCCCTGCTGGTAGAGGCCGAGGACATCGCTCCGGAGATCGTGCGCTGGGAGCCCATGACGCGCGAGATGACGCACGTCATGCTGCGCCGGGCACGCCGGGCCGATCCCGCCCTACGAGGGCTCGCCCAGCGGGTCGGGGTGCTCGCCTGAGACAAGCCGCTCAGTGCCCCAATTTGGGGCACTTGACGCACTAAACGTGCCGTACGGTCCTCCTCGCTTGGACGATGTGTCCAAGTCGGACAGCCAGGTCCTGCCTGCCTGGCATGGCGTGAGGAGGGAGCGTGGCGGGTGCGGTCGTGGCCGGGCTCGTGGTCCTGGTCGCGCTGGGGCTGATGGTCGGGCTGGCGTGGGTGGACTACGCAGACGAGGTCGACCACCGACGGCGGATGGCCCGGGCGCGACCGCATGGCTGAGCCCATCGAGCAGGCCGGCGACCCGCCCCACTCAAAGGGCCACGCCCTGGGTGCCGGGGGATGGGACCTGGTGGTCGCCAGGGCGATCCACACCGCCCAGGTGTTCGGCCCCGAGGGTGTCCCGCCGGCCGGGGTGCGGCCGTTCGCGGGGTGGGAGCTGGCGTTGGGCGCCCACGGTGCCGCGCGGCTGCTGTCGGCGTTGTGGGTGGAGGCGACCGCACGGGACCTCCCCGTGCCCGCCGAGGTAGCCGCCGCGATCCATGCCCTGTCGGGGTGGTCGCATGAGCTGGCGGCCATGCCGTAGCCGTCGGGGAGCGCCAGCCCCCAGGGGGGCGAGGTGATCTCACCCTCGTCGTGTCATGCAGACGGCGGGTATGGTGCCCTGCATGGATGGGAAGGATGGACATGCAGCCGACGGGCTCGACCTCGCCCGGCTTGGCGCAGAGGAGTTCCCGGACTTGGCGCGGCTCGCTGGGACCGTCTACTACGGCGCTCCACCCTCGGACGCGGAGGTCACCCGCGCCGGGCGGTTGCTCGATCTCGACCGCTCCCTGGGTGTCCGTGACAGGGGCGAGCTGGTCGCTACCGCCGCCACCTGCCATGTCGAGCTGACGATGCCAGGCGGCCGGCAGCTCCCCGCGGCCGGGCTGACCGAGGTCGCGGTGCTGCCGACCCACCGGCGCCGCGGCCTCATGCGGCGCATGGTCGCCGCGCACTTGGACGATGCACGGGCGCGAGGAGAGGTGGCGTCGGTGCTCATGGCGACCGAGGGTGCCATCTATGGGCGCCTCGGCTATGGGGTTGGCACGTTGCGGGCGGACTGGGAGCTCGCTCGCGTCGGTGCCGCGCTGCACGGCGGTCCTGCGCCCGGTCACACGCGTTTGGTGGCCTCCGAGGAGGCCGCGAGGGTGCTCCCGCGCGTGTTCGACGCGCATCGTCGTGCGCAGCCACGAGGCGAGGTGGGCGGCGGTGGGGAACACCTGCATGTCGGTCCGGTCTCGGCGATGATGCACTCGGCCGCCCGCTTGCCGACCCCGGTGATGGTGTCGAGGCGGTCACGGGCTCGCGCGAACGGGGCGATGACCCGGTCGACCTCTTGGTCCAGCCGATCTTGGAGCGCCGCTCCAGCACCGACATCACCATCACGTTGGCGACCCCCACCCCGCCGACGAGCAACGCCACCGCGCCCAGACCCAGGAACAGCGAGTTGAACGCGCTCTTGGCCGCCGCCCTGGCCGTGAGCGCGTCGGACGGCTGGCTGACCTGCACCTCCTCGGGGTGCTCGGGGTTGGCGGTGGCAGCCAGCACGTCGTGGACCGGCTGGACCGACTCGGGGTCGGTGCGGGCGTAGACGACCGAGGGGGACACCCCGCCGTCAGAGGGGTAGCTCGACGGCGGGAACGCCGCCTGCGCCTGCGGGTAGCCGATCAGCGCGGACCGGTCGATGTCGGGGGCCAGCGGCAGGGTGTCGAGGATGCCGACCACGGTGAACCGCGAGCCGCCCACGTCGATGGCCGTCTGCGGCCGGAGGGTGGCGATGCCGAGGCGCTCGGCGGCCACCGAGCCGAGCACGACCACCGGGTAGCGCTCGGTGGCTGCGTTCAGGAACCGCCCCTGGGCGACGCTGCCGCGCAGCACCGGGAGCAGGTTCGGGCGGGCCGCCTTGACGGTGATGCCGCCGGTGGCGTTCCTGTCCACGCGGTCGTTGCGCAGCACCGTGACCGGGAGGCTGGCCACCGAGGAGACCTGCTCGACCGGGCCGATCCGGCGCACCAGCGCCTCCGACTCGTCGGGGAGCCTGGCGCCGCCGCCGCCGAGGGTCTGGCCCGGCTGGACCGAAGCAGGTTGGTCCCGAGCGCGTCGAGCTGGGCGAGCGGGTGCGGCCAGGGCAGGTCAGAGCAGGCCCGAGTAGGCGACCACCCCACGCTGGCAGGCGCCCACCGCGGCCCGGGCGGTCGTTGCCAGGGCGGCGTCGTCGGCGACCAGCGCGATCTGGCGCAGCAGGTCGAGGAGCTGCTTGGTCACGCGCACGAAGTCGCCCGGGGTGATCTCCTCCGCGCCGAGCACGTCCTCAAGCGACTCCCCCGTCGCCCAGCGGTAGGCGAGGTCGGCAAAGCCCGGGTCGAGGGCGCGGGTCAGGTCCAGCCCCTCGGCGGCCTCGTGGGCGCGGACCTCCTCCCAGACCCCGTCCAGCGCGGCCAGGGCGACCCGGACCGCGTGGGTGGGCAGCTCGACCCGCTCGGGCGGCCCCTCGCCCCCGCGTGCCTCGTAGACCAGGGTGGAGGCGCAGGCGGCCAGCTCGGCCGGGGCGAGCCCGCGCCACACGCCCCGGTGGATCGCCTCGACCACGACCAGGTCCGCCTCGCTGTAGACCCGGCGCAGGGTGGCGCCCTTGCCGCTCAGGCTGAACCCGTCGACGTAGCCGAGCCGCTCGAGCACCAGCAGGACCCGGTTGAACAGGCGCACCAGCGAGCCGGTGCGGCGGCGGGCCCGGGCGGCCAGGCTCTCGGTCTCCCTGGCGAGCTGCTCGTGGCGCTGCATCCAGCGCTCGTGCTCGGGCCGGTCCGGGCAGGCGTGCACCGGGTGGGCGCGCAGCGCGGCCAGCAGCGCGGCCAGCTCGGGGTCGTCGGCGGCCGCCCTGCGCCGGCGCGACGGCCGGTCGGGCCGGGGCGGGTCGAGCCGGGCGAGCGCCTCGGCCACCCTGGCCTTGAACCGGGGGCTCTTGGGCGACAGCGTCCGGGGCACCGCGACCCGGCCGACCGGCACGGGCGCGCCCCCGAAGTCGCGCACGGCGATCCGGCGCACGCGCCGGTCCTCGGTGAGCACCAGCACCCCGGTCGAGCCGTCCCGCCCCCCGGCCGGGCCGAGCACCGCGGCCAGCCCGCGGCGCCGCCCGCCGGGCAGGTACACCACGGTGCCCGGGGTGAGCGCGCGGACCGCCTCGGCCGCCTCGTCGGTGCGGGCCCGGCGCTCGGCGTCGGCCAGGGCGCCCTCCCGGGCCCGGGCCCGCCGGCGCAGGTCCCAGTACTCCCCCACGTCGCCACGGCCGCAGGCGGCCGAGCGCAGGTAGCCGGCCAGGTACTCGGCGTTGCGGGCCAGGGTCTGCTCGGCCCCGTGCACGGTCCGGTCGGCCAGGAACTGGGCGAACGAGGAGGCCAGCAGGCGCTCGGCCTCGTCGCGCTCGTAGTTGGCGACCAGGTTCACGGCCATGTTGTAGGAGGGCCGGAACGACGACGTGAGCGGGTAGGTGCGGGTCGAGGCCAGCCCGGTGATCCGCTCGAAGGGGATGTAGGGCTGGTGGAGCACGACGGCAGCGCCCCGGCTGTCGATCCCGCGCCGGCCCGCCCGCCCGGTGAGCTGGGTGTACTCGCCCGGGGTGAGCAGCTCGTGCCGCTCCCCCTGCCACTTGGACAGCTTCTCGATCGCGACCGTGCGGGCCGGCATGTTGATCCCGAGCGACAGCGTCTCGGTGGCGAACACCACCTTCACCAGCCCCTGCGCGAACAGTTCCTCGACCGCCTCCTTGAACAGCGGCAGCATGCCGGCGTGGTGGCTGGCCACGCCCCGGCCGATCGACTCGGCCAGCTCGTCGTAGCCGAGCGCGTCCAGGTCGCCGGGGTCCAGGGCGGCCACCCGAAGGTCGAGGAACTCCCCGATCTCGGCCCGTTCGGCCTGGGTGGTGAGCCGGATGTTGGCCGCCCGGCACTGGGCCACGGCCTGGTCGCAGCCTGCCCGCGAGAAGATGAAGTAGATCGCCGGGAGCAGCCGCTCGTCCTCGAGCAGGTCGACGACCTCGACCCGGGACGGCACCCAGCTCCGCCCGGCCCCCTGGCGGCCGGCCCGCCCCCGCCGCCCGGCGTCGCGCTCGCGTGACGGGCCCCACTCGCGCTCGCCCCGCCTGGCCAGGGCCGGGTTGGGCACCAGCTCGCCGTCGCCCCGGTCGACCAGCAGCGGGTGCAGCTCGCGGCCGACCAGGTAGTAGTTGTCCAGCGGCACCGGCCGGCGCTCCTCGATCACCACCTCGGTCGGTCCCCGGGTCGTCTCGAGCCACTCCCCGAACTCCTCGGCGTTGGAGACCGTCGCCGACAGCGCGGCGACCTTCACCCGCACCGGGAGGTTGATGAGGACCTCCTCCCAGACCGCCCCGCGCACCCGGTCCTGCAGGTAGTGGACCTCGTCCATGACCACGTAGCTGAGCCCGCCCAGGGTCGGGCTGCCCTCGTAGAGCATGTTGCGCAGCACCTCGGTGGTCATCACCACCACCGGCGCCTCCCCGTTGATGGAGTTGTCGCCGGTCAGCAGGCCCACGTTGGCGGCGTGGTGGCGGGCGACGAAGTCGCCGAACTTCTGGTTGGACAGCGCCTTCAGCGGGGTGGTGTAGAACGCCTTGCCGCCCGAGCGCAGCGCCAGCCACACCGCGAACTCCCCCACCACGGTCTTGCCGGCGCCGGTCGGCGCTGCGACCAGGGTGCCCGCGCCCGCGGCCAGCGCCAGGCAGCCGCGACGCTGGAAGTCGTCGAGGTCGAACGGGTAGCCGGCCGCGAACTCGTCGACGAGCGCGCGCTGGGCGGGGGTCGGGGCCTGCATCACCCGGTCATGCTGCCACCGGCCGGCGGCCGGCGCCGCCGCGCGCCGGCCGGGCTCATCCGGCCGGCCGGCCGAACCCGGGCGCGCTCGCGGCGGCGAGCACCGCGATCGCGGCCGGGCAGGTCTCGAACACCGCCGGCAGCAGGCCGTGCCGCTCCCCGTCGGCGTACACCGGCAGGGGCCGGTCGGCGGCCAGCTCGACCCGGCGGCCCTGCCGGACCGACACGGCCGGGTGCTCGACGTGCCGGCCCGAGAACACCTTCGGGAAGGTGGCGAGGAACCCGGGCCGGCCGATGGCGTCGACCACCACCACGTCCAGCAGCCCGTCGTCGACCCGGGCGCCGGGTGCGATGCGCATGCCGCCCCCATAGCTGGGGCCGTTGGCCACCACCACGAACCAGGCCCGGCCCTCCCGGCGCTCGCCGTCCAGGTCGAGGGTGAACGTGGCCGGCTGGTGCACCGCCAGCTCGGCCAGGAGCGCGCCGACATAGCGGAGCCGGCTGGGGGCCCGGGCCAGCCGCTCGTTGGCGAGCCGGTTCACCTCGGAGTCGAAGCCGGCGCCGGCGACGTTGAGGTAGTGGCGGTCCCCGACCCTTGCCAGGTCGGCGTGCCGCCTGACCAGGCCGGGCAGGAGGGCGGCGGCGGCCACCGGGTCCGGCGGGATGCCGAAGGTCCGGGCCGCGTCGTTGCCGCCCCCGGCCGGCACGACCGCGAGGGCGGCCCTGGCGCCCGGCCCGAGCTCGGCCAGGCCGGCCGCACACGCCCCGACCACGCCGTCGCCGCCCATCGCGGCCACCACGTCGACCGAGCCCGCCGCCCCGCATGCGGCAGCGCGGGCGTCGTCCAGCGAGCCGGTGCGGTGCACCTCCGCCTCGATCCCGAGCCCGCGCAGCCGGCCGAGCACGCCCGGCAGGGCCCGGGCTCCCCGGCCGCCCCGGGCGGCCGGGTTGCACACCACCAGCGCGCGCACCGCCTGGACCGGCCTAGTTGCCCGCCAAGGAAGGCCTGCCCGGCCGGCGCCGGGCTCCCATGGCCCCCACGCTGCGGCGGCGTCCGCTGTGGCGAGGCGTCGGCCGGGCAGGCCTTGCCGGGGTCGCCACTAGTTGCCGACCGGGGTCTGGATGGGCGCCGGCGCGCCGGCGTAGCGCTTGGCGTAGGACTCGGCCGACTCGCCGGGCATCTGCCTGGTCACGTCGAGGTGATAGCGGGCGGTGAGCCGCGCCAGCATGCCCGCGGCCGCGTCCATCGCCTGCTCGCCCCGCTTGGCGGTCTGGTCGCCCTGGCTGGCGAGCTGCCCGGCGAGCTGGCTCTTGGCCGGTGCGGCAGCGGCCAGCTCGTAGGTGTGGGCCGCCTCGAAGTAGGTCCCGGCCGCGGCCGCGTAGGCGTCGCGGATGCTCGACAGCATCGGCACGTGCCCGCCGGTCGTGTCGGCCGGGTTGCCGTCGAGCTCGCCGGGCCCGGGCGCCGGGCCGAGGCTGGCGTTGCTGACCTTGGCGCGGATGTCGGAGAGCCTGGTCTGCCACTCCTTGGCCCGCTTGGCCAGGTCAGCCGGCTTGAGCTTGCCAGAGGCCAGGTCGCCGGCGGAGGTGAGGCCCGGCTTGGCGGTGGTGCCCGCCCCGACGATCTCGGGCAGCTCCGACAGGGGCGTGCGCACCTGGTCGGTGAAGCGGCGCACGTCGTCGCGGCCGTAGCCTTCCTGGACGCGGTTGGCCGCCGCGAGCAGCGTGCCGAGCAGCGCGATCACGACCAGCGTGACCGGGAAGGCGGTCGCCCGGTACCACTTCTCGCGCCGCTCCACTGCCTGGGTCCGGGGACCGGTGGCCGGCCGGCGCACCGGCCGGCCCCGGCTCCGCTTGGTCTTTCCCTTGATTGCCACGCTCGGTTAGCTCCCTTGCAACGCCTGGGCCCGGCGCCGGCGCCGGGGCTCGATGATGAACCTCGCCACCGCGGCCGCCGCGAAGTAGAAGACCCACATCGGCAGCGCCATCGCGAACAGGCTGATGGGGTCCTGGCTCGGCGTGACCACGGCGGCGACAACGATAATGACTGCGACCGCCGGTCTCCAAGCCTTGAGCATCGCCCGCGACGACAGCGCGCCCACCATGGACAGGAACACCAGCACCAGCGGGAACTCGAAGGTGAGCCCGAAGGCCAGGCCCATGAACAGCACGAAGCGCAGGTACTTGCCTGCCGCGTAGAAGTTGATGAGGCCGGGCCCGCCGGCCGCGGCCAGGAACCCGATCGCCTTGGGCATGGTGGAGAAGGCCAGGGCCACGCCGCCCGCGAACAGCAGGGTGCTCGCCAGCGCGAACGGGATGGCGTAGCGCTTCTCGCTCGGCTTCAGCCCGGGGGTGATGAAGCGCCAGAGCTGGTAGGCGATCACCGGCAGGGCCAGGATCAGGCCGAGCACGAGCGAGACGCGGATGCGGATGCCGATGCCCTCGAGCGGGCTCTGGGCGAGCAGCCCGCAGCCGCGCCCTTCCGCGGTCTCGATCCGGTACTTCGGGTCGATCTCGCAGTAGGACCGCGTGATCCACGCGAAGGTGGGGTTGTAGAGCACGAACGCGGCGACCAGGGTGGTGACGGTCAGGGCGACGCAGCTCTTGACCAGCCGGTCGCGCAACTCCGCGATGTGCTCGAGGATCGACATCTCGGCCCCGGGGTTGGCCGGGGACCTGCGCAGTCGCATGGGAGGCTACAGGCGGCCGGTGCTACGCCAGGGGCTTGCGGTCGTCGGTGGGGGTGGCCGGCTGGTCCTTTGCCCTGGGCTCGTCCTCGTCCCGGGTCGCGTCCTTCACGCCCTTCTTGAACTCCTTGATGCCCTGGCCGACGTTGCGGCCGAGCAGGGGGAGCCGGCTGGCGCCGAACAGCAGGACGACCACCACGAGCACGATGATCCACTCAGGCCCAAATGGCATTGGTACCGCTCCTCCGGTCCCGACCCGGCCACACCGAGCCCCTCGACGCGTCAGTCTACCGGTTCACCCTGCGCTCCACACCCGCTGGCGGGCGTGGCCACCATGACCGCCGCGCTGCAGACCGTCAACCTGCTGGCCGCACCGCTCCGCCAGGTGGAGCGCCTGCGGCGCGGGCATCCATTCCGCCCGGCAAGTCCGCCGGGGGGTCAGCGGCCCCGGTTCGCCCGGCCGGCCCGGGCCGACAGGCGCGCGGCCCGCTCGGCCGCCTCCTGGCTCCTCGCCGCGAGGTCCTCGAGGGCCGGGGTGAGCCGCTCGCTCAGCTCGGCCAGCGACCTCGCCAGCGACTTCAGGTTCACGAGCAGGCGCCAGGCGGTGAGCCCCACGGTGCAGAGCACGCCGAGCCAGAACAGCCCGAGCAGGATCGCGAGGTAGGTGGGCAGGGCAACCTCCCGGACCGTGCGCTGGGGGCCGGCCGGGGCGGCCGGCCCGGCCGGATCCTACCCGCCGGGCCGGTCAACGGCACGCGGCGACCAGGCGGCCCCACCAGTCCGGGGACTCGAGCTCGAGGTGCAGGTCGAGCAGGTCGTCCCAGGTGAGGGCGGGACCCGAGCGGGGCTCGAGCAGCTCGGCCGGCGGCTCCCAGAACTCGGCCTCGACCCCGCCGGAGATGAGCAGCCGCACCACCCGCTCGTCGGCCGGCTTGGAGACCATCTCGAGGCAGTCGGGGCAGACGAACGCGTAGAAGCTGTGCTCGGCGGTCGTGCACACCTTGAGCTCGACGTCTGGCGGGGTCAGCTCCACCTCGCCACACGCCGGGCAGGTGGCGCGGATCCTGGTCTGGGGCTTGTGCTCATGGTCTCGCATCTTGCCGCGGGTATCGACGCCGATCGCGGGAGGCTTGAGACACCGGCCCGGCCCGTGGCCGGCGGATGGCCCGGGCGGGCCATGGCTCAGCGGCCCGGACGGGCGTCGGCTGCGGTGGCGTAGACGGCCAGGCCCCGGCGGACCGCCTCGGCCACCGCCGAGCGCAGCTCCGGCGGGGACACCGGCTCGGCGTCGGGGGCCAGGCGCAGGACCAGGCGGACCACCCAGCCCAGCTCACGGGCGGCCAGGCGGAGGCGGAGCCGCCCGTCAGGCGCGCGCTCGCTCCCCAGGACCGGGAAGTAGTCGGCCGCCCACAGGGCCGCCGGGCCGAGGTCCAGCTCGCAGACCAGCCCGTCGGTGAAGGCGCTGGCCACCGGGTCCCCGTAGGTGGACGGGTCGAAGCCGTCCGGCCGCTCGAAGGGCTCGTCGGTAGGCTCCACGCCGACCACCCGGTCGACCCGGAACAGCCGCTCCCCGCCGGCCAGATGGCACCAGCCGCTCAGGTACCAGTGCCCGGAGGCGGCCCACACCAGCCACGGGTCGACCTTGCGTCGGGTCAGCACGTCCCGCGAGCCCGTGTAGTACTCGATGACGACCCGCTGGCTCGCGGCCGCGGCGCGGGCCAGCGCGGTGCGGCGGGCGGTCTCCAGCTCGTCGCCGTCGAGGTCGACAGAGACCTTGCGGTCGAGGTCCTGCACCTGGGCGAGCTGGTCGGCGGGCAGGACCATCTCGAGCTTGGCGAGCGCCCTGGGGAGCGCGCCCTGCTCGTCGATCTCGGGCAGGGCGGCCAGCGCCCGCCCGGCCAGGTACAGGCCGGCCGCCTCCCGCCAGGTGAGCCGGGGGGCGCGCGCGAAGAACTCGGCCAGCCCGATGTGGACGCGGTCCCCGTCCAGCCACGCCTCGATCAGGTCGCCCGGCCCGTAGGGCGGCACCCCGGACACGAACAGCAGCTCCAGGTCGGCCACGAGCGCCCCCCGGGTCATGCTGAAGCGGGCGCAGACCTCGTCGACGGTGACCCCCGGGTGGTCCATCACCCAGGGGACGAGCGCGAGCAGGCGCTGCAGCCGTCCGGCCGCGCTCGCGTCCGGGCCGCGGGGCGGGGTCACGGCGCCACCTTCGCGGCCAGGGCATGGAGGCGGCGGAGGGCCTCGGCGCGCAGCTCCGGCGGCTCGACCACCTCGACCGCGTTGCCGACCGCCCAGGCCACGAACGCGTCGCCGTCGCCGACCGGGAGCTTCAGGGTGACCCGCCCGTCGTCGGCCACCGGCTCGACCGGCTCGGCCCCGCGCACCTCGGCCACCCTGGCGGCGGGCTGGCCGGCGCGGACCAGGGCGACCGGCGCGCCGCCGGTCTCGCCAGCGGTCGGCAGCACGCCGCCAGGGTCGAACCCGGCCGGGATCTCGTAGTCGGGGCCGCGGGCGCCGGGCCGCACCCGGCGCACGTCGGACTGGATGCGGGAGAGCCGGAACGAGCGCTGCGCGTCCCGGTCGGCGTCGTGCCCGACCACGTACCAGGTCCCCCGCCGGTGCACCAGCGCGTACGGCTCGAGCGTGCGCAGGCTGGCCGAGCGCCCAGGGGGCCGGTAGGTGAAGGTGATCCGCTTGCGGGCCGTGACCGCCTCCAGCAGGGACGCGAGCAGCGGGCTGCCGCCGTGGAGGTCGGCCTGGACCGGCTGCGGCCCGGCACCCGGGTCGAGGTCGAGCTTGGCCAGCCCGGAGACGGCTGCCCTGTCCAGGCCCGTGCCCGACCAGGCCCGGGCGGCCAGGGCCAGGGCGGCCCGCTCGTCGGGGGCCAGGTCCAGCTTGGGCATGCCGTACGCCCTGGGGTCGATGAAGTAGCCCTCCTCGGTCCCCCAGGCGTCGATCGGGGCCCGGTCCACCGGCACCCCGAGCCCGCGCAGCTCCTCCTTGTCCCGCTCGAACATCCGCCGCAGGCTCTCGCCGCTCGCCTCGTAGCCCGGCACCAGCTCGGCCACCTCGTCCAGGGTGAGCGGGCGTCTGGTGTCGAGCAGGAGGGCGATCAGATTGACGAGCCGCTCGACCTTTCTCATGCCCGCATGCTACCTCCCTGGGCGCCTCCGGCGGGCTGGGCGCCTCCGGCGGGCTGGGCGCCTCCGGCGGGCTGGGCGCCTCCGGCCGGCTGGGCGCCTCCGGCGGGGCTCGTGGTGCTCGTGCCGCCTGTTGCGCTAGCCTGGCTGCCGGTCCCGCAGGAAGGGCCTCCGACCGGCCACCCACCGTCGGGAACGTCTCGTGACCGAGCCAGCACACAATCCACACACCCGCCGCGCCGTCCTCGACCTCCTCAAACGGTGCGGGCCTCAGACCGTGGCCCAGCTCCGCGAGGAGCTCGGCGTCTCCGGGGTGGCCGTGCGCCGGCACCTGGAGGCGCTCGAGCACGACGGGCTGGTGCAGCAGACGACCCGCTCCTCGGGCCGCGGCCGCCCCGCCTACGTGTACGCGCTCACCGAGGTCGGCCACGACCTGTTCCCCCGCAACTACCACCAGCTCGTCGCCCACCTGCTGGAGGCGGCCGGCACCCAGTTCGGCGCCGACGCGGTCGAGGAGCTGTTCGCCTACCGCCAGCGGGTCCTCGCCGAGCTGTACCGCAGCCGCACCGAGGGCCGGCCCCTGCCGGAGCTGGCAGAGGCCCTGGCCGCCATCCAGGACGAGAACGGCTACATGACCGACTTCACCGCCACCGGCGACGGCCGCTACCTGGTCCAGGAGCACAACTGCGCGATCGCCCGGGTGGCCGGGTCCTACCCGACCGCCTGCGCGCACGAGCTGGAGCTGTTCCGCCAGCTCGCCGGGCCGGGCGTGGAGGTCGACCGGGTCGCCCACATGCAGTCGGGCGACCCGGTGTGCGCCTACGTGCTGCGCCCCGCCGCCGGCGGCTGCCTGGCGGGCGCCGGCCAGGGACCCGAGCCGGTGCTGGTCGAGGGGCCCGGCCGCCCCGCCCCACCCCCCGGGCGCTGACCGCCGTGGTCCGGGTCCGCAGCGGCCGCGTGACCGCGATCCTGGCCCGCCGGGCCGGGGTGACCGAGGCCCTGGTCGCGGTCGACCCCGGGCCCGGGGCGCCGGCCGGGCCGCAGCCCGACCAGGTGACCGAGGCCCTGGTCGCGATCGACCCCGGACCCGGGGCGCCGGCCGGGCCGCAGCCCGACCAGGTGACCGAGGCCCTGGTCGCGATCGACCCCGGGCCCGACGAGGCCGGGGAGCCCGCCATCGGCTACGACGCGGTCACCGGGCCGCTCGAGGTCGGCGACCGGGTCGTGCTGAACACCACCGCGGTCGCCCTCGGCCTCGGCACCGGCGGCTGGCACCTGGTCATGGCCCGGGTCGACCGGGACGGCGACCCCGACCCCGGGCCGGGGCACGTGATGAAGGCCCGCTACACCCCGTCGCAGGTCCGGGTCCTGGCCGTCGAGGAGGAGGCCAGCCCGCACCGGGCAGCGGTGGCCGCCTGCACCGACCTGGGCGGCCTGCCGGTGGTCTGCGCCGAGCTGCACTCGATGGTGCCGGTGGTCGCGGCCGCGGCCAGGGCGGTGGCCGACGGGCTGGTGGTGGCCTACGTGATGACCGACGGCGCCGCGCTGCCGCTGGCCTTCTCGCGCCTGGCCGCCGGCCTCCGCGCCAGCGGGCTGGTGGCCGGGATCGTCACCACCGGCCAGGCGTTCGGCGGCGACCTGGAGGCGATCACCCTGTACTCGGGGTTGGTCGCGGCCAGGGTGGTGCTCCGGGCCGACCTCGCGGTGGTGGCCCAGGGCCCGGGCGGGACGGGGTCGGGCACCAGGTACGGGTTCTCGGGCACCCAGGCCGCCGAGGCGGTCAACGCGACCGCCGCGCTCGCTGGCCGGCCGGTCGCCTGCCTGCGCATGTCGGTTGCTGACGGCCGCGCCCGGCACCGGGGCGTGAGCCACCACAGCCTGACCGGGCTCGGGCGGCTCACGCTGGCCCGGGCCACGGTCGCGGTGCCCGTCCTGGACGACGCGTCGCTGGCCGCCGCGGTCGACCGGCAGCTCGCCGAGGCCGGCGTGGCCGACCGCCACGACCTGGTCCGGGTCGCCGCCCCCGACCCGGCCAAGCTGCTGGCCGGCTGGGGCCTGCGGGTGGCCACCATGGGCCGCGGACCAGAGGACGACCCGGTGTTCTTCGCCGCCGCCGCAGCCGCCGGCACCCTGGCCGGCCGCCTGGCCGCCGGTCTCCCGGCCGCCGAGACGGCGCGGTGACCGTGGTGCGGCGCACCGGTGCCGAGCGTCCTCCTGAAGGTCCCGGAGGACCCCGGCCGGGCACCCCGGCGGGCGAGGCGGGCACCCCGGCGGGCCGGGCGGGCCGGGTGCGGCGCTGGCTCGCCGGCCGCAGCGACCAGCAGGTGTACGCCGCCTGCCTGGCCGGCATCGCCCTGGCCGTCGGGCTGTTCCTGGTGGTGCCGCTCGCCCCACTGTTCGTGTCCATCCACCAGGTGCCCACCAGGCTCGACTACAACGTGATCGGCAAGCCCGAGGGCATGGTCACCGGGTTCTGGGCCCTGGCCATGGGCTCGTTCGGCTGCGCGGTCTGGCAGTGGCGCGCTGGGCGCCGCCCGAGCGGACGGCTCCTGGTCGCCGGGGCCGCCCTGCTCACCCTGGTCTCGCTGCTGGTCCCGCCGGTCGCCTCCGAGGACGTGTACGCCTACTCGTTCTACGGCAGGGTGCAGGACACCTACCACGCCAACCCCTACCTGTCGTTCCCCGAGCAGTACACCTTCGACCCCTGGTACCACCTGTGGTCGTGGCGGCTGGTCGGGCCGGTGTACGGGCCGCCCTTCCTGCTGCTGCTCCGCGGCGTGGCCGCCCTGGCCGGGCCGAGCCTGCTCGCCTTCGTGGCCGTCATGAAGCTGCTGCTGGTCGCGGCCGAGCTGCTGGCCGTGTGGCTGCTGGCCCGCGCGGTCGCCGGTCCCCGGAGGGGGCGGGAGCCGGCCCTCCCCGGCTCCGGCGACCAGGGCGACCCGCGCTGGCCGGTGCTGCTCATCGCCTGGAACCCGATGGTGCTTCAGGCGGTCGCCATGTCGGCGCACGTCGACGCGCTGCTGCTGCTGGCCGTGGCCGGCGCCGTGCTCGCCCACCGCCGGGGCCACCGGCTGGCCGCGTTCCTGCTGCTGGTGCTCACCTTCCTGTTCAAGGTCTACATGGGGCCGGTCGCCGCCCTGTACGCGCTGTGGCTGGCGTTCCGAGGTGCCCCACGGGCTGGTTCCCTGGGCCGCCGGCTCGCCCACGTCGGCGCCCTCGGCGCCCTCGGCGCCGCGGTCACCGCCCTGTGCTACCTCCCCTACGCGGGCGCGGGCACCCGCCTGTTCGCCAGCGCGCTCGACGTGAGCGACCACTTCTCCACCGGCAGCCTGCCCAACCTGGCGCGGCGGGCGCTGGCCGCGGTGCTGCCCGCCTTCGGGGTGGTGGACACCACCGCAGCGGCCATCGGCAACCAGGTCGCCCGGCAGGCGGCCGTCGTCGCCATCCTGGTCGCGCTCGCCCTGGTCGCGCGCATGGTGGTGCGCGCCGCCGACCCGTGGCCGCCGATCGCCACCTACTTCCTGGCCTACCTGCTGCTCACGCCCTGGGTGTTCTACTGGCACGAGCTGCCGCTGCTCGGGCTCGTCGCGGTGATCCCCTGGGGGGTGACCAGCCTGGTCGCGGTCGTGCTGTCGATGACGCTGGTGCCGCTGGCGCCCCGGCTCCGCGTGGGGGTGAGCCCGGTCGGGCCGACCGCCGCCCGGGAGCTCGGCAACACCGCGGTCGGCCTGGCCGGGCGGTACGGCGCGGCGCTCGTCGCACTGTGGCTGGGGCTGGCCCGGCGCCGGCGGCTGGCGGCGGTGCCCCCGGGCGCCGGGGAGCCCGGGCAGGCGGCCCCGGCTAGCGCGTCGGTCGAGTAGCCCGTTTCGAGGTGGTTGCGTGGCCGCGGGGGGCGGCGCGCAAGGCCCAGGGCTGCATCGGGTCGCCACGGCTCAGGGGCCGATGAACTCGCGGCTCAACGCCACCTGCGTGAAGAGCTTGCAGACGGCCGGGTCCCGCAGGTACCCACTGTGCGAAGCCGGGAACAGCCAGGAGCGCGGCCGCAGCCGGTGGAGGTTGAGCACCAGGTACTTCCGGCCCTCCTCCACCCACGGGAGGGGGTCGTCGCGCTTGCGCCAGCGCCGGTCCCTGACCTTCTTCTCGTCGTCCGGCTCGCCCTTGTAGGTGCGGATGGGGTTGGCGACCCAGTCCGCCGTGTACCAGACGTTGAGCCAGTACTTCTCCTTCCACGGCTGGAAGGCACGTCGCACGAACCCCCTGCGCTCGTCGTTGTCGGCGGCCTGGCGGTCGAAGAAGTAGCGCACCTTCTCCCACGCGGAGCCGAACGTGATGAACACCTTCACGCGCGTGCGCAGCTTCTCCAGCTTCTCCGAGTCGACCAGCACGTCGAAGGCGACCACCGCCCCCAGGCTGTGCCCGAACACGACCACCTCCTGGTAGCCGCGCTTGTCCACCACACCGAAGACCCGCTCGGCCTCAGCGATGACGGCCTTACGGGCAGCGAAGAACACGTTGTTCTCGTCGCGGGTCACGTACACCTGGATGTCGCCCAGCGACTCGGCAAGGAACCTCGACGCGGCACGGGTCGCGGTCCCCACGACGGCGAGCACCCACACGAACGCGATGAGCACCGGGGGGGCGAGCTGCATGAGCAGCAGCATGAGCGCGAGCTCGACCGCCAGGAGGGCGAGCTGCCACCCGCGCTTCCCGGGCCTGACGAGCTGGGCTACCCGGTAGGCGACCTGCGCGGTCAGCCAGGTGAGCACCACCAGCGCAAGCCAGGTCAGCGCCGACACCTTCTTGAGGACGGTCGCCGCGTGGGACGGCGTGAGGTCCTCCAGCGGCCGGTCCGCCGGCGTGAACGCCCGGCCGATGGCCCGGAAGGTCGGGGCGACCGGGCGCCACAGCTGCCAGGTCAGCGGCGGCCGCCGCGGCGAGCTCTCTTTGACGACTGTGGGGCTCCGCGGGCATCCCGTCTGGGTGGGGTCGGTGGAGCAGCTTGCCAGGCTGGTGAGGTTGCCGAGCACGTTCAGTGTCACGAGCAGGACAAAGACGCCGATGAGCAGGTAGGCCAAGAACTGTAGGAGGTCGGAGACGGTCTTGCGCGAGGGCAGGCGAACTGCGTTGCCTGGCAGGAACGTGGCGCCCAGGATCCAGCGCAGCACCGAGCGGGCCGTTGTCTTGTGGCTGGTGGCTGGCGCCCAGTACACCTCGTACACGTCAGCCTGCACCTCGCCGCGGACCACACGGCTGGGGGATGGCTCCGGCTCCGGAGGCTGGCCACTGTCGGCCTGCGCCTCGCCGCCGACGACCGGCCCGGGGACCGGCTCCGGGGATTGGCCGGGGGCTGGTCGGAGGGAGCCTGGGGAAAAGATGACCCCGTAGCGTTCCACGGGGGGCGTGACGGCGGCCCTGACGAACGCGTCGACCAGGCCGTCCCGGGTCGTGCCGCGCTGCTGCTCCCCAATCCCGTGGACGATCACGATCGCCCGCGGCGCCCACTCCACCATCTCGTGCGGAGCATACCCCTCGGCAGCCGGGCTGTTGATCCAACGGCTGGCCGCGTTCGCCGACCAGGTCGAGGCGTTCCTGGAGGCATCGACCCGGGCGTGCGCGAGATCATCGGCCCCCGCCGTCGAGGAGCTGGCAAGGCGGAACTGGCAGAGCGGCGGGGCGATGTAGGGTGTCCTGGCGAACTGGCTCGCACGACGCCCCGCCGGGGATCACCTCTGGCTCGGCAGTGCAGGTGCACCAACCGCCGGCGTCGTCAGCCACTACCCTCGTGTCCACTGACATTTTCGTGTCGTTGGCGCTGACATTTTCCTGACGCTTTTACAGCTGGCGGGTAACGACGAAGTCTCGTCGAAGACGGCGAGCAAGGTCGGTCAGGCCGCCTGGCCTCATATCCGTTGGTCTCGCGGCCAATACTCCTGCGACCCGTGCATGGAGCCGGCGCCGCATGCGGCGCCGGCTCCATGACCGACGCGCTAAGGTCACATCGACGCGATGAGCTTGTCCACCCGGTCGTCGTGGGCGCGGAACGGGTCCTTGCAGAGCACCGTGCGCTGCGCCTGGTCGTTCAGCTTGAGGTGCACCCAGTCGACCGTGTAGTCACGGCGGCGCTCCTTGGCCTGGCGGATGAACTCGCCCCGGAGCCGGGCGCGGGTCGTCTGGGGCGGCTCCTGGGTGGCCCGGTCGACGGCCCGGTCGTCGCAGACCCGCTCGACCGCGCCGCTCCGCTCGAGCAGGTAGTACAGGCCGCGCTTGCGGTTCACGTCGTGGTAGGTGAGGTCCATGAGCGCGACCTTGGGGTGGGACAGGGGCATCCCGTGCCTGGCCCGGGCCCGCTCGATCAGCAGGTACTTGGTCACCCAGTCGACCTGTCGGCCGATCCGGTCGAGCTCCTGGGCCTCGAGCGCGTCGAGCACGTGACCCCACATGGACACGATCTTCTTGGCCACCGGGTCGTCGCGCCGGTCGACGAACTTCACCGCCTTGTCGAAGTACTCCCGCTGGATCTCGAGGGCGCTCACCTCCCGGCCGGTGGCCAGACGGACCTTGCGCCGGCAGGTCATGTCGTGGGAGATCTCCCGGATGGCCCGGATCGGGTTCTCGAGGGTCAGGTCGCGCAGGACCGTGGCCTCCTCGACCATCGAGAGCACAAGGTCGGTGGCGCCCACCTTGAGGAACGCCGACCACTCGCTCATGTTGGAGTCACCCACGATCACGTGCAGGCGCCGGTAGCGCTCGGCGTCGGCGTGGGGCTCGTCGCGGGTGTTGATGATCGGGCGGGAGCGGGTGGTGGCCGACGACACCCCCTCCCAGATGTGCTCGGCCCGCTGGGCGATGCAGTAGACCGCGCCCCTGGGGGTGGCGAGCACCTTGCCGGCCCCGCACAGGATCTGGCGGGAGACGAAGAACGGGATCAGCACGTCGGCCAGGCGCTGGAACTCGCCGTAGCGGGAGACGAGGTAGTTCTCGTGGCAGCCGTAGGAGTTGCCGGCCGAGTCGGTGTTGTTCTTGAACAGGAAGATCTGGCCGGCGATGCCCTCCTCGTGCAGGCGGGCCTCGGCAGCGGCGAGCAGGCTCTCGAGGATGCGCTCGCCCGCCTTGTCGTGGGTGATCAGCTCCTCGACCGAGTCGCACTCGGGCGTGGCGTACTCCGGGTGGGAGCCCACGTCGAGGTAGAGGCGGGCGCCGTTCTCGAGGAACACGTTGGAGGACCGGCCCCAGGACACCACCCGGCGGAACAGGTAGCGGGCGACCTCGTCAGGAGAGAGCCGGCGCTGGCCTCGGAACGTGCACGTGACCCCGTACTCGTTCTCGAGGCCGAAAATCCGCCGATCCATGGGCTCATGCTACCGGTCCCTGCCACGCCGTGGGGGACCCAGTCGGGCGGGCCGGGGTCAGATCGGCACGGCCCTCCCTGGCCCCGATGACGACGAGACGCCGTGGGGGACCCAGCCGGGCGGGCCCGGGTCAGATCGGCACGGCCCTCCCTGGCCCCGATGACGACGAGACGCCGTGGGGGACCCAGCCGGGCGGGCCCGGGTCAGGGAGGAGGCCGGTCCCGCCGTCAGGGATGGGCAGCGGGTGGTCGCGGGCGGTCAGGGCGAGCAGCACGATCGCGGTCGTCCAGGCGATCGGCGCCACCGACCTTGGCGCGCCGTCCCCGCGGCGGACCCGCTCCGGGAACGCGCCCAGGGTGGTGCGGTGGCCCAGCAGCCAGCCAAGCCGGCGGTCGGCCACGGCCCGGTCCCCAGAGGCCATCTCGGCCAGGGCGAGCGCGGCGGTGGCCGGCGTCCACGGGTCCCCGCCGCGCCACGGCGACCCCGGCACCACCCCGCCGCCCGCGCCCGCGGCCAGCCGCCGGGCGGCTGCGGTGAGCGCGGCCCGCACGGCTGGGTCCGGCGGCTGGAACGGCGGGGCCAGCCAGGCCACGGCGGCGTCGGGCCCGCCCCCGTACAGGGAGTGCCGGTAGACCGTCCCGGGCCCGGCGAAGCGGGTGTGGACGGCCCGGCCGAGGCGGCCGGCGGCCCGCCCGAAGCGGACCTGCGCGGCCGGGTCCCCGGCCGCGCCGGCGAGCCGAGCAGCCCCGCGCAACCCGGCCAGCAGGGCGGCCGCCGTGCCGAGGGTCGGGGCGTGCTCGGGCCGCTCCCAGTAGTCGGGGCCGGGCGGCGGCAGCCCCTGGGCGTCGAGCGAGCCGGCGGCCGCGCCGGCGGCCGCCCGCACCATCGGCCACACCCGCTCGAGCAGGGCCCGGTCGGTCCCTTGCCCGGTGGCCATGAACGCCGCCCAGCACACCCAGCCGGTCGCGTCGAGCTGGGAGGGGCGGCCGTCGCCGACCGGGACGCCGTCCGGGCGGGAGCGGGCCGGCCAGGTCCCGTCGGGCCGCTGGGTGCGGGCCAGGAACCCGAGGATCGCCCGGCTCTCGGCGGCGTGGCCGGTGGCGTGGAACGCGGCGGCCACGAAGCTCGCGTCGCGCGGCCACACATACGCCCAGTAGGGGGCCTCGGCGGCGATCGCCGCCCCGCCCGGGCGCAGCAGCAGTCGCAGCAGCAGCAGGGAGCTGGCAGCCGCGTCGCGCTCGGCCGGGGTGCGGCCCGGGACGGTCCCGGCCGCGAGCCAGGCCCGGTCGGCCGCTGCCGCAGCAAGGGCGCCCCGGTCGTCGGCTGGCACGTTGACCGGCGCGTTGGCCCCGGAGGGCAGGTAGCGCAGACCGGCCCCGCCTGGCAGCCGCAGCACCGTGCTGCCCGGCAGGTAGGCGAGCCCGCGGGCCTCACCCGGTCCGACGCCGAGCAGGGTCGCGCCGTTGCCGAGCAGCCCGGCCGAGAACAGCTGCGGCGAGGCGCTCGGCCGGTTGGCCCCGAGCAGCCCGGCGAGCACCGTCGCGGCCGCGGCCCCGGCGGCCAGGCGGCGGAAGGGGAGCCGGCGCATCAGCCGGCCTCAGGGCCTGCCGAGGCCGCGCGCCAGCTTGATGAGGCTCGGGCGGTCGGGGGCCGACAGCCACCTCGCGTGGGTGCCCCGGCAGGCCAGCGCCGCCTCCTGGCCCCGGCCCGACCAGCGCCCCGGGCCAACGGGCGGCCCGAACCGGGCCGCCGCCCAGCGGGCCGTGGCCAGGCAGTACCCGGTCGCCTCGCCCGGCGAGTCCCAGACCGTGCGCAGGACCATGGCGGTCCGCCCGCCGCGCTCAAAGGTGCGCAGCCGCCCGCCGTCCCAGCCCTCGGCGGCTGCGTCGGCCACCGTGACCGGCAGCTCCCCCGCGAGCAGGAGCCGGGTGTCGAGCTCGCCCCACTGGACCGTGGCGGCCGGCCGCCACCCGGCGCCCAGGGCGCGGGCGAGGTCGGGCACGGCGACCGGCTGGGGCTGGTCCCGCCGGAGGTACTTCTCGGGGTGCATGACCTGCTCGGTCGAGGTGGGCGGGTCGAGGTAGGCGTGGTTGACCGCGTCCCAGCCGCCGCGCGTGTAGAGGGTGCGCACAAACGACAGCCCGGTCTGGTAGGGGAACAGCAGCGACTCCCGCAGCGCCGCCGGGGCCGCGTCCAGCTTGGGGGTCCGCTCCCGCGACGCCGTGCTAGCGACCGCGAGCTGCTGGACGGCGGTCAGCTTCTCGGTCAGGTAGCGCTGCATGGTGAGGGTTGCGTCCCCCTCGGCCAGGGCGCTGTAGGCCGTCAGCTCGTCGTCGCGGCCCTGGGCCTGGAGGCGGTCGGAGCGGGTGAGGTCGAAGCGCTGGTCGGTGACCGCGTGGGTCAGCTCGTGGGAGAGCACGAACTCCGCGTACGGGTCGAGCCCCTGGCTGGAGCGGACGTACAGCCGCCCCTTGCCGGGTGGCTTGCCCGGCACGTAGAAGCCGAGCACGCTCTCGGCCTGGACCGAGCGGATCAGCTTGGGCAGGTCGGTGCCCGGGCGCAGCTCGCCGAGCAGCACCAGGGCGCGGCCCTGGCTGGCCAGGGCCGCCTCGTCGGTGTCGGCGTCGACCGCGCGGAGCAGTTCGGCGGCGAGCTTGGCCGGGGGCAGGATCTTGGTCGGCACCGCGCGGGTGAACCGCAGGCCCCGGATCTCCTCGACCAGGCGCTGGACCCCGGCGATGGCCCCCCGGTCCTGGCCGTTGTCCGGGGGGGCGCTCGTGGGCGGCGGGGTCGCCGGTGGGGTGGTGGGGGCTGGCGGGGCGGGCGTCGTGGCCGGCGCGGCGGCGTCCCGGCCGCGCCCGGCGAGGACGAGGCCACCCCCGGTGACCAGCGCGGCGAGCAGCGCGACCACCAGCGCCACGGGCAGCAGGGCGCGCCACCGCGGTTCGGGCGGCGGCACCGGCGGCAGCCACTGCCTGCCTGGCGATCCCCATGGTGGCCCGCCCGGCGGCGGCCATTCCGGCAGTGGCCCGCCCGGCGGCTGGGGCACGGGCGGCGGCAGCCAGGCCGGCCGGTCCGCCCAGACCGGATCCTGCGGGTCCTTTGTTACCCAGCGGGAGGGAGGCGGGGCGGGGTCGTCGTCGCTCACGCCGCGCCACGGATCACGCCGCGCCCGCCCCGGATCACGCCGACCCTTTGGCCGCGCCCGCCCCGGATCACGCCGACCCTTTGGCCGCGCCCGCCCCGGTCTCCGGGCCGGCCCCGTTGCCGGCACCGGCCCCGTTGCCGGCAACGGCCCGCTCGCCCGGCCCTGACCGGGCGGTGACGTCCTCCTGCGACAGGCGCCGGAACGACCGCCGCGGGCGCCCACGCTCCAGCACGGCGGCCTCGAGCCGGACGGTGGTGTCGTCGCCCGTGGCGGCGCCGCGCAGGGTGCGCACGGCCAGGTCGATCGCCCCGCCCAGGTCCATCCCTTCGGCGTAGCTCTGCTGCAGCGCCTTGTTCAGCTCGTCGGACTGGCCGCCCATGGCCAGGAAGCCCTTGCGGTCCACCACGGTGCCGTCGTAGAGCACGTGGTAGAGCGCGTCGGCGGCACCCTCGGTGCCGACCTCGGCCACGCACAGCTCCACCTCGTACGGCTTGGGCTCCTGGATGAAGATCTGCCCGAGGTTCTGGGAGTAGAAGTTGGCGATGGCCCGCGAGGTGACGTCCTCGCGGCCGTAGGCGTAGCCGCGGATGTCGGCCAGGCGGACGCCTGCGACCCGCAGGTTCTCGAGCTCGGAGAACTTCCCCACGGCGGCGTAGGCGATCCGGTCGTACAGCTCGGCGATCTTGTGCAGGTGGGTGGACGGGTTCTCGGCGACGAAGACGATGCCGCCGTCGTACTCCAGCACCACCAGCGGGCGCCCGCGCGAGATGCCCTTGCGGGCGAAGTCCGCCTTGTCCTTCATCTGCTGGTCGGGCGGGACGTAGAACCCCATGCTCATCTGGCGCTACCCCTCCCCGCGGGCGCGGGCGGCCACGATCCGCTCGGCCGCCGCCCGGATCTCGTCGTCGGACAAGCGCTGGTAGCCCTCGGCGGTCACCGTGGCCACGACCGGGAAGATCCCCCGGACCAGGTCGGGGCCGCCGGTGCCGGCGTCCTCGTCGGCGGCGTCGTACAGTGCCTCGACGAGCACGGCGACGGCGCCCGCGCGGTCCATGTCGTGCCGGTAGCGCTTCTTCAGGCTGCCGCGCGCGTCCTTGCCGCCAGAGCCGTTGGCGTGGAAGTCGGCGTCCTCGTAGCGGCCGCCGGTGACGTCGTAACGGAAGATCCGCCCGATCTCCTTGCGCTGGTCGTAGCCGCAGAACAGGGGCACGACCACCAGGCCCTGCATGGCCATGGGCAGGTTGGTGCGCACCATCTGGCCCAGCTTGTTGGCCTTGCCCTCCAGCGACAGGGTGAGGCCCTCGACCTTCTCGTAGTGCTCGAGCTCGGTCTGGAACAGGCGCACCATCTCGATCGCGGGCCCGGCCACCCCGGCGATCGCCACCGCCGAGTAGTCATCGGCGGGGAACACCTTCTCGATGTCGCGCTGGGCGATCGAGAGCCCCTCGGTGGCCCGCCGGTCCCCGCCGATGACCACCCCGTCGGCGTACCGGAGCGCGGCCACCGTGGTCGCGTGCGGCACCTCCGGCAGCGGCCCGCCGAGCGCCGGCGGCGCGAGCAACTCGGGCGCGTACGCCCGCAACGCGTCGATGAACGACGGGCTGAACAGCGCCGGGCCGTTCAGTGGGTCCCTCACCAGACTCCCTTCGTCAGCTCCGTCAGATTGATCAGGGTGTCACGGTCACCTAGGTAGATAACGGCACGTGCGAGCCACTCCGGGTTGTCCTTGAACTGCCCCAGCCCACCATTGCACCCGAAGCAGAGGACGCCCCGAACCTCACCCGACTCGTGGTCATGGTCGATGTGGTTAGGGGTCCTTGTACGGCAGATTACGCACTTGCCGCCCTGCTTCTCGAGAAGTGCCTCGATGTCGGCCTTGCCTATGCCATAGCGGGACTTACGGTGGTACGCACTGTAGCCACCGTCGTTGTGCCTCTCCTTGGACTCCCGCACCTTCGCACTGTGGCAAGCCTTACAATAGAAAGCCAACCCGTCATACCTGTTCTTATTCCTAGGGAATTCTTCGGGAGGCTTCTTCTCGCCACAATTGGGGCACCGCTTCATTGGCCCCCTTTCTGCACGTACTGCTTCACGAATTCTTCTGCGTTTTCTTCCAGGACGTCGTCAATTTCATCGAGGAGGGCATCCAATTCTTCCTTGAGCTCCTCGCCCTTCTCGGTGACGTCGGCGGACGCCTGGACGTCGTCGGTCTCGGCGTCCTGCTTGCCGGCGCTGCGGCGCTTCTGCTCGGCGCCCCCGCTGTCCTTCGCCATGTTCCCTCCTCGGCTCCGCACTCGGGCCAGTGTATGCCGCCACCTGGCCGAGGGCGGCCACTCGGAGCGGTTGTGGATGGCTATCCCTGGGCTATCCCTGTAGGTTGCGGATGAGGTCCTCGGCCGTCGGGCTGTTGTCCAGGATCTCCGCGGTGTGGGCGGCGGTGCCCCGCGTCGGCTCCAGCATCGGCACCCGCTGCAGGGTCTCCCGCCCGATGTCGAAGATGATCGCGTCCCAGCCCGCCGCGGCGATCTGGGGGGCGTACTTGGCCAGGCAGCGGCCGCGGAAGTAGGCCCTGGTGTCCTCGGGCGGCTCGGTGGTGGCCTTGACGATCTCCTGCTCGGCCACCAGCCGCTCGACCCGGCCGGCGGCGGCGAGCCGGTAGTACAGGCCCTTGTCCATGCGCACGTCGTGGTACTGCAGGTCCACCAGGGCGAGCTTGGCGTCGTCCAGCTCGAGGTTGTCCCGGTCGGCGATCTGCTGCATGAGCGTGTACTTGGTCACCCAGTCGACCGTGCGGGCGGCCTTCAGCGGGTCGTCCTCGAGCTGGGACAGCACCGCCTCCCAGCGCTCGAGCACCTCGAGCTGCCAGTGCGAGGTCTCGCGGTCCTTCAGGTAGGCCTTGGCCGCGTCCAGGTAGGCCCACTGGATCTCGCACGGGGTGACCTGGCGGCTGTCCTTGCGCTCGACCGTCTCCTTCAGGGTCGGGTCCCTGGCGACCGCCCGCAGGGCCTGCACCGGGTTGGCGAGCTGCCACTCCTCGCCGGGCGTGGCGCTGTCCTCGATCATGTTGAGCACGACCGCGAGCGCCCCGGTCTTCAGGAACGTGGCCACCTCGTTCATGTTGGCGTCGCCGATGATCACGTGCAGCCGGCGGTAGCGCTCGGGGTCGGCGTGCGGCTCGTCGCGGGTGTTGATGATCGGGCGCTTGAGGGTGGTCTCCAACCCGACCTCGACCTCGAAGAACTGGGAGCGCTGGGCGATCTGGAAGGCGACCGAGCCGTCGTGCTGGTCGCGGACCAGGCTGCCGGCGCCGGCGAAGATCTGGCGGGTGACCAGGAACGGGGTCAGGTCCCTGACGATCCGCGCGAACGCGGTGGCCCGGTCGACCAGGAAGTTCTCATGGGTGCCGTAGGAGGTGCCCTTGCCGTCGGTGTTGTTCTTGTAGACCTGGATGCGCCGGCCGCCGGGAGCCAGCTCGGCAGCCCGCCGGGCGGACTCGGCCAGGATCCGCTCCCCCGCCTTGTCGTAGGTGACCAGCGTGCGCGGGTCCAGGCACTCGGGGCAGGAGAACTCCGGGTGGGCATGGTCGACGTAGTAGCGCGCCCCGTTGGTGAGGATGACGTTGGCCAGGCCGAGGTCGTCGTCGGTGGGTGCCTCGGGCTCGCGGGCGGCCTCGAAGCCCCGGGCGTCGCGCAGGGGCGACTCCTCCTCGTAGTCCCAGCGCACCTTGCGGCCCCGGCCGGAGAACGCGTTCACGAGCAGGCTGGAGGCGAGGACGGGGTTGGAGTCGGGCAAACCCGGGACCGTGATGCCGTACTCGGTCTCGATGCCCATGACCTTGGTGATGGCCATCCGTCCCCCTACAGGTACTGACCGGTGTTGACCTGCTCGATCGCGCGCCCGAGATCCTTCGAGCTGCCACTGATGAGGGTGCGCACGTAGACGATGCGCTCGCCCTTCTTGCCGGAGATGCGCGCCCAGTCGTCCGGGTTGGTGGTGTTGGGCAGGTCCTCGTTCTCCTTGAACTCGTCGGCCACGGCCACGAACAGGTCGAGCGGCTTGATGCCCTTCTCGCCGGTCTCCAGGAACCGCTTGATCGCCATCTTCTTGGCCCGGGAGACGATGTTCTCGATCATGGCACCCGAGTTGAAGTCCTTGAAGTACAGGACCTCCTTGTCGCCGTTGGCGTAGGTGACCTCGAGGAAGCGGTTCTCCTGGGCGTCGGAGTACATCCGCTTGACGGTCTCGTCGATCATCTTGGCCAGGGCTCCCTCGCGGCCGCTGGCCAGCTCGAGCACCTCGGCGCCGAGCGGCAGGGACGGCAGCAGGTACTTGGAGAAGATGTCCTTGGCGGCGCCGGCGTCCGGCCGCTCGATCTTGATCTTCACGTCGAGCCGCCCCGGGCGCAGGATCGCCGGGTCGATCATGTCCTCCCGGTTCGAGGCGCCGATCACGATGACGTTCTTGAGCTGCTCGACGCCGTCGATCTCGCTGAGGAGCTGGGGCACGATGGTGTTCTCCACGTCCGAGGAGACCCCCGACCCGCGGGTGCGGAAGATCGAGTCCATCTCGTCGAAGAACACGATCACCGGCACACCCTCGTTGGACTTCTCCTTGGCCCGCTGGAAGATCAGCCGGATCTGCCGCTCGGTCTCGCCGACGTACTTGTTGAGCAGCTCCGGGCCCTTGATGTTGAGGAAGTAGCTCCGCCCGGCCTGCTGGCCGGTGATCTCGGCCACCTTCTTGGCCAGTGAGTTGGCCACCGCCTTGGCGATCAGCGTCTTGCCGCACCCGGGCGGCCCGTAGAGCAGGATGCCCTTGGGCGGCTTGAGCTGGTGCTCGGCGAACAGGTCGGCGTGCAGGAACGGCAGCTCCACGGCGTCGCGGATCTGGTCGATCTGGTTGGAGAGCCCGCCGATGTCCTGGTAGGAGATGTCGGGCACCTCCTCGAGGATCAGCTCCTCCACCTCGGGCTTGGGCAGGTGCTCGAGGACGAACCCCGAGCGGGTGTCGAGCAGCAGCAAGTCGCCCGCGCGCAGGTGGCGGTTGCGCAGCGGCTCGCCGATCTGGACCACGCGCTCCTCGTCGGCGTTGCCGATCACCAGCGCCCGGTCGGGGCCGAGCATCTCCTTGAGGGTGACGACCTCGCCCTGGACCTCGTAGGCGCAGGCCTCGACCACGTTGAGCGCCTCGTTGAGCATCAGCTCCTGCCCGGGCTGCAGCGACTTGGGGTCGATGTCGGGGTGCACGTTGACGCGGAGCTTGCGGCCGCCGGTCGAGAGGTTGATGGTGCCGTCGTCGTTGACCCCGAGGAACACCCCGAAGCCGGACGGCGGCGCCGTGAGCTTCTCGACCTCCTCCTTGAGCGCGACGATCTGGTCGCGGGCCTCCCGCAGGGTGGCCGCCAGCCGCTCGTTCTGGGAGAGGGCCTGGGCGAGCTGCCCCTTGGTCTCGAGGAGGCGCTCCTCGAGCATGCGGACCTGGCGCGGGGAGTCGTGCAGCCGCCGGCGGAGCAACGCCGTCTCTTCTTCGAGGAACTGGATCTGGCGCTGGAGCTCGCTCGTCTCGATCGCCGGGTCGGCGGCCGGCCCGGGAGGCTCCCGGCGGGGTCGTTGCGGCCTCGGGCGATCGGCGTCCTTCACGATGCGTCCCCCTTCGGCGATGGCAGATGAGCAGGAAATCGACGGTCTAGTCCGGGGACTAGGTAGAGCTGTCCAAACCCTATCGGCCTTTCCGCCGTCGCGCTTGTGGCCAACCCACTCCGGCCCTCCCGGGCCGTGGTCGAAGCAATTGCCATGGTCGGTCGCGCCGACTCGTGGGGGCAACGACGCAGGCCCACTTTCATGCTACCCGTCCTGGGCGACACGGCGAGCCCCCCGCGGACCGTCCCGCACGACCGCGGACCGGGCCGCGCCGGCCGCTCGGCGACGGCGGCAAACCGCCTCAGCGGACCGGGCCGGGGGCGGGCCAGGGCGCGGCCAGCCGGCGGGCGGACACGAGGAAGCCGGTGTGACCGATCATCCGGTGCTCGGGCCGCACGGCCAGCCCGTCGACGTGCCAGGGGCGCAGGATGGCCTCGGACGTCTCGGTGAGGCCGAACCGGCCCGACCCGTCCAAGGCCTCGACCAGGCGCATCACCTGCGGGATGGTGGCCACGAAGGCGACAAGGACCCCGCCGGGGACGAGCGCCTCGGCTGCGCCGGGCACCACCAGCCAGGGCTCCAGCAGGTCGAGACAGACCCGGTCGACCGGCCCGACCTGGCCAAGCCCGGCGACCACGTCGCCCTCCCGCAGGTCCCAGCGCTCGGGTGGCTTGCCGAACCACGCCTCCACGTTCCGCCTGGCCTGGGCGGCGAAGTCGGGGCGGAGCTCGAACGACACCAGCCGGCCCTCGGCGCCGAGGGCCTGGAGCAGCGCGGTGGACAGCGCGCCCGAGCCGGCGCCGGCCTCGACCACGGTCAGGCCGGGCCGCACGTCGGCCGCCATCACCATGAGGGCGAGCACCCTCGGGTAGATCACCTGGGCGCCGCGGGGCATCTTGACCAGCCAGTCGGCCAGGGTGGGGCGCACGACCAGCAGGCGCTGGCCGAGGTCGGTGCGCACCACCTCCCCCTCGGGGGCGCCGATGAGCTGGTCGTGGGGGAGCCGCCCCCGATGGGTGTGGAAGGTCGCGCCCCGCTCGAGGGTCACCAGGTAGCGGCGCCCCTTGCCGTCCTGCAGCAGCACCCGCTCCCCCACCTCGAGCGGCCTGACGGGGGCACCGCCTTGGGGTTCCCCGGACCCCTCCGGCGGCCTGACGGGGGCACCGCCTTGGGGTTCCCCGGACCCCTCCGGCGGCCTCATCGGGCCGCCTCCTCCACCCGCTCGACGAGCGGCAGGGCCGCGCCGGCACGCGCCGGGTCGCCGACCAGTCGGGCCCGGCTACGGCAGAAGGCGCAGACCGCCTCCTCGCCCCGGTCCCCGGGCGCGACCGTGACCATGCCGCAGCGCGAGCATTCGGTGAGGTCGGCGTCGTCGGCCACCCGCAGCAGCGCGGCCGCCTTGTCGAGGTAGCCGAACAGGAACGTGTGCTTGGTGCCTGGCGACGCCTCCTCCATCTGGTTCAGCGTCTCCTTGTGCCGCATCTGGGTGTTGCCGGCCACCAGCGGGCACTCCTCGATGACGTAGTCGATGCCCTTGAGCACGCAGTAGGCCGCGGTCTCGCGCTCGGCCACCCGGTACAGCGGCTTCACCTTCTTGACCAGGCCCGGCCGGGTCGCCTCGAGCACGGGGAACTGGCGGGCCATGGCCGCGGTGTCCCAGCGCAGGGTGTTGCCGAACAGCACGGCCGCCTCGTCGTCCAGGTTGTGCCCGGTGGCGACCACGTCGTAGCCGCCCTCCAGGGCGGCCCGGTTGAACACGTACCGCTTGGACAGGCCGCACACGCCGCAGGACGAGCGGCCGTGCTTCCCGGGCGGGTGGGAGGCCGCCTGGGGGATCGTGTAGCCCTGCTCGACGGCCAGGTCGTGGATGACGAGCTTGGCGCCCCGGGCGGCGGCGAACCCGCGGCAGATCTCCTTGGAGCGCTCGGAGTACCCGCCGATCCCGAGGCCGAGGTAGAGCCCGTCGGTCTGGTAGCCCAGCTGGAGCAGCAGGTCCCACAGGGCCAGGGAGTCCTTGCCGCCGGACACGGCGACCAGCACCCGGTCGGTGGGGGCGAGCATGCGGTGCTTGGCGATCGCCCGGGTGACCTGCTGGCCGACGTAGTGGAAGAAGCAGTCCCGGCAGAAGGCGGCGTTGTGCCTGCGCACCTCGATGACGATCGGCCCGCGGCACCGCTTGCAGCGCATCGCCATGGGCCTCAGCCCCCACCGCTTCGCCACACGAGCCCCCCGGACCCCCCCGAGGCCGGGGGGCTACCGCTTCGCTGCACGAGCCCCCCGGGCCCCCCCGAGGCCGGGGGGCTACCGCTTCGCTGCATGAGCCCCCCGGACCCCCCCGAGATCGCGAACCGGACCTCCACCTGGTCGCCGTCGTGGAGCTCGTCCTGGCTGGTGAGCAGGGCGCCGTCGCGGATCACGAGCACGGTGGTGGGCAGCACCTCGAGGTGGGCGAGGAGGTCGGCGACGCGGTGGGCGTCCGGCACCTCGACGGTGCGGTCGGGTGGGCGCAGTCGCGCGGTCACGAGCACGACCACACCATACCGTCCCGGTACCTGATCTGTGAGCACGGCTTCGACGCGGACCGCGCCGGTGGTGAGGATGAAGCTCTTGGCCGCCGAATAGCTGGCGTAGGTGGGCGACGGCTGGTAGGCGCCGACGGAGGCGGTGTTGAGGACGAAGCCGAGCAGCAGGCCCCTCAACCTCGCTCGGCGGCGGGCACGACGTGGCGCTCGCCGTGGCCGGTGTAGAGCTGGCGGGGGCGGGCGATCCGCTGCTCCGGGTCGTTCAGGCCCTCCTCCCACTGGGCGAGCCAGCCCGGCATCCGGCCGATGGCGAACAGCACCGGGAACATCTCGACCGGGAAGCCCATCGCCTGGTAGATGATGCCCGAGTAGAAGTCGACGTTCGGGTACAGCTGGTGGCTGACGAAGTAGTCGTCCTCCAGGGCCACCCGTTCCAGCTCGACGGCGATCTCCAGCAGCGGGTTCAGGCCGGTGACCTCGAACACGTCCTCGGCCACCTGCGTGATGATCTTCGCCCTCGGGTCGTAGCTCTTGTAGACGCGGTGCCCGAAGCCCATCAGCCGCAGCTCGCCCCGCTTGACCCGCTCGACGTAGGCGGGCACCCGTTCCACCGAGCCGATCTCGTCGAGCATCCGCAGCACCTGCTCGTTGGCGCCGCCGTGCAGCGGCCCGTAGAGCGCGGCGACCGCCGCCGCCGCCGCCGAGTACGGGTCGACCCGGGAGCTGGCCACCGCCCGCATCGCGTTGGTCGAGCAGTTCTGCTCGTGGTCGGCGTGAAGGGTGAACAGCACGTCAAGGGCGTGCTCGAGGACCGGGTCGGGCCGGTACTGCAGCTCGGTGGTCTTCCACATCATGTTCAGGAAGTTGCCCGCGTACGACAGGTCGTTGTCCGGGTAGGCGTAGGGCAGGCCGCGGGCGTGCCGGTAGGCGAACGCGGCCAGGGTGGGGATCTTGGCGATGAGGCGGACCACCTGGCGGCGCCGGGAGGCGGGGTCGTCGATCTGCTTGGCGTCCGGGTAGAAGGTCGAAAGGGCCCCCACCGTGCCGACCAGGATGCCCATGGGGTGGGCGTCGTGGTGGAAGTCGTCGATGAACTTCTTGATGCTCTCGTGGACGAAGGTGTGCTTGGTGACCTCCTCGACCCAGCCGTCCAGCTGGGCCTTGGTGGGCAGCTCGCCCTCGAGCAGCAGCCAGGCGACCTCCAGGAAGCTCGCCCGCTCGGCCAGCTCCTGGATCGGGTAGCCGCGGTAGCGGAGGATGCCCCGCTCCCCGTCGATGAAGGTGATCGCGCTGCGGCAGCTGGCGGTGTTGGTGAAGGCGGGGTCGTAGGAGAGCAGGCCGAAGTCGTCCTCGTCGACCTTGATCTGGCGCAGGGCCATTGCCGGGATCGCCCCGTCCTTGACCGGGATCTCGTAGGACCGTCCGGTCCGGTTGTCGGTCACGCTCAGCGTGCTCGCGCCCTGCCCATCCGTCATGGCTGCTCCCTCCCATCCGATGGCCTCGGGGCTTCTGAGCGGCCGCCCGGCTCGACATCATCTAAGCAGGGTATGGGGCCGGGAGAAACCCCAGGTCCAGCGGTCGCGGCGCCCCGAGGGCCGTGGAGGCGGGCACAGTCCCCGGGCCGGTCAACTGTCGGCCGCGCCACGCCCGGCCGCGAGCACGTCGTGAGTGGTGGGAGGAAGCGGGCCGGTTGGGCGGTCAGCATGGAAGGCTGGAAGCACGCATCGAGGCGGCGCACGCTATCCCGGTCCCGTGGCGATGCCCTCAACCGCCTCGATGCGGGAGCGCCACCGGGACGTCCTGCGCATGCTCGAGGTTGAGGACCGGTAGGGTCCCTCGGCCCGGAACGCCCAGAGGTCGCGCTGCCCAGAGGCGCGGCCGTTCCTCAGCCCGTGCGTTCGCCGTGGAGAAGGTGGGCTTCCTCGGAGTCTGGGTCCCATTCGGTGGTCTCGACGTGCTCGACCGAAGAGCGGTGCAGGGAATCCTCTGGCGCCCCGCACGCGTAGCACACCTGTCCGTGGTGCTCGTGGTGCCGCGGCGTGGTCCTCCCGTCGACCTCCGCGATCCTGGCCAGGAGTCGTTCGTTGAGCTGCTGGGTCTTCGCCTTCCGGTACTCGTCGCGCTGCGGCAGGACCGTGTCGAGCGCAGCCCTCGCGCTCGGGACGTCCGGCTTCCCGGCCAGGATCTGAGCCAGGAGCGAGCTGTAGATCTTGGTCAGTTGGCTGATGACCGGCGTGGGATACTCACGCCCCTGGATCTTGAGCGTCGTGACCCCGAGCGCGACGTACCTGGGCACATCCTCGAGGAGCTGGTAGATCTCGTTGTTGCTCTTATCAAGGTAGGTCAGGACCGGGTCGGGGAACTTCTCGGCGATCTCCGGGTGGTGCGTGCCAAGGCACGGCCTGAAGCACACGCCTCCCTTGTCCGGGTTGCCGATGAGCTTGGTCCGCGTGGTGCCGTCGGAGTCGTGCACCACCTGCTCCTCGAAGTAGGGGGCGAAGTAGTCGTACAGGCGGCACCCCCCCACGCCGGTCACGCACCGGTTCGAGTGGATCAGCAGCTCGACACCGATCCCCACCTCATCCGCGGTCTGCTTGAGCCCTGCGATGCGTTGGTAGGTGTTGAGCGCGGTAGAGGCGACGAACTGGGTGGCTCCGGCCTCCTTGACCTGCTCCATGCGCTTTCTGTTGCGGACGTTGCACCCGACGCTGGCGTGGATCGTGATCTCCGGGTAGCGCTCGTGCACCACCCGCATCGCGTCGTCCGACTTCATGATGAAGCCGTCCACCCCCCAGGCCGCATACGCGTCGACCTTTCGCAGCATGTCCGAGTGGTCGGCCAGCTCGATGTCGGCATTGAGGGCCACGCGGAGCTTGGCCCCATTGTCGTGCGCGACCTTGGCGGCCTCCAGGACCTGGTGATGCTGGAGCTCGAACTGCGCCGTTCGCCGGCTCCACCCCACCGGCCCCACGTACACGGAGTCGGCCCCCGCCGTCACAGCCTCTCGGACCATCTCCACTGATCCACCGGGCGACAGCAGCTCCACCATGGCGGCCTCTCCATTCCGACTCGGGTGCGTCGGCCAAGTCTGGCCTCCCCCCGACGGACCGTCAACCAAATCGGCGCCACGCCGGGACCGTCGCCCGGATGGGCGGAAGAGAGGCCCACGGGCCGCCCGATGGCCCCGGCGCCCAGGCCACGTTGCGCCCCACGGCCGCCCGCCCGCATCACGATGAGCATGCAACTCGTCCCCGAGCTCGGCAGGTTAAGGTGCGTAAGGCCCTACCATTCGCTCCGCGAGGCCGCCTCGGCGTGGCGCGACGCAGCGTCTCGATGCGATGATACTGCCGACCCTCAGCCCAGCCACCCATTGCCCAAGCGAGAAGCAAGCAGGTCTCTTCGTGGATCCCACTGGGGGGCGCGGCGGCGCGGCGCCGGGTGGGTCCCAGCTGTCAGGAGGGAGCGGTTGAGTTACCAGCCCCACACCAGCGAGGACGTCGGCCGCATGCTGGCCGCCCTCGGCCTGGATGACGTCGACGAGCTGTTCCGGCCCATCCCGGCCGAGCTGCGCGCCCCGGCCGGCCTCGACCTGCCGCGGCCCCACGCCGAGCAGGAGGTGGCCGCCGAACTGGCCCGCCTGGCCGGGCGCAACCGGCACCTGGACGAGCTGACCTGCTTCCTCGGCGCCGGCGTCTACGACCACTACGTGCCGGCCGCCGTCTGGTACCTGGCCGGCCGCGGCGAGTTCGCCACCTCCTACACCCCCTACCAGCCGGAGATGAGCCAGGGCGTGCTCCAGGCGCTGTTCGAGTACCAGACGCTGATCAGCGAGCTGACCGGCCTGGAGGTCTCCAACGCATCGCTCTACGACGGCGCTTCGGCGGTGGCCGAGGCGGCCACCATGGCGGTGGCCGCCAGCCGGCGCAGCGAGGTGCTGGTCAGCGGGGCGGTCGCCCCGCGGGTGCGGGAGCTGCTGGAGACCTACAGCCGGGGCCTGGACATCAAGCTGCTCGAGGTCGGCGCCCTCGACGGCCACACCGACCTCGACGAGGTCCGCGGCAAGGCCGGCGACCAGACCGCCGCCGTGCTGCTCGCCCAGCCCAACTTCCTCGGCGTCGTCGAGGACGTCGGTGCCGCGGCGCGAGCGGCCCACCGGGTCGGCGCCCGGCTGCTGGTCAGCTTCGACCCGCTGGCGGCTGGGCTGCTGGAGCCGCCGGGCCGGCTCGGCGCCGACGTCGTGGTGGGGGAGGGGCAGGCGCTCGGCAACCACCCCAACTTCGGCGGGCCAGCGTTCGGCTTCCTGGCCTGCCGGCTGGAGGACGTGCGGCGGCTGCCCGGCCGGCTGGTCGGCGAGACCGTGGACATGACCGGCCGGCGTGGCTTCGTGCTCACCCTGCAGGCGCGCGAGCAGCACATCCGGCGCGAGAAGGCGACCAGCAACATCTGCACCAACCAGACGCTGAACGCGATCGCCGCCGCCGTCTACCTCGGCTGGCTCGGCCCTCAGGGCCTGGAGGAGCTCGGCCACCGCTGCCTGCGGCTGGCCCGCTACGCGGCCGAGCGCCTGGCGGCCATCCCGGGCGTCCGGCTCGCCTTCCCCGAGCAGCCGTTCGTCAAGGAGTTCGTGGTCCGCCTGCCTGCCGACCCGGCCGAGGTCTGCCGCCGGCTGGTCGACCACGGCCTGCTCGCCGGCCTGCCGCTCGCCGGCCTGGCTCCGGGCCTGGAAGACGGCCTGCTTGTCGCGGTGACCGAGCGGCGCAGCAAGGCCGACATCGACCGGCTGGCCGATGCCATGACCGCGGTCCTCGCCGACCTCGGCCCAGGCGGCGGCGGGCGCGAGGACCAGGGGGTGGCGCGATGACCAGCACCTCCTTCGAGACGGTCCCGTGGGCGGCCGGCGGCGGTGCCGGCGAGCCCGAGCGGCTGATCTTCGAGCGCTCCTCCCCCGGCCGGCGGGCGTCCACGTTGGCCGACGCCGGCGACCTGCCCGAGGTCGATGTCGGGCGGGCCCTGCCGGCGTGGGCGCGGCGCACCGCCCCGGTGCGGCTGCCCGAGGTGTCCGAGCGCGACCTGGTCCGGCACTACACCCGCCTGTCCCATCGCAACTACGCGGTCGATCTCGGCTTCTACCCCCTCGGGTCCTGCACCATGAAGTACAACCCGAAGGTGGCCGAGGTGGCCGCGGCCCTGCCCGGCTTCGCCAGGCTGCACCCGGCCCAGCCGGACGAGCAGGTGCAGGGGGCGCTGGAGGTGCTGGCGCGCCTGGAGCACGCGCTGTGCGAGCTGACCGGCCTGGCCGCGACCACCTTCCAGCCTGCCGCCGGCGCCCACGGCGAGCTCACCGGCCTGCTCATCATCCGGGCCTACCACGAGGCGCGGAACGACCCCCGGCGCCGGGTGATCATCCCCGACGCCGCTCACGGCACCAACCCGGCCTCGGTGCGGCTGGCCGGCTTCGAGGTCACCACGGCCGCCAGCGGCCCTGACGGCCTGGTGGACCTGGGCTCGCTCGAGGCCGCCCTCGGCGACGACGTGGCCGCCCTGATGATCACCAACCCCAACACGCTCGGCCTGTTCGAACGCAACATCGCCCGCGTCGCCGAGCTGGTCCACGGCGCCGGCGGCCAGCTGTACTACGACGGCGCCAACTTCAACGCCATCCTCGGCAAGGCCCGGCCGGGCGACATGGGCTTCGACGTCGTCCACCTCAACCTCCACAAGACATTCGCCACCCCCCACGGCGGCGGGGGCCCGGGGGCTGGGCCGCTGGTGGTGGCCTCCCACCTGGCGGACTTCCGACCCAGCCCCGTGGTGGTCCGCGACGGTGACCACTGGCGCTTGGACGCAGACCGGCCTCGCTCGATCGGCCGGGTGCACGGCTGGAACGGCAACTTCGGCATCCTGGTGCGCGCCTTCGCCTACCTGCTCGCCAACGGCGGCGACGGCCTGCGGGACGTGGCAGAACGCGCCGTCCTCAACGCCAACTACCTGCTCGAGCGCCTGGAGGCCGTCTACCAGCTCGGCTACCCGTCACGGCCGGTGATGCACGAGTTCGTGCTGTCAGCCCGAAAGCAGAAGGCGCAGGGGGCACGAGCCCTGGACGTCGCCAAGGGACTCATCGACCGCGGCTTCCACCCGCCGACGGTCTACTTCCCGCTGATCGTCGAGGAGGCCCTGATGGTCGAGCCGACCGAGACCGAGAGCGTGGAGACCCTCGACGCCTTCGCCGACGCCATGCTGGACATCGCCGCCCAGGCGGCGACCGACGCCAGTCCGCTCCACCAGGCGCCGACCAGCGCCCCGGTCGGCCGGCTCGACGAGGCCCGCGCCGCCCGCTCGCTGGTCGTCCGCTGGCACCCGCCGTCCGAGCCCGGACAGGCCGCTGCCGACCCGGCCTCCTAAGGGCCTGCCGGCCGACAACTTGGTCGTTCCACCGCCGGAACACCGAGGTAGGCAGCACTCCACCTGGCCAGGTTATTTGGCAGCGGGCCCTAGGGAGCGGCTGTTGGTGGCCGCTCCGCCAGCCTTTCCCGCCCTACGATTCACTGGACCGGACGATCACCGGACTGGACGAGTTTCACCCATGCGAGGGATGTTGAGCGATGCCGGGGGTGCAACCATGAAGACGTCGTTCGTCCGGACGCCGGCGGGCCGGCTCGCCTACGTGGAGGCGGGGACGGGACAGCCGATGCTCCTGATCCACGGGATCCCCACCTCCTCGTTCCTGTGGCGCAACGTCATCCCTCCCCTCTCCGAGGATTTCCGGGTCTACGCGGTCGACCTCCTGGGCTACGGGGACTCCGACAAGCCGGAGGACGCCGACCTGTCGATCGTCGCTCAGGCCCGGCACCTGTGGTGGTTCATGGAGCAGGTGGGCTGGCGAAGCGGGTCGGTGGTCGGACATGACATCGGCGGGGGCATCGCCCAGCTGCTCGCGGTCGAGCACCCCGAGGCTGTGGCCAAGCTCGTGCTCATCGACTCGATCGCCTACGACTCCTGGCCGGAGCCCCAGATCGCCCGGCTGAAGGAGCCGGTCTGGGACGAGATCATGGAAACCTTGGACCTGGGCAAGGGCCTTCGCAGGCGGCTCGAGCAGGGCATGGTCCACAAGGAGCGGGTCGATGACGAGCTCGTTGCTCAGTACGTACGGCCCTTCGACGGGGTCGACGGGCGAAGGGCCTACCTCCGGTGCGCCAGGGCGCTCCGCACCGAGGACCTGACCTCGGTGATGGACCGCGTGGAACGGCTCGACGTGTCCACCCTGATCATCTGGGGGGCCGCCGACCCTTATCAGGACGTCCGGTACGGGCAGCGTCTCGCCGGAGCGATGCGGCGAGCCCGGCTCGTCGTGGAGCAGGCCGGACACTTCATCCAGGAGGACCGCCCAGAGGAAGTGGCGCTGTTGATCAGGAACTTCGTGGCGGCAGACCGGTAGCAGCCCTCACCCGCGGGCGGCTGCTCCGCCTCCACACGGCCAGGCGCTCCTTAGGGCCTTGTCCTCCTGCCACCGCTCCGTGACGCCGCAGATGATGGCCGCCACACCCCTGGAGGTCGTCGGCAGCCCGCATGAACGTGGCCGCGTCGAGCCCCCGGTGATCCACGAGCCTCGTTCAGCGACGCGCCGCATGCCAGGTGTTCATTCTCGGCCCCCGAAGATATCGAGGAGGATGAACGAGATGAGGGTGAGCAGGACGACGCCAATCGCGGCGCCCATTGGGACAGCGCCGGGCATTACGGCAGGATCTGGTCGAGCTCGACCCGCTTCGCCGTAGGAGGTTGCCCCAGTTTGCGCTCGTCGAGGTCACGCCTGTTGAACGGGTCGTTCAGCGCCTCTGCCAGTCCACGGGTCTGCTTCTTGTTTGTCATGCTTCCTCCTGTAGTGATCCGGCCGCCTGTGGTGGTCCGGCCGCCTGTGGTGGTCCGGCCGCCTGTGGTGGTCCGGCCGCCTGTGGTGGTCCGGCCGCAATCCCAACCACATGTCCTTAATTCGATATTCCAGTCCGGCTCAGATTGGGCGCCGGCAACCTCGGCGGTGGCCGGCACCGGTTCGTCTCCGAGGCGTTTGCTGCGACGAAGGAGCGGGGCCTGTGCCCCCGTGAGGTTACCGGGTCTCAGACACTTGGGGGCCACACCAGCC